>Ga0207932_1000417_pt1 | contig 14214 bp, 12 predicted proteins | sample NGESurdeep092012_FD_184480 | JGI IMG/M metagenome (GOLD analysis project Ga0207932, IMG submission 184480) | Arctic peat soil microbial communities from Barrow, Alaska - NGEE Surface sample 415-2 deep-092012 (SPAdes) | ecosystem: Environmental > Terrestrial > Soil > Wetlands > Peat ...
ACCTGCTCGCGTGCGCTGAGCACCCGCGATACCGACGCCGCACTAGGCGTTCCGTCCGGCAACAACGCCGGCGTGTCGACCGCGTTGCGGCGGGCATAGACACCGGGAGCGGGCAGACCTGCCAGGTTCTTGCCAAGCCGGAATCGTCGTTCGGACCACTGACGCTGGGTCGGGCGCGGCGTGAGGCGTTCCCGGTGAGCCAGGACCATGGCACCAAGGGCTGCCGTGATGAGCAGTGCGCTGGTGACCTCGAACGTCCAGACATACTTGCCGAAGATCAGGTTGGCCATCCCGGTGATGTTGCCGCCCGCATTGGCCGCCGTGAGGCCAACGGGGCCGGCGAAAGTCACCGAGCCGATCGCCGCGACGAGCACGACCCCCAGTCCAACAGCAAGCAGGAGTCCGGCGACCTTCTGGCCCTTGATGGTCTCGACCAGGGAGTCCGATGAGTCGACGCCGATCAGCATCAGGACGAAGAGGAACAACATCATGACAGCGCCCGTGTAGACGAAGATCTGCACGATCCCGAGGAAGTCAGCGTTCTGGGCGATGTAGAAGACGCCCAGGTTGATCATGACAAGCGCCATGCCCAGGGCGACGTGCACGGCCTTCTTGACAAAGATCAGGCCCAGGGCTGCGAGCACGCTGATTGGTGCCAGGACCCAGAAGAGGACTGCTTCACCACCGCTGGTCATCGCGTACTCGGCTCTGTTGATGTGGGATCGGTTGACTCAGCGGCTCGTGCCAGCTCAGCCTCGCGCGCGTCGGCCCACGCACGCTGCTCAGGCGTGGCTTTTGCGACCTTGCCCAGGTAGTAGTCGCGCTCCTGCATGCCGTCCACCATCGGGTGCGGCGCGGCGACCATGCCCTCCTGGACGGGCGCCAGGAGCTGGTGCTTCTCAAAGATCAGCTTGCCCCGGCTGTCGTCGGCCAGCTCGTAGACATTGGTCATTGTGAGAGCTCGGGTGGGACATGCCTCGATGCACAGGCCGCAGAAGATGCACCGCAGGTAGTTGATCTGGTAGACGCGCCCGTAGCGCTCACCGGGCGAGAACCGGCCGCCGCCTCCCTCGCTGTCATCGTTGCTGGCGCCCTCGACGTAGATCGCGTCGGCCGGACAGGCCCAGGCACACAGCTCACAGCCGACGCACTTCTCCAGGCCGTCCGGATGCCGGTTGAGCTGATGGCGACCGTGATAGCGCGGTTGGGTCGGACGCTTGACCTCCGGGTACTCCTCGGTCTCCAACGTGCGAAACATCGTCGCGAACGTGACGCCGAAGCCGGCGACGGGGGCGAACAGACTCGAAAGGAAGCTCGCCTTCTTATCGTCAGCCACGGGGGTTCTCCTGATCGGTCAGTTCCGGGTGAGCAGCCTCTGTCTGGTCAGCCGAGCCGGCCAGGGATCGCGCACCCTGCAGGCTCGGCTCCCGCAGGCGCTGGCCGGGCAGTGGCGGAATCGGGTAACCCCCGGCGAACGGGTCGATCTCCTCCGGGCGCTCTGCGGGGACCCTGGCGGCATCGTGCCTGTCCTGCCAGACCCACGCGACGGGAAGGGCAATGGCGGCGAACACGCCGACCACGATGATGGCCGCCGTCCTGGTGTTCTCACCGAAGAAGGCCAGCTGGGCACCCTTGATGAAAGCCACCGCCACGACCCAGAGCAGGGTCACCGGGATGAGGAACTTCCAGCCGAAACGCATGAACTGGTCGTAGCGCACCCGCGGCAGCGAGCCGCGCAGCCAGACGAAGAAGAACATGAAGCTCCACAGCTTGATGACGAACCACAACAGCCCCCACCAGCCCTGGTTGAACATGCCGTCGTTGATGGCCGCGATGCCCGGAGGCGCCTGCCAACCGCCCAGGAACATGGTGGTCGCCAGCGCGGAGACGGTGAACATGTTGACGTACTCACCCAGGAAGAACATCGCGAACTTCAGCGAGCTGTATTCCGTGTGGAAACCACCGGTGAGCTCGCCCTCGCCCTCGGCCAGGTCGAAGGGCAGCCGGTTGGTCTCGCCGACCATCGTCACGACATACACGGCGAAGGAGAAAGAGGCCGAGACGACGAACCACAGGCTCGTCTGCGACGCGACGATCTGCGAGGTCGACATCGAGCCGCTGTACATGAAGACGGTCACCAGCGACAGGCCCATGGCGATCTCGTAGGAGATGATCTGGGCCGTAGACCGCAGCCCACCCAGCAGGGGGTAGGTGGAGCCTGACGACCAGCCGGCCAGGATGATCCCGTAGACACCGACCCCGGCAACGGCCAGCACCAGCAGCACTGCGACCGGCGTGTCGGTCAGCTGCAACGGTGTCCGGTGACCGAACATGCTGACCATCGGCCCCATCGGGATGATCGCGAAGGACACGAACGCCATGGCGCCGGCGATGACCGGCGCGAGCAGGAAGATCACCCTGTCGGCGTTCTTGGGGATCAGGTCTTCCTTCAGCGCCAGCTTCATCCCGTCCGCGAGGGTCTGCAGCAGACCGAACGGTCCGGTGCGGTTCGGTCCGGGGCGCTGCTGCATGCGGCCGATGACCCGGCGCTCGAACCAGATGACGAGCAGGGTGTTGATCATCAGGAAGACAAAGATGAACAGCGCCTTGACCAGCGAGAGCCACCACGGGGTGTCGCTGAAGTCCGCTATCGGGTTGTCCGTACTGGTGACCAGCGAAGCGACCAGGCTCATGCGGCACCGCCCTTGGTCAGGGATACCGCGGTGCCGGCATCGACGCCAAGCGTCGAACGCACCGCGGATCCAGGAGAGTTGGTTGGCAGCCAGATGACGTGGTCAGCCATGTCCCTGATGCGGACCGGGACAGTGATTGCACCGAGGCCGGCACTGACGCGCACCGTGTCGCCCTCGGCCAGGCCGAACGACGCGGCAGTCTTGGTCGACAGCAGGGCTTGGGCCTTGGGGGCTGTGCCGGCCAGGAACGGCTCACCGTCCTGCATCCGGCCGGAGTCCAGCAGATGATGCCAGGTGGCCAGCGTGGCCTGACCTGCCTGCGGTGACGGCACCGCAACCGCCTCGACCGTCGGCGCAGCAGCGCGAGCACCGGTCCACGGCCCGAGGGCCCGCATGCCAGCGCGGGTTGCCGACAGCGTGCGGACTCCGAGGGACTCGCCCATCTCGGCGGCCAGCAGATCCACGACCCGGTGGTCACTCATCGCGTTGGTCGTCAGCGCAGCCTCGAAGGACCGGACCCGGCCCTCCCAGCTGACGAAGGTGCCGGCCTTCTCCTGGTGGGCCGCCACGGGCAGAATCACGTCAGCGAAATCGGTGACCGCGCTCTCCCGAAGCTCCAGGGAAACCACGAAGGACCTGGCCAGGGCGTCGAGAACGTCACCCGAGCCGACCAGATCTGCCGGGTCGATGCCACCGACGAGCAGTCCACCGAGCTCACCGGAGCTGGCCGCCGCGATGATGGCCGAGGTATCCCGACCGACCTTTGCCGGCATCCCGACGACGTCCCACGCCGCACCCACCTCGGCTCTGGCCTGCGGTTCGGTGACCGGGCGACCGCCGGGCAGCAGGTTGGGCAGTGCGCCGCTCTCCAGCGCGCCCCGCTCCCCTGCGCGCCGGGGAATCCAGGCCAGCCGGGCACCGGTCGAGAACGCCAGCGCCGCAGCAGCCGACAACCCGCCGGGGACGGTCGCGAGTCTCTCACCGACCAGGATCAGGGCACCTTCAGCCGTCAGCCCGGCGCGCGCAGCCGCGATGTCGCCGTTGGCCACGTTGCCTGGCGCGGCACCATCAGCCACCAGCTGCAGGACGTGCGCCTCGGCGCCAGGAGAAGCAGTGATCAACGTGCCACCGAGCTTGTCCAGGCCACGGGACGACAGGGGGGCGACCGCGAATACCGCAGTCCTGCTCCGGCGGACCGCCTTGCGCAGGCGCAGGAACACGATCGGCGACTCGTCCTCAGGCTCAAAGCCGACGAGCAGCACGGTCGTGGCAGCCTCGATATCGGCGTAGGTCACGGAGCCGGCCCCCCGGTCGGAAAGACCAGTGGCCGGGCCGGTGGCCACGACGTTGCTGGCGAGGAAGTCGGCCTCCTCGACTGAGTGCGGGCGGGCGCGGAAGTCGATGTCGTTGGTCTGCAGGATGATTCGGGCGAACTTGCTGTAGGCGTAGGCATCCTCGCCACTGACCCGGCCGCCGACGAGCACGCCGACGCCCTTGGCATCGCGGGCGGCGAGCAGGCCGCGAGCTGCGGCGTCGAGCGCCTCGGGCCACGACGCGACCTGCAGGTTGCCCTCCTGGTCACGCACCAGCGGCTCGGTAATCCGGTCGGTGCCGTTGGCATAGGTGAATGCCCAGCGACCCTTGTCGCAGTTCCACTCCTCGTTGACCGCCGGATCGTTGGCGGCCATCCGGCGCAGGACGGCGCCCCGACGGTGATCCGTGCGGGTCGCGCAGCCGCTCGCGCAGTGCTCGCAGATGCTCGGGGTGGAGACGAGGTCGAACGGGCGCGAGCGGAAGCGGTATGCCGCGCCGGTCAGTGCGCCGACCGGGCAGATCTGGACCGTGTTGCCGGAGAAGTAGGACTCGAACGGCTTCTCCTGGTAGATGCCTATCTGCTGCAGGGCACCGCGCTCGACCAGGGCGATGAACGGGTCCCCGGCGATCTGGTCGGAAAAGCGGGTACAGCGTGCGCACAGCACACAACGTTCACGATCGAGCAACACCTGTGACGAGATGTTGACCGGCTTGGGATAGGTGCGCTTGATGTCCTCGAACCGGCTCTTGGGTCGCCCGCTGGACATGGCCTGGTTCTGCAGAGGGCACTCGCCACCCTTGTCGCAGACCGGGCAGTCCAGCGGGTGGTTGATCAGCAGGAACTCCATCTGGCCGGCCTGCGCCTTCTCGGCCATCGGCGAAGTCTGCTGGGTCTTGACCGCCATGCCCTCGCTGACCGTGGTGGTGCAGGAGGTCATGGGCTTGGGCATGGGGCGCAGCGAGCCATCAGGGCCCGGGGTCGCGACCTCGACCAGGCACTGGCGGCAGGCACCAACCGGCTCCAGCAGCGGGTGATCGCAGAACCGCGGGATCTGGATGCCGATCCGCTCGGCGGCGCGGATCACCAGGGTGCCCTTGGGGACGCTGACGCCGACGCCGTCGATGGTTAACGTGACCAGGTTGGTTGTCGTGACGGTCATGCGGACACGGTCTCCTTCGCGAACAGCGTCGAGGCAGCCGGCGGGAACAGCTCCGCGGCAGGGGTGTGCATGCCCGCCTCGAACTCCTCGCGGAAGTACTGCACCGCGGAAGTGACACAGCTGGTCGCACCGTCGCCGAGCGGGCAGAACGAGCGGAACAGGATGTTGCCGCAGATATCCAGGAGCTTGTCGATGTCGTCCTGCGTGCCCTGGCCGTGCTCGAGTCGCTCCATGATCTGTTTCATCCAGAACGTGCCTTCTCGACACGGCGTGCACTTGCCGCAAGACTCGTGGGCGTAGAAGTCCGTCCAGCGCGAGACCGCCCGGACCACCGACACCGTGTCATCGAAGATCTGCAGGGCACGCGTGCCGAGCATGGACCCGGCAGCGGCGACGGACTCAAAGTCCAGCGGCACGTCGAGGTGCTTGTCGGTGAACATCGGTGTGGACGAACCACCCGGGGTCCAGAACTTCAGCTTGTGGTTCGGGTCGCGCATCCCGCCGGCCATCTCCAGCAGCTCGCGCAGGGTGATGCCCAGGGGCGCTTCGTACTGCCCTGGGTTGGCCACGTGACCCGAGAGGCTGAAGATGCCGAAGCCCGTCGACTTCTCGGTGCCCATCTCGGCGAACCACGAGGCGCCGTGGAGCAGGATCGCCGGGACGGACGCAATCGACTCCACGTTGTTGACGACGGTGGGCCGCGCGTAGAGGCCGGCAACCGCCGGGAACGGCGGCTTGAGCCGAGGTTGGCCACGTCGACCCTCGAGGGAGTCCAGCAGCGCTGTCTCCTCACCGCAGATGTACGCCCCGGCTCCGGCGTGGACGGTGACGTCCAGGTCGAAGCCGCTTCCGAGGATGTTCTTGCCCAGATAGCCGGCCGCGTAGGCCTCTTCGACCGCACGCAACAACCGGCGGTAGACGTGGACGACCTCACCACGCAGGTAGATGAAGGCGTGGGTGCAGCCGATGGCGAACGACGTGATGGCCACGCCCTCGATCAGCAGCTGCGGGGCCGCCATCATCAGGGGGATGTCCTTGCAGGTGCCCGGCTCGGACTCGTCGGCGTTGACCACGAGATAGCGGGGGCCGCCGTCGGGAGGAGGCAGGAAACCCCACTTCATGCCGGTCGGGAAACCCGCGCCTCCCCGACCACGCATGCCGGAGTCCTTCGTCATCTGCACCAGTTCGGCCGGCGGCATCGTCAGCGCCTTCTTCAGCGCCTGGTAGCCCTCGTTCTTCTCGTAGGTCGCCAACGTCCAGGACTGAGGGTCATCCCAGAACCTGGTGAGAATGGGGGTCAGCTGCGTGCTCACTTTTTTGCCTTCCCGGCCGCTGCCTGGGTGGTGGCGCCGGATGCCCGGGCGACCTTGAGGCCGGCCAGCGATGCCGGACCCGCGCCGACGCCCTCATCGGCCAGGCCGTCGTGGAAACCGGCCAGGACCCGTGAGACCTGTTTGAAGCTGCAGACCTTGGACGCGCCCCGGGTCGGAGTCACCGGCGCGCCGGAGCGCAGGTCGTCGACAAGAGCCTTCGCGGAGGTCGGCGTCTGGTTGTCGAAGAACTCCCAGTTGGCCATGACCACAGGCGCATAGTCACACGCCGCGTTGCACTCGATGCGCTCGAGGGTGACCAGCCCGTCGGCCGTGGTCTCGTCGTGACCGATGCCCAGGTAGTCGCTGACGGAGGCCCAGATCTCGTCGCCGCCCATGATCGCGCACAGCGTGTTCGTGCACACCCCGAGGGTGTACTTGCCGTTGGGATGACGCTTGAACTGCGTGTAGAAGGTCGCGACGCCACTCACCTCGGCGCCGGTCAGGCCCAGCAGGTCGGCGCACAGCTCGATGCCCCGCGGAGAGACGTATCCGTCCACGGACTGCACCAGGTGCAGCAGCGGAAGCAGGGCAGAGCGCTCGCGCGGATAGCGGGCGACAATCAGCTCGGCGTCGGCCAGCAGACCGGCCATGACGTCGTCCGGGTAGGCCTCGGTGACCGGTGCGGGCACCACACCGTAGTTCGGCTTGTCATGGTTCGGCTTGTCATGGTTCGGTTTGTCATCGATATTCGTCATCGGTCCACGCCTCCCATCACGGGGTCGATCGAGGCGACCGCCACGATGACGTCCCCCACCTGGCCGCCTTCGCAGACCGCGGCGACGGCCTGGAGGTTGTTGAACGACGGCTCACGGAAATGCGCCCGGTACGGGCGGGTGCCACCGTCGGAGACCACGTGCACCCCGAGCTCGCCCTTGGGCGACTCGATGGCGACATACGCCTGACCGGGCGGGACGCGGAAACCCTCGGTCACCAGCTTGAAGTGGTGGATGAGGGACTCCATCGAGGTGCCCATGATCTCGCGGATGTGGTCCAGGCTGTTGCCCATCCCGTCGCCGCCGATGGCCAGCTGCGCCGGCCACGCGATCTTCTTGTCCTCGACCATGATCGGGTTTGTGCTCGCCTGGGCACCCTGCAGCCTGGCCGCGGCCTGCTCCACGATCTTGAGCGACTCGTACATCTCATCGATGCGGACCCGCAGTCGGCCGTAGGCGTCACACGTGTCGCGCACCGGCACATCGAACTCGTAGTCCTCGTATCCGCAGTACGGGTCGGACTTGCGCAGGTCATGCGGCAGACCGGTCGCGCGCAGCATTGGTCCCGTGATGCCCAGGGCCATGCAGCCGGTGAGGTCGAGGTAGCCGACATTGACCATGCGTCCCTTGACCAGAGGGTTCTCGTTCATCAGCTTCTCGAGCTCGCCGATGCCCCGACGGATCAGCGGGATGGCGTCGCGGATCGCGTCGATCGTGCCCCGCGGCAGGTCCTGTGCCACGCCACCCGGTCGGATGTAGGCATGGTTCATCCGCAGGCCGGTGATCATCTCGAAGATCGTCAGGATGCGCTCGCGTTCGCGGAAGCCGATCGTCATGATGGTGGTCGCGCCCATCTCCATGCCACCGGTGGCCAGGCAGACGAGGTGGGATCCAACGCGGTTGAGCTCCATCATCAGCACGCGGATGATGCTGGCGCGCTCCGGGATCTGGTCGGTGATACCGAGCAGCTTCTCGACGCCCAGGCAGTAGGCAGTCTCGTTGAACAGCGGAGCGAGGTAGTCCATCCGGGTACAGAACGTCACGCCCTGGGTCCAGTTGCGGAACTCCATGTTCTTCTCGATGCCGGTGTGCAGGTAGCCGATGCCCGCCCGGGCCTCGGTGACGGACTCGCCATCCAGCTCGAGGATGAGACGCAGAACACCGTGAGTCGAGGGGTGCTGGGGGCCCATGTTGACGACGATCCGCTCCTCATGGAGGGCAGCCGCCTCATCGACGATGGTGTCCCAGTCGCCGCCGATCGCGTTGAAGACGTGGGCGCCCTCGGCGTCCTCGGCGTCGGCCATCGAGGTGGCGTAGATGTCAGGGCTCTGTTGAGAGTGCTCAGTCTGTTCAGTCATCACTTGCACGACCCCATCAGTTGTACGACCTGCGCTGGTCCGGCGGCGGGATGGTGGCGCCCTTGTACTCCACCGGGATGCCACCAAGGGGGTAGTCCTTGCGTTGCGGGTGACCCGGCCAGTCGTCCGGCATGAGGATCCGGGTCAACGCCGGGTGGCCGTCGAACTCGATGCCGAACATGTCCCAGGTCTCGCGCTCGTGCCAGTCGTTGGCCGGGTAGACCTCGACGATGGAGGGGATGTGGCAGTCGTCGTCGGGGCAGGTGACCTCAAGACGAATCGTCCTGCCACCGTGGGTGATCGAACGCAGCGGATAAACGGCGTGCAGCTCGCGGCCGGCCTCGTGCGGGTAGTGGACACCGGAAACGCCGGCGCACATCTCGAAGCGCAACGAGGGGTCGTCCCGCAGTGCCCGGGCGACAGCCACCAGATGCTCGCGGGCGACGAAGAGGGTCATCTCACCTCGGTCGATCACGACCCGCTCGATGGCCTGCGCGTATGACGCGCTGCCACCGACGAGGGCACGTTCCAGACGGTCTGCGACCTCGTCGTAGTACCCGCCGTAGGGGCGGAGCGCCGCAGCAGGGAAGAGCACCGGAGCGACCAGGCCGCCATACCCGCTGGTGTCTCCGCCGTCCGGGACACCGAACATGCCCTGACGCGAGCTGATGACCACGGGCTCGGGATGCGTCCCGGGGGCGGCAGGCAAGTTGTCGGGGTTCTCGTCGTCCTTGCTCATGCCAGCAGCCCCTTCATGTCGTGCGTGGGCGTCGCGGCCAGGGCTGCGACCTCGGCCGCGTGGGCCGCGGCGACCCGGTTGACACCGATCGGGGTGTTCTGAATCTGCTCATGCAGCGTGATGATCGCGTTGAGCAGCATCTCTGGTCGCGGCGGACAGCCCGGCAGGTAGACGTCAACCGGGATGATGTGGTCGACGCCCTGAACGATCGCGTAGTTGTTGAACATGCCGCCGGAGCTGGCGCAGACGCCCATCGAGATGACCCACTTGGGCTCGGGCATCTGGTCGTAGACCTGTCGCACGACGGGAGCCATCTTCTGGCTGACCCGGCCGGCCACGATCATCAGGTCGGCCTGCCGCGGCGTGGCGCTGAAGCGCTCCATGCCGAACCGGGCGATGTCGTAGTCGGGGGTGCCGACGGCCATCATCTCGATGGCGCAGCAGGCCAGGCCGAACGTCGCCGGCCAGACCGAGCTCTTGCGGAAGTAGCCGGCGAGCTGCTCGACCGTGGTCAGCAGAAAGCCGGCTGGAAGCTTTTCTTCGATACCCATCGCTCAGTCCCTCCTCAGTCCCACTCGAGCCCGCCACGACGCCACACATACGCGTAGGCGACGAACACGGTGAGGATGAACAGCACCATCTCGATGAGTGCGAACACCCCCAGGTTGCGGAAGCCGACCGCGAACGGGTACAGGAAGACGCTCTCAATGTCGAAGATGATGAAGAGCATCGCGGTCAGGTAGTACTTGACGGGAACCTTGCCGCCGCCCAGGGCCTGCGGGGTGGGCTCGATGCCGCACTCGTACGCGTCGGCCTTGGCCCGGTTGTATCGCTTGGGCCCCACGATCGCGCCGGTCGCGACGGACAGGACGGCGAAGCCGGCGCCGAGCGCGGCCAGGAACAACAGTGGGACATACGGGTTCGTCATCGGGGCACGCTCCCCTTTCGGTTGCTGGCATAGGCATTCAGGCCGGTCTCAGGCGGCACAATCCTAGAAGCGGCGCAAAAGCTCATGCGGCCGGGGCCATCTTCGACAGTGCGTTGATCAGCCGGTCGCCTGCATCGCCGCCGTGCGGCTCAGCCAGGTTGGCCATGATCTTGAGCAGGAACTTCATCATCGTGGTGCGCGGCAGACCATACTTCACGGCCAGACGCATGACCTCCGGGTTGCCGATCATCTTGGCGAAGCCGCGGCCCAGCGTGTAGTAACCGCCAAGCGCGTCCTTCATCACCCGCGGGTAGGACTGCAGGACCATCTCGCGGCCGGCGGCGTTCTGTCGGGCAAACGCCTGGGCGATGACCTCGGCGGCCAGGCGACCGGACTCCATGGCGTAGGCGATGCCCTCGCCGTTGAAGGGGTTGACCATGCCACCAGCGTCGCCAACCAGGAGCAGGCCTCGGGCGTAGTGCGGCTGACGGTTGAATCCCATCGGCAGGGCAGCACCGCGGACCGGGCCGGTCATCGTCTCGTCGTTGAAGGCCCACTCGGGCGGCAGGGTCTCGACCCAGCGGTTGAGGATGTCCTTGTAGTCGACCTTGCCGAAGGCAGCCGACGTGTTGAGGATGCCCAGGCCGACGTTGGAGGTGCCGTCGCCGACGCCGAAGATCCATCCGTATCCCGGCAGGAGGACTCGCCTGCCCTGACTGTCACGTGACCACAGCTCGAGCCAGGACTCGAGGTAGTCATCCTCGTGGCGCGGACTCGTGTAGTAGGTGCGGACAGCGACACCCATCGGACGGTCATCGCGCTTTGGCCGGTTCATCGACATGCTCAGACGGCTGGAGTTGCCATCGGCCGCGACAACCAGCGGAGCGTGAAAGACGAGGTCCTCACCAGTGGGCCGGCCCTCTGGATCCATGGCTTTGGCCCGCACCCCGATGATGGCGCCGGTGCGCTCATCCACGATCGGGTCGGTCACGTTGGTGGACTCGTGCAGGCGCGCGCCGTGCCAGACGGCGTGCTTGGCCAGGATGTCGTCGAAGTCCTTCCGGGTCCGCACCAGGCCGTATGGCGGGAAGCTCGCCAGGTCCGGCCACTTGAGCTCCAGCCGGTGGCCGCCGCCGACGATACGCAGGCCGTGGTTCTTGATCCAGCCGTCTTCCGCTGGTGTCGGGATGCCAAGGGTGATCAGCTCGCGTACGGCCCTGGGAGTCAGGCCGTCGCCGCAGACCTTCTCGCGGGGAAAGGCTGCCTTCTCCAACAACAGGACGTCGAGCCCCGCCATCGCCAGGTATGCCGCGGTGGCGGACCCGCTGGGCCCGGCGCCGACGATGATGACGTCAGCGCTCTCAACGCGCTGCGCAGACGGAGATGTCAGAGGGGACGACTGGGCCGATGGCCCGTCTGGGGCGAGGTCTGTGCTGTCTGTGCTGTCTGTGCTGTCTGTGCTGTCTGTGCTGTCTGTGCTGTCGTTGATGGTGGTGATGATGCTGTGACTCACAGGAGGGGCCTCACCGGGGGATTGCTGCTGAACTGAGAACGGACGGCGTTTGTGACGCTTGTGAAGGTTTTCACGAACTCCGCGAAACTCTACGCCTGGATTAGGTCTACATCGTACTGAGGCAGACCTGGTCAGCCTCAGTCAGGACCCCGACTTGACCAGATCAGCGCCACGCCCGGCACGGAGCCTTGGTGGCCCGGTGCAGGGCGACGACGCCTCCGGAAAGGTTGCGCCACGCCACGTCCTGCCATCCCGCGCTGGTGATCAGACTCGCCATACCCGCCTGGTCCGGCCATGCCTGGATCGACTCTGCGAGGTAGACGTAGGAGTCGGGGTTGGAGCTGACCCTGCGCGCGATCGACGGCAGCGAGCGCATCAGGTACTTGGAGTAGACCGTGCGGAACGCCCTGTTGCTCGGGTGGCTGAACTCACAGATGACCAGCGAGCCTCCGGGCTTGGCAACCCGCAAGAACTCCTCGAGCGCCTCGCTGGTGCCGACGACGTTGCGCAGCCCGAACGACATGGTGACCGCGTCGAAGGAGTCGTCGGCGAACGGCAGCCTCAGCGCATCGGCAGCGGTGAAAGCGAGGTCTGGCCGGCGCCGGTTGCCGACCCGCAGCATTCCCAGGGAGAAGTCTGCAGGCACCACGTTGACGCCCGCGTCCGCGAACGGCTCGCTACTGGTGCCGGTGCCGGCCGCGATATCGAGCACGGTGTCACCGCGTCTGGCGCCCACCGTCTCACGAACGAGCCTGCGCCAGCGTCGGTCCTGGCCCAGGGACAGCACATCGTTGGTCAGGTCGTACTTCGCGGCGACGTCGTCGAACATCGCGGCGACGTCGCTGGGGTGCTTGTCGAGGTTGGCGCGGGTCATGGTGCCATCTTCGCTGATCATCCAACGCGTCTCACCAGCAGCCGTGCTGTGCTCTTCTGCGGACTCGCCGTCGTAGGCTTGACGGTCGTGACCTCCTTGCCGCAGTCCGAGCCGACTCGAGCTGAGTCGCCAGCTGCGTACGTCCCCGCACTGGTGGCCCGCACGGTCACGATCGACGACCCGGGTGCCTTGCTGCCGTTGCTTCCCGAGACCATCGGCCCTGACCAGGTGTCGTCGTGGGTACGCCACGGCGAGGGACTGGTCGGCTGGGGCCGGGCCCTTGAGCTCCGGACCAGCGGCCCCGGCCGCTTCGCCCAGGCGCAGGCGTGGTGGCGCTCGGTGGTGGACCACTCCGTGGTTCGCGACGACGTGCACCTGCCGGGCACTGGTCCGGTCGCGTTCGGCTCTTTCTCGTTCTCTGCCGACTCCCCTGCCGGTGCGATGCTCGTAGTACCCGAGGTTCTCGTGGGGCGACGGGGTTCGCGATGGTGGATGACAACGATCGGCGTCGACTCACACCTGCCGGGAGGTCTTGCACCCTCAGTCGCTTCCCCGCCCGTCGCGCCTCTGGACGTCACGTTCGCCGACGGTGCCCTCTCAGGCGCACAGTGGTCGACCGTCGTGGCCCGCGCCGTGGAACGTATCAACGCCGGCGAGCTGGACAAAGTGGTCCTCGCGCGCGACCTCGCGGTCAATGCCAGCTCGGCGATCGACCCGCACTGGCTGCTGCGTCGTCTGGCCGAGCGATACGACAACACCTGGGTATTCGCGGTCGACGGGCTGGTGGGCGCCACGCCCGAGCTGCTCGTTCGCCTGGAGAAGGGCCTGGTCACCTCACGTGTTCTGGCCGGGACCATCCGTCGAACCGGTGACGACGAGCACGACCTCGCCCTCGCCGCGTCACTGGCCCGTTCCTCCAAGGACCTCGAGGAGCACGAGTACGCCGTCCGCTCCGTGGCCGAGGCCCTGACACCTCATTGCTCGTCGATCAACGTTCCCGAGTCACCGTTCGTCCTGCACCTGTCCAACGTCATGCATCTGGCGACGGATGTTGCCGGCGTGCTGACCGACGGCGCGACGTCGTTGGCCCTGGCCGCATCGCTGCACCCGTCGGCAGCCGTCTGTGGGACGCCGACCCCTGTCGCCGCCACCGCGATCCGCGAGCTCGAGCAGATGGACCGCGCACGGTATGCCGGCCCGGTTGGCTGGATGGACTCGGCGGGGGACGGCGAGTGGGGAATTGCGTTGCGGTGCGGGGCTCTTGACGCCGCCGACCCGAAGCGGATACGACTCTTCGCGGGTTGTGGTGTCGTCGCCGGGTCCGACCCTGACTCCGAGCTGGCAGAGTCGGACGCCAAGTTCGTACCCATGAGGGATGCGCTGACCGCGGGCTGAGCCGGCAAATGCAGTTGCGCTCGTATGCCGCGCCCGCAAGGCTCGCCACATGACCATCTCGATCGTGCCCCTGACCGCTGCGGACCGGCAGCGACTGCTTGCTGTCGACCTGGCCGCCTTCTTCTTCGACCCGAACGCGTATCCCGTCGACATC
>Ga0207932_1000419_pt1 | contig 14185 bp, 16 predicted proteins | sample NGESurdeep092012_FD_184480 | JGI IMG/M metagenome (GOLD analysis project Ga0207932, IMG submission 184480) | Arctic peat soil microbial communities from Barrow, Alaska - NGEE Surface sample 415-2 deep-092012 (SPAdes) | ecosystem: Environmental > Terrestrial > Soil > Wetlands > Peat ...
GGAAGTCGTCGGCATTCATGCTTCGCGATCGGCCAACCGCTTCGAGGCGCTGGAGCCGGTGCGCTCTCTTCGGCTAATCAAAATCCGCCAGTCGCGATCTCCATCGCCGAATCGATTCCCATACCGGATAGGCTTTTGAGCAGGAACAGCCGAGGCGTTGCCGGCGCCGATCACGACGCAGCGGCCTTTGGGCTTTTCCGGCAGGTGACGTCGCACGGCCGCGCCGGGACTAGCGCTGGCGATTGCGACGTCGAAGATATGCCGAAGCGCGGCTCGCGAGTTCGCGTCGGTCCAGCCTGCCGGTGACGGACCGTCAGACATTGGAACTTTGGATGGCCTCCACGACGGCGTCAGTCACGTCTTTGGTCGTCGCGGTGCCGCCGACGTCCGGCGTCAGGATGCCAGCGCCCGTTACTTTTTCCACTGCGCGCATCAGCCGCGCAGAAGCATCGGCCTCGCCGAGGTGATCGAGCATCTGCGCCGCGGTCCAGAAGCTCGCGACCGGATTGGCGATGCCCTTGCCGGTGATGTCGAAGGCTGAGCCATGTATAGGTTCGAACATCGAGGGAAAACGTCGCTCCGGATTAATATTTGCAGTCGGTGCCACGCCGAGGCTGCCGGCCAGCGCGCCGGCGAGATCCGACAGGATGTCGGCGTGCAGGTTGGTGGCGACGATGGTGTCGAGGCTTTGCGGCTTCAATGTCATGCGCACTGTCATTGCGTCGACCAGCATCTTGTCCCAGGTGACGTCGGGATATTCCTTCGACACTTCCGCCCCGATCTCATCCCACATCACCATGCCGTGGCGCTGGGCGTTGGATTTGGTGACGACGGTGAGGAATTTGCGCGGGCGCGACTGCGCGAGCTTGAACGCATAACGCATGATGCGCTGGACGCCGACGCGGGTGAAGATCGCCACTTCGGTGCCGACTTCCTCGGGCAGGCCGCGATGCACGCGGCCGCCGCAGCCGGCATATTCGCCTTCGGAGTTTTCGCGCACGATCACCCAGTCGAGATCGCCGATGCCGACGTTGCGCAGCGGCGAGGTGATGCCGGGCAGGATCTTGGTCGGCCGCACATTGGCGTATTGATCAAAACCCTGGCAGATCGGCAGCCGCAGGCCCCAAAGCGTGATGTGGTCGGGCACGTCGGGCGCGCCGACCGCGCCGAAATAGATCGCATCGAACTTCTTCAGCTTCTCCAGCCCGTCGGGCGGCATCATGACGCCGTGCTTGCGATAAAAGTCCGAACCCCAGTCGAAGGTCTCGACGTTGAACTTGATGTCGCCGACACGCTTTTGCAGGCTTTCCAGCACGGTAATCCCGGCGGCGATGACCTCGGGGCCGATACCATCGGCCGGGATGGCGGCGATTGAATATTCACGCATCTGAATTCTCCGTGGAAAAAGGGATCAGCGCTGGCTCAGCACCGCGGCGTCGGTCGCCGCAGAATTGCGTTGCGAGCGGGCGAGCACCAGGGTGAGAACCGCGGACATCACAAGCAGTCCGGCGACAAAGTAGAGTCCGCCCTGGAAGCTTCCGGTAAGGTCCTTGATCCAGCCGATCATCGCCGGTCCGACAAAGCCGCCGAGATTGCCGATCGAGTTGATAGTCGCGATTCCGGCTGCAGCTGCGGAGCCGGACAAGAACATGGTTGGCATGCTCCACAGCGGCGGCTTCGCCGAGCTGACGCCAATATTAACCAACGACAGCGCCAACAGCACTGCGACGACAGTGCCGGCGAAACCCGCCAGCACCAATCCCGCGGAGGCTACCACGCACGCGCAGACCACGTGCCAGGTGCGCTCGCCGGTGCGATCCGAATGCCGCGCCCATAGCACCATTGCTACTACCGCGACGATGCCGGGCAGCGCGTTTAAGAATCCCACCTGCAGCGACGTGAGCCCAAATCCCTTGATGATCTGCGGCGCCCAGATGCCGAGGGTGTAAAGCCCGGCCGAGGTGCCGAAATACACCAGTGACAGCGCGATCACGCGCAGATCGGCGAGGCCGCGCCAGACGCTATGGCTCGCGGTACCGGCCTTCAGCGCGGCTTCCGCGTTCATCGTGGTCACTAGCCAGTTGCGTTCGTCGTCGCTCAACCACTTCGCCTGCTCGGGCCGGTCGGTCATATAAAACAGCACGACAACGCCGAGGATGACGGCGGGGATCGCCTCGATGATGAACATCCACTGCCAGCCACTGAGGCCGAGAAGGCCGTTCATCTCCAGCAGCGCGCCGGACACCGGTGATCCCAGCACGGTGGAAAGCGGCGCCGCGGCCATGAAGATGGCGGTAACGGCGGCGCGCTGCCGCGCGGGAAACCAGAAACTTAGATAGAGAATGATGCCGGGGAAGAATCCGGCCTCAGCGGCGCCGAGCAGGAAGCGCAGTACGTAAAAGCTGGTAGCCCCCTGAATGAATGCCATAGCGCCGGAGATCAGGCCCCAGGTGATCATCACCCGCGCGATCCAGATCCGCGCCCCGACCTTGTTGAGGACCAGGTTCGAGGGGACTTCGAACAGGAAATAGCCAAGAAAGAAAATACCGGCGCCGAAGCCGAAAACGGTGGGCGAGAAGCCGAGATCCTTGTTCATCGTCAGTGCCGCGAAGCCTATATTCACGCGGTCGATGAAGGCAATGAAGTAAAGCAGCACCACGAAGGGAATGATGCGCAGTGTGATCTTGCGCAACACGCGCGTGTCTAGGTCAGCACTCATTGGATGGTCTCCTCGCCCGATTGATATTGGTTTTTTTGATTGTCAGCGCGTATTTAGCGCTGTTTTGTGCACCCTGCCGGTGTGGCGGCTTGGGCTCAATGCGCATTGGTTTATACAAAAAAATGATATAATCGAGGTCCTTGGAGAGACCCGATGGATTTTCATCAACTGCGCTGCTTCGTGGCCGCAGCCGAAGAGCTGCATTTCGGCAAGGCGGCGCAACGGCTCGAAATGCTGCCCTCCGCACTGGGCCGTTATATCAAGCTGCTTGAAGAGGATCTCGGCACCCGGCTGATGACGCGCACCACCCGCAACGTGGCGCTGACTGACGACGGCGCTCTCCTCCTCAAGGAGGCCCGCACATTGCTGGCCCAGGCCGACAGTATAGCGAACAAATTCCGCACGCGCGGTCGGAAGCAGGCCGCTACCATCCGCGTGGGCGCGATCGATAGCGCTGCAGCAGGACTTGTGCCGATGCTGCTTCACGATTTTCGCGAACGGCGGCCGGATGTCACTGTGCAATTGGTTGAGGATAAGACGATCCGCCTGCTGCCACGGCTGCTGTCCGGTCGGCTCGACCTTGCTTTCGTGCGCCCTCCAGAAAACCCCGATAGACGGCTAGAATTTATGTTTCTCGTTCACGAGACGGCAGTCGTCGCCGTCTCCGATCGTCATCCTCTCGCATTGAAAAAGAGCGTGACCATCACCGATCTCGCAGGACAGCCGCTGATCGTGCCCGAGCGTCGTTCACGTCCGCATAGCCACGATCTCACCATGAAACTATTTGCTAAAGCCGGGTTGCATGCCCGCATCGTCCAACTTGCCGATGAAAAGCAGACCATCGTAAACCTAGTAGCTGCCGAACTGGGTGTTGCAATCGTCCCACGGTGGACATCACGAATGGCAGCGCGCGGCGTTTGTTACATACCGCTTAAGGCGTCCGATATGAACAGGTTGCCACTCGCAGCGGCCTGGACACGCGGATCACGCGATTCCATCCGTGACGAGATGTTAATGATGCTTCAATCTGGTCTATCGGGTTATGCGCTAGAGGCTTAGATAGCCAGCGTCCGCCATGCCCGGCGCGCCCTTCGGCCCGGCATTGCGCAGCACCAGAACGTCGTCCGGCTCTACGTCCAAATTCGGATCGTCTATTCGGCTGGCCATATCTGGCGACCCGCGCGCTCCCAATTCTCGTTGTCGGGCGCTACCGCGCGCACCGACCAGCCGCTGCGCAGGAAGATCGCTGCAATGTCGCAGCCCATCAACCCGCAGCCGACGATGACGGCGGCCTGTTGACGCTGGATCATGCCCAGGCCTCGGCATTCAGCTTGGTGATGGCCTTTTCGTCGAACGCATAGCCGAGACCGGGATCAGTTGGCAGAGCGATGCCCTTGCCCGGCGCCAGCGTCACCTGACGGTCGATGATCTTGCGGAAGTTCAACACCTGATCGGTGGCGAAATACTCGACCATCTCGCCGTTCGGAATTGCTGCGACCAGATGCACGTGCAGATCGTGGAACCAGTGCGGGCACATATTAACGCCGTAGCAGTCGGCCAGCGCCGCGATCTTCTTGAACTCGGTGATGCCGCCGCACACTGCGGCATCGGTCTGCAAAATCGCAGCCCCGCCCTTGTCCAGCAGCTCCTTGTGGCGCCAGCGTCCGGCCTCGATCTCGCCGGTCGCGACACTAATTCTGGTGGCCGCCGCCAGCTTGGCATGGTTGTCGATCTGGTCCGGGCTGAACGGCTCTTCGATCCAGTACGGATCGTAGTCGGCAAACCGTTCGCAGTAGCGCAGCGCGGTCGGAACGTCCTGCCAGGCATTGTTGGCGTCCAGCATCAACAGCGCATCGGGTCCGATTGCCTTGCGCGCCGCAGCGACGCGCTTTTCGTCGCCGACCGGATCTTCGCGGCCAACCTTCATCTTCACGCCCTGCAGGCCCAGCGCCAAATACGAGGCCATTTCCTCGCCCAACATCTCCGGTGTCTTGCCGTCGAGATAATAGCCGCCGCTGCCATAGGCCGGCACCGGATCGCGCGTCGCCGCGCCCAGGTAGCGATACAGCGGCAGTTTGGCTGCCTGCGCGTTCACATCCCACAGCGCGATGTCCAGAATGCTAAGCGCGCGCATCACCGAACCGGCGCGGCCATGCAGCAGCGTTTCCTGATACAGCTCTTTCCACAGCAGTTCGACCTCGGTGGAATCACGGCCGATCAGATGCGGCGCCAAAAGTTCGCGCACCGCCAAAGTGACCACGCTGCCCCCAAAATTGCCCGCATAGCAGTGACCGACCCCCTCCAGACCGTCATCAGTCCGGACCTTGACCAGAGCGTAGTCGCGCGCCAGCACCTGACGGCGGGCAAATGCGGTCGGCCGGTCCAGCGGAACACGAACGGTGCGAGCCTGCACCGAAACAATACGAGCCATATTCTCTCTCCTGCTTTACGGGTTGGCGGCGATCAGTTCGCGCGCGGATCTTCGATCAGAAAGTCAAAGTCGCAGCCCTGGTCGGCCTGCAAAACGGTGTCTTGAAATAGCTTGGCGTAACCGCGCTTGGGTCCGGTGCCGGTCAGCACCGGCAGCGCTTCGGCCCGGCGCGCAAGTTCGGCATCATCGACCAAAAGTTCGATCGCCCGGTTTGGAACGTCCAGGCGGATCATGTCGCCGTTCTGGACCAGCGCCAGCGGACCGCCGATGGCCGATTCCGGCGTGATGTGCAGCACGATGGTGCCGAAGGCGGTGCCGCTCATGCGCGCATCGGAAATCCGCACCATGTCCTTGACGCCTTCGCGTGCCAGCTTTTTCGGAATTGGCAGGTAACCTGCCTCGGGCATGCCGGGCGCGCCCTTCGGGCCGGCATTGCGTAACACCAGGATGTCGTCGGCTTTGACGTCCAGGTCGGGGGCATCGACGCGCTCGGTCAAGTCCTGCACCGATTCAAACACCACGGCGCGGCCGGTGTGGACCATCAGCTCCTTGCTGGCGGCCGACTGCTTGATCACAGCACCGCGTGGCGCCAGATTGCCGCGCAGCACCGCGATCGCGCCCTGCGCCTTCAGCGGCTTGTCGCGACTCCGGATTACGTCCTGGCCGGGAACGTCCTCGGCCAGCTCGATAACATCGCCGATCGTGCCGCCGCCGACCACCGGGGCATCCAGCTTCAGCAGGTCGCGCAGTTCGCGCATCAGCCGCGGCAGTCCGCCGGCATGATGGAAATGCTCCATGTAGTGCTGGCCTGACGGCTTCAGGTTGACCAGCACCGGCACGTCGCGGCCCAGCCGGTCGAATGCGTCCAGGTCGATCTTGATACCGACGCGGCCAGCCATCGCCGCCAGATGCACGATGCCGTTGGTCGAGCCGCCGATCGACTGCAGGACCACCAGCGCATTATGAATCGAATCCTTTGTGATCAGTGCGCTGGGACGCGGCGTATCTGAGACCGCCATCTCGGCGGCACGCTTGCCGGTCGCTTCGGCTAGGCGCCGGCGCTCGGCATGGGTTGCCGGAACCGCGGCGGTGTACGGCAGCGACAGGCCCATCGCCTCGGTGATGCAGGCCATCGTGCTGGCGGTGCCCATCACCATGCAAGTCCCGACCGACGGCGCCAGGCGCGCGTTGATGATCTCGATTTCGTCACCGTCAATGTCGCCGGCGCGGTGGCTGCTCCACATCCGGCGGCAGTCAGTGCAGGCCCCCAGCACCTCACCCTTGTGGTGACCGACAACCATCGGACCGACCGGCAGCGTGATTGCTGGCAGGTCGACCGAAGCCGCCGCCATGATCTGCGCCGGCAGGGTCTTGTCGCAGCCCCCGATCAGGATCACCGAGTCCATCGGCTGCGCCCGGATCATCTCTTCAGTGTCCATCGCCATCAGGTTGCGAAGAAACATCGAGGTCGGATAAGCGAAGCTTTCGTGGATGGTGATGGTCGGGAACACCATCGGCAGGCCGCCGGCCAGCATCACGCCGCGCTTCGCCGCTTCGATCAGATCCGGCACGTTGCCGTGACAGGGATTGAAATCGCTGTAGGTATTGGTGATCGCGACGATCGGTCGGTCCAGCGCGTCGTCGGAATACCCCATCGCCTTGATGAAGGTCTTGCGCAGGAACAGCGAGAACTCCGGATCGCCGTAACTGGTCAAACCTTTGCGCATGCCGCGTTTCATGGTTATGGGCCTTTTCCTTGCGTTCTTGTCGTCCCGGCGCAGGCTGGGACCCATTTATTATCCACCAGTCGAATGCCGACTGATCCATCCCGGTGACGAAAAGGCGTCACTGCGATCGTGTAGACGCCTTCAGCCTCTACGTTCAGTGGCATCCGGGTTAGCTCCCTTTGGCCTTGCTGGCCTCGTAACGGGCTTTGTTCTCGGCGTTCGGGGGATACAGGCCGGGCAGTGGCGTGCCTTTGTCGACCTCCGACATGATCCACGCTTCCAGCCGCTCCTGCTCGGGCGCGGTCGCGACGACCTCGTCCAACAGAGCTGCCGGAATCACCACGGCGCCATCCTCGTCGATGACGACGACATCGTTCGGGAACACCGCAACGCCGCCGCAGGCGATCGGCTCCTGCCAGTTCACGAAGGTCAAGCCGTTGACCGAAGCAGGTGCCGCGGTTCCCTGGCACCAGATCGGCAGGCCGGTTGCCAGCACGCCGGAGACATCGCGCATGACGCCGTCGGTGACCAGGGCTGCGACCTTGCGCTTGACCATGCGGGCACAAAGAATGTCACCGAAAATGCCGGCATCAGTGACGCCCATCGCATCGACCACGGCGACGCAGCCGGCCGGCATCGCCTCGATCGCGGCCCGGGTCGAGATCGGCGACCCCCAGGATGCAGGCGTCGCAAGATCCTCGCGCGCCGGGACAAAGCGCAGCGTGAACGCGCGCCCGACTACGCGCGGCTGGCCCGGCTTCAGCGGTCGGGTGCCGCGCATCCAGACGTTGCGCAGGCCCTTTTTCAATAGGATCGTGGTCAGGGTCGCGGTGGCGACCTGCGACAGCGTGCGGACAATTTGCGGGTCTAGCGGCAGCGGCTCCAGATGGGTATGAGTGGTGGTCATGGAAGACTCCGTTATTTCAGATACTGGTGATTAGGCCGCCATCCACGCGGATGACCGAACCATTCAGGTAGGATGCTCGCGTGCTGGCGAGGAATGCCACCACGTCGGCATATTCCTCTGGCTTGCCATAGCGGCCGACAGGGATCGACGCGGTGCTTTCGGCCGACACCTGCTCGACTGGACGCCCTTCACGCTTGGCCTTGGCTTCGTCGAGAAACTGGATCCGGTCGGTGGCGATGCGACCCGGCAGCACGATGTTGGCGGTGATTCCGTCGCCACCAACTTCGCGCGCCAGCGTCTTCGACCAGCCAACCAACGACAGGCGCAGCGCGTTCGAGATGCCTAGATTTGGGATTGGCGAAATTACGCCCGACGATGTGCTGGTGATTACGCGGCCCCACTTCTTCGCCCGCATGCCCGGCAGTACCCGATCAGTTATCGCAATCACCGACAGCACCATCGACTGAAAGCTTTTGGTCCACAAAGCCGGATCCTGGCCGGCGGCCGGGGTCGGCGGCGGGCCCCCAGTGTTGTTGACCAGAATGTCCACTGGACCGAGCGCAGCTTCGATCTTCGCTATGTTGGCGTCGATCACCGACAAGTCGGCCAGGTCCCATGGCAACGCAAGGCCCTTGCCGCCCGATAGCGACGCGACCGTTTTCTCCACCGCCGCCGGATCGATGTCGCCGATCGCGACGTTGGTGCCCTCGGTCGCGAGCTGCCGCGCGATCGCACTGCCCAGCCCACCGCCGCCGCCCAAAACCAATGCCGTCTTGCCTTGCAGACCGAGATCCATTTTAAACGCTCCGAGCTTTAGTTGACTTTGGGCCAAGGTGTTTCTGAAACCGGCGTCACCGGGCCTTTGCCGGCGAACCAGGACCGAAGATTGTCAAAGACAAGGTCGCCCATCGTCGCGCGGGTATGGTGCGTGCCCGAGGCGACATGCGGCACCAGCACGACGTTCGACAATGCGGTCAGCGCCGACGGCACGTTCGGCTCATCGGCGAACACATCCAGGCCGGCGCCGTGGATGGTCCCGTCACGAAGCGCGTCGATCAGCGCGTTCTGGTCGACGACCGAGCCTCGAGCGACATTGATCAGAACGCCGCGCGAACCAAGTGCCGCAAGAATTCCGGCATCAATCAAGTTGTTAGTTGCGGCGCCGCCCGGCACGATAATGATCAGCGTGTCGACCTCAGTCGCCATAGTTTTCAGGTCTGGACAGTAACGGTAGCCAACGTCGGCCTGGGGTTTGCGCGAATGATAAATGATTGGCACATCGAAGGCGGCGATGCGCTTGGCGATTGCCTGGCCGATTCTGCCCATACCGACCATACCGATCGTGCGGTCTCGCAGAGTCTGGGTCAACGGGTAGGCGCCCTTCAGCCATTTGCCGTCGCGCAGGAAGCGGTCGGCCTGCGGCAACTCGCGTATCGTCGACAGAAGCAGACCGACCGTGAAATCCGCGACTTCCTCGTTCAGCACATCAGGGGTGTTGGTAACGATGATGCCGCGCGCCATCGCCGAAGGCAGGTCGATTGAGTCGTAGCCGACGCCGAAGTTTGCGATGATTTCTAGCTTGGGCAGGCCAGCGATCAGTGCGACGTCGGTCTTCTGCCGTCCCCGCGTTGCGATACCACGGATCTTGTTCCCAAACGCAGTGACGATCGCCGCGATGCTATCGGCGTCGGCCTGATGCACGACAAAGGGCTGTTGCAGGGCTGCATCAACCGAAGGCACCATCTGCCCCATGCTGAGAATGTGGACCTGATCCGGCATCGCCGCTTTCAGTGCTGCAGGATCTTGGAAAGGAACAACTGCGCGCGATCGCTGCGTGGCGTTCCGAAAAACTCGTCCTTTGCCGCATCTTCGACGATGGCGCCCTCGTCCATGAACACGATCCGGTCGGCGACACGGCGGGCGAAGCCCATTTCGTGCGTGACCACAGCCATGGTCATGCCCTCTTGTGCCAGCGCCACCATCACGTCCAGGACTTCGTTGATCATTTCCGGATCGAGCGCCGAAGTCGGCTCGTCGAACAGCATCGCCAGCGGATCCATCGCGAGCGCCCGCGCGATCGCCACTCGCTGCTGCTGCCCGCCCGAAAGCTGCGCCGGGAATTTCTGTGCCTGCACCTTGAGCCCCATCCGGTCGAGAAGCTGCTCGGCGCGAGCTTCCGCCTCGGCGCGGCTGCGGTTCAAAACCTTAATCTGCGGCAGTGCGATATTCTTCAGCACCGTCATGTGCGGGAACAGCTCGAAATTCTGAAACACCATACCGATCCGCGAGCGCAGTTGCGGCAGATTGGTGCCCCTCGCGCCGACCGAGATGCCGTTGATCAGGACTTCGCCCTTTTGAAATGGCTCCAATCCGTTCATGCATTTAATCAGCGTGCTCTTGCCCGAACCGGACGGCCCGCAGATGACAACAACCTCGCCCTTCTGGATTTTAAGCGAGCAGTCATCCAGCACCCGAAAGCTACTGTACCACTTGCTGACATGACTCATTTCAATCATAGCGCATAGCTCCGCTGCAATCTGCCGACCAAGCGCGAGGCCGCGAAGCAGATCACGAGATAGGTAACCGCGACCGTCGTGTACAGTTCGATCGGTCGGTTGGTGCTGTTGGCAACCACGTCGGCGGTGGTCAGGAAGTCACGGACGCCGACGATGTAGACGATGGAGGTGTCCTGGAACATGATGATCGACTGCGTCAGCAGAACCGGCAGCATGTTCCGGAATGCCTGCGGCAAGACCACGTAGCGCATCATGTTGAGATGAGTTAAGCCCATGGCCAGCCCGGCCTGTACCTGCCCGCGCTTCACGCTGGAGATGCCGGCGCGGATGATCTCGCAGTAATAAGCCGCCTCAAACAGAATGAAAGTGATCAGTACAGACGAGTAGGCATCGATCGGGTGACCGACGATCTTCGGCGCCAGCACGTAGAACCAGAAGATCACCAAAATCAGCGGCAGCGAGCGGAGGAAGTTCACATACAGCCCGGCGAGTGCCGACAGGACGCGCAGTCTGGACATCCGCATCAGCGCGAGGAAAGTACCCAAAACGATGCCGCCCGCGATAGCGACAAGGGTCAACTGAAAGCTGACCATCAGCCCGTGCAGCAGCAACTCCTTGTACTGCCATAGGACGTTGAAATCGAAGCCCATCACTGACCTCCCGCCGAGGCGGTTCCGGTGATGCGGGTCCTTCGCTCGAGGTACCTCATCAGGGTGATCGCAAGTAGCGTGACGCAGGAATACAGCACGGTCGCTGCCGCGTAAGGCTCGAACGATTGGAAGCTGTATTCCTCGATCTGCCGAGCCGTCGCGGTTAACTCCATCACGCCTAACGTCAACGCCAGGGATGAGTTCTTAAACACGCCCAGGAAATCGTTCGTCAGCGACGGAATGACGGTCCGGAAACCTATCGGCAACAGCACATAGCGATAGACCTGCGTTGACGTGAATCCCATCGCCAGAGCTGCGGCACGCTGGCCGCTCGGAATCGACTGGATGCCGGAGCGAACCTGCTCGGCGACGCGCGAGGCGGTATAGAGCCCGAGCGCCACAACCGCGGTCCAGAATTGTGGGTTCGGCATGCCGCGTTTGACGTAGATTTGCGCGTCGTGTGGCAGAAGTTCGGGAATGACGAAGTACCAAATGAACATCTGCGCCAGCAACGGGATGTTCCGAAAAATCTCGACGTAAACGGTGCCGATCGTACTCAGGATTTTATTATCCAGCGTACGAAAAACACCGATCACCGAGCCGACACTAAAGGCGATCAACCACGCGTAGGTCGCCAGAATGCAGGTCGTGGCAAAGCCGGAAGCGATCCAACCGACATAGGGCTCGCGAAACAGTAGCCCCCAGTCCCAGGAATAATTCACCCCTGCTCCTCCGCGACCTGATTGTACGCTTCTGTTACGAGCGAATTAGTTCGCGAAGGCGTTTAGTCGCAGCGCGTTTTTCAGATCGTCGTTCATCGGCAGGTTGATGTTGGTCGGACCCGGCTCGAACCACTTCTTGTAGATTGTGAAGATCTCGCCGGACCTATACAGGTCCGACATCACCTTGAGGCCCAACGCACGAAAATCCGTGTCGTTCTTCGGGATCATGATGCTGAAGGGATCGTAGGAATAGAAAGGACCTACGACTTCGTAGTCGCTCGGATTCTTCGCCATTGTGCGGATGCCGTAAAGCACCACGTCGTTCGAGGTGTAGGCATCCGCGCGGCCCTGCTCCAGGTTCAAAAGCGCCTGCGGATGGTCTTTCACCTTGACCATGTTGACCTTCAGCTTGCGCTTTGCGATTTCCTCGAGGGCGGCCTTTTCATTGGTCGTTCCTGCGAGCGCGATTAGCGTCTTGCCTTCCAGATCTTCGATCTTGTTGATGCCCGAGCCCTTGCGCACCAGCAGTTTGGTGCCGGTGATGAAATTCGGCGTGAGGAACTCGACCTGCTTCATGCGGCCCGTCGTGATCGTGGTTGACGAGCATTCCGCATTGGCCGTTCCGTTGGCGATCACCGGAATCCGGGTCTGCGGCGTGATTGGGACGTACTTGATGTCAAGCTTGTCCAGCTTGAATTGGGTTTTGATCTCCTCGGCGATCTTCAGGCAGATGTCGATCGCGTAGCCCTTGGGCTTGCCGCTTGAATCGATGAAGGAAAACGGCACCGATTCTTCGCGATATGCGATCGCAAAGGTCTTGCTGGCGACAATCTTTTCCAGCGTTCCGCCGGGGGACTGCGCGAGAGCGGATTGCGTGGTGATGGCAGAGATCGCGATTAGGCCCGCGACAGCAATGGCGCGTTTCAACATGGTTACTCCCTTTGAAGATTGCCCGTGGCCGTTTGTGGCGGCTCGTGTTGTTAGAGCTTAACTTTCAGCACGGTCGTCCGCTTGTCAATAACATTATTGATAATTAAATTGCCAGCTGCGCTGAACCGGCTGTACTCTGCGGCTGCGCTCATTACAAAGAATGCCTGGAGCCCGCATGGCCCGCCCCGCCGCGAATGCCGCAGATCCACCGCAACGCCCGTTGTCGGTTCAGGGCGTGGTCGAACGAATCGAGGAAGATATCGTTCTGGGCCGTCTGCATCCGCGCGAGCGCCTGATCGAAGACGCACTAATGAAGCGGTTCGGCGCCAAGCGGCACGTGATCCGCGAGGCGCTATTGGACCTGGAGCGAATTGGCGTGATCGAGCGGGTGCCAAATCGCGGCGCGCAGGTCCGCTCGTACACCGCCGAGGCGGTGCATCAGCTATACCAGATGCGCGTCATGCTGGAGACCTTTGCGGCCGGCCTGATTCCGATGCCGTTACCGGCGGCGGCGCTGGACGAGTTGCGGACGATTCAGGCGCTGCATGACAATGCGGTGCAGAAAGGCGACCTGCAGCGGGTCTTCCGCCAGAACATCGCCTTTCACTGGGCGCTGTTCGCCAATTGCGGCAACCCCTACCTGTCGGCCGCGATCAACGACTACTCACACCGCGCGCACGTGATCCGGTTCCATTCGCTAAATCAGCGACGGTTCATGCTGCGCGCCCGCGACGATCACCGAGCGATGATCGCAGCGATCGAGGCCTGCGACCGGGAGGCGCTGATCGACCTCTGCCGCAAGCACCTGACCCCCTCCAAGGACGCGTACTTGAAGCTGCTGCCGCGCGGGTAAGTCCGCGGGATGGCGCCGTCCATTCGAGTTGCCCTGAAAATGTGACTGTCGAGGCTCGCCCCACACCAAGATGTCTGGATGGCGATGTACCGCTGAATGCGGACTTCAAACGTCAAAAACCCGCCCCACCCAACATCATCTTCCATGATCCCGTGCTGGACGGCGACAAACGCTTCAAGTTGCATCTGGCACTCGAACGCCCGTGATAGCACGCTCGATCGGAAGAAGCGGACACGAAGTTCGTCGGTCCAACTGGTCGATCAAAATTCGTCGGGTTTTAGCGTTGATGGCCGAGACCCAGGCCAAGCTTCATCGCCTGCTGTCGTAACGCACCCTCGGTGCGCTTCATCGCTTTAGCAATCTTCTTGAGCGGCGTCTTTGCCTTCGAGTGTTTGCGCAATTCAGCATGCATCGCTTTCGTCCAAGGCACACGTTTGGTCGTCTTCTTAGCTTTCTTTGCCATTAAAAAGTCCTCGATTGTTAAACAGCGTGGGGCCTACATCAAAAAGCATATCAACTCAATCCCACCGTCCGACGCTCCTTCGGTCGCAGTGCATCTGCGAGCAAGCTCATAGCATTATCCTGCGCGCCATCGGCGTCGGCTCCTCCTATCGCGCCACGACGGCCTCGTAGATATCCTCTTCCTGCGCCGTATGGATGCGCACCAGGGTCTCGACAGCCTCAATCACCCGCTGGGCGTCGCGAACGAGGAAACGGTCGATCTTTTCCG
>Ga0207932_1000424_pt1 | contig 14153 bp, 13 predicted proteins | sample NGESurdeep092012_FD_184480 | JGI IMG/M metagenome (GOLD analysis project Ga0207932, IMG submission 184480) | Arctic peat soil microbial communities from Barrow, Alaska - NGEE Surface sample 415-2 deep-092012 (SPAdes) | ecosystem: Environmental > Terrestrial > Soil > Wetlands > Peat ...
CAGACCGACAGCTGGTATCTCGAGCGGCGCATCTACGTCACGGTCGGGGTCAATATCACCCTCGGCTCCATTCTGTTCTTGGTGCACAGCCCGTGGTGGGGCTTGTTCACCGGCTTCGTCGGCGCGGCCATGGTCTGGTTTGCCGCGACCGGCCTCTGCATCCTGGCGAACGTCTTGTTCTGGATCGGCGCAGAACCGCGACTCAATCCGGACGCCGGCAATTCTCGCGTTAAGCCCGCCTGAGGCACCGGCTTGCCGCGCCGGGCAACGACGGCGCCGAATAGCTTTCGCAAATCCGCTATGCAGGACGCCCGGCTTCAAAGCCGGGCGTTTTTGTTTCGCTCTTCCTTCACCCTCCCCTGCAGGGGAGGGTAAGAAGGTGGCACGCAGAACGTTTTGCTATAAGAAAAGCCATGCGCATCATCGGTCTCGCCGGCTGGAGCGGTTCCGGCAAAACTACGCTGATCACCAAGCTGATCCCGTGCCTGCTGGCGCGGGGGGTGCGGGTTTCCACGCTCAAGCACGCCCATCACGGTTTCGATCTGGACAAGCCGGGCAAGGATTCCTTCATGCACCGCGCCGCTGGCGCCACCGAGGTGATCATCTCGTCGGCCAAGCGCTGGGCCATCCTGCACGAGCTGCGCTCGGAGGAGCCGGAATGGGACCTTGGCGGGCTGGTCGCCAAGATGTCGCCGGTCGATCTGGTGCTGGTCGAAGGCTTCAAGCGCGACGCTTTTCCCAAGCTGGAGATCCACCGCATCGCCAACGGCAAGCCGCTGCTCTACAGCCAAGACCCGCACATCGTCGCGGTCGCCAGCGACAGTGCGCTGCCGGGCACGCCATTGCCGGTGCTCGATCTCAACGATATCGACCCGATTGCCGATCTGCTGCTCAAGCGCGCGGTGCCGATCGGTGCGGTCAGTTCGGGTACCTGATAGATGTTGCACAAGGTCGCAATCGCCCACCCTCCGCTCGTCCCCGCGACCCGCCTACGCTCGCTTTGCGAGCTACGGCGCGCTGGGAGTCCGCCGAAGCGCGGAGCGCGAAGGCGGAAAGCGGGGACCCAGTGCAGCAATGTTCTGGATTCCCGCTTGCGCGGGAATGAGCGGAGCATGGGTTAGCGCATGGATATCATTTAATGGCGCAGCTGACCGACGACTGTTTCGCCTTTTCCGGTCCGCTGCTGTCCTTGGACGCAATGGAGCGGCTGATCGGCGAGCGTATCGCGCCGGTCGGCGAGAGCGAGCGGGTACCGCTGCGCGATGCGCGATCCCGCGTCACCGCCGCCGACGTGACCGCGCCGGTCGACCTGCCGCCATTCGATAATTCCGCGGTCGACGGCTATGCCGTGCGCCATGCCGATCTCGACCCCGTCGGCGAAACCACACTCACGGTCGCCGGCCGGATCACCGCCGGCGCGCGGACGGACGCGGCGCTCAAGCCCGGCCAGGCCATGCGGATATTCACCGGCGCGCCGATGCCGGCGGGCGCCGACACCGTGTTCATGCAGGAGGACGTGCGCGCCGAAGGCGAGCGCGTCACCGTGCCGGCGGGCTTGCAGCTCGGCGCCAATCGCCGGCTGGCCGGCGAGGACGTCGCCGCCGGTCGCGTGGTGCTGCCGGCTGGCACCATGCTGGAGGCGCAGCACATCGCGCTGGCGGCGGCGCTCGGCTTGACCGAACTGAGCGTGCGCCGGCGGCTGAAGGTCGCGATCTTCTCGACCGGCGACGAGGTGGTGGAGCCGGGTGCGCCGCGCGGCGCCGCCGCCATCTACGACGCCAACCGCTATCTGCTGCGCGCGCTGCTGGAGCGGCTCGGCGCGGTGGTGACCGATCTCGGCATTCTGGCCGACGAGCCGACTGATCTCGCGCGCGCGCTGGGAAAGGCCGCGGCCTGGCACGATCTGGTCATCACCTCGGGCGGCGTGTCGACCGGCGAAGCCGACCACGTGCGCAGCGCGGTCGAGCGCATTGGCAGCCTGGTGTTCTGGCGCGTCGCCATCAAGCCGGGGCGGCCGGTGGCCATGGGCGTGATCCGCGCGGCTCCGCGCAAGGATTACGCGGCCCACAGCGGCGCGGCTTTTGTCGGGTTGCCGGGCAATCCGGTCGCCGTGTTCGTGGCCTTCGTGCGGGTGGTGAAGCCGCTGCTGCTGCGGCTGTCCGGCGCGCTGCCGCAAAAACTGCTAGCGCTGCCGGTGCGCGCGGCCTTTGCCTACAAGAAAAAAAAGGATCGTCGTGAATACGTGCGGGTGGCGCTGCGGCGCGGCAGCGACGGCGAGATCGAGGCGGTCAAGCACCCGCAGGATGGCGCGGGCATTCTGACCTCGCTGACGGAAACCGACGGGCTGCTGGAGTTTCCCGAGGACGTGACCTCGATCGCGGCGGGCGAGCGCGTCGGGTTTTTGTCATATGCCGCGCTGATCGGATGAGCCTTACTTTCTCAACCTCCCCCTGTAAGGGGGAGGTCGTTCGCCAGAGCCCGCAGGGCGAAGGCGAACGGGTGGGGGTCAATTCGACGCAGCCGAGACTTCCATCTCGCTCTGCAAATGACCCCCTCCCTAACCCTCCCCCTTTCAGGGGGAGGGAATAGAGAGGCTACACCCCCAGCCGCACCGCCTCGGTGGTGAAGGCCTTGTCGGCCGGCTGCTGGATGCCGCTGAGCGCGACGCCGCCGATGACCGCGATCACGATGGCCGCCACGCAGGCAATCAGAAATGTTTTCATGGTGTTGGATCCTCCCCGAGACCGATAGCCTCGCACTATAACAGATATTGCGGCGGAGCGAGGCCGGTCAATTATGCTGCAACGCAATGCGCTCCGCGCGCTCGGCATCTTCCGGCGTATTGACGTTGAAGAACGGATCGATCGGCTGGTCCGGCCAGTCGGCGATGGCGACGCCGTGCCGCGTCGTAAATATGTCGATCTTGCGCAGGCCTTCCTCGAGCAGTGCCTGGCGCAATTTCTCGCGCAGCGCCAGTGGCCACAGACCGACCACCGGATGCCGCCATTCGCCCGAACGCGCGCAGGCCAGCCCCACGCCGGCGCCGAGCTGGCGGCGGGCCTGATGCAGGCGCTCGACCAGGTCGTCGGGTAGGAACGGGCAGTCGCTCGGCACGCTCACCATCCACTCCACGCCATTATTCTGCGCCTTGAGCCAGTCGAGCCCGGCCAGGATGCCGGCGAGCGGCCCGACAAAGTCCGGCACGCTGTCGGGTATCACGGTCAGCCCGGTGTCGGCGAAGCGTTTGGGGTCGCCATTGGCGTTGATGACGATGCCGGTGCATTGCCCGGACAGAGTCGCCAGCACGCGGTCGAGAATGCTGACGCCGCCGATCGCGATGCGCGCCTTGTCGCCGCCGCCCATGCGGCGCGCGAGGCCGCCGGCGAGCACGAGGCCGAGGGTGGCGGGAGTGGGGAAGTCCGTCATCAATTCAATTCAACTGTGCGCATGGCCGCGAACTCAGCGAACTCCACCTCTACCCTCCGGGGAGAGGTGGAGCAAACGGCATGCACACAGCATTCAACGATTGTGGCAGCGCTTCCGGGTGAGGCGCTGCCTTCTCAGAGAGATGGACCGCAGCTTTGCTGCAATCAGCTCTTCGACATCATGCCGCGGAGATTGCCGATGAGATTGGAGCCGAAGCTACCCGCGAAGAATGAGAGGGTGACGAGCCCGAGAAGCCCGCTGCCCTCGAAATGCGATCCCAATACGGACACTAAAATGACCGCCGAAATGGCACCGATGATCTGTCCGCACATGGGGCAGTTGGGCGGCCAGTCGCCCGGTTCGACGCCACCTCCTCCTCCCACGCGTGGAAAGCGAAACGGCCAACCGGTCCCACACCAGCCGACGATAGCTGCGATAACGAGGTTCGGAATCATGTCACGCCCCCTTTGGTGAAATACTGGAACAGAGCGAATGTGCAGGCGATCCCGCCGATTCAACGCGGGTAAATAATTGTAGCTCAACCTATGGTGGCGTCAAAAAACAAATTACCGTGATGTGGCGGACGTCGCCCGCCGCCCCTGCTTGGGCCGGCCACACCGCAAATCAGCAGGAGTTTGCGGGGCGCATCGCAGTGCCGCCGCTTTGGGCCACGGCTGATGACCTCACGTCATCAGTCGTCATGCACGGCCGCCTTGCGCCGGTGCTTGGAGCTTTCCTCCGCGACCGAAGCGAGGTCCTGGTCGAACACGATGCGGTCCTCGCCGGCCAGCGCGACGAAGCGCTGGCCGCGCGCGCGCCCGATCAGCGTCAGATTGGCCTTGCGCGCCAGCTCGACGCCCCAGGCGGTGAAGCCGGAGCGCGAGATCAAGATCGGAATGCCCATGCGCACGCACTTGATCACCATCTCCGAGGTGAGCCGGCCGGTGGTGTAGAAAATCTTGTCGCCCGGCGGCACCTTCTCCTTGAACATCCAGCCGGCGATCTTGTCGACCGCGTTGTGGCGGCCGACGTCTTCCATATAGACCAGCGGCTGATCTTTGTGCGCCAGCACGCAGCCATGGATGGCGCCGGCTTCGAGATAGAGCGAGGGCGTGGTGTTGATCTTGTGGGTGAGCGCATAGAGCCAGGAGGTGCGCAAGGTCGCCTTCGGCAGCGCGACGCCTTCCAGCGCCTCCATCAGGTCGCCGAACACGGTGCCTTGCGCGCAGCCGGAGGTCTGCACTTTCTTCTTCAGCTTCTTCTCGTAATTGGTCTTGCGCTTGGTGCGCACCACCACGACGCTGAGTTCCTCGTCGTAGTCGACGCCGGTGACCTCGTCGTCCGCCAGCAGCATGTTCTGGTTGAGCAGATAACCGACCGCCAAATAATCCGGGTAATCGCCGATGGTCATGGCGGTGACGATTTCCTGCGAGTTCAGGAAAATCGTCAGCGCGCGCTCGACCGTGACCGAGGTCTCGATCTTGGCGCCGGTCTGATCGATGCCGCTGACGCGCTCGGTCAGCCGCGGGTCCTGCGGGTTGGGCTTGATGATGTAGCCGTCGATGTCCTTGGTCATGGCGGCATTATAGCAAAGATTTAGGCGTTTGCTGCTGCCCATCAAGGTGGGCCGCGATGGGAGCGTTGGCGAATAGGCATTATGAGTTCCCTTTGCGCGCGCGCCGGTCTAACAATGCCGGCAATGGCCTCGTGCCGCATATAGAACGGGAGAAACGCCGACCATGCTTCGCGCCACCAAAGACAAAATGCTGCCGACCACCATCACCGGCTCGCTGCCGCGGCCGAGCTGGTACACGCAAAACCTCGGGATGCGCAGCTTCCTCGATGCGATGGTGAACAACCAGTTCCGCGAGCAATATGTCGACACGGTTGGCCTCTATCTGCACGAGCAGGAGATGGCCGGCCTCGACATCGTCACCGACGGCGACGCGCATTTCGATTCGGATGTCGGCGGCCAGAGCTGGACCAATTATCCGCCGCGCCACATGGGCGGCTTCGACAAAAATCCGCAACCGACGCCAGCCGGCAAAGGCGGGCTGCTGTTTCCGCCCGGCCATATCCTGCACGACTATCTCGAGGCGCGCGTCATGCCCGGCATTAACGGACCGGTCACCCGCGGCGACCTGCAATATGCCGCCATGTGGAAGACGGCGCAGCGCATGACCAAGAAGCCGGTCAAGTTCGGCACCATCGGCCCCGAGCTGGTGGCCTTCGCGGTGCAGGACAAGCACTACAAGTCGATCAAGGATCGCATCCTGGCGATCACCGACGCGCTGAACGAGGAGCTCAACGAGCTCGCTGACGCCGGCTGCCAGGTCATCCAGTTTGAGGAGCCGCAGATCCACATGCTGGCGATCCGCAAGGTGGTCGACGATGTGATCAACCCGAACTTCAGCGTCGAGGTGTTCAATCGCACGGTGAAGGGCCTGCGCGCCAAGACCGAGGTGTGGTGTCATACCTGCTGGGGCAACCCGTCGCAGCAGCGCATGTTCAAGGAAGTGCAGAGCTACAAGGACGCGCTGGAGACGCTCAACAAGGTCGACGCCGACGTCATCACCTTCGAATCGGTCAGCGCCGGCGGCGCCGACCTCGAAGCCTTCGGCAAGATCATCTCCTCCGACAAGAAGATCGCCATCGGCGTCATCGACCACCATTCGCTGCAGGTCGAGCGGCCGGATGAAATCGCCGATCACATCCGCCGCGCGCTCAAATACATTCCGGCCGAGCGGTTGATACTCTCATCCGACTGCGGCATGGGCCGCGAGGGCATGAGCCGCCGCCACGCCTACTACAAGATCGTCGCGCTGGTGCTCGGCACCAACATGGTGCGCAAGGAGCTGGGGCTGCCGGAAGCCGAGTGCCTGGCCGCCGACGGGCGCTATTCGCTGGTGCCGGTGGCGAAGTAGGTCTCTCTCCGCCTCATCCTGAGGAGCCACGCGCAGCGTGGCGTCTCGAAGGATGGCGGCCCCATGGTTCGAGACGCCGTGCTTCGCACGGCTCCTCACCATGAGGCCGGGCAGCGCCCGCGCCTGTCACGGTTAACGAGCCCTCAATTCGATCCCTGCAAGTTTCGTTTTCAATTTGGCACGACCTCAATCGGTCTCGATTTAAGATGCATCGGTTAATCGAGCCGGGGGGCTTGCCGATGAGAATATATCTTTTGCCGTTCGCGCTGCTTGCCGGCGGCGCTTGGGCATCCGCCATGGCGGAATTGCCGGCGCCGGTTGAACCACAACATACGGTGGCGCAGATCGATTTCGACGCCTTGCACAGCCAAGCCAACGCGGCCTTGGAAAAACTTCGCCAGTCGGGCGAGCGCCGCATGGCGCCGGCCAGCGCCGCGGTGTTCTGACGAGGGCGTGGATTGATAAACGCGCAGCAACAAGCTCTCTTGCATTGCCGCTGATCGACGCCTGATTTCAGCGCAAGAGCGCACATCGCAATGAGCTGACGTTACCTCCGCTGATGAGCCAAAGCGCAATTGTTGGAGGATTAACGCGGTTCCGCCGTAGCTTCCGGTTAGGACTTGGCGGCAAGATGCCAGGCCCTAGAAGGTAAGCTGCCGGGTGAGCTGCTCGGCGGCCAGGCGTTTGGCGGCAATCTCGGCTTCGAGCGCTTGGTCGGCGCGGGTGATTTCCGCCAAGCGCTCCTCTTGTTTCTTGAGCGTGTCGATATATTGGCGGCCGAGATCGGACCCTTGCCCGACCGACTGAAGATTTTGGCGGATGCGCTGCTGATCCTCGCCGATCTTTTTGCGTTCGGCGTCAAGCTGCGTCCGTTGCGACCGCGCCTTGTTGATATCGGCGACGATGGTGCCGAGCTTGCCTACCGTGTCCTTAATCGCCGCGCTTTCGTTCTGCAGGCCGCGGATGCGCGCCAGAATGTCCTCGGCGCCCAGGCTGGTCAGCACAACGGTCTCGCTGTCGATGCGTTCAAGCGTCAGCACCGCCTTGCTCGTTTGTCCTTTGGCGGCAACGATCTTGTGGCGGAACCTGGTCGGCGTCTCCTCAACGTCCTTGCTTTCCGCCGCTGGTTTCCAACCATCGACCCGCTGCTCTTCGACAACGATGTCGCGATCCTCGTCCGCCGGGGCCGTCACCTCATAGCCGATCGTGCGCCGCGACCGGGTTGTCAGCGTCAGTACGCCATTGACGGCCTTGCCGAGCACGGTGCGTTGGACTCCCTGGTCCTCGCGCCGGATGTCCGTCTTGGCGTCGAGCGCGAAGGTGACAAACTTGAACGTTCCCTTTGGCAATAACGGCAATTGTGCATCGCCGACGAAATTGACATTGCCGTCAGCCGCAGCATCGTAGGCGGTGACGATGCCGGCCGGCAGGCCGCTGTCGCTGTCGCTGTCGTTGCGCAGCCGCACCGCCGCCAGCGGCCGCCGCGCCGCAATGTCCGGCTGGTACAGCCAGGTGCGCGTTGCCGTCACCTCGCGATCGACGAACGGCACCATCATCGTGTGCCCGGTGGCGAGCGAGAGCTTGGCGGGAAAGCGATAGATCAGCTGGGTCGCGGCCTCTTCGGCTTCGGCCGCCGTGGCTAACGCGCCGATCACGTTGGTGCTTTCGAAGGCCGGCGCTCCCCCGCCGCGCTGCGATTGCGCGATCTGAGGCGGCGGCGGCGCTGGCGCCCGTATTCCGGCGCCCGGAGCGGCCATCCTTGCCGGCGCCGCCTTCTTGCGGACGCTACGCTGTTCTTCGTCGGCATCGTCCGTGCGGGGCACCAGCCGCGCCGCCGTGGTCACCTCGACTTCGGGGCGATCGGTGAAAAACGCGGTGTAGAGCGGCTGACGAAGCGCGACCGGATTGCCCGACACCAGCACCAGATCGATATTATTCCAATCGCCGCCGGTCAGGTTTTCTATGATCGCCCAACCCTGCAATAGCGCCCGCGTACCGTCTTTCGGCAGCACCAAACGATAGGCGGTCTTCCAGACCGGCGCCGCAACCACATAGCTGATGGCAACTTTGCGCGTCCCGCTGCCGAGAAACCCGATCGACATCTGGCGCCGCTCCTTCGCCCGGTTCTCCGCCAGGCCAGCGAGCGCGCGCTCGATCTGGGCCTTGGTCTGGGGATCGGTGAAGCGCAGCGCCGTCACGTCCTCGATCACGGCCTGAACAAGACCATTGTCGGTCATCAGAGTCAGGCGATGCCGCTGGGTGGTGCCGCCGTTATTGGGCAGCGCCGTCTCTTCGCTCTCGACGCGGAAAATGCGCCCCTTGGCGCGCACATTGCCGGCGAGTTCCACCTCGGTGCCGACCAGCGCATTCAGCAGCGCCGTCGGCGAGTTGAGCGCATCCGGGCCGAACGGAAGATCCCTGAACAGTTCGACCAGCGGCGTCTTGCCGGGGAGGCTCACCGCGCCAGCCGCACCGCCCTCGTCGAACACCGTCAAACTCTTGAGGATGTCGTCGACTTGGTCGAGCCGTACGGTGAGATCGATGCTGGAGCTCCCGGCGACGGCTCCGGCGCGGGTAAACTGTGCGAGCCCGGAGTTCGACAGCACGACGCGCGCCAGCGGTAATTCCGCCGCTTGGGCGCCGCAGATCAATCCCACGACCAGCGCCGCCGGCAGCAACACTTGCCGCAGCAGCCTGCCCTTCAACGCAATAAATCTTTGCCCGCGCTCAAGCGAAAATGAGCGGCGCAGCGACAACAAATCGGTGTGGCCAAACCTTGGCGGAGCCATCGGATCCCCTTAGACCGATGGCTAGGTTGACCGTGATTGGTGGTTAAGTCTTGATCCAAATCAAAGGCATTAATGCTCTCAGTGAGGGTCGTGATGTTTCCTTCAGGCAGGTACTTAGCGGACACGCCAATCGCGTCGGTAAATGTCTGCTTCTCTTTGAGGGATATCGCGGACATCGAGCGGACTTAACGACGGCGCGTTTTATGCGTACGCGGGACTGATAGCGCGACGAAATCTCTTGCGGCCAGAGCTCGAAGCACCAATTCTCATCACGCGCCCGCATCATTGGCGTTCGGATAGAACAGCTGCTCGCCATTGATCTTGTAATTGGCGATGTCCTTCTGCCCTTGCGGCGAGATGAGATAGTCGATGAATTGCTGGCCGAGTTCCTTCTTCACGCTCGGATGCTTGGCCGGGTTCACCAGCATGACGCCGTACTGGTTGAACATGCGCTTGTCGCCTTCGACCAGGATCGCGAGATCGGCTTTGTTCTTGTAGTGGATCCAGGTGCCGCGGTCGGACAGCACGTAAGCATTGCCGGCGCCGGCGGTGTTGAGCGCGGCGCCCATGCCCTGGCCGATTGACTTGTACCAGGGGCCCTTATCCTTCTCGATGTCGATGCCGGAAGCCTTCCAGAGCGCCAGCTCGGCGACATGCGTGCCGGATTTGTCGCCGCGCGAAATGAACGAGGCCTGCTTGGCCATGATTGTCTTAAGGGCCTGTCCGACGTCCTTCATGCCCTTGATGCCGGCCGGATCGCCCTTCGGCCCGATCAGCACGAAGTCGTTGTACATCACGGGGAAGCGCTTCACGCCCTGGCCTTCGGCGAGGAATTTCTCTTCCGCCGATTTGGCGTGCACGAACACCACGTCGGCATCGCCGCGCCGGCCGGTATCGAGTGCCTGGCCGGTGCCCTGCGACACGACTTTGACGGTGACGCCGGTCTTCTGCTTGTAGAGCGGCAGCAGATAATCGAACAAGCCGGAATCCTGTGTTGAGGTGGTCGAGGCCACCACAATCGATTTGTCCTGCGCAAAGGCGGGCGTGGCGATGGCAACAGCCGCGAACGCGGCAATCAGGAGACGGCGATTGAGCATGTGAATCCTCCACTCGTTTTTGTCTTGCGTTAAACCAACAACTCCCCGGCGATGAACTTGCGCGCCTCCGGCGTGCGCGGCTGCGCGAAGAATTCGGCGGCGGGCCCGTGTTCGATCAGCCGGCCGCGATGCAGCAGCACGAGGTCGCCGGCAATACGCTTGGCCTGGCCGAGATCGTGCGTCGACATCACCACCTTGACGCCGCGCGCGGTGACGGCGCGCACGATGTCCTCGATCGCCTTGGTGGCGGCGGGATCGAGGCTAGCGGTCGGTTCGTCGAGGAACAAAATGGCGGGAACGCGCGCCAGCGCGCGCGCCAGCGCCAGCCGCTGTTGCTCGCCGCCCGACAGCCGGCGCGCCGGTCGATCGCCGAGTCCGCTAAGCCCAACCAGTGTCAGCAATTCGGCGGCGCGGGTGACGCGCTGGCTGCGCGGCACGCCGGCCGCGGCCAGCGCGTAGCGAACATTGCCGGAGGCCGAACGCCGCAGCATGGTCGGGCGCTGGAACAGGATGGCGCGGCGCGTTGGCGGCGCATCGTCGCGGCCGCCCCAGTCGATGTGCCCGCGTGAGACCGGGATCAGTCCCATGGCGGCGCGCAGCAGCGTGGTCTTGCCGGCGCCATTCGGCCCGATCAGTACGGTCGGCGGACCGGCATCGAGCGTGAGCGAGATATCGTCGAGGATCGTCACCTCGCCGGCGAGGATTCCGACTTCTACGAGCCTTACCGGCAGGTCGGATGCGGGCCCGTGCATGGTCATCCCGCGTAGCGTTCGCCGGCGCGACGCGCGCCCCAGGCCAGCGCGTTGATGACAATCACGATGGAAATCAGCACCAAGCCGAGTCCGACCGCGAGCGGCAGGTCGCCTTTCGAGGTCTCCAGCGCGATCGCCGTGGTCATGGTGCGGGTGAAGCCCTCGATATTGCCGCCGACGATGATGATGGCGCCGACCTCCGCCGCCGCCCGCCCGAAGCCGGCGAGCCACGCCGTCACCAGGGAAAATCGCGCGTCCCAGAGCAGCGTCACGACCCGGCGCAGCGGCCCGACATCCATGGCGGCGAACTCTTCGCGATACTCGACCCACAAATCCTCGACGGTCTGCCGGGCGAGCGCCGCGATGATGGGGGTCACCAGCACGGTTTGCGCGATCACCATCGCCTGCGGCGTGAACAGCAGGCCCCACGATCCGAGCGGCCCCGAGCGCGACAGCGTCAGGAACACCGCCAGCCCCACCACCACCGGCGGCAGGCCCATCAAGGCGTTGAGCAGCACGATGGCGCCCTCGCGGCCACGAAAGCGCGTGAGGGCCATCAGCGCGCCGATCGGCATGCCGAACAGGGCGGCAAACAGCACGGCGCTCAGGCTGACCAGCAGCGACAGCCGCACGATGGCGAACAATGTCGGGTCGCCCGTGAGCACCAGCTGCAGCGCGGATATATCGCCCGTCATATCGGTTCCAAACGTGGCCGGCACCCCACCAACCGGGGTTATCGCCGCAAAGCGCGACCAATCCGGTTATATTGCGCGTTAATTATCAGAATGGTCAATATACGTAATTTAAACATAATAGAGCATATAAACGGCCATGCGATTAGGTCATTGAAATCGCTCAAAGACCGGATTGTCGGCTTGCCAAACGGCCCATCGGTCGCCATGAGCTAGCGACGCACAGGGGGTGGCTGAAGGCGCTAGCGCATGATCCCGAAAAAGCCTGCCCCCGGACTTGATCCGGGGGTGGGAACCGGTTTTCGGAAAAGATCATGCGCAAGCAAAATGTTAGGGACGGAACTGATCCAGTCTGAATGGATCAGACTCTAAAGCGCGCGTTGCGCGCGTCTTGATGTAAAGAGGCGTGCGCCTTTGTGAGTGCTGATGTGGAGGGGTGGCCGAGTGGCTGAAGGCGCACGCTTGGAAAGCGTGTTTACGGGAAACCGTAACGTGGGTTCGAATCCCACTCCCTCCGCCAGCCCTGCGGCTGACAATTTCGGATTTGTAGCCCCGACGAAACTCATTGTGTTCGCCACAACTGCCTCTGGGCTACACGAGGCAGCACGCCTTGGTGCCCATTCGATTTGGCGAACAAAACGAAGCAGCCATCGCACAGTTAAAATTGTTGCGAAAATTCTTTTTTGCAACAATATCGACCTATCTCGGACATCGCGCCTGATCAGCTTTTGAAGACGGTATTCTGCGGTTGCTCACTCGCCGCCCCGTCGCCGCCATTCGATTGCATTCTAAATAATGTGACAATCTGCAATTGCGGACCGGCTTCGATCGGCCGTAGTATTGGCCTATCCGTTACGGCCACCGAAACGGCGTGGCAAACACGTGCGCTTTAATGACCGTTTGCAAACTTTCATTAGGGAGAGAAACAAAATGCTCCGTCTTACCATCAACGGAAAATCGCACGACGTCGACGTCGAGCCGGATACTCCGCTGTTGTGGGTATTGCGCGAGAATGTCGGCTTGACCGGCACCAAATACGGTTGCGGTATTTCGGCCTGCGGCGCCTGCACCGTGCACATCGACGGCGTGGCGACGCGCTCGTGCGGCGTCGTGGTCGGCGACGCTGTCGGCAAGAAGATCACCACCATCGAGGGACTTGCCGAGAATGGCGCCCTCACCAAAGTCCAGCAGGCCTGGGTCGATCTCGACGTGCCGCAATGCGGCTACTGCCAGAGCGGCATGATCATGGCAGTCTCGGCGCTCTTGAAGGAAAAGCCGAAGCCGACCGACGCCGACATCGACAAGGCGATCACCAATATCTGTCGCTGCGGCACCTTCCAACAAGTGCGCGCGGCAATTCACGCCGCCGCAGCCAGCGCGTGAGGGAGGATTGATCATGAACCATATGCCCAAACTCGATCGCCGCGCCTTCGTTGTCGGCTCCGCCACCGCCAGCCTGTCGCTCGGCTTCCATATCCCGTTCACGACGTCGGCCAGCGCTCAGGGCGTGCCCGAGATCAATGCCTGGGTCGTCATCAAGCCGGACGACACCGTCGTCATCCGTATTGCCCGCTCCGAAATGGGCCAGGGCACACTCACCGGCCTCGCCCAGATGGTGGCCGAGGAGTTGGAATGCGACTGGTCGAAGGTCACGACCGAATACCCGACACCGGGTCAGAGCGTCGCGCGCAAGAATCCGTGGGGCGATTTTGGCACCGGCGGCAGCCGCGGTATCCGTACCTCGCACGACTACGTGCGCAAGGGCGGCGCGGCGGCGCGCATCATGCTGATTGCGGCCGCCGCCAAAGAATGGAATGTGCCGGTTTCCGAATGCACCGCCGCTAACAGCGTGATCACCCACAAGGCGTCGAACCGTTCGACGACCTACGGCAAGGTCGCGGCGGCGGCGGCGGCGATCGCACCGCCGACGGATGTGCCGCTCAAGGACCCGAAGGACTGGAAGATCATCGGCAAGAGCGTCAAGCGCCTCGACACGCTCGACAAGACGACCGGCAAGATGATCTACGGCATCGACGTCAAATTGCCCGGCATGCTCAGCGCCACGATCAAGGCCTGTCCGGTGTTCGGCGGCAAGGTGAAGAGCTTCGACGCCGCCAAGGTCGCGGCCATGAAGGGTGTCAAGAAGGTGGTGCCGGTTGGTGACTACGCCGTCGCCGTCGTCGCCGATACCTGGTGGCACGCCAAGAAAGCGATCGACGCCCTGCCGATCGTGTGGGACGAAGGCGACAACGCCAAAGTATCGAGCGCATCGATCGCTAAATGGCTGAAGGAAGGCCTCGATGCCGAGCAGGCTTTCGTCGGCAACAAGAACGGCGACGCAAAGGCCGGGCTTGCCGCCGCGGCCAAGAAGGTCGTGGCGGAATACTCCTATCCCTACCAGAACCACGCCTGCATCGAGCCGATGAATGCCACCGCGCTCTACACTCCCGAAAAATGCGAGGTGTGGTGCGGC
>Ga0207932_1000426_pt1 | contig 14118 bp, 12 predicted proteins | sample NGESurdeep092012_FD_184480 | JGI IMG/M metagenome (GOLD analysis project Ga0207932, IMG submission 184480) | Arctic peat soil microbial communities from Barrow, Alaska - NGEE Surface sample 415-2 deep-092012 (SPAdes) | ecosystem: Environmental > Terrestrial > Soil > Wetlands > Peat ...
CCTTTCTTGATTATATAATCCCCTGCAAAATATCCAAATATTACCTGCACAATTGCTGCAAACAAACTCATGAAACCTTCGGGATCAAAAACAACAGGCTTACCATTTTCAAGTTCTCTGTGATACATATGTGCATCACCCAAAATTGCTTTATCTACATTAGTACCAAACCATCCATGTAAACTAAAAGGATCAGCGGGATTACCTGCAACGCACAAAAACCAATAACCCAATAATATTACAGCCGCAGCAACAAAAGCTCCTCTTATCTTAAAAAAATGAATGATCACAGATGCAAAAAAATATGCAAGAGCAATTCTTTGCAACACGCCCAAAATCCTTACTCCTGCAGGGTTACCGCTTCCATCAATATATTGCCAGGGTTTAAATACAATATGATCCTGATCCCACTTTATAAAGGGCATCCAGTTAAGCATCAGACCAATAAAGAAAATAAGGAAAGTTCTTTTTAAAATTTTTCTCCAGAAAACTCCTTCGCCTGCCGCTTCAAGCCTGGGCATTACAAAAGCCAATGCATTGCCAACCGCAAATAAAAAAAATGGAAATACAAGATCGGTTGGTGTAGCTCCATGCCACGGTGCATGTTCAAGCGGGGAATAAATATGAGACCATGAACCCGGGTTATTTACGAGTATCATCAATGCAACGGAAGCTCCGCGAAAAACATCGAGGGAATAAAATCTTTCTTTCATTAAGAATGTTTGAGAAAGAAAGTTACTTAAATTCTTTCATGAAAGATTTTTCGCTAATAAGGATTTTTTTCAGGGTCACTCCTGGTATCAAAAAGATTTATGATTATAATTTTATTGCCTTCTATGCGGCAATACATTTTATTATGACGTGTAATTAAAACACCACGAACATTTTTATATTTTTGAGAAAATTTTCCTATCATTGGATGTATAGAAAGTATATTCAATTTCTTATCAATTTTATTTAAAAACTCTTCGGCTACTTTATAAGACCATTCGCTTTCAAGAAATTCAAGAACTTTTGTTACGTTCTTTTTAAAATGGATTTTTGTAACTATTTGGTACGCCATTTTGCAGTTGCTTCTTTAAATTCATCCAGGCTGACAGTATCTTTCAGCGGGTCTTCTTTTAGTTGTTCTTCTAATTCTTTTAATTGTTCAGGCGATAAATCATCAGTGATATCTTTTTGTTTTGAAGTAGAATAAAAAGTACACTCCTCTTTAAGCATAGACAAAACTTCTTCATCCTGCATATTATCTATCAGATCATGTAATTCTTTTTTCAAAATATCTTTCGACATAAGTACCTTTTTTCAAATTTAAAAAATCATTTTGAAACCCCTTTAGGGGAAGGGGGGCTACATTCTTTCACTCAATTCCAGCCAGCGCATTTCTTTTTCATCAAGAAGTTTAATTATCTCATTAATTCTTTCAGCAGCTTTCTGCAATTCATCAAAGTTCATGGTTCCTAAATTCATTTTTTCTTCAAGACTAACTTTTTCTTTTTGAAGCGAAGGCATCTCCTGTTCTAACTTTTCAAACTCATGTTTTTCTTTGAAAGAAAGCCCCCTCCTAACCTCCCCCGGTGGGGGAGGAACTTGAAATGCAGTTTCTTTTGACCTTGTCACTTGTAACTTGTCACTCGTCTCTTCTCTTTCCTTCCATTCCCTGTACTCTGAATAATTTCCCGGAAAATCTTTTATCACTCCATCACCTTCAAATGCAAAAAGATGGTCAACAACTCTATCCATAAAATAGCGATCGTGACTAACAATTAAAATACATCCCGGAAAATCTTTTAAAAATTCTTCCAGGGTTCTTAATGTCTGCAGATCAAGATCATTGGTTGGCTCATCAAGAATTAAAAAATTAGGGTTGAGAAACAATACACTCAATAAATGCAATCTTCTTTTTTCACCGCCACTAAGCTTGCTAAGCGGAGTAAATTGCTGCTGGGCATTGAAGCCAAACTTTTCCATGAACTGCGAAGCGCTGATCTTGCTGCCATCAGCCAAAGGAAAAAACTCAGCAAAATCTTTTACATATTCAATCGCTCTTTTATCTTTTTTGTATTGCAATCCTTCCTGTGCAAAATTGCCAAACACAACAGTATCTCCATGATTTATTTTCCCGCTATCAGGTGGCTCCAAGCCTAAAGCAATTTTTAAAAAGGTAGATTTGCCAACTCCGTTCTTACCAACAATTCCAATACGTTCTCCTCTTTTAAAAGTATAGTCAAATCCTTTCATGATCAGTTTATCGCCATAGCTTTTATAAACCTTTTTCATTTCGACAACCTTGCCTCCGAGCCTTGTCATTTTTACCTGCAGAGAAACTTCTGATACATCTTTTTGCTGGCTTACTCTATCCTGGATATCAACAAAAGCATCCTGCCTGCTTTTTGATTTTGTGGTACGTGCCTTTGGCTGCTTGCGCATCCACTCTAATTCTTTTCTAAAAATATTTTTATCTTTTTGTAACTCACTTTGCTGCACTTCCTGTCGTAATGATTTTTGTTCTAAAAAATAATCATAGTCGCCTTTGTATACGTAAAGCTTTTCATCATCCATTTCAATGATCTCGTTACAAACAGTATCTAAAAAATAACGGTCATGCGTTACGAGTAACAAAGTGCTTTTTTGAGAGGAAAGAAAATTCTCAAGCCATTCGATCATCTCAACATCCAAATGGTTAGTTGGTTCATCCAATATCAACAAACATCTTCCTTCATGTAATTGTGATTCAATAAGTGCCTGTGCAAGTGCAACTCTTTTTCGTTCACCACCGCTTAAATTTTTTACCGGCTCATTTAAATGATGAAGATTAAGCTTTCCTAAAATTTGTTTCAGGTCACTTTCAAAATTCCATGCATTCAGTTCACTAAGCTTATCTATAAGTTGATGCAATTTATTTTCATCATGCCCTCCTTTTTCCAGGTACATTTCATATTCCTTAACCACTTTCACCACAGGGTTATCCAGTCTTAAAATATTATCCCAAATAGTTTTATTATTATCAAAAGCCGTATCCTGTTGCAGCATTATCACCTTAACATCTTTATGCACCCAAACAGTGCCGCTATCAGTTGTATCTAATCCGGCAATAATTTTAAATAGGGTAGATTTTCCTGTACCGTTTCTTGCAACAAAAGCAATTTTATCACCTTCCTCCACATAAAAGCTGATGTTCTTAAAAAGCGTTCTTATCCCGAAAGATTTACTGATATTTTCAACCGAAGCATAATGCATGGGCACAAAGGTAGTATTGTCTGTTCAGGGAACTCCTACGGAGAACGATGACCTGACTGGCGGCCGGAAGGTTTTTGGGATTATATGATTAGCCGGAAAAATTGATTACCTGTTCTTAACTTCCTCGCTTGATATTGCTTATTATTGCAAATTTAGACAGTTGATATATGAAAGAAAATTATTTTGTTCACCCTACAGCAGTAATAGACGACGGCTGTGAAATAGGCTCTGGTGTTAAGATCTGGCATTTTAGTCATGTAATGTCCGGCAGCGTTATAGGAGATAATTGCAACATCGGGCAAAATGTAGTCGTGTCCTCAGGCGTTAAATTAGGTAAAAATGTAAAGGTCCAAAATAATGTTTCTTTATATGAAGGCGTGATATGCGAGGATGATGTTTTCCTGGGACCTTCTATGGTTTTTACAAATGTTATAAACCCACGCAGCGCTATAGTGCGTAAACATGAATATAAAAAAACACTTGTTAAAAGAGGCGCTTCAATTGGAGCAAATGCCACTATAGTTTGCGGCAATAATATTGGTGAATTTTCTTTTATCGGTGCTGGTGCAGTAGTTACTAAAGAAGTGCCGCCGTATGCATTGGTTATTGGGAATCCTGCAAGGCAAACAGGATGGGTAAGTGAATATGGCATAAAATTAAAATTTGATGAAGAAGGAAAAGCTATTTGCAGCGAAAGCGGGGAAAGATATATTTTAAAAAATAACAGGGTAAATAAATTATTACAGCATTAATGAAGCACACAATTTTAATAACAGGTGGCGCAGGATTTATAGGTTCACATCTTACAAGATTATTTGTAACTAAATATCCGGAATACAAAATTGTAAATCTTGATAAGCTAACATACGCAGGCAATCTTGAGAATTTAAAAGACATAGAAGATAAATCCAATTACACATTTGTAAAGGGTGACATAACCGATATAGATCTTATAAAGAAGATTTTTGAAGAATATAAATTCACTGCGGTTTTACATTGTGCTGCAGAGAGTCATGTGGACCGTTCTATTTCAGATCCCTTAGCCTTTGTAAAAACAAATGTTTTAGGTACAAGTACATTGTTGCAAACAGCAAAAGAATTTTGGAAAGATGATTACAATGGCAAATTATTTTATCACATTTCCACCGACGAAGTATATGGCTCATTAGGTACAGAAGGATTTTTTACAGAAGAAACGCCTTATGATCCACGCAGTCCATACTCTGCTTCCAAAGCCTCTTCAGATCATTTTGTAAGAGCTTTTTATCATACTTATAAATTGCCGGTTATTATTTCCAATTGCTCTAATAATTATGGACCATACCATTTCCCCGAAAAATTAATTCCTCTTTGCATCAATAATATTTTAAACAAAAAACCTTTACCTATTTATGGCAAAGGAGAGAATGTAAGGGATTGGCTTTTTGTTGAAGATCATGTAAAAGCAATTGATGTAATTTTTCATAATGGAAAAATTGGAGAAACCTATAATATCGGCGGACGTAATGAATGGAAGAATATTGACATTATTAAAGAACTTTGCAAACAGATGGATGAAAAGCTTGGAAGAGAAAAAGGTGAGTCGGAAAAATTGATAACGTTTGTAAAGGACAGGGCAGGCCATGATATGCGGTATGCTATTGATGCCTCTAAATTAAAAAATGAATTAGGATGGAAACCTTCTTTGCAATTTGAAGAGGGCTTGTCAAAAACAATTGACTGGTATCTTAATAATACTGAATGGCTGCAACATGTAACCAGCGGCAATTATATGGAGTATTATTTTAATCAGTATTTGAAGTAGGGTTTAGGAGTTTTGTTTGTTTAGAAGGTTTAGATTCATAACGCCAAAAAAATAAATTTATGAAAGTATATTCATTTGAAAAGTTAGAGTGTTGGCAACATGCAAGAAGATTAGCAGTTTGGACATATCATGTAACGAAGGAATTTTCACAGGAAGAAAAATTTGGCCTGATAACACAAATACGGCGTGCTGCTATTTCAATAGCCTCTAATTTAGCAGAAGGCACATCCCGAAAATTCGGAAAAGATCAATCACATTTTAGCACTATGGCTTATGGTAGTACAATAGAGTTATTGAATGATTTAATAATATCAAATGATCTTTTATTTTTATCTGATAGCTTTTATACCGAAGGGAGGAATCTAATTGAACGACAAACACTATTAATTGCTCAGTTACGCAAATCGCAGAAACTTAATCCTAAACTTTCCTAAACCCTAAACCCTCTAAACTATCTAAACTTCTTAAACCTAAAAATGAAAGGAATAATTTTAGCAGGAGGATCAGGCACAAGATTGTATCCCATAACAATGGGTATCAGTAAGCAATTAATGCCTATTTATGATAAGCCAATGATCTATTATCCCTTAAGCACTTTAATGCTTGCAGGCATAAAAGAGATTTTGATAATCACTACACCTGAAGATCAATCCCAGTTTAAAAAACTTTTAGGCGATGGCTCACAATGGGGTTGCTCTTTGCAATATGCTGTTCAGAAAATTCCTAACGGTTTGGCACAGGCATTTGTAATTGGTGAAAGTTTTATTGGTAAAGATTCGGTTGCATTGATTTTGGGAGATAATATTTTTTACGGAAGTGGATTTTCAAGTCTCCTTCAAAAATCTGCTGAGCCGGATGGTGCAATAATTTTCGCTTACCAGGTAAGTGATCCTGAAAGATATGGTGTTGTTGAGTTTGATAAAGATCTGTGTGCTATAAGTATTGAAGAAAAGCCTGTTAATCCAAGATCGCATTATGCAGTACCGGGATTGTATTTTTATGATAATGAAGTAGTGGAAATTGCGAAAAAAATTCCTCCAGGTGCAAGAGACGAATATGAGATAACAGATGTAAATAGAATTTACCTGGAAAATAAAAAATTAAAAGTTGGCGTTTTGGATAGAGGTGTTGCATGGCTTGATACCGGAACTTTTGATTCATTGCATGATGCATCCGAATTTGTAAGAGTGATAGAAAAGCGGCAAGGATTTAAAATAGGTTGCCCTGAAGAAATTGCTTACCGAATGCAATACATTGATAAAAAAGCATTACTGCAACTGGCAGAAAAATTTAAAAAAAGCGGTTACGGAGATTATTTAAAAATGGTTGCCAAATGATTCTCTTTAAAAATTAAATCTTATTTGCAAGGGATCATCAATATAAAAATTATAGACTTTTGAAATTTAATAACATTATTATTTCTCATACTTCTTCTCTTAAAAAAATGTTACTGCAAATTTTATTGGTAATAGCTCTGGACCTTTACTAAGTTTCGTCTTTGTTCCTTTTTATTTAAAGTATATTGGCGCAGAAGGTTATGGACTGATTGGAATTTTTACAAGCTTGCAGGTTATTTTCTCATTTCTTGACAGTGGTTTAAGCATCACACTAAACAAGGAGTTAGCAAGCATGAGTGTATTATCAAACACTCAAACTTAGAAAATGTGTGTTCAATAAATGTAATCCAAATCAGTCAATGCTTTCCTCCATCCTGTTTAAAAACTCCCAAAGCTCATTCATAGTTTTTATATTCTCTACAATTAAAATTCCGTTCCTACCTACCTGCTTTAATCTTGCCTTGTTGGTTTTTGTTTGAATGAATTTTAAAATACCATTGAAAGTTTCACTTTGAAAATAAGCTGACTCAGGATTGCTAACGAAGAAGCATTTTAAGTTCTCATTTTTCAATAGCATTTTCTCAAAACCAAGTTCCACGGCTATTTTGCGGCAACGAACTGTAGTGAACAGATCTTCCACCTGCGAAGGAATCGGACCGAAGCGATCTATCATTTCAGCATGGAAATCATTTAAATCTTTTTCGGTTTCACAATTATCCAACCTTGAATACAAGCTTAATCTTTCGGTAATATTTTCTACATACTCATCAGGAATAAGAATTTCAAGATCTGTATCAATGGTACAATCTTTTACAAAATCATCCTGCTGCTGAATTTCTTCTTTAAACAATTCTTTAAACTCTTTTCGTTTTAATTCTCTTATTGCTTCATCTAAAATCTTCTGGTACATCTCAAACCCTATCTCTGCAATAAATCCGCTTTGCTCACCTCCCAAAAGATTTCCGGCACCACGAATGTCAAGGTCACGCATTGCAATCTGGAAGCCACTTCCAAGATCACTGTATTGTTCCAGTGTTGATAATCTCTTCCTGCTATCAACCGGTAATGTACTCATTGGCGGAGCCAACAAATAACAAAATGCTTTTCTGTTACTTCTGCCAACTCTACCTCTCAACTGGTGCAGATCGCTAAGCCCAAACTGGTGTGCATTATTTACAATAATGGTGTTTACGTTGGGAATATCTACGCCACTTTCAACAATATTTGTACAAACCAGTACATCATATTTTTTATCCATAAAATCAAGGATGGTTTCTTCAAGTTTATCACCATCAAGTTGTCCGTGAGCAAAAGCAATGCTTAGATCAGGGCACAAACCCTGGATCAAAGATTTCATTTCTGCCAATCCATGTACACGGTTATGAATAAAAAATACCTGCCCGCCTCTTTCTGTTTCATAATAAATAGCGTCTCTTATAAAATCTGCATCAAATACATGCACCTCTGTTTGGATCGGCTGCCGGTTAGGCGGTGGTGTATTGATAATGCTAAGGTCTCTGGCACCCATCAAACTAAATTGTAAAGTCCTTGGGATTGGCGTTGCAGTTAATGTAAGCGAATCAACAGTTGTTCTGATCTGTTTTAATTTTTCTTTAGATGCCACACCAAATTTTTGCTCTTCATCAATTATCATTATCCCCAGGTCTTTAAACTTTACATCTTTACTTAACAAGGCATGTGTGCCGATGATAATATCTATCTTGCCTTCTTCTAATTTTTTAAGTGTTTCTTTTTTTTCTTTTGATGATTTAAAGCGATTGATATAATCAACCGTTACAGGAAAATCTTTTAAGCGGTCACCAAATGTTTTGTAATGCTGGTAAGCAAGAATTGTTGTAGGAACCAGTACCGCAGCCTGTTTGCTCTCAAGGCATGTTTTAAATGCAGCTCTTATTGCAATCTCTGTTTTACCAAAACCAACATCACCGCAAACTAGTCTATCCATTGGTGAAGGCTTTTCCATATCCCGTTTTACATCAATAGTTGCCTTATTCTGATCAGGAGTATCTTCATAAATAAAAGATGCTTCCAATTCTGTTTGCATGTAATTATCGGGTGAGTGCGCAAAGCCTTTTAAACTTTTCCTCTGAGCATATAATTTTATAAGATCGGTTGCTATATCCTTGACCTGCTTTTTGGTTTTATCTTTCAGCTTATTCCAAATATCACTGCCCAGCTTGTTCATTTTTGGTACTGTACCTTCTTTACCGCTGTATTTACTTATCTTATGTAAAGAAGAAATATTCACATACAACAAGTCATTGTCTTTGTAAACAATTCTTACTGCTTCCTGCATTCTTCCGTTTGCTTCAATCTTTTGTAAGCCGCTGTACACGCCAACTCCATGATCAATATGCGTTACAAAATCTCCCGGCTGTAATTCACGAAGTGTTTTTAAAGTGAGCGCTTTATTCTTGCTGAATGCCTGCTTTACTTTGTATTTGTGATAGCGCTGAAATATCTGGTGATCAGTATAACAAACCAATTTAAGATCATCATCAATAAAACCTTCATGAATAGAAGTTGGAATTGGAGTGAACTGGATCTCTGCTTTAAGATCAGAAAAAATACTGTGTAACCTTTCTAATTGTTTTGGATTATCAGCAAATAAAAAGATGTTGTATTTTTTTTGCTCAAGCTCTTTTAAATTTTGAATCAGCAGATTGAATTGACGATTAAATGCAGGTTGAGGACGGGTATTAAAAGCCCCCTCTCCCCCGAAGGGGAAACTCAGATTAATTGTTTCTTTATTTCCTGATTGTTCTTCTAATGTTGAAGGGTTTAAATCTCCTTCCCCTACCTTTCGGGAAGGAGCTTTAGTATAATTTTGCCATTGTAAATTGGTTTGTAGGGATGGACTTTTGTTTCCCAACTCTATTACATGTCGCTGTTTTATTTGTTCTTCTAAAACATTTGCATTTACAAAATCATTTTCAGTAACTGATGTCTTTGCACTCAACTCATCATGTTCTTCTTCTTGAAGCTTGTGGCTTGCAGCTTGCAGCCGATTTTGCCTTTCCACTTCTAAAAAAAGTTCAAGGTCTTCTTCCTGCTGAACAATTTTTTCTTTGATGAATTCCCAATCCTCTGTCCATACAGCCGTATTCTCAGGTAAAAAATTCAGCAATGAAACTTTTTCTCCTGAATCAATTTCCACGTTCGGAATAATATTTACCTGCAATAATTTTCTTTCACTTAGCTGGTTTTCAGGATCAAAAATTCTTATGCTGTCTATCTCATTCCCGAATAATTCAATCCTGTAAGGTTTCTCATTTCCAAAAGAATAGATATCAAGAATGCCGCCACGTACAGCAAACTGACCGGGTTCATACACAAAATCAGTTCTCACAAAACCATACTCTACAAAACGTTTTAATATACCATCAACATCAATTGTCTCGCCCTGCTTAAAAGAAATAATATTAGATAACAGTGTTTTTGATAGTACCACTTTCTCAAACAATGCTTCAGGATAACTGACAATAGCACCAACTCTTGCAGAAGGCGCAGCTGTAGAATATTTAGTAAGGCATTCTGTTCTCAGCATTACATGGCTGCTGTTTAACAGCCTGTAATTTTTTTTAGTTTTAAAAGAAGATGGAAAATAAAATATGTTTAAAGCATTGCTGATATTTTCCATTGTGTTATGAAAATAAGCAGCTTCTTCAGCATCTCTTAAAATGATAAGGTGATTAATTTTAGACGCAGCCGGATGATTAAAAACAGAATTGATCACAAACTGGGAAGAGCTTCCCTGCAAACCTGTAAGATGTATTTTTTGCGGTTGAGACAAAGCGATCTTATCCGCAATTGCAAAAATGCGGGAATCATTCTGATAACTATTCAACAACACATCCAGATTCATTCGCATTGCAAAGATAACTCAGATTTGGAATTAGAATTTTGTATTTAGAATTTACAATTGTATTTTACCATAAATTAACTCTTATGGCTGTTGAACCCTGGCGTACGGGAAAGGTTATTCGCATATTAGATGAAACATATAACACCAAACGCTTTTGGATACAGGTGCCGGAGCTTGAAAGATTTGATTTTAAAGCCGGGCAGTTTGTTACGCTTGACCTTCCCATTCATGAGCAAAAAAATAAACGCTGGCACAGTTATTCCATTGCAAGCTGGCCCGATGGCACAAATGTTTTTGAATTACTTATCGTTTTACCGGAAGGTGGCGCAGGCACAACATATTTATTTAATGAGGTGAAAGAAGGAAGTGAGCTTACGCTACGGGGGCCACAGGGAGTTTTTGTTTTACCTGAAACAATTGATAAGGACCTGTTCTTCATCTGCACAGGTACAGGCATTGCACCATTCAGAAGCATGCTTAATTATATTCTGTTGCATAATATTCCGCATCAGAATATGTATTTAATTTTTGGCTGTCGCACACAAAAAGATCTTTTATATCATGAAGAGATGAAGTCGCTGCAAAGCAATTTGGAAAACTTCACTTATATGCCTATACTAAGCCGCGAGGATTGGGATGGACGTAGAGGCTACGTACACAGCCTGTATGAAGAAATTTGCAAACAGAATACAGAAGTCTGTGAAGATATGGAGCAGCTTAAGCCGGCTAAATTTTATTTATGCGGATGGAAAGCAATGATTGATGATGCCCGTAAGAAAATTGTTGCATTAGGCTATGATAAAAAATCAGTTCATCTTGAATTGTACGGTTAAACCCCAACCCCTAAAGGGGCTAAAATAATTTTTTACATCTAAATAAAATATATGAGACAAAGATCACCACAAAGAGCAATGGCAATTTCATTCTTTGTTATAGCACTAACTTTCTGGAACTTCTCAAGATTAACAGGCAGTGAATGCATTAGAGCCATCCATGTTGTTACTTTATTAACATGCGGTGCAGCCATTGGTGTTTTTCTGAGCAGTTTGTTTATGCTATTGAGAAATAAATCTTAAAAGGTTTGCCCGATATTCTCTTTTAGCACAGACTTTGCAGGAAATAATTCACTAAAAATTATTTACATGGAAGAAAAATACAATGAAGCAACAATTAATCGCCCTGAAGGTGACCGCCCTGTTGATGCACCTGTAGTATTAATTGATATCCCGGATTTTATTAAGCAATTAAAAAAAGAAAAAGCCTGGGATAAAAATGACCGCAATGCAATAACGGTTTTCAAAAATGATAAAATGCGGGTTATTCTTGTTGCCATGCATAAAAAAGCAGAGATGACCACAGAACATCCTGAAAATATTTTTAGTTTACAGGTGATAGATGGAAAAGTAAAACTACATACCAGCGAAAAAATAATTGAAGTTAGAGAAGAGCAGCTATTTGTTCTTCATGCGAACATTCCTTATAAAGTGGAGGCGCTAAAAAAATCTATTTTCCTGTTAACCGTTGTGGAAAGTACCGTCTAAGACCTGACAGGTTGAAATTCAGTTTATTTTTTCACTTACAATTTTTCTCACATCAGATAATGCAATTCTTTCCTGGGTCATTGTATCCCTGTATCTTATCGTAACAGTATTATCTTCTTTTGTTTGATGATCTATGGTTACACAAAACGGTGTGCCAATCGCATCCATCCGCCTGTAACGCTTACCAATACTATCTTTCTCTTCGTAAAAAGTATGAAAGCCTTGTTTGCATTCATCCATCAATTGCTTTGCAATTTCAGGCAAGCCATCTTTTTTTACAAGAGGCAGAATGGCTAATTTATAAGGTGCAAGCTTTGCAGGAATTTTTAAAACCACACGGCTGTCTTCAGAACCATCTTCTTTATTCCATCTTTGTTCTTCATAAGCAAGACTTAAAATTGTCAGCACTAAGCGGTCAAGACCAACAGAAGTTTCAACAACATAAGGAATATAATTTTTGTTGATCTCGTTATCAAAATATTGTAATTTCTTTTTGCTGAATTCCTGGTGACGGCTAAGGTCATAATCAGTTCTTGAATGAATACCTTCCAGTTCTTTCCAACCAAAAGGAAATTCAAATTCTATATCAACCGCCGCATCAGCATAATGAGCAAGCTTTGTATGATCGTGGAAACGCAATTTGTTTGCAGGAATACCAATGCTTTGATGCCATTTTAATCTTTCTGCTTTCCAGAAGTTATACCATTCCATCTGTGTGCCGGGACGAACAAAGAACTGCATTTCCATTTGCTCAAACTCTCTCATCCGGAAAATAAATTGCCTTGCAACAATTTCATTTCTAAAAGCTTTACCTGTTTGTGCAATGCCAAAAGGAATTTTCATCCTGCTGGTTTTTTGCACATTCAAAAAGTTTACAAAAATTCCCTGTGCAGTTTCCGGACGTAAATAAATGATATTAGCTTCTTCAGAAACACTACCCATCTCTGTTGAGAACATTAAATTAAACTGACGAATGTCAGTCCAGTTGCAGGTTCCGCTAACACTGCATTTTATTTTATTGTTTTCAATTAATTTTTTTAATCCGTCAAAATCATCAATGGCTAATAAACTTTCCATAGATGCTATAAGCTCATCGGCTTCTTTCTCACGGCTCATAGCTCTTAGCTCATCGCTAAAATTTTCTATCAAATGATCTACCCTATATCTTTTATTACTGTCTTTGTTATCTATCATCGGGTCGCTGAAGCTATCCACATGCCCGCTGGCTTTCCATGTTGTAGGATGCATAAAAATGGCCGTATCAATGCCCACAATATTTTCATTAAGCTGGGTCATGCTCTTCCACCAATAATCACGAATGTTCTTTTTTAACTGTGCACCATTCTGCCCGTAATCATATACAGCGCTCAATCCATCATAAATCTCGCTGGAAGGAAAAATATAGCCATACTCTTTGCAATGTGCTATCAGCGCCGGAAAAATATTTGCTTCTGCCATAAGGCTACAAATATAAGTAGAACAAAATTTTTATAGAGAGTAAGAATACTTTGTTCGCTCTTATCTCTTATATTTACTGTCTTCATTTATATGGAAAACAGCTTACAAAAACTAACTAATGTAATTGAATTTTTGAAAACTCATAGAGTTGCGGCTCCATCCAATAATAAAACTCTAACACTAAAAAAAATTGAGGATTTAACTGCTGAACTTAAAATAAAACGTGAAGTTTTCTTAAATGAAAACTTTAAAGAATTAAAACAAAAGATAAAAAGGAATTATAAGAAACTAAGAATTTCTGCACTTAGCCTAATGGAATATCATTGGAATGAAAATAGTCATAGTAATATTTTAGATTATCTTATAAACTATAATTCTTTTGAAGCAGGTGCACAGATATTATCTCAAATGATTATAGATTGTTCAACTCCTGACAAGGATGATTTATGTAAAAAAGTTTTAAAGAAAACATATACGGTTGATCGTGAATATAAAATTTCATCAGGCAGGATAGACTTATTTATTTTGGATAAAGAGGAAAAATTTGTAGTTATTATTGAAAATAAAATTTTGGCAGAAATTGGTGAAACAATTGGCGAAGATGAAAATTCAATTCCAGTTACTCAGCTAGAAAAATATGAAAACTGGTGTAATAAAATTTATGCTAGCTACACTCGTTTATATATCCTGCTTAATTTTTCAAATAATCATAATGACACCTCTTTATTTGAGAAAATCTCTTACAAGCAATTATATGATAATTTAAAAAAAATTAACTCTACTGACAATATATTTGATGAGTATTTGCTTTTGCTGAACTCCGTCTTAAATCCTGTAACACACGATTTATCT
>Ga0207932_1000427_pt1 | contig 14089 bp, 10 predicted proteins | sample NGESurdeep092012_FD_184480 | JGI IMG/M metagenome (GOLD analysis project Ga0207932, IMG submission 184480) | Arctic peat soil microbial communities from Barrow, Alaska - NGEE Surface sample 415-2 deep-092012 (SPAdes) | ecosystem: Environmental > Terrestrial > Soil > Wetlands > Peat ...
TCGCGTTTGTGGCGAAGAAGTCGCATACTCCTGAGCCTTCTTGAGCGCTTCTCGCCCAAACTCCCACCCGCATCGGAGAATCCGCATGTCGCACCGGGCCCCAGCCGTTTCCGTTCTTCTGCTGGCGCTCGCCGTCGGCGCCTGCGCGAAAGACGACGCGCTGGTGGACGTGAAAGGATCCTGCACCGATGCCTTCAAGGCACAGGTGTGCTCGTTCGCGAGCATGAAGGGAAAGACCCTGGTCGAGGCCGGCAGAGTGGTACCGCTGGCGAGCATCGAGAACGCGCCGGCCGAGCAGCCGATGGCATGGCCGCCCGCCGTCGACGCCTTTACGTTCTCAGCGTTCACCCCCGCCACATAGGCACATACCGGGACGATGAAGAATCACGGCCACAGCCGGAGGCAATTCATAGGGCTGACCGGCGCCGGCATCGCCGGCGCCGTGGGCGGAACGTGGCTCAGCGCCCCCACGCCGGCTGAAGCACAAGGCCCCGATCAGAAACCGCAGGACGCCGATCTGGTCGTGTTCAACGCCAAGGTCTACACGGTCGACGCTCGCGCGCCGAGGGCGGAAGCGTTCGCCGTGAAGGCCGGCCGGTTCGTCGCCGTGGGGAGCACCACGGAAATGAAGGCGCTCATCGGCAAGGGGACGCAGGCGATCGACGCCAAGCAGATGACCGTCGTGCCCGGGTTCATCGATTGCCACAATCATGCGACGGGCAACGTGCTGCTCTATGAAGTTCTCGTCGGCAATCCGTACGTCGTCGAGTTCGTGACGATCGCGAGCATCGTCGAGAAACTCCGCGCGAAGGCGCGCGAGACACCCGCGGGCACGTGGGTCGAGGGGTATTTTTTCGACGACACCAAGGTGAAGGACAATCGCCTGATCAACGTTCACGATCTCGACGAGGTGTCGAAAGACCATCCCGTCGCGGTGCATCATCGCGGCGGTCACACCACGTTCTACAACAGCAAGGCTCTCGAGCTCGCGGGAATCACCAGGACCACGCCCAATCCGCCGGGCGGAACGTTCGACCGCGACGCGAACGGTGAACTCAACGGCCGGGTGACCGACCGGGCGAGTGGCGCGGTCAACCGGGTCGGCAACCGCCCGACCTTCACCGCGGAACAGCGGCAGCAGCGCGACCGTGACGGGCTGGCATTCATCTCGAAGCAGTTCGTCCGCTACGGGCTGACGAGTGTGCATCACGAGGGCGGCGATCTATTTGCATTGCAGCAGGTGAGGGCGCGCGGAGAACTGCTGCATCGCGTGAGCTACGAAGCGGGCGGCGCCACGCTCGAGGGAATGATCACCGGCGGTATCTCAAGCGGCTTCGGCGACGAATGGATCCGGCTGGGCGCCACGAGCGAGCACACGGTGGACGGGTCGTTCTCGGAGCGCACGATGGCGATGAGCACGCCATACGCCGGCGTCGAGCCGCCGTACAAGGGGAACATCACCGAAACGCAGGACACGCTCGATGCGTGGGTCGAGCGCGCGCATCGCGCGGGCATCCAGCTGAACTGCCACGCGAACGGCGACGTCGCGATCGACATGACCCTCACGGCGTACGAGCGCGCGCAGCGACTCTTTCCGCGCGCCGACGCGCGCCCCAAGATCACGCATTGCACGCTGATCAACGACGACCTGATCCGCCGCATGAAGGCGCTCGGCGTCGTCCCCGCCCCGTTCACGTCGTACGCGTACTACAACGCCGACAAGTTCAAGTACTACGGCGAAGAACTGATGAAGCGATGCATGGCGTATCGCACGTTCATCGACGCGGGGATCACGGCGGCAGCCGGCTCGGACTTCAGTCCGGGGCCATTCGACCCGCGGATGGGGATTCAGGGGATGGTCACGCGCCGCGGGTGGAACGGCGAGACGTGGGGCGCCAACCAGCGGATCAGCGTGGACGAGGCGCTGCGGGTCAATACGCTCAACGGCGCGTACAACTCGCACGAGGAAGCGATCAAGGGATCGATAACGGTGGGCAAGCTCGCGGACTTCGTGGTGATGGCGGACGACATGCATGCCATCGATCACGAGAAGATCAAGGACATCGAGATCGTGCGCACGGTGGTCGGAGGAGCTACGGTTTACAAGGCGTGATGGCGTCCCAATGTAGCCGCCGCGGCCGGAGGCGGGACAAACCAACTCGCATGTCGTAGCTTTTCTCCACGCCCCTCACGTGGAGACCCGATGCGCCGTTCCGCGCTGGCCCTTTCCGTCGCCCTCGCATGCATGACCAGCGCCGCGATGGCGCAGGAGAAGGAGGACCGCACCCTCCTCACCTGGGACCAGATGCGCGCGATCATCATGGAGGCGTCCGGCGACCGCGCCATGCACCACGTGCTCGAGTTCGTGCCGTACCAGCGCGTACGCCCGGCCTCCGAATACACCACCGGCCCGTTCCGCGAAAGCAAGATGACCGCGGAGTTCGGCAAAGAATACGGGTTTTCGACCGTCGAGATCGAGAACTTTCCCGGCGGGCAGCTTTGGCAGCCGTCGAAGGGTCAGCTATGGGCGTCGGAGAAGCTCGGCCCCCGCAAGCTGTACGACATCTACGACACGCCTGTCGCACTCGGCGGCAACACGCCCACCGGCGACAGCTCGGGTGAACTCGTCGACATCGGCAACGGCGGCCGCGCCGAGGACTACACCGGAAAGGACGTGAAAGGAAAGGTCGTGATGGGGAGCGCGAGCCTGAACGCGCTCCAGCGACTCGCCGTGTTCGAGCGGGGCGCGGCCGGCGTGCTGAGCTGGAACTCGATGCGGCCGATCCAGCAGCCCGACATCATGATTTCCTCATCGATCGCCGCCGCAAACCCCGGCGGAGGAAGCCCCGGCTTCGGATGGATGGTCACGACGCGCACCGCGCACGATCTCTCCGCCCGCCTCGAGAGGGGCGAGAAGGTGACGATTCGCTCAGTCGTCGAAGCGCACACGTTTCCCGGGCGTCAGGAGGTGATTCACCTGACGATCGCCGGCGACGGCAGCACCAACCAGGACGTCATCGTCTCCGGACACATCTACGAAGGGTTGATCAAGCAGGGTGCGAATGACGACAATTCCGGCGCGGCGCACATCCTCGAGATGGGGCGGGCGTACATCCAGCTGGTGAAGGAGGGCAAGCTCCCACGGCCGAAGCGAACGATTCATTTTCTGTTCGTGCAGGAGATCAGCGGCACGAACGCGTGGCTCAACGCCCATCCCGACATCGCCAAGCGCATCATCGCCGATCTCAACTACGACATGGAAGGGCTGCGGCTCAGCGCCGGCGGGGCGCAATGGCTCCTCATGCGCACCCCCGATTCCTTTCCGACGTTCCTCAACGACGTCTGCCAGAACTTTCTCGAGTTCGTCGCCGAGATCACGCGCGAACGCGTGCGCTACCGCGCCAACGGCTACTCGCCGGCGCTCGATGTCCTCTCGCCCAACGGCAGCCGCGATCCGTTCAACATCAAGGTCGACAAATACTACGGCTCGAGCGATCACGCGACGTACATGCAGCACGGCATTCCGGCGATCATCTTCAACACCTGGCCGGATCCATTTTATCACTCGTCGCAAGACACGCCCGACAAGCTCGACGCGACGCAGTTCAAGCGCGCCGCCGTCGTGAGCGTCGGCGCGATGGCAGTCCTCGCCTCCGCCGATGACCCGATGGCGGTTCGCGTGGCGGCCGACGCGCTCGGCCGCGGCGCCGAACGCATGACCTCAAACCAGCGCAAGGGACTCGGCTACATCGGCGACGTCACCAGCGCGTCACAGCTCGCCCAGGCCTACACCGACGCGAAGGCGGCCGTGCGTCACCAGGCGAACATCGAGAAGGCCGTGGTGAAATCGGCGAGCGTGCTGTTCGCGAATCCGGCCGACGCCGAAAAGCGGCTCGCGGCGACGTATGAGCCGTTGATCGAAGCGCGGGCCGCGGAGCTGACGGCAGAGGTGAAGGCGACGTACGCGCTCGCGGCGACGACGTGGAAGATTCCGGCGGTCGAGCCCGTGCAGTCGGATCTCGAGAAGCAGGCCGCACGGACGATCGTCGAGCGGATCGCGCCGGCCGCTGCCGCGGGCGGCGGCCGCGCGGGCGGAGGTGGTGGAGGGCGAGGCGGCGGGCGAGGCGGCGCGGCCTCGAATATCCCCGGACACATTGGGGGAGAGCTCAACGCCGTGCTCGGCCGCGGCATGACGGTGCTGGAAATTCACGACTTCATATCGGGGGAGTTCGAGCCGGTGCCGTTGCAGGACGTGTGGGATTACGTCAAGGCGCAGGAAGCGGCGGGATCGGTGAAGCTGACGACGAAGGCGACGGGCAAATAGGAACACCCGCCGGCTGGTCGCTTGCTCCCACCGATTCGTTCGCGCTAGCACAGACGGCTGATATGAATGACACCCCGCCTTCGCTAGACTGAGAAGGAATCGTACGCCCTTACTGATGGAGCGCATACGCCCTTTACGGTCAGCGCAGGAAGTGCATGAGGGACCTCAAGCAGGACAGGCCCGACGTCATCACACCGCGGTCGATCGCCCTGATCGTGGCGACGATCGTGGGCATGTGGCTGGTGTACCAGCTCCGGACCGTCGGGCTGGTTCTGCTCGTCGCGCTGATCCTCGCGGGGACCTTCAATCCGCTGATCGAACTGATGGAGAAGCGCGGGATCGCGCGATTGTATGCGCTGATTCTTCTCTTTGTCGCGTTGAGTGCGATCGCGGCGCTGCTGCTCTTCCTGACCATGCCGCCGATCATCGAGCAGGTCACGCAGATGGTGCACGACGCGCCGGCTCTTCGCGCGCGGTTGATCGCGTTTCTCAACGAGCGCAGCGTTACCGTGCCCCTCGCGCACATCGCGCAGAACGCGGGAATCGACCAGACGTTCGCTCGCATCGAGCAGAACCCGATGGGCTATTCATCGCGGGCCGCCATGCTGGTTGGATACGGTGCAACGACACTGGTGCTGTCGTTCTATCTCCTCGCGGACGGCAAGCGTGTGCGCGGCGTGGCCTACGCGATCGTGCCACGCGAATACCACATGCGACTGGCACGCATCCTCCAGAACATGGAGACCATCGTCGGCGGCTACATGCGCGGGCAGTTCATCACGTGCGCGGCGATCGGCGTCTTCACCTTTGTGCTCCTCGTGGCCTGCCAGGTCCCGAACGCCCTGTCGCTCGCGTTGTTCGCGGCCTTGTGTGACGTCATCCCCTTCATCGGCGGATTAATCGTCATCCTCCCCGCGGTCCTCGCCGCTCTTCCCCGCGGGTTGCCGGTAGCCGGCGTGGTGCTGATTGCCTTCATGGTCTATATGGAATTCGAGAGCCGCATCCTCGTACCGAGGGTGTACGGGCATGTGCTGCGGCTGTCGCCGACGATGGTCATCCTCGCGCTCCTTGCTGGAGGAACATTGATGGGCGTCATGGGCGCCCTGCTCGCCCTGCCGATCGCGGCCGGGCTGCTGATGATTCTGGACGAACTGCGCGTGGAGATGCCCGGCGACGACAGTGTCGACCGGTCAGAGAAGGCTCGGAACGCGAAGACCGAGGCCACGTACGAACAGATGAGTGCGGGCTCGGCGGCTCCTGAGGCGGGCCAGATCGCGACGCAGCTCGCACAGGACATTCGTGACGCTGACCGGATGGATGAAGCGAAGCACTCGAGCGGAGCGGCGGAGTGAACGCGGAACCGGTCGTCTTCCCGCCCGTCGGCGTTCCGGCTGCGGCGACCATTCGCGACGGGGTCCTCGACGCGAAGATCCTGATCGTCGACGACAAGGAAACCAACGTCAAGCTGCTCGAGGTGATACTGCGCAGCGCCGGCTACGTGGGTATCACGTCCACGCTCGATCCGTATGCGGTGTGCGAGCTGCACGCGAAGAATTGTTACGACCTGATCGTGCTCGATCTCCAGATGCCCGGCATGGACGGGTTCCAGGTGATGGAAGGGCTGAAGCAGATCGAAAAGGGCGGCTACCTGCCGGTCCTGGTGATCACCGCCCTGCCGGATCACAAGTTGCGCGCGCTCCGGGCCGGCGCAAAGGATTTCATCAGCAAGCCGTTCGACACGGCCGAAGTGTTGACGCGCGTGCACAACATGCTGGAGGTCCGCCTGTTGAACGTGGCGATCCGCCGCAAGAATGACGAGCTGAAGACACTGTTCGACCAGGTGGTGGCGGAACGGAAGGTATCGGAGCGGCTCGCTTTACACGTGCCGCCCGATTCGATTGCCGCGCGGCTTCAGGCGCGGCCCGACGTCACGCCGGAGAGTTTCGCGAATGTGACGGTGTTGATCGCAGATATCATCGGATTCACCGACCTCGCACCAGCGGTGGGGCCGGAGCGACTGGCGAGTCTCCTCGATGAGATCTTCACCAGCTTCGACTATCTTGTGCGGGAGCGCGGCCTGAGAAAGATCAAGACGCTCGGGAACTCGTACATGGCCGCCTGCGGCATACCCACATCATCGACCGATTGTGCGATGCAATCGGCGCACCTGGCGCTCGACATGGTCATTGCGCTGGACCGCTTCAATGAACGCACAGACCACACGCTGCAGGTGCGCATCGGCATCGCCACGGGTGCCGTGGTGGCGAGCGTCATAGGCAAGCGCATGTACGTCTACGATGTATGGGGTGACGCCGTGAACATCGCGAGCCTCATGGAATCCCACGGCGTGGCCGGACGTGTGCAGCTGTCGGAGAGCACCCGGCGGCTACTGGACGCGCCGTTCGTGCTCGAGAAGCGCGGCGTTCTGGAGACCGACGGAACGGGCGGAGTGATGTCGTGGTTCGTCACCGGGCGAACTCGCGCGTCGGCGTAAGACCTGCTGCACCATCTTCGAGCCATGCCGCGCTGATCCGGACAAGGCGCGCGGCCTGTTCACCGCCCGACGTATTTCAGCAAGCCGAGATAATCTCCGCCCACGCCGTACTTCGCGTAGATCACGGATGGGCCCGGCGCCGCGTTCGTCTCGGTGGAGAACTCGTCGCCTACCCGCGCGAGCATGGTGCGACGACCACCGTTGTCGAGCATCACTTCGATTGCTCCGGGCACGCGCAACCTGAAGCGATAGCTGTGCCCGATGTGGAGCGCCCCGTCGAGCGACTCGAATAGCCAGGCTCCTCTCGACGCGAAGCTGCTGTACGGAGTCGGAAATGCCGCGTCGCGAGTACCGCGCGACGCCTCCACGCGATAGTCGAGGACCCAGCCGAGCGGACCCGTCGCGCCGCGACCTTTGGCGAACACGCGCATGATGTAGTCGCCGGCGTGCGGGAAGGCCGCGCTGATTTCGGCGTGTGTGTCGTCCACCTGCGCGAAGACGAACTCTCCCGTGATCCGCCGGTCCGTTGCGGGATCAACGAGCTCCGCAATGATCTCGACCGGCTGGGTCACACCGAGCGTGACCGTGACGCGATCGTCGGCTGCGATGCGCGCGTGGCTGTGACTCACGATCTTGAAGCCCGCCTGAAAGAACAGCGGCCGCAGGTACACCATGTCCGCGAACTCCGCCAGCGAGAGCGGGCGGTCCACGAGCTGCCAGCGTGGGTCCGCGGGAAAATGATCGAAGACGAACGCGTCCGGCGCGGTGAGAAAATAGTGTTCCAGAAAATTCCGAAAGAACTTCATGCGTTCGTCGAGATATCCGCTCCCCCATGTGGCATCCATCAGACGCCAGCGTCCGTCCACGCGCACGGCGTTCCACGAGTGATTCGTGCGACCATCGAACCGTTCGCCGGAATTGTAGCCGTACCCTTTGGACCATCCGTTGACGATTTCGACCTGAAGCCCCATGGCCGCGCCGAGCGCCTGGACGAGACTGGAGTAGCCGTCGCAGACCGAGACTCTGCGGCGCAGCACTGCCTCCGCACTCAGGTCGCCGTAGTTGCCGGTGCGAAAGCCGAGTGCGTCGTAATCGATATGGCGCGTCACCCAGCGATACACGGCGCGCGTGCGTGTGAGGTCGTCGCGGCCGCCGCGGGCAAGGTAGGCGGCGAGCGTGGGGACGGACCGTTCGGCCGAAGCGGGCGCGGCATCGGCGTACGCGTCGATCTCGGCGAAATGACTCTGCGCGGGCGCGCGTCGAGCCGCGATCGGCAGCATCGTGAGTGCCGCCGCCGCGAGCATGGATACGGTGCGCCAGGGACGGCGCCTGTCGTGGTGCGGGACGGTCGGCATTCGGTGTACTACCCCATGACGGGGGAATCGGGTCTGACCGGAGGCCGGCGCTGACAGTTGCTCATCTAGGCTGGCACAAATTCCGATCCCGAGCAAGCGTGTCGGCGCGACTTGAGCCTGATCGGGGATTGGGGCACGCCGCCCCGCGCGGGCATATCATATATAGTTACGAGTGCGAATCGACAGCGCTAACGGCGTTCTGCTGGCGGCCGGTTTCCCGGAGGTTGGTTTCTGAACCAGGCGCGCTCCTTTTGACGGCCACGCCTCCGGCGGCATCACGGACAGGCGAGCGCGCGAAGCGTCGCCTCGGCATTCTGACGCTTGGCGCGCTGGGCGTCGTGTTCGGAGATCTCGGCACGAGCCCGCTCTACGCGCTGCAGGCGTGCTTCAACGGCCCGACCGCAGTCCCTCCCACGACCGGCAACGTCATGGGGGCGGTTTCGCTCTTTGTCTGGTCGCTGGTCGTGGTGGTAAGCATCAAGTACATCGCGATCATCATGCGGGCCGACAACAATGGGGAAGGCGGCATCCTCGCGCTGCTCACCCTGGCACTCGGCGCGCGCCGGACCGATGCCAAGCCGGCACGATCGCAGGGGCGCGCCGTTTGGCTCGTGCTCGCGGTTGGATTCGTCGGCACCGCATTGCTCTACGGCGACGGCATCATCACGCCGGCGATCTCGGTACTCAGCGCGATCGAAGGGCTCGAGGTGGCCACGCCGGTGTTGCATCCCTTCGTTCTTCCGCTCGCGCTGGTGATCCTCGTTGCCCTGTTCTCGATCCAGCGATTCGGATCCGGCCGTCTGGGGGCGGTGTTCGGGACCGTCGTCGCCACGTGGTTCGTCGCGATCTCCGCGCTCGGCGTCTGGAGCCTGGCGACGCACGGCTCCGCGGCCCTCGCCGCGCTGGACCCGCGCTGGGCCGTGCGCTTCTTCGTCAACAACGGATGGCACGGAGTCGTCGTGCTCGGCGCGGTGGTCCTGTGTCTCACCGGGGTCGAAGCGCTGTACGCGGACATGGGTCACTTCGGCACTCGCCCGATCCGCCTTGCGTGGTATCTGCTGGCCTTCCCCTCGTTGGTCTTGAGCTACCTCGGTCAAGGCGCTCTGCTCTTGCAGCACCCTGAGGCTGCCGGGCGCCCGTTCTTCAACGCGGTCCCCGCGTGGGCCCTCTATCCCATGGTGGCGCTGGCCACGGCCGCGACGGTGGTCGCCTCGCAGGCGCTCATCGCCGCCGTGTTCTCGATGACCGCGCAGGCTGCCCAGCTCGGCTACCTCCCTCGAGTGCGCGTGGTGCACACCTCGTCGAGTGAAATCGGCCAGATCTACCTTCCGGGGCTCAACTGGATATTGATGCTCGCGTGCCTCGCCGTCGTGCTGGCGTTCCGCAGGTCCGATGCGCTGGCATCGGCGTATGGCCTCGCCGTCGCGGGGACCATGACCATCACCACCGTGCTGTTCGCGATCGTAGCGCGACGTAAGTGGGAATGGTCGGTGCCGCTGGTTGGCGCCGTGGCCACCGCGCTCTTCCTCGTGGACTCCGCATTTCTGGGCGCGAACCTGATCAAGATCGCCGAGGGAGGCTGGTTCCCGCTTGTCATCGCCGCCGTGGTCTTCACGCTGCTGTCGACGTGGACCCGCGGCCGGGCGCTGCTGCACGCCGCGTACGACGCGCACGCCGTCTCCGTCACTTCATTCATCGCCTCGATCAAAGGCAATCCGCCGCCGCGCGCTCATGGCGCTTCGGTCTTCATGCATGCCGCCGCGGAGGACGTGCCGCCGGCGCTGCTGCAGAGCCTGAAACACAACGGGATCCTGCATGAAACGGTGGTGCTGCTGACAGTGATTACCGAACGCGTCCCCTATATCCATGCGCGCGAGCGCATTGACGTCGCCTCTCTCGGGAACGGCTTCTGGCGAGTGGCGGGCCGCTACGGGTTCATGGAACACCCGAACGTGCCCGCGCTGCTCCGCCTTGCCGAGCCGCATGGGCTCGCACTTACGCCGACGGAGACCACCTACTATCTCAGCCGCGAGACGGTCGTGCCGTCTCGCAAGCCGGGCATGGCCAGCTGGCGTGAGCACCTGTTCGGATTCATGCATCGCAATGCGACTCCGATCTCCGCCTTCTTCGGATTGAGACCCAATCGGGTCGTCGAACTGGGCACGCAACTCGAAATCTGAAAACCTCAGACAGCAGGGAGCCCGCCATATGACGCCGGCGCTGTTCGAAACCCCGTACTACATCAGCGAATGGATCATCCGGCTCGTGATGCTGGTGTACGTGCCCCAGCGGCGCGCATCGGCGGCCACGCGAACCTGGCTGCTGCTGATCTTCCTGCTGCCCTGGCCCGGCCTGATCATGTACGCGTTGTTCGGCCGCATCCGCGTCCCGCAGCTCCGCCGTGAGAAACAGGCGCGCGCGTCGCAAGACATCCGCCGGACCGAGGCGAAGCTGCTCGCCAAACGATCAGTGCTGGGCACCGTTCCGCCTGCATATGAATCCGCCTCGACGCTTGCGTATGCAATAGGCGACTTCGAGCCGTTCGGCGGCAACCGCGTCGAGCTGCTGGACGATTATGCCGCCTCGATCGCGCGCCTGATCGCCGATCTCGACGACGCGCGGCACCACGCGCATCTCCTCTTCTACATCGTCGAGGACGACGCGACGGGCCGAAGCGTGGCCGACGCCTTGCTGCGCGCGGCGGCGCGCGGCGTGCAATGCCGCGTGTTGATCGACGCCGTCGGGGGCGAGCACGGCCTCGCCCGCCTCGCCCCCCGCCTGCGCGCGGCAGGCATCGACGTTCGCGCGATGCTTCCGGTGGGGGTATTCCGGCGGAGCGCCGGCCGCTTCGATCTGCGCAACCACCGGAAGATCGTCGTCATCGACGGACTCGTCGGCTACACCGGCTCGCAGAACCTCGCCGATGCCACTTTTGTCGTCGGGTATCCGAACGAAGAGCTGATGGCACGCGTGACCGGACCCGTGGTCGCGCAATTCGAGGCCGTGTTCCTCACCGACTGGTCCCTCGAGACGGACCAGCGCCTGAATCTTCAGGAGCTTGCCGCCGGCATCGCGGTCGCCGGAGAGTCGGTGGCGCAGGTCCTGCCGAGCGGCCCGGGCTATCCGCGCGAGAACACGCGCGACCTGTTCGTCGCGCTGCTGTACGCCGCACAGAAATCCGTCGTGATCACCACGCCGTATTTCATTCCCGACGAGCCGTTTCTCCAGGCGCTCCGGACGGCGGCGACCCGTGGTGTGGACGTGCACCTCGTCGTCTCGAAACATGCGAACCAGCCGTTCAGCCAGTTCGCGCAGCGCGCATACTACGAAGACCTCCTCGCCGTAGGCGTGCACATCCATCTCTACCGGCCGCGCTTCCTCCACGCCAAGCACTGGAGCGTCGACGACCAGGTCGCCGTGCTCGGCACGACGAACATCGACATCCGTTCCTTCGCGCTGAACGCGGAGATCAGCCTGATGGTGTTCGATCCCGCCGTCGTCGCGGAGCTGGCGCGCGTGCAGGCGCGCTACTTCGCCGACAGCGACCTGCTCGACGCCGACGAATGGGACCGCCGCCCGTTCGTCGCGAAAGTGGCCCAGAACATGGCTCGGCTCGCGGATTCGTTGTTATGAGTCGCGCGCCCTCCCGCATGAGCGAGAGGGCGCACGACCGGTAGGTCACGACGTCATGTCCGGCGGATCCTCGCCGAGCGCCGTCGCGAGATCGATCTGGTGTTCCTGCTCCTGCATGAGGATGGCGCGTATGTGCTCGGCCATCGCGAACTCGCCGAGCGATTCGCACTGGCGTACGCGGTCGCGATAGGCCCGGATCGTGTCGGTTTCGTTCTGCAGGTCGAAGCGCAGCATCGCCTCGGCCTTGTCCGACGTCTTGACCTTGTTGGGGATCACGGTGGGATCGCCGCCGAGGTAGTCGATCTGCTTGGCGATGATGATGGCGTGCTTCAGCTCCTCACCCGCGTGAGCTTCGAGCTCCTTCGCGATCGACATGTACTTCGCGCCCTTGAGCACCTGCGAGTAGACGACGTATGCGATGATGGCCTGGTACTCTCTCGCCAGGTCTTCGTTGAGCAATTCGATCAGCCGCGCGCGGCTGATACGGTTATCTCGATCGGCCGGATCTCCGGCGGCTGGCATTGATTTCTTCGGCACGTCGCCTCCTTTTTCGTGACTTGGACAGACCCTCACGGACGATAGGCGCGAGCACGACACGCGACTATCGCCCGTATGGGTGTCCGAGCACTACATCGTTGGAGGTATGGTCGCGCCGCGCTCCCATGCGCCTCGGGGACCGGGTCCTCTGGATCGTGCGCTTATCGCAAACAGGAACAGCCCGAAAAAGACGACCGTTGACGCCATGGCAAAGGCAACGGCGGGACTGTACGCTTGCCACACATATCCTCCACCCACTCCCGCGAGGAGTGCCCCAAATCCGACGGCCGCGTTGAGCCATCCCAATCCTCCGCCGCGGAGCCGTTCGTCGGTCATCTGGGCGGCAAAGGAGCGCTGTACGCCATCAGTAAGCGCGGGGAAAAAGCCGAGCAGCAGGAAACCGAGGAGGAGTGTCCATATCGACTGCGCAAAGGCAAGGATGGCGTAGCTCAAGACCAGGAACAGATAGCCGATGAATATCGTCGTTCGAGCGCCGATGCGATCGCTCATCTTCCCGGCCGAGAACGAGAGCCCGGCGTAGGAAATGTTGTACACCATGTAAAACAGCGGGATGTCGGCAATCACCAACCCGATCGATTCGGTCTTGAGAAGCATGACCGCGACGGGGAGACTTCCGATCGATAGAACAAACACCGACAAGAGAAAGAGCTTGAATTGCGGCGAGAGTTCCTTGAAGGACGAGACAAGACCCGCTCGTGTGTGCGCGCCGGACGCGACGACATCTGAAATGGAAAACAGGGTCAGGAGTGCAAGAATCCCGATGACGAAAGCCGTCAGGAAGACAACGTCGAATCGCTGCGGAAAACGGCTCAGGAGCACGTACGCGACGAGAGGACCGAGGATCGCTCCGGTTGTGTCCATGGCGCGATGGTAACCAAACGATCGTCCGAGCTCTTCGCGCGGCGTCGAAAGCGAGATGATCGCATCGCGCGGCGAATCTCGAAAGCCTTTGCCCACTCGATCTACGAACCGCAGGCCAAGCGCGCCGCCGACGGTCGAGACGAAGATGTAAAAGGGCCGCGTGACGACCGACAGGGCGTATCCCGCTACCACCAGCGGTTTGCGCTTTTGAAATCGATCCGAAAGACTGCCGGAATAGACTTTGAAGAGATTTGATGCCGCTTCCGCGATGCCGTCAACGAGTCCGAGCGACCCGGCGCCAGCCTTGAGCACCGAAGTGAAAAAGGCAGGAAAGACTGAAAAGACCATCTCGGAAGAGAAGTCATTGAAAAAGCTCGTCAGCCCGAGAAAAAATATGTTTTTCGGAAGGCCAAGGATTCGTTCTTTCATGGTCACTGGTTTATCTGTCCGATTTCATATTTTCTCCGCTTCGCTCCCCTACTCCCACCGAAACACCCGCGACGAAACCGCGATGCATACCACGAACACCACGGCCAGCGCCGCTACGTCTCCTGCGTGCGCCGACCACGAGTCACCCGTCCATATGCCTTGGAGAAGTGACGCCGAGTGACTCAGCGGCAGCACCCGCGCGACCACCCGCAGCGCCGGCGGCAGCGACGCATTCCATGGTGGTGGTCTTGCCCGCACCGTTGGGGCCGATGAGGCCGAAGATCTCGCCGTCGCTCACGTCGAAGGAGAGCTCATCCACGGCTACGGTCTTGCCGTAAGTCTTGCGAATGCCGGAGACCTGGATGACCTGTCTTCTCACTTCATGGCGATTGGCACTTCATCGGATCGCTCGCTTCGATTGGACGGGCGACGGGG
>Ga0207932_1000429_pt1 | contig 14059 bp, 12 predicted proteins | sample NGESurdeep092012_FD_184480 | JGI IMG/M metagenome (GOLD analysis project Ga0207932, IMG submission 184480) | Arctic peat soil microbial communities from Barrow, Alaska - NGEE Surface sample 415-2 deep-092012 (SPAdes) | ecosystem: Environmental > Terrestrial > Soil > Wetlands > Peat ...
GCGCGGCACGCCGGTGCAGATCAACGTCATTGGCACGGTGATGTTCATGGCGGCCCTGCTCCTGGTCGCGACGGGCACTCTGATCAGCAACCGACGCTCCAGGGCAGCTGCCTGACCGTGCTGTGGCTGCCTGACAGAACACCCGTGCCGACGCGCGAGTCCGAGGCTGCGCTCGCGCACGCATCCTCCACCCCGCTGTGGATTGACGACAGCCGCAGGCCCGAGCCGCGACCTCCGCTGAGGGGCGACCTTGATGTCGACCTTGTGGTCGTTGGCGGCGGGTTTACCGGGTTGTGGGCCGCGCTGCTTGCGCTCGAGGAGGATCCGGGGCGCAAGGTCGTCGTGCTCGAGGGCGCGCGACTGGCTTGGGCCGCGACCGGGCGCAACGGTGGTTTCTGTTCTTCCAGCCTGACCCACGGCGTGGGCAACGGCCTGGCCAGATGGCCCGAAGAGATGCCCCTCTTGCAGCGCCTGGGCGCAGCCAACCTCGACGCGATCGAGGCGACCATCCGCGAGCGTGGCATCGACTGTGACTTCGAGCGCACCGGGGAGCTCGATGTCGCTGTCGAGGCCTGGCAGCTGGAGGACCTTCGCGGTCTTCACGAGACCCTGCGCGAGCTGGGGGAGGAGTCCGCGCTGCTGAGCGCCGCGCAGACCAGAGCGCTGGTCAGCTCACCGACATACCTGGGAGGTCTGCTGGACCGACACGGCGTGGCGATGGTCAACCCTGCAAGGCTGGCCTGGGGTCTGGCCGATGCCGTCGAGGACGCCGGGGGCCGGATCCACGAGAACACCAGGGTGCTGCGGCTGCGTTCGGCGGGAGAAAGAGTCGAGCTGACCGCGGCGACGACCAATGGGACCGGGACAGTGCGCGCCCGCCAGGTGGTCCTGGCCACGAACGTGTTCCGCTCGCCGCTTCGCCGAGCCCGTGCCTACGTGGTTCCGGTCTGGGATCACATGATTGCCACCGAGCCGCTGAGCCAGAGCCAGCGACAGGCTCTGGGCTGGGAGGGCCGGTCAGGGGTGGGTGACAGCGGCAACCAGTTCCACTACTACCGCCTGACCAGCGATGACCGGCTCATATTCGGTGGCTATGACGCGCTGTACTATTACGGTTCCGACCTTTCCACGCGACGTCAGCGCCGCCCGGAGACCGAGCAGATGCTGTATCGCCACATGCTGAGGACCTTCCCGGGCCTGAAGGGGGTGCGGATAACGCACACGTGGGGTGGGGCCATCGACACCTCGACCCGGTTCAGTGCTTCGTGGCAGCGTGCCTACGGCGGCAGGGTCGCCTCGGTTCTGGGATACACAGGCCTGGGTGTCGGCGCGTCCCGGTTCGGCGCCCAGGTCTGTCTTGACCTGCTGGCCGGCCGTGACAATGAGCGCACCCGGCTGGAGATGGTTCGCCGCCGGCCGATGCCCTGGCCGCCGGAACCGGTGCGCTGGCTGGGGATCCAGATGACCCGGCGCAGCATCGCTCGCGCCGACGCCCGGGGTGGACGGCGCGACCTCTGGCTTCGCCTGCTGGACCGGCTGGGTCTCGGCTTCGACTCCTAGGTGGCGTCTCTCATGAATCGAACATCAACGCAATGAGGATCGGTGACATGACTCGCTACGGGCCGCAGTTCGGACCTGACATCACCTTCTTGGGGGTCCCGCGTTGTGACCTGGACGACCCGGAGACGTATGCCGACGTGGACGTTCGTGATCCTCGGAGCGCCCTTTGACGGTGGCACCTCCAACCGGCCGGGGGCCCGCTTGGGCCCGATGGCGATTCGGATGACGGACTACCTTCCGCACGACGGCTCGCGCCCGAGTCTTGCGCTGCGCACCGCTGCCCTGGTGGACCTCACTGTGGTCGATGCCGGAGACGTCGAGATGTACTCCGGCGACATAGAGAAGGCCCTTCCTGCGCTCGAGGCCGCGGTCGAGAAGGTGACCCGCGCGGGCGCCATACCCGTGGTCCTCGGCGGCGCTCACTCCATCGCCTTTCCTGATGCCAAAGGGGTGGCCAACGTGCTGGGGCACGGCCTGGTCTCGATGCTTCATTTCGATGCGCACGCCGACACCGGCGACATAGAGTTCGGCTCCCTGTGGGGCCACGGTCAGCCAATGCGTCGGCTGATCGAGTCCGGCGCCCTCCGCGGCGACCGGTTCCTGCAGATCGGGTTGCGTGGCTACTGGCCTCCTCCGGAGACGCTGGACTGGATGGCCGGCCAGGGGATGCGCTCCTACGAGATGACTGAGATCGGTCGTCGCGGGCTTCAGGTATGCCTGACCGAGGCGTTCGCCACGGCGACGGACGAGTGCGAGGGCGTGTTCCTCTCAGTCGACATCGATGTCTGCGACCCCGGGCACGCGCCGGGCACCGGCACTCCAGAGCCGGGCGGGCTCACTGCTCGGGAGCTGCTCGACTCGGTGCGACGGATCTGCCTCGAGCTGCCTGTGGTGGGCGTCGATGTCGTTGAGGTCAGCCCACCCTATGACCACGCCGACATCACCGCAGCATTGGCCAATTGTGTTGTCCTGGAGGCGCTTTCAGCGATTGCTCGGCGGCGTCAGGACGCCCGGGACGGCACCACCTGGAACCCTGGCGCGCCGCTGCTGGAGGGCCGCTGACCCAGGACCCGCCCCGGCCGCCCAGCTGAGCCCGACAATCACTTCAGCGACACCTCGCTCAGCCATTGACAGGACACCCTGTGGTCGTGCTCTGCTGTGGCCATGACCACAGAGCGGCTGCAATCCGTGTCCAAACTGCTGGAAGAGACAGACGCCCGGTTGAAGGTGGGTCAGGCTGCGGGAGCGAAGGTCTGGTTGACCGGCTTCGGCGCCTTGGACAAGGCGTTGTCGGGGGGGTTCCGTTCGGGTGAGCTAGTGCTTCTGGGGGGAGCGCAGGGTCTGGGCAAGACCACGTTTGCGCTTCAGGTGATGCTCAACCTGACCGCTACTGGCCACAACGCCGTCTACTTCTCGTTCGATCACGACAGCCAAACCTTGATCCAGCGCTTGATCACCATGGAGGCTGCAGAGCTCGCCGGTCCGATGGCAGTCCAGCTGAAGAGCGTTCGTGAGGCGTTCGAGGCGAGGTACCGCCGGGAACCGACGATTGAGGGACGACTTGCCGACACCGAGGGCGGCGTCGAGGCGGTGGCGGCTCTCCGGGAGATTGGCCAGCGGCTGCATCTGCATACTTCCACAGGATCGGAAACCGGCGTCGAGGCCATGAGACAGGTCATCGTGAAGATTCGGGAGGACACGGGGCAGGCGCCGTTTGTGGTGGTCGACACCGTACAGAAGGTCCACTACGACTCGCCCGTGCACCTGTCCGAGAACGACCGGGTCTCTCTCGTCGTCGAGGGGCTCAAGGACCTTACGCTTGAGCTGGCCGTCCCCATCTTGGCCGTCGTCGCCGGCGGCACCACCTCCGGCAAGAGGATGAGGATCCAGGACCTTCGTGGTTCAGAGAGCGTTGCCGTCCCAGCCGATGTCGTGCTCATCATGAACGAGAAGTTCGACGCGGTTGCCCGACATCACCTGGTCTACAACCTCTCCAGCGCCGAGCGTTTCAAGAACTGGGTGATCCTGAGCATCGAGAAGAACCGAGGCGGTGTGGACAAGGTGCACCTCGAGTTCGAGAAGGCCTTCAAGCAGGGAAGGTTCAATCCTGACGGCGGCCGGGTTGAAGAGGAGCTGATCGACGAGCGGATCTTCGTCGAGTAGGTCAGCGGCTGGGTGTGCTGTCGGGACTGTTCTGGGACTGCTGGGATCACGCGACACCGGCGGACACAAGTGACGGACAATGGGGGAGTGACCTCACCGCGCAGCATCGTCATCCTGGGATCGACAGGTTCAATCGGGACCCAGGCCATTGAGGTCGTATCGGCAAATCCCGGGAGGTTCCGGGTGGTCGCGATCAGCGCCGGCGGCGGAAACCTTGACCTTCTGGCCCGTCAGGCGGTGGCGCTCGGAGTCCATGCTGTCGGCGTGGCCCATGGGGAGCGTGACATCGTCGCAGCCGCCATCCACCAGGTCGCGGACGAGGCGGGGCGACAGGGCTTTGCGCCGGACATCCTGGTCGGGGAGCAGGCCAGCACCGATCTGGCCGGGTCCGGGGCCGATGTGGTGCTGAACGGAATCACCGGATCGATCGGCCTGCATCCCACCCTGGCGGCGCTTCGGTCCGGCAGCACGCTGGCCCTGGCCAACAAGGAGTCGCTCATCGTCGGAGGCCCGCTGGTCAAGGCGGCCGCCAGGCCAGGCCAGATCGTCCCGGTGGACAGTGAGCACAGTGCGATCGCCCAGTGCCTGCGCGGCGGGTCGCCCGATGAGGTGCGCAAGCTCGTGATCACGGCTAGCGGCGGGCCGTTCCGTGGCTGGAGTCGCGCCGCGCTCGAGACCGTCACGCCAGAACAGGCCCTTTCCCACCCGACCTGGGCCATGGGGCCGGTCATCACCACGAACTCGGCGACGCTGGTCAACAAGGGGCTGGAGGTCATCGAGGCCCATCTGCTCTTCGACATACCGTTCGAGCGCATCGAGGTCGTCGTCCACCCGCAGTCCTTCGTCCACTCGATGGTTGAGTTCGTCGACGGATCCACGATGGCGCAGGTCTCTCCGCCGAGCATGCTGATCCCCATCGCCCTCGGGATGGCATGGCCCGACCGGGTTCCTGACGCCGGCCCCTCGGTCGACTGGACCAAGGCCGCCAGGTGGGAGTTCGTCCCGCTCGACGAGGACGCCTTCCCAGCTGTCGCCCTGGCCAGAGCGGTCGGAGCGGCCGGTTCGTGCTTCCCTGCGGTCTTCAACGCTGCCAACGAGGAGTGCGTGGCGGCTTTTCTGGCGCGGCACATTCGTTTCACGGAGATTGTCGACACGGTCGCGCGGGTGGTGGACGATTGGAGCTCCAATCCTGAGAACGATACGAGCACCCTGGACGTTGACACCGTCATGAGCGCCGAGAACTGGGCTCGAAATCGCGCCCATGAGCACCTGGGCCTGGCCGAAAGTGAGACGCTGGTTCTGTGATGTACTTCCTCGGCGTTCTGTTCATCGCCCTCGGCATCAGCGTGTCTATCGCGCTGCACGAGCTTGGCCACCTCATCTGGGCCAAGAAGTTCGGCGTCAAGGTCACCCACTACATGGTCGGTTTCGGCCCGACCGTCTGGTCACGCCAGCGCGGCGAGACGGAGTACGGCCTCAAGGCGGTACCGCTGGGTGGATTCATCCGGATGATCGGCATGTTCCCGCCCAAACCCGGCGCGGACCCCTCGATGCTGCGTGCGTCCAGCACAGGTCGTTTCTCCCAGCTGATGGATCAGGCCCGCACGGAGTCCATGGAACAGGTCAAGCCGGGCGACGAGGATCGTGTGTTCTACAAGCTCACCGCGCCCAGGAAGCTGGTGGTGATGCTCGGCGGCCCCACCATGAACCTGCTGATCGCCGCGGTCCTGCTGGGTGGAATCTTCACGCTCTATGGCGTTGGCGAGCTCACCGGCCGGGTCAGCGCCGTCTCACAGTGCGTCCAGACCGTGCCGGCCAACGGGCAGGCCCCCGGGGCCTGCTCGCCATCGGACCCCAAGGCTCCGGCCAATGTCGCAGGGATCCGGCCGGGCGACCGGATCATCTCCCTGGCAGGTAAACCGGTCAGCAACTGGGATGACGTTCGCGCCCTGGTACGGCCCAACGGTGGACACCGGATTTCCGTCGTCGTCGAGCGGGGCGGCAAGCGTCTGACCTTGGCTGCGACCCCGATTCTCAACAACGTGCCGCGGGTCGACTCCCAGGGCAACCTCGTTCTTGGTCCGGATGGCAAGGCCCTCACCGATCGTGTGGGTTTCATGGGCTTTTCGCCGAGCGCAGAGCTCGTCAAGCAGCCTTTGAGCGCTGTTCCCGCGCTGGTCGGCGACCAGGTCGCCCGAACAGCCGGCGTGGTGTTCCGGATTCCCCAGAAGATGGCGGGCATTGCCAAGGCTGCCTTTGGCGACGGAGCGCGCGACCCGAACGGTCCGATGTCCGTGGTCGGCGTTGGGCGGGTGGCCGGAGAAGTCGCCGACGGCCAGCTCTCCGGCGTAGCCGGGTCCTCGGGATACGACAAGTTCGTCGTCCTGATCAGCCTGATTGCGTCGCTGAACCTGGCGCTGTTCGTCTTCAACCTCATCCCGCTGCTGCCCCTGGACGGCGGCCACGCCGCGGGCGCGCTGTGGGAGGGGCTCAAGCGGCAGGTGGCCAGGCTGCGCGGCCGGCCCAACCCGGGGTACGTCGACGTCGCCAAGGCCCTGCCGGTGGCTTATGCGGTGTCGGTCGCGCTGATCGGCATGTCGGTCCTGCTCATCTATGCCGACGTGGTCAACCCGATCAAGCTGGGCGGCTGACCGCAGGTGTCTGACCCAACAGCGGTCGACCGGCCAGCGGTCGACCGGCCAGCGGTCGACCGAACGGTTCCGGCCGCGACACGTGAGGGATACTGACGCCATGTCGGTTTCTCTTGGTATGCCGCCCCTGCCGCCCCCTGTTGTCTCTGCCCGGCGCACGTCCCGCAAGATCAAGGTCGGCAAGGTAGACGTCGGGGGCGATGCCCCGGTCTCGGTGCAGTCGATGTGCACAACCCCGACGGCCGACGTCAACGCGACGCTGCAGCAGATCGCCGAGCTGACCGCGACCGGGTGTGACATCGTGCGGGTGGCCTGTCCCACCCAGGATGACGCCGACGCCCTTGCCGAGATCGCCAAGAAGAGTCAGATCCCGGTCATCGCCGACATCCACTTCCAGCCCAAGTACGTCTTCGCTGCGATCGAGGCCGGCTGCGCAGGGGTCCGGGTGAACCCGGGCAACATCCGCAGGTTCGACGACCAGGTCAAGCAGATTGCCCGGGAGGCCAAGGACGCCGGCGTCTCCCTGCGGATCGGGGTCAATGCCGGCTCTCTGGACCGCCGGGTCCTGGAGAAGTACGGCAAGGCCACCCCCGAGGCCCTGGTCGAGTCGGCCATCTGGGAGGCGAGCCTTTTCGAGGAGCACGACTTCCACGACTTCAAGATCTCGGTCAAGCACAACGACCCGGTGGTGATGATCAAGGCGTATGAGGAGCTTGCTGCCCGTGGTGACTGGCCGCTGCACCTCGGGGTGACCGAGGCCGGCCCCGCCTTCCAGGGGACGATCAAGTCGTCGGTGGCCTTCGGGACCCTGCTGGCAAAGGGGATTGGTGACACGATCCGCGTCTCGCTCTCGGCTCCTCCGGTGGAGGAGGTCAAGGTCGGCATCCAGATCCTGCAGTCGCTGAACCTGCGCCCGCGCAAGCTGGAGATCGTCTCGTGTCCCTCGTGCGGCCGTGCCCAGGTTGACGTCTACACCCTGGCCGATCAGGTGTCGGCGGGCCTCGAGGGCCTTCAGGTGCCGCTGCGTGTCGCGGTCATGGGCTGTGTGGTCAACGGTCCCGGTGAGGCTCGTGAGGCCGATCTTGGTGTCGCGTCCGGTAACGGCAAGGGCCAGATCTTCGTCAGGGGCGAGATCATCAAGACGGTGCCCGAGTCCCAGATCGTCGAGACCCTGATCGAAGAGGCGATGCGGATTGCCGAGGAGATGGGCGAACCGGTGGACGACGAAGGGACGCTGGCGGGTCCCGTTGTCACCGTCGGCTGACACCTGCGTGCCATCCGAAACGGTCGACAAGGCCATCAGGGCAGGGCAGGCTTAAGACGTGCTACGCACCCACAGTCCAGTCCGCGCCCTCACCACGGCTGACCGTGACCAGGCGCTGGAGGTGTGCGCTCGCGATACCCGCACGAATGTCTTTGTCGCCGCCCGCATCCTTGATGGCGGGCTCGCCACGTCCCCGGGTGCGGTGCTGGGTTACGCCGAGGGCTCGGGTCTGCAGGCGATCTGCTGGGCGTCGGCCAACCTGGTTCCCGTCGGGTGCGACGGACCCGCTCTCGCGGCCTTCGCCAGCAGACTGCGCCGATGGCGGCATCACTGTTCCTCGGTGTTCGGCCCTTCTGAGATGGTGCTGCCGCTGTGGGAGGCCCTGCGACCCAGCTGGGGGGAGCCGCGCGCTGTTCGGGCCCGCCAGCCGGTTCTGGCCACCGCAGGCCCACTTCCACCGGGCACGCCGATCGACCCACAGGTCCGCCCTGCGCGAGTCGACGAGGTTGACCTGGTGATGCCGGCTGCTGCGGCCATGTTCGCCGAGGAGATCGGCTACCCGCCCTACCGGGGCTCGGGGCACCTCTATCGACAGGGCATCGCATCGTTGATCAGGCAGGGGCGCACCTTCGTGCGGGTCAACGACGGTGAGGTCGTGTTCAAGGCCGACGTCGGCTCGGTGGCCTTGGGTGTCGCCCAGGTCCAGGGCGTCTGGGTGGCGCCGCGCTGGCGTGGCCAGGGGCTCGCGGTGCCCGCCATGGCCGCGGTGGTCGAGCAGGTCACAACCGAGATCGCACCGGTGGTCACGCTCTATGTCAATGACTTCAACACGCCTGCGCGGACCACCTATGCGCGGGTTGGTTTCACCGAGATCGGGAGCTTCGCCACGGTCCTGATGTGAGCCGAGAGTGAAACGGGCGTGAGGGCGTTGACCTCCTGCGGATATCCTCGCCGTGTCCGGTGCGCCGTGCCTGGACCTGAAGTGACTCGACCAATGGAGATCCCGTGTCAACGCCGGCCCTACGCATGTCGACCCTGTTCCTGCGAACCCTGCGCGAGGACCCGGCCGATGCGGAGCTGCCCAGCCATCGGCTGTTGGTCCGAGCCGGCTACATCCGTCGCGTTGCCCCCGGTATCTACACCTGGCTGCCTCTCGGGCTGAAGGTGCTGCGCAACGTCGAGCGCATCGTGCGCGAGGAGATGGACGCTGTCGGAGCCCAGGAGGTGAGCTTCCCCGCGCTGCTGCCCAGGGAACCCTTCGAGGCGACCGGCCGCTGGACGGAGTACGGCGAGAACATCTTCCGGCTCAAGGACCGCAAGGGTGCCGACTACCTGCTCGGCCCCACTCACGAAGAGATGTTCACCCTGACGGTCAAGGACCTCTACGGCTCCTACAAGGACCTGCCGCTGTCGATCTACCAGATCCAGCTCAAGTATCGCGACGAGGCACGTCCGCGCGGCGGTCTGCTGCGCGGTCGCGAGTTCATCATGAAGGACTCCTACTCCTTCGACGTGGACGACGCAGGCCTGCAGGCCTCGTATGACACCCACCGCGCTGCGTACATCAAGATCTTCGACCGCCTCGGCTTCGACTACGTCATCGTCAAGGCGACCTCCGGTGCGATGGGCGGTTCGGCGTCCGAGGAGTTTCTCGCGACGGCCGAAAATGGCGAGGACACCTATGTGCGCTGCACCTCGTGCGACTACGCGGCCAACGTCGAGGCTGTGGAGGTGCCCGCGCCGCCCGCCATGGCGTATGACGGGTTGCCCGCTGCCCACGTCGAGAACACTCCAGATACCCCCACCATCACAACCCTGGTGGATCACCTCAACGTGGCCTTCCCTCGCCCGGACCGGCCCTGGGAGGCCGGCGACACCCTCAAGAACGTGATTGTCATGTTGGTTCACCCCGGCGGCCGGCGGGAGCCGCTGGCCATCGGGGTGCCCGGTGACCGCGAGATCGACGAGAAGCGGCTGGGGGCGCAGGTCGAGCCTGCGGAGATTGAGGCGTTCGACGAAGCCGACTTTGCCAAGTACCCCGCGCTGGCCAAGGGCTACATGGGCCCGGGGGTGCTGGGCGAGGAGGCCGCGTCAGGTATCAAGTTCCTGCTCGACCCCCGCGTCGTCGACGGCACCGTCTGGGTCACCGGTGCCGACGCCCCCGGCCGGCACGTGATCGGGCTGGTGGCCGGACGCGACTTCACCGGTGGCGGCTCGATCGAGGCGGCCGAGGTGCGCGACGGTGACGCATGCCCCAACTGCGGCCAGCCGCTCGAGACCGCACGAGGCATCGAGATGGGGCATATCTTCCAGCTGGGTCGCAAGTACGCCGAGTCGCTGGGCCTCAAGGTTCTTGACCAGAACGGCAAGCTGGTGACCGTGACCATGGGTTCCTATGGCGTGGGCGTCAGTCGCGCTGTCGCTGCCGTGGCCGAGGGCTGTCATGACGAGTTCGGACTGGTCTGGCCCCGGGAGATCTCCCCGGCGGACGTCCACGTGGTGGCGACGGGCAAGGCCGAGGAGGTCTTCGCCAAGGCCGGCGAGCTCACTGATGCCCTGGCCGCGCGAGGGATCATGGTCATCTATGACGACCGCCGGAAGGTCTCGCCCGGCGTGAAGTTCAAGGACGCCGAGCTGATCGGCGTGCCGACCATCGTCATCGTGGGCAAGGGCCTTGAGGCCGGCACGATCGAGATCAAGGACCGTTCGACCGGCAACCGGCGTGAGGTCCCGGTCGACCAGATCGTCGACGCGGTCGTGTCCGAAATGGGCGGCGCAGCGCGGTGATGAGCCCTGTCACTCCAGTCGTGCCTCGTTGCCGTGCGGTCATCTTCGACTGGGGCGGCACCCTCACGCCGTGGCACTCTTTCGACCTCGGGGAGCAGTGGCGGGTGTTCGCCCGTCAGGTGCATGCCGAGGAAGCGCAGGCGCTGTCGCTGGCCGCGCGCATTCTGGCGGTCGAGGAGGCGGCGTGGGTTCGCAGCCGGACCGATCACACCAGCGCCCGCCTGCACGAGATCCTCTCGGAGGCGGGTCTGGATGAGGGCGACCTCCGGCGCCAGGCCGCACTGACGGCATACCGGGAGTTCTGGGAGCCGCACACGTTCACCGACGAGCAGGTGAAGCCGCTGTGGGAGGGGTTGCGGGAACGCGGAGTTCTCGTCGGTGTCCTGTCCAACACGATCTGGTCCGGGGACTACCACCGGGCCGTGTTCGAACGTGACGGTGTTCTCGACCTCATCGACGCCGACATCTACTCCAGTGAGCTTGAGTGGACCAAGCCGCACCCGGAGGTCTTCCGCGCGGCGGCTGCGGCTCTGGGCGTGGAGCCGTCTGAGGCCGTCTATGTGGGGGATCGGCTGTTCGAGGACATCCACGGGAGCCAGATCGCCGGGATGCGTGCCATCTGGGTTCCCCACTCGGAGATCCCGGTGGCCCAGCAGGTCTCGGTTGACGTGACTCCTGATGCCGTCGCACATGAGCTGCTGGACATCCTGGACATCCTCGACGGCTGGCGGTCGCCCTGAACGACCCCTCGACGCTCACCCTGGTGCTCCTGGGCCTGGCCGCCGTCAGCGCGGGGTGGGTCGATGCGGTCGTCGGGGGTGGTGGCCTGATCCAGATCCCGGCCCTGTTGCTCGGGTTCCCGCACGTCGCCCCGGTACAGATCCTGGCGACGAACAAGGTCAGCTCGATCTGTGGCACGTCGGTGAGTGCGGGCACTTACTACCGGCGCGTCAAGCCCGACCTGAAGACCGCGATCCCGTTGGCACTGCTGGCGTTCGCCGGAGCACTGGTCGGTGCCTCACTCGTGTCGCATATCTCGAGGGCAGCCTTCAACCCGATCATCCTGGTGGTGTTGATCGCGGTCGGGACCTACACCCTGTTCAAGCCCACACTCGGCGCTCTGACCGATCTGCGCTTCTCGGGACACCGCCACGTGCTGGCCGCCACCGGGGTCGGTTTCGTCATCGGCATCTATGACGGCGCGCTCGGTCCCGGAACGGGCTCGTTCCTCGTCTTCGCCCTGGTGAGCCTGCTCGGCTACGCGTTCCTGCAGGCCAGTGCCAAGGCCAAGATCGCCAACGTGGCGACCAACCTCGCTGCCCTGGTCATCTTCATCCCCGAAGGGGCGGTGATGTGGAAGGTCGGCCTGCTCATGGGGCTGGGCAACCTGGCCGGGGGCTACGTCGGCGCTCGCACGGCCGTGGCCCAGGGCGCCCGGTTCATCCGGATCGTTCTGGTCATCGTGCTGAGCGCTTTCATCGTCAAGATCGGCCTTGACGTGATCGGTCAGTTCAGCTGACCGCGCTGTTGATCGGGGGAAGCCAACGCCGCCGTGAGCTCTTGGGGCGTGGTCACCGGGCGGTCGCAGACGAAACCACGACAGAGGTATGCCGCGGCGCTCCCGGCCACCAGAGGCCGGTCGGCAAGCAAAGGAATCCCCGGCGTATCGGGCGATCCGTGAGCAGTGACCAGGCCGGGGGAGGTGCTGCGACGGGCGACCCGAAGGAGCTTTCGGGCTTGCGGTCCTTCGCCCGCGACGGCAACTTGAAGGGGGCCCGCCAGCATCGCCTCGGCCACAGCAAGCGTCCAGCCGGCGAAGCGGGGGCTCTCTGCGGCGAGAACCGCGGATGCCGCGACTGCAGCGTCGGCCGCCTTTCGGTGGCGGCTGGACCCGGTCAGCGCCGAGTAGGTCAGCAGAGCACCGGCGAGCGCGGACTGGCCCGCCGGCTCGGCGTTGTCGCCGGCACTGCGCGGCCGGGCGAAGAGCTGCTCGGCGTCATCTGCCGTGTCGAAGAAACCGCCTTGGCCATCGGCGAAGTGGGCCAGCGCTGTGTCCAGCAGCTGGCCTGCAACCGTGAGCCATCGTGGGTCCCCGGTGGCCTGGTGCAGGCTGAGCAGTCCTTCGGCCAGGTTGCCGTGGTCGTCGGCGACCCCCATCGCGGCTCCGACCACGCCCTGCCGTGATGCTCTTCGCAACCTGCCGTCAACGATGTGTACGTCGGTGAGGAAGTGCGCGCATCGCTGGGCGGCATCCAGGTACCTCGAGTCCGCGAGCAGCACGCCGGCTTCGCTCAGCGCCGCGATGGCCAGGCCATTCCAGCCGGTGACCACCTTGTCGTCCCGGGCTGGCTGTGCCCGCAGACTGCGCACGGCCAGCAGACGGCTGCGAATGCCCTCCCACCACTGCGCGTCGTCCGGCTCCCGGCGCAGCTGGAGGGTCGACATACCGTGCTCGAAGGTCCCGGAATCGGTGACCTCGAGAAGAGCGGCGGCGCGGTGACCGTCCTCTTCGCCGAGCATCTCGACGAGCTGTCCGGTCGTCCAGACATAGGTCAGGCCCTCGACTCCCTCGGTGTCGGCGTCGAGAGAAGAGGCGAAGCCACCTTCGGCGGTGCCGAGGTAACCCAGCAGGAAGTCCGCGGTCTGCCACGAGATCCGTTCTGCGAGAGGTGATCCTGTCGCGCGCCACAGGTGCAGATAGACGCGTAAGAGCTGGGCGTTGTCGTAGAGCATCTTCTCGAAGTGGGGAACCACCCAGCCGGCGTCCACCGAGTAGCGGGCGAAGCCCCCGGCCAGCTGGTCGTACATCCCGCCGCGGGCCATCGCCTCGCAGCTGCCCTCGACCATCTGCAGGTCTCGCGTGCTACCGCCGCCGGTGCGCGCCCAGTGGCGCAGGAGGAACTCAAGGACCATCGAGGGCGGGAACTTGGGCGCCCTTCCGAAACCGCCGTCCTGCCAGTCGTATCCGGCGGCCAGCATGGCCTCGGCCGCTGCGAGCTCGGCCGCTGCCAAGGGAGTGTCGAACCCGGTCGTCGGGGCTGCGCGCAGGGCTTTGACGATGCGCCCTCCGCTGGCAAGGACCTCGTCGCGTTGATGGGTCCAGGCGTGGGAGACCTGTGAAAGAAGCTGCAGGAGAGAGGACTTGGGGTAGTACGTGCCGCAGAAGAAGGGTTCTCCGGTGGGCGTGAGGAAGCAGGTCATCGGCCAGCCGCCGCGTCCGGTCAGGGCCGTGGTCGCCGCCATATAGATCGCGTCGATGTCCGGTCGTTCCTCGCGGTCGACCTTGATGGCGACGAAGCCGGCGTTGAGAGCTGCTGCCACCTCGTCGTCCTCGAACGACTCGTGGGCCATCACGTGGCACCAGTGGCACGCCGCATACCCGACGGACAAGAAGATCGGTCGGCCCAGACGCTCGGCCTCTGCCAGCGCTTCAGGCCCCCAGGCCCACCAGTCAACCGGGTTGTCCTTGTGCTGCAGGAGATAGGGGCTCGTCGAGCGTGCCAGGCGGTTGGTCATCAGATGGCCCCTTCTCAGTGGTCCCCTCGGTGCTCAGACCTCGCCGAGCCTGTCAGGGGGAGGTTGCCACCGTTGCTCCCCGTCACTCACCGGGCATCCGCGGGGACAGCTGTCGATC
>Ga0207932_1000430_pt1 | contig 14035 bp, 7 predicted proteins | sample NGESurdeep092012_FD_184480 | JGI IMG/M metagenome (GOLD analysis project Ga0207932, IMG submission 184480) | Arctic peat soil microbial communities from Barrow, Alaska - NGEE Surface sample 415-2 deep-092012 (SPAdes) | ecosystem: Environmental > Terrestrial > Soil > Wetlands > Peat ...
AATTCCTTGCGCGGACGGCCTCTGATTCGTAACTTACAACTCCTTTTTGGTGCACCCATAGCTCAATTGGATAGAGCGGCTGACTACGGATCAGCAGGTTTCAGGTTCAACTCCTGATGGGTGCGCCAGTCTTTATTGGGGTTTTTCGCCTCGCAGCATTCTACGAAGCAGCCGGGCAGTATCAAAAGTAGTATCGCATCCGTTGCCTGGCTGAGTTTGCCGCCGGCGGCTGTGGCGCCCAGGCTTGTACAGTTCGTTCTGAACCCCCCGCTTTTACAGCCACTTCCGGTTGCGAAAGGTTGGCTTCGATGTGTTTCAGAAGGCGGCAGCTCCTCGCCTTCGCCTATTTGGAAGTTTATTTTGTCAACTGATCTAATTGAAGATTCGCAACTTCGATTTTGCCGGAGACGATGTTTGTAAAGATGCGATCCAGTTCTGCAGATACAACGATGTTGGTCAAGTATTGTCGTCGCAGATTGTAAAACCGGAGGGCCATGGTCAGATCGTTCGTGTTACGGGAAAAATCAGATTCCAAGTATTGTCGGCGAAAATCCTGAATAATCCCCAAATCCCGGCAGCCGTATTCCTGCGTTGGTTCGACCATCGAGCCTTCGCCAAAGTCATTCCAAGTGACGACCTGAACAATGGCTGAGGAGTTGGTCATGCCGCGGCTCAAGGTTTCACGCAACGTGTCACCGTGACGGTCACCAAGGTAACCCCAATAGTTCCGCACTCCGGCCCGTTGATAAATGTCATGAAAACGCGGAAAGGCGCTGCTGATGAAGGCCGGCCAGTTGCCGGCCTTTTGATCGAAATCGGCCAGATAACTCTTCAAAGCTGCGCCGGACAATACGCCACCGGTGCCGGGCACCTGGCTCATCCACATGGGTGGCCAACTGAATGCACCCGTGCTGACTGGCAGGCGATTGTCCTCGGTGAAGAATGCCGGTTGATTTGTCGCCCCGAGCACGGAGAAAATGTCCTCCCAATTTGTGCTCATCGCGAAGTGTTGCGGGCCGAAATTTAACAACACCGGCTGGCCCTTCAACCGCAAATAACTCGCATCAGAAAAAAAATTCGTTTGCAGGCAAAGCATTTCCTGTTGGGCGTGAAAGATGGCGTCACCCGCAGCGAGATAATTGCCGTCAATCATGTGCTGGATCGTCTGATCTTCGTAGCAGATGGAAAATTTCAGGCCCGCCTTGCGGGTAAATTGAAACAGCTTCACCGTCGCCTGATTGTTGATGCCGTAATCCAGAAAATTGGCCGACCCATACCAGTCCACGATCACACCGTCAACCCCGGCCAGCTTCATGAGCAATACATGATACTCGAGCACCGCCGGGTCAGACGAATCATACGGACCGATCAACGGATAATACCACGAGGCGATCTGCCGCTCCCCCGATGCATTCACCCTATCGGGATCGAAATGATTCATCGTCCAGTGCCAGCCCCAACCATTGCTGTAAGGCTTGGCCGTGTACCACGGCATATAATAAACCATCACGGCCTTTGAAGCAGCGCGGATGGCTCCGGGTGCGGCCAAAATAAAAGATAAGAGCGCCGCCAACAGCAAAATGTTTCTCGGCTTCATTCTTTGGAACTTTAATCAAATCCGGCACGCAACACAATTCCGGGAAACAAATTGCAGCCAGTCTGCGAGTTGATCCGGAAGCCTGTTGCCAAAGGCGGAAGTGCTCAGCCCGCTGTTTCGGGACAAGGCCGCAGACTTTACACGGTTTATTGGACTTTGAAAAACCTGCATACGGCCTGGGTGGTCGCTGTGCTGAAAACCGACAAATTGGTGCTGGCAGCGAATGTTTGGACGGTCTGCCAGGTTGTCAGATTGGTTGACATCTGAACCTGCACGCTGGACGCCACATATCCGCCAATTAAAAATTGCAGTTGAACACCATCGTATGAGAGGTTGTAAATCACCGGCCTGTTGGATTCCATGCCCGTCAATTGCAAGTTTGCCGTGGATACTGCCTTGGAAACAATGTTGGTGAAGATGCGATTTAGTTCCGCAGAGATGGCCGGGGTGCTCCCATACTGCTTGCGAAGATTGTAAAACCGAAAGGCCATCGCCAGATCATTGGTGTGATAGGGAAAAGCGGAGTCCAGGTATTGACGCCGCAAATCCTGAATGATTCCCAAGTCGCGATATCCGTATTCCCGCGTCGGCTCAACAATTGTCCCTTCGCCAAAGTCATTCCAGGTGACGATCTGGACAATCGCTGAATTATTAGTCAGCGCGCGACGCAACGTGTTGGTCAGCGTGCTTCCGTTTGCATCATCCAGGTAGCCATACGATGAACCCACACCCGCCTGCGCATAAATATCATGGAATCGTGGAAAGGCGCTGCTGACAAAGCCGGGCCAGCCGCCAGCGGTTTGCTCAAAGGTGACGAGGTAGTTTTGTAATTGATTGCTCGTTAGCGTGCCGCCGCCCGACAACCCCATCGGTGGCCAGTCAAAAGCTCCCTTGCCGACTGGTGATAAGCGATTGTCTTCAGTGAAGAACGCCGGCTGATTTGTCGTATTCAGCACGGAAAAAATGGAAGTCCAATCGGAACTATTATGAAAATACTGCGGGCCGAAATTTAAAAGCACCGGCGCGTTGCTCAGGCGGAAAAAACTTGCATCCGTGAAAAAATTAGTTTGGGCATAAAGCATGGTTTGTTGGGCATGCGCGATGGCATTACCCGCATTGACGCTAATGCCATTCATGGTACCGCCGTTGATCTCCGCCTGGATGGTTGCATCTTCGTAACAGAGGGAAAATTTCAGGCCTGCCTTGCGGGTGTAGTTGAGTAAAGCCAATGTCCGCTGATTATTGATGCCGTAATCATAATAATTATCCGGGCCATACCAATCCACAATCACGCCGTCAATCCCCGCCAGCTTCATCAGGAGCACATGATATTCAAGCACCGCCGGGTCCACCGAGTCGTAAGGGCCGATCAATGGATAATACCACGAGGCAATCTGCTGTTCGCCATTTGTATTGGTTGTGTCAGGATTAAAATGATTCATCGTCCAGTGCCATCCCCAAGAGCCGCTGTAAGGCTTGGAGACAAACCACGGCATATAATGAACCATTACCGGTTTTGGGGCACCAGGGGCAACCTGCGGCGCAGTGAATAAAAACGGGATGAGGGCCGCCAATATGAGAATGCTTCTAAATTTCACAGGAACAATGCTCTTTAGAAAATAACTGATTTTCTGCGGGAAGTCAGTCGCATGAAGTGGTGACAGACTGTCTGCTTGTGTCCGCAAGTTTTTCGTTTCATAATTCCATCACAAAACACCGCCATGTTCCGATTTTCGGTATTTTCTTGCTTATCCGGCTTGTCGCTATGTGCGCTGAACAGGAGGGGAATTTTTGCATTAAGCCGAACAACTTGGCGCAAGATGGCATGGTTGCTGGTGGTGTGGATGGCATGGTTGCTGGTGACTCCGGCCAGCGCAGTAATCTTGTGGAACGACCCGGATACAACACTGGTTCATGAAAACGGGGCGGGCGCCGATATTCTTGGCGGCGCGGTGAAACGTGATGACTCGGCCAATGACACACTTTATTTCAAATTCCACGTTGGTCCGTTGTCAGACAAGGACACGGAGGAATATTCCGCCGCGTTCGAACTGTACGAGGGAGATGCGGAACGACTGGGAATCGGCAACGCCATGAAAGCCTGGGCCTACAGCGCTTTTTTTCATGCGGATGAAACCGGTGAATCCAATAACCTCGCCGGTTATATTGACCTTCATACTTTAAACCCCGAATCCTCCACGGGCGGGGCTTCTGGTTCGTATCAATATCCACGACACGGTATCAGCGTCACCATTGTCCTCAAAATTCAGTATGTTCCCGGCGAAGACGATCTGGTTACGGTCTGGTTAAATCCCGACCTGGGTCCGGGCGCAAACGAAGCCTATCAACCGGAAGGCTTGACGACGCGATTCAATGCCAATGCGAGTTTTGACGAAATCCGCCTGCGTCATGCCGGCGGTGGTGGCGGATGGGCATTCAGCGATCTGGCCATTGCGACTTCCTTCAGTGATTTTGTGGATGTGAGCAGTGCCAGGATAAGTGAAGCAACCTCCGGTGCCGCTGGCAGTGCGCGGGCGTTCAATTTTCAGTCCTGGCAAAAAGAGCAAGGCCTGTCACAAAGCCCCGTCCGCGCCTTGGTGCAAACCCATGATGGTTATCTCTGGATTGGAAGCGATGACGGGCTGGCGCGCTTCGATGGCCTGCGCTTTGTCGCTTTTGGGATTCAGGAAGGAATCAAAAACGGCCCGGTAAGCGCGCTGTTCGAAGATAGTCGCGACGCACTCTGGATTGGCAGCACCGACAGCGGCTTGAGCTGTTGGCAAAACAATCAAATCACCACGCTCACGATGCGGGATGGACTGCCGGCTAATTCCATCACTGCGCTGGCAGAAGATGCCGCCGGACGGCTTTGGGTTGGCACGGATGCAGGACTGATGTTGTGGCAAAACGGACAACTGTTGCCGTTGAATGCGGCAGAAACATTCAAAGGCCAGCGCATCACTGCGCTGTTCAAAGACCGGCAGGGACGGATGTGGGTTGGCGTGAAGGGCGCGGGAGTTTTTCAGTTTGTAAACGACAAGTTTGTCCTATTGACAGGAGATTCTGTGGAAGAACTGCTCAAGGATTCGCATTGTTTGTTGATGGACCAAATTGGGCGAATGTGGATTGGCGCCGGCGAAGATTTCGTGCTGTGTCATGATGGCGACCGCTGGCATCGCCACCGAATTCCGCGCAACCAGGCCAAATCGCATGTGAGCACGCTGGCCGAAGAATCGGATGGAACCGTGTGGGCAGGCTCGGCCGGAGGAGGATTGCTCCAATTCAAGGAAGGCAAATCTGTTGCCATCCCTGCGGACAGTGGCCTTGCGGGCAATCTGATTGAATCGTTATTGACCGATCGCGAAGGAAGGCTGTGGGTGGGCACAGATGCCGGACTAAACCGTCTCCGTCGCAAAAGCCTTTTTACCCTAAGTCAAAGTGAAGGGCTTGGTTTCGGCGCCGCGCAGGGTCTGGCAGAAGTTACGCCCGGCGTGGTCTGGGTGGGCAAACCGAACGACGGCCTTTATCGTTGGGATGGGAAAAGTTTCAGCCGTCTGTCCACCGCAGGTTTATCGCCGCATGATTCGCAAATCACCGCCCTGCTGGTGACGCGCGATGGTTTCTGTTGGGTGGCGACCACGAACAGTTTGCTGCTTTACAAGGACCCCATCGCCGCTGCCGACGAAGTGAAAGTAATCAAGTCGGCGAAGCCGAACATCATTTCATTGGCCGAAGACCGTGAAGGCGCACTGTGGATGGGAACGCGGGAAGGAAAAATCTGGCAACTGCACGAAAATAAATGGCTGGCGCAGACGAATTTTTCCCAGACAAGTGCCATTACCGCCATCGTGCCGGACACGGACGGTTCAATGTGGGTTGGCACTGATGGGAACGGTTTATATCGGCTTATAAATGGAAGTTTGCATCACCTTGACAAGAGTGAAGGGCTGTTGAGCGATGTGATTCGCACGCTTTATCTCGACGCCCAAGGCACGCTTTGGATTGGCACCGCCGACGAAGGATTGAGCCGGTGGCGCAACGGGCGCATAGCCAACTTTACCACACGCGAAGGATTGCCAGATAATAATATTTCGCAAATTCTCGAAGATGATGCCGGCCGCCTTTGGCTGGGGAGCAGCAGGGGCATCGCCTGTGTGAACAAACGCCGACTGGATGAACCGGCATCTGGCAAAATCCCCACTGTGTATCCGCAACTCTTTGGCCGGGCGGAGGGAATGTTATCCGAGGAATGCACTGGCGGGTTTTATCCGGCCGGCCTGAAAACCAAAGCGGGTCTGCTCTGGTTCTCAACTTTGAAGGGCGTGGCGGTCGTCAATCCTCGTGTTCAACCAACCACTACGCTCACGCCAAACACGGTGCTGGAGGAGGTCCTCGTGGACGGTGTGCCAGATCCCCTGCTCCATGTCTCAAATCCAAAAACTGCGCGGCGGAATGGACAGCTCGAAAATGGAGCATCGCAACTGGAAACGCTACGCATCACCCCCGGCAAACACCGGGTTGAATTTCGCTATACCGGATTGAGTTTTGACGCACCAGAATTGATACGCTTTCGCTATCGGCTTGAGGGGCTGGATACCGATTGGGTGGATGCAGGGACGCGGCGCACGGCCTTTTACAGCTACCTGCCTGCCGGGAACTATCAATTTCGCGTCGGCGCGTGCAACAGTGACGGAGTTTGGGCCGACAGCAAAGCGGGGTTGGAGTTGCTCGTGTTGCGGCATTTTTGGCAAACGTGGTGGTTCATCACGCTGGCAGGATTAAGTTTCATGGTTGCGGTGGGTAATACCGTTCGCCTTGTGGGAAAAAGGAAACTTCAACGGCGATTGAAACATCTGGAACAGGAGCACGCGCTGGAACGGGAGCGCACCCGCATCGCCCAGGATTTGCACGACGAAATGGGTGCCAAGCTGTGCCGGATTTCCTTTTTGAGCGAACACGCGCGCCGAGGCGGTCTCCTGCCAAACGAATTGCAGGATCAAATCACCTCCATTTCCGATGCTTCGCGGGAAGTGCTTCATTCGCTGGACGAAATTGTCTGGGCGGTCAATCCGCAAAACGACACGCTGGAGCATGTCGCCTCCTATATCGGACAGTATGCTCTGGAGTATTTTCAGATGACCAGCATCCAGTGCGAACTGGACATTCCCGCGCAATTGCCGTCGCATCCACTCTCCTCCCAAATGCGCCACCATTTGTTCCTTGCCACGCATGAAGCGCTCACAAACATCCTCAAACACTCGGGCGCAACCCGCGCCAAGATTTCAATGGTTTCTGGCAACGCGGTATTTGAAATCAACATCTCGGACGACGGCAAAGGTTTCAATGCGTCCGCCATCGAATCAAAGCCAAAGTTCCCAACAACCGCGTCCGGCGACGGTCTGAGCAATATGTGCCAGCGCCTGGCTGACATAGGCGGGCATTGCTCGATCGAGTCCGCACCCGGGCAGGGAACAAACATCAGCTTCGTTATTTCTTTGAATTCTTTGGCAAAAGACGTTTAATAAAATTATGATATCCGTTTCCATCGTTGATGACAAAAAAGAGTTGCGCCAATCCATTGCGACTTTTGTGAATGGATCACCCGGCTTCCGCTGTGTTAGCGCCTACAGCAGTGCCGAGGCTGCGCTCAAAGGTTTGCCCGGCGACAAGCCGGACGTGGTGTTGATGGACATCAATCTGGGAGGCATGAACGGGATTGAATGTGTGGAGCGATTGAAGGCCGAGGCGCCGGCGATGCAAATTTTAATGCTCACCATCTATGAGGATACGGATCAGATTTTCAAGGCCCTGGCGGCTGGCGCCAGCGGCTACCTTTTAAAACGCAGCAGCCCAACTACACTCCTCCAGGCCATTCGGGAAGTTCATACCGGTGGTTCGCCCATGTCCAGCTCCATAGCGCGTAAAGTCGTGGCGTCATTTCAAAAAGCGAAGCAAACCGGCGAGAAACAAGTACATCTCTCTCCCCGTGAGGAAATGGTTTTGAACTGCCTGGCCAAGGGGCTCACCTACAAAGCCATCGCCGACCAGTTGGACATCAGCATTGATACCATCCGCACTTATCTCCGGCGCATTTACGGAAAACTGCACGTCCAATCGCGCACCGAGGCGGTCGCCAAGTATTTGACCCAATGATTCTATTTGTGCCCGGATTTTCGGTTGCGCGCCGGCGCTGTTTCAAGGTTTCAACCCTTTGCTTTAAGTATTTCTTGTTCTTCCTGCGTTGCTGGTTTCAGACGTATCGCCTCACCTCCGCCGGGTGCCAGATGAAGGGACAAAATTGAATCGCGGGTAACCAGTCGTTTTTCTATTTTGTAGGCAATAGGATTGGTTTTCCAGTCCGCGGCATCAGCATCGCGATAGATTTCGGCAACGTATGACCTGTTTTTATCCAAAAATTTGAGCGGCAAATCAAAGTTGCGCTTCTTTTCGTTTGTAATACTGCCGATGAACCAGTCCTCGCCGCCGCGTTGTTTTCTTGCCAAGGTGTCCGACAAATTCGACCACAACCCCAGCCGCATCATCGCCGACCTGAACAACGCCAAAGGGCTGTTGCAATGACTGGACGCTGAAGCCTTCCCTATTCCTTGATGATGGTGAAATTGGTCGAACTGTTTTGGATATCAGCGATTTTTGAATTGATGATGGTCACATTGCCGTAGGCATCGTCGCGGACCCACAACCCGTGCCGCGAGTCTGCTCCGAGTCCGTAGTTGGGGATGTTCACGTTTTCGAGGCGGACATTGGAAAGCGTGCCCTGTCCCTTTTTGCTGCCGGGAGCCACGATGCTGAAGCCGTCGGACATGCTGTTCTTGATGTTCACGTTGCTGATTTCCACGCCCGAAATGCTGCGGCGATCCAAGCAAAGCTGGAAGGCGGCCCGCCAGGCCCAATCGTGGTCGAATCCGCCGCTGCGGACCAGATCGCAATTCCGGACCACCGTCGTTCCGCTGAAGTTGTTGTCAATTTTTCCGCTCTCGTCTGCGGTCGGAAAAGTCGTGCTGAGCAGGATGCCGCAGCCGGGGGAAATATCTGTAAACAGGCAGTCCTCGATACGGTTGTTCGCGCCGCCATAGATCGCCCCGCCGTTCGCGAGGAACGGCAACTGGCCCGTGCAGTGGCGAAAAACGTTGGACCCGGGCGCAGGTGCCTGTTGAACGAAACTTTGATCGGACGCCGCCGGCCACATGGCAAAACAATCGTCGCCAGTGTTACGGGTCGTGCAATTCTGGACCACCGAATTGCGCGTATCTACGCAGAAGTTGATGCCGTCGGCCAGCGTGTCGCGAAGCCGGCAGCCGTCCACCACCAAGTTGCTGCAAACGTAGAACCACATGCCGACCTTGGTGTGCTCCACCCAGATGCGCGACATGGTGGAATTTTCGCCGTGGGCTCCAACGATCCCGTCATTGGGTTCGTTATCGTTGCGGTAGTTCAATTTTCCAATGATCGCAAAATCGGCGAGATGGATGTTGTTGCCAGTGACTTTGAACCTCACCCGCCGGTTCGACTGGCTATAAAGCTCGTCGTCGCCGACAAACGTCGTGTGCCACATGCCCGCTCCCCGGATCGTCACATCGGAAGGCAGAATGATATCTCCGGTCACCTTGTAATCCCCGGCCGGCACCCAGACGATCTTGCCCAGCTTCACGGCCTCCGCGATGCAATTCCTCAACGCCTTGGTATCGTCCGTCTCGCCCGTGCCGCCGGCGCCGAAGTTGGTCACGGAAAGCGAGTTTACGGGGGCGGCCAGCGGCGACGCGACATTCTCCAAATCAACCAAATCAACGATGCAATACGGAGCATCATTGTCAGTCTTTTGCAGACGGATCACGTCGCCCTTGGCAAACGTGAGATCCTTTAGGCGAAATTCGTTGTAAAAATTCCTCGGCTTGCCCGCTTTCGGGTCGTTAGTGAACGGATATTTGCCATACAACCACGAGTAGTGGGACGTGATGGGAAGCTTTTTAACAAGCTTTCCATTCTGGTAGAGGCTGAGGGTCGAGTTGATTCCGCCACCGCCCTGGGCGTCCGGCAGACTGTAACGCACCACCATGGCGTTGGCGGGTGATTGCGCGGTGAACTCGACGTATTCCCCCGCGACAATAAGCTTCACGCATTTCTGGCCGGAGGATTCCGTTTCGACCAGGAAGGGCGCATACTTGGGGCCCAGAACCGTGCCGGTGGTTTTCATATCCTCGGCCTCATAGGTCGTCCATGGCATGTCCGCACCAATACCGGCACGGGCGGAACCCGAACAAATTAAAAGAAAGAGAAAAATTGCGAATCGGAACATTAAAGAATTCATTGTATGATTTCTACTATTGAATAAATCCCGCTATGGTTGTAGCGGCTGACGCCGAACCGACCAGTGCCAGGCCGCCAGCCATCGCGATCGCGTTTGCAAACCACTTTTTGTGTTTTTATATATCTATGCTCCCAACTGATAACGATTTGCTAAAATCTACATCAGTCCGGTCACTTTGCTTTGACAGTGTATTTTTAAGGTACGGGAGCCAGGCACCCCCGCGATAGTCACATAAAGTGGCGACACAACGGTTTTCCGCTGAAAACACAATATGCCGACGGGTGCCGCCGTTCAAGCCATTAGCGCGGCTCAAAGCTGTCGTTGCCCCCCTCTCACGCACACTGCGTGCTTGGCGTTGGTGATGTGATGTTTCAGATAGGTCAGCAGGTTGTCCAAATGGCGCTTGAGCATCTACGCCACTTCGACCACCGGCTTGAGCCGGCTCCGGCTCCGCCAGCCAAACCAGTCCTTAAAGAACCGCAGCGCCCAAATATTTGCTGACGTGAAACTGTCATTTTGTTTTTTACTGATATTTTATGGATGAGGGTTTTCCCGGGGCGCAATCAATTGATTTCCCTGACACAATAAATGTATGTTTGCGTTTATTGGATATATCAGCAATTATTGCTACATCATCCTTGGTAATTTTTATATTAAACCTATCTCCTTTATAAACCATGTTAAACTGCAGATTTGTCCACTTTTTATAAAGTCGCGGATTAATGGCAACATGCTCCTCATCTGCTTTAACGCCTCCAAAACCAAACACGGCTGTCATCCAGGCTCCACCGTTTGCCGCCGGGTGCGAACCTCCCATAAAAATGGTTCCCACATATACTTTATACTTGGCCTCAATATCAATTTTTGCTGTTTTTAAAAAATAGTTGTATGCCCAATCCAGTTTGCCGATATCAGCAGCAACCATTGCATAGGCACAAGCACTAAGACTTGAACCATGTTCGGTACGAGGTTCGTAATATTCCCAATTTGCTTTCTTGATTTCCTTCGAATAGCGATCCTTAAACAAGTTCAACATCATCACCACATCGGCTTGCTTTATTACTTTTGTTGGAACCGCCAATCCCTGGCCTGCGCCAAGGTATTCATTGGGATGGATCATCTTGGCTTTTAACTCTTCAACCGTAGCATCTTTCAGCTTATAGTAAGCATCGAATTGCTCAATAACACCCGTTTTTCCATCCGGTTGAGGAACATAAAGCAAGTCTGCTGCTTCAACGAACCATGGCAATTCTCCGGCAATTTTAATCTTTTTTACCAACGCATTTAATTTGCCCGGATGCTTTTGCTTCAAATACTTTACCGTGGCATTTGCTATTTCAAACGCGGCTTTCGCAACCATGCTTGTGAACGCGTTGTTATTTACACGTTCGTGATATTCGTCCGGGCCGATTACATCAAGAATTTCATACTGATTCTTATCTTTCTTGAAGTAAGCGTAGGAATAGTAAAAACGGGCACATTCCAAAATGACTTCCGCTCCGCCATCCAATAACAATGAGTCGTCACCGGTCAGCTTGAAATACTCCCACATGGCTATGGCGACATCACCGCTTATATGTACCTGCTTATCCCTGAAGTAAGTGCGTAAATCTCTTTTTGTAAACGGATCTCCAATATTAAAATATGTACATGCATCGTCGCCGGTTTCCTGGCTTTCCCAGGCATAGAATGCACCCCTAAAACCAACTCCTTCGGTTTTTGCCTTTCTACGCGCTCCATCCAAAGTTTTGATTCGATAGCGCATCAATTCAACAGCCTTCTCCGGGTAGGTGTACAAAAAGAACGGGAACATGAACATTTCCGTATCCCAGAAGATTGCCCCCTTATAGACTTGCCCTGATAGTGCCCGGGCAGGAATAGAGTTTCGACTGCCGTTAACCGGGGCTGCAATTAATAGCTGAAATATGCTGTACCTTAAAGCCTGCTGGGCTTCATCGTCGCCATCAATTTTTACATCGCAATATTCCCATTTTTTTGTCCATTGGGCATTATGCTTATCCAGGCATTTTTCATAACCCAGATCTTTTGCTTCCTTGACACTGTTTATTGCAGCTTTATTTACTGAAACATTGATGGGATCATTATCTGTATAAACTGCGAAATACTTGTAAAATGCATATATTTTTCCCGCCTCAGCATCAAGGTCGATCACTCTGAGGTTTTTATTGTCCTTTATCTCATGAGCTTCTTTTCCAAACTTAAGATCAACGATTTCGGCGACCGCTACTTTCTTGAATGTTTCGTTGGTAATGGCGTGAACTACCAGCAATTCGCCGTTTTTTTTCGGTCTTACGTTTATTAAATGCGGACCATTTAAGTCCCAGATATTACAATCAATGCCGGTGCTGATTTTAACCTTGGCAGCCTTATCACTGGTAAGGCTGTACTTTATTATGCCCAAATTGGGTTTATCAGCGCTTAAGAACCTTGTGGACTTGATCTTAAGAGTCTTTCCCTGTGAAACATAGTCCGTTTCACGCTCGAAAACCGCATTTTCAAGGTTTAAACTTTGTTGGTGATTTTTAACTGTTGTTGAACGAGCTGAAATTTCAATGCCATCCAAAGTGACTTTAATAAAACCACCGTTGGGGGCATTAACAGGTTCCCGCCAGGCATCGCCAACACGGTCGAAAATACCGGCCAGCGTGATTCCCACTGACTCTTCGGGGCCAAACTCATCAAGAGTTCCCCGATAACCCATGTAACCATTCGCAATCTGGTACACGTTACCGTTGCGCATGATACTTTCTGTTTCATTGGTGAATTTATCAGTGCTTACTTTCCAAAGATTACTCATTTCAGATTATGCCCCTTTTACATCTTTTTCGTCTTTAACGAACATCATCAAAATGCCGGCAACAATCATGGACGCGCCGCCCACGACCATCATGTTGATGGAATGTCCACCGAGCCATTTTTTGAGCATCAAGCCCATGATGGCCGCCGCGATGATTTGCGGGATGACGATGAAGAAATTAAACATTCCCATATACACACCCATCTTTCTATGAGGAACTACACTGCTGAGGATGGCGTAAGGCATGGTGAGCAGGCCGGCCCAAGCGATACCAAGGCCAGCCATGGAGATTAGCAACATGTGAGGGTCCTTAAAAACGTGCAGGGACATCAAGCCCAGCCCCCCGATGAATAAACAAATCACGTGAGTGGTCACGCGGCTGGTCTTTCTCGCGATCACCGGAAGCGCGAACGCCACCAACGCAGCCATGCCATTGTAGACGGAATTCATTACCCCCACCCAATCGGCGCCATCGTTGTATTCTTTGGACAGCGTATCGCTGGTGCCAAAGTGAAAACTGGTGATCGCCGGGGTGCAATAGATAAACCAAGCGAACATGGCGAACCATGTGAACAACATCACCACTGCAAGCTGTCGCATGGTTTTGGGCATATTGTTCAGGTCATAAATGATTTCAACCAGTCCGCGCTTCATTCCCACGGCGAAAAGTTTGGCGGCGGTCAATTGCAAAGCGCCGTAGATTCCGATGCCGAACGACAGAATATAGAGTGCTCTGTCCCAGGCGTAGTGTTTTACCAAAAAGGTGAATATCAGGCCGGCGATCAAAAAAATCAGGCCGGAACTATAATATTTTGCGGTGTCGAGGCTCAGTTCGTCGCCTTCCTTGGCCGCAGCATCAGTTTCGTCGACATTAAATGCCGCCTGTTCCTCCGGCGTGTATTCTTTGGTTGAAAATATGGTCCACAGAACGGCGCTGATGAATATAAGACCGCCCACATAAAAGGCCCACCTCACCGACGGGGGTATTTGACCTGCGGGCGCGGTATTTGCGATATGGAGCCAGTTGGTCAGCATGTAGGGCAACAGCGAACCGACCACAGAGGCAGCGCCAATGAAAAATGTTTGGACGGCAAACCCTTTGGTCCTCTGTTCATCCGGCAACATATCTCCAACGAAAGCCCGCATGGGTTCCATGGTGATATTGATCGAAGCGTCGAGCATCCACAGCATGCCGGCGGCGACCCACACGGTAGGAGAGTTCGGCATGACCAACAAAGCCAGCGACGCCAGGATTGCTCCCATCAGAAAATAAGGTTTGCGGCGACCCAGGCGG
>Ga0207932_1000432_pt1 | contig 14002 bp, 7 predicted proteins | sample NGESurdeep092012_FD_184480 | JGI IMG/M metagenome (GOLD analysis project Ga0207932, IMG submission 184480) | Arctic peat soil microbial communities from Barrow, Alaska - NGEE Surface sample 415-2 deep-092012 (SPAdes) | ecosystem: Environmental > Terrestrial > Soil > Wetlands > Peat ...
TCTTCGAGAGCGATGAAGTCTGCGAAACTTCTTATAAAGATCGCGGCGGCAAATACCAGGGGCAGGTCGGAGTCACGCTGCCGAAAATGTAGCCTGCCTACAGCAGGCTCATAACATTTGGCGACAGAAATTTCCTCTTGCAGCGCCCCTTAAATCTGCGACAATCCGCGCCAATTCGTCATCCCCGCCCAATTAGTTATTCCTGAAGGGAGTACATAATGAAATTCCGGTTTCCTATCATCATCATCGATGAAGACTTCCGCTCCGAGAATGCCAGCGGATTGGGCATACGCGCCTTGGCTCAGGCCATAGAAAAAGAGGGGATGGAGATCCTCGGGGTCACCAGCTATGGCGATCTGACCTCGTTTGCGCAGCAGCAGAGCCGCGCCTCGGCGTTCTTGCTGTCGATCGACGACGAGGAGTTTGGCGGCGGAAGCAAAGAGGAAACCGAGGCCGCGCTGAGAACCTTGCGCGCCTTCGTTCAGGAGATACGCTTCAAGAACGCCGATATTCCGATTTATCTGTACGGTGAGACGCGTACTTCACGGCACATTCCGAACGACATTCTGCGCGAATTGCACGGCTTCATCCATATGCACGAGGACACGCCGGAATTCGTGGCACGCCACATCATTCGCGAGGCCAAGTCCTATATGGATTCGCTGGCGCCGCCGTTCTTCCGTGCTTTGCTGCACTACGCGCAGGATGGTTCCTACTCCTGGCATTGTCCGGGACACTCGGGCGGTGTGGCGTTCCTGAAGTCGCCGGTCGGGCAGATGTTCCACCAGTTTTTCGGCGAGAACATGCTGCGCGCCGACGTGTGCAATGCGGTGGACGAGCTTGGCCAGTTGCTCGACCACACCGGTCCGGTGGCGGCCTCGGAGCGTAATGCGGCGCGCATTTTCAATGCCGATCATTTGTTCTTCGTCACCAACGGCACATCGACTTCCAACAAGATCGTGTGGCACTCGACCGTAGCGCCGGATGACATCGTGGTGGTGGACCGCAATTGCCATAAGTCCATATTGCACGCCATCATCATGACCGGTGCGGTGCCGGTGTTCCTCACCCCGACGCGCAATCACTACGGCATCATCGGGCCGATCCCGAAGTCCGAATTCGAGCCGGAAAGTATCCAGCGCAAGATCGACGCAAATCCGTTCATCAAGGACAAGACCAAGAAGCCGCGCATCCTGACCATTACCCAGAGCACCTACGACGGTATCGTGTACAACGTGGAAATGTTGAAAGAGATGCTGGATGGACGCATCGACACCCTGCACTTCGACGAAGCGTGGCTGCCGCACGCGGCTTTCCATGAGTTCTACAAAGACATGCACGCCATCGGAAAATATCGCCCGCGCGCCAAAGAGTCAATGATCTTTTCCACGCAGTCCACGCACAAGCTGCTGGCGGGGTTGTCGCAGGCATCGCAGATTCTGGTGCGTGAACCCGAGAGTCACAAACTTAACAGCCATGTGTTCAACGAAGCCTATCTGATGCATACGTCGACCAGCCCGCAGTACGCGATCATCGCTTCGTGCGATGTGGCGGCCGCGATGATGGAGCCGCCGGGAGGCACGGCGCTGGTCGAGGAATCCATTGCCGAAGCGCTGGATTTCCGCCGCGCGATGCGCAAGGTGGACGAAGAGTTTGGCCAGGACTGGTGGTTCAAGGTGTGGGGCCCGGATGTTCTCGCCGATGAAGGTATCGGTTCGCGCGAAGACTGGGTGCTGCATACCGACGACAAGTGGCACGGATTCGGCAAATTGGCCACCGGTTTCAATATGCTGGACCCGATCAAGGCGACCATCATTACGCCCGGCCTGGATGTGGATGGCGATTTTTCAGACAGCGGCATACCCGCTTCGATGGTCACCAAATACCTGGCCGAACACGGCGTGATCGTCGAGAAGTGCGGGCTGTATTCGTTCTTCATCATGTTCACGATCGGCATCACCAAGGGACGCTGGAACACGCTGCTGACCGCGTTGCAGCAGTTCAAGGACGATTATGACCGCAACCAGCCGATCTGGCGCATTTTGCCCGAGTTCGCTGTGGCGCATCCGCGCTACGAACGTGTCGGGCTGCGCGATTTGTGCCAGCAGATACACGATATGTACAAGGCCCACAACGTGGCGCGCATGACCACCGAAATGTATTTATCCAGCATGCAGCCGGCGATGAAACCTTCAGATGCGTTTGCCAGGATGGCGCATGCCGAGATCGATCGCGTGGAGATTGAAAATCTGGAAGGCCGTATTACCGCCGTGTTGCTTACGCCCTATCCGCCGGGTATCCCGTTGTTGATCCCGGGCGAAATATTCAACAAAACCATCGTCGACTATCTCAAGTTTGCGCGCGATTTCAATGAAAAATTCTCCGGTTTCGAGACCGATATCCACGGCCTGGTTGCAGAGGAAGTCGATGGTGAGAAACATTATTTTGTGGACTGCGTGCGCTGATTTGTTGATGATGCGGGCAGTTTGCACGGAATACTCCGTCCACCAGTGGTACAACCTGTGCTGGCATTCGTTCGGCATGTGAAGCAAACGATATAGATAAGTTCTGTAGTGTATCGGGATGGTCAACAAAAGTGACGGACACGTCTAAAACCGCAAGGTGGCCTTGATGCGACGACAGCGCCTTAGTGATATTGCAGTGCAGGAAGATGCGCTGCTGGTGGAGAAAACCAGGCTTTTATATGCCGGCTTGCCCAGCGCAATTGCCGTCAGCGTGCTGCTTGTACTGGTACTCGTCGGCGTGCAGATGTCAGTGATCGCCCAAAATAGATTGCTGATCTGGGTTGCAATAATCTGCCCGGTCTTGTTGGCCAGAACGGCTTTGGCGGTGGCCTGGCGGAACAGCGAACAGTATGTAGAAGATTGCGCGCCGCTTTGGATACGCCGCTTCCGAGTCAGCATTATCATGACCGGGATAGCCTGGGGCGCGGGCACGGTATTGCTGTTTCCTGCCGGGGATGTAACTCACCAGGTCTTCATGGCTTTCGTCATGGCAGGCTTAAGCGCAGGTGCATTCATCTTGTTGGCGGTCGATCGGATTTCCACGCTAGGCTTTCTCGTGCCGTCACTGCTGCCGTTGATCCTCTTGTACTTATTCGAGGGCGGGATGATTCCTCTGGCCATGAGTGTCACGGGCGCGCTTTATTTGTTTGTTATTGTCACAAATGCTGCGCGGATTGGGGCGAATTTTAACGAAATCGTCCAATTGCGCATCGAAGCGGTCAAGCGCGAGCAGGTGTTGAGCGAAAGCGAAGAGCGTTTGAACCAGGCTCAGCAGATCGCGCATCTGGGCAGTTTTGTCTGGGATACGCTGTCCTCGGAATTTCAGTGGTCCGATGAATACTTTCGCATATTGGGTCTGGAGCCGGGAAGCGTCACGCCGAGTTACGAACAGTTTCTCAAAGGGATACACCCGGATGATGTAGAAAAGGTAAAGAATTCTCTCGAGAAAACGATGCAGGGAGGTCGGCTATGCGATTGTGAACATCGTGTGGTGAGACCGGATGGCAGCGTGCGTTATGTGCATAGTCGCGTTGAGGCAACAATCAATGATGCCGGAAAAGCCATTGTGGTGGCGGGTACCGCACAGGACATCACCGCTCGCAAACAGGCCGAAATCAACTGGCGGGAGGCATTGGAGCGGTTGCAGAAGATAGCCAGCCGGGTACCGGGAGTGGTCTATCAATTCCGGATGGACCCGGATCGCCGCTTCAGTTTTCCTTTTGCCAGCGAAGCTATGCGCGAGATATTCAGGGTCAGTCCGGAGCAGGTTAGCGAGGATGCTTCCCAAGTATTTGCCGTGGTTCATCCGGATGATCTGGCTTCCACCTTCGAATCCATCCTGGTTTCAGCACGAGACCTGTCACCGTGGCATCATGAGGCGAGAATAAAGTTTGACGATGGCACGCTGCGCTGGCTGCATGGAAACGCGTTGCCACAGCGCGAAGCTGACGGTTCGGTGCTATGGCACGGTTTTATTACCGATATCACCGAACACAAGCAGATTGAAGAAGCACTGCGTCAGCTCAACGAGCAGCTTGAAAGCAAGGTTGCGATGCGCACTGCCGACCTGGAGCAGAGCCGGCTCGAAGCGGAGCATGCCAATCGGGCCAAATCGGAATTCCTCGCCACCATGAGCCACGAGATACGTACCCCGATGAACGGGGTGATCGGCATGGCCGAAGTGTTGCAGCAAAGCAGTCTCAATCCGATCCAGATGGAGATGGTCAATATCATTTACGATTCGGCATTCTCTTTGCTTGGCATCATTAACGATATTCTTGATTTTTCCAAGATCGAGGCAGGCAAGTTGCGGGTCGAAAATGGCCCCATGTCCGTTACAGGGGTGGTAGAGGAAATATGCAGAGCCTTGGATCATCTGGCCATCAAGAATGGCGTGGAACTGACGCTATTCACCGACCCGGCCATTCCTGCATTGGTCAAGGGGGACTCAGGGCGGTTGCGCCAGATATTGGTCAATCTGACCAGCAATGCCATCAAATTCTCCAGTGGCATGAAGCGTCAGGGCAGAGTGTCGGTGCGCACCCTGCTGGTCGATGGCGATAATGAACAGGTAACTCTGGAATTTCGCGTGCTCGACAATGGTATAGGCATCGATGGGCCTACGCAGGCGAAACTGTTCATAGCATTCACCCAGGCAGACACCGGCAGCACCCGGAATTTCGGCGGCACCGGGCTGGGCCTGGCCATTTCACGGCAATTGGCACACATGATGGGCGGTGAGATCACCGTGCACAGCGAGCCTGATAAGGGCGCATTGTTCAAAACGCTCCTGCCTTTTGCGCGGCTTCAGGAACAACCTGATGCACAAGAGGCGCCATCACAGCTCACGGGATTGTCTTGTCTTGTGCTGGGCTGCCAGGACGGATTGGCCGATGATCTTGTCGTATATCTTGAACACGGAGGTGCAGAGGTGGCGCGCGCGCTGGATCCGGCAACGGGTCGAAAGTGGATAGATAATCACCCACCCGGCCTGTGCGTAATCGTCATCGATACAGCAGGCGCTATCACGTCCGTGGATGAGATGCGTGCTGCGTCCGGAAGCCGGCAAAATCTGGATGTGCGGTTCGTCGTAATCGGACATAACAAACATCGCGATGAAATGCTGGTAACCCCGGGCATGGTCGAGCTGGATGCAGAGGTCATGCAAAGTCATGCATTCATCGAGGCGGTGGCAATTGCCGCGGGCCGGGTTCAAGTATCCGAGACCAGGGTTCGGCGCGGAAATAGCGGGGTGAAACCGCTGCCATCACGCGTACAGGCCCATCTGCAGGGCTGCATGATCCTGGTTGCGGAAGATAACGAGATCAACCAGCAAGTGATGTTGCAACAACTTACGTTGCTCGGGTTCGCTGCCGACATTGCCAACAATGGCCGTGAGGCACTGAAACTATGGAGAAGTGGTGGTTACAGTATTTTGTTCGCCGACCTGCACATGCCCGAGATGGATGGCTATGAATTAACCTCTGTGATACGCGCCAGTGAGAACGGTCGTCGTATCTCCATCATCGCTTTTACAGCCAATGCGCTTAAGGGTGAGGCAGATCACTGCCGCGCAGTGGGCATGGACGATTATCTGAGCAAGCCAGTGCAATTGTCCAGTCTGAAAGCGGTTCTGGAAAAATGGTTGCCCTGCATGGATGTGCAAAGCCGTGTCAGCATCGCTCCTGCGCAAGGCGATTCGTCCTCCGCGCCGCTTGATGTGAATGTGCTCAAGGGGCTGGTAGGCAATGATGATGCGGTGGTTCGCCGGTTCCTGTCCTATTTTCACGACAGCGCAGTTCGGATGGCGGCAGCGCTTCGCAACGCCTGTGAGACGGGTCAGACTGACGAAGCTGGAGCCATTGCGCATAAGCTCAAATCTTCGGCGCGTTCAGTAGGTGCGCTGCCGCTGGGAGATTTGTGTGCTGAGATGGAACAGGCAGGTAAAGCGGCTGATGTAAAAGCGCTGACTGGGCTTTTAGCCAAATTTGAACAAGAACTCGCCGGTGTCAAACAATACCTTGGAAATTATTGACATATCGCATAAACCCGTACTAAATGTACAATAAATCAGATTGGAATGACCCCTTGCGAATGTCATTGACGAATGTGGGAGCAGGCTCATGGTGAACCAATTCAAAAACAAAATTCTGGTGCTTGATGATGATCCATTCATGCTCAAATTGATTGCGCATATACTGGAAAGTCGGGGCTGCACATCTGTCACCACGCTCGACAATGGGCCTGCCGCTCTGGAGATGGTTGATAGGCCGAACGAGTGCCCGGATCTGATTCTGCTGGATTTGAACATGCCGGGTATGGACGGAGTGGAATTTGTTCGCCACCTGGTTGAGCACCGCTATTCGGGCAGCCTGATTCTGATGAGCGGTGAAGACGAACATTTGTTGCGAGCCAGCGAAAAATTGGTGCGGGCACATAAAATCCCGTTGCTTGGACTTTGTCATAAGCCTGTTACCGGTATTGTTCTGGCGTCGTTGCTGGAGAGGTTCCCTTTAGCTTATCAAAATAATGTTCCTGTCCGGGACAACATTCAAAGTGCGAACCCCCCTGCCGAGAACAAGGTTGATGGTTCGGCTGAGTTGCGTGCTGCGATTGCCAACGGCGAATTGATTAATTGTTACCAGCCTATTGTATCGCTCACCAGTGGCAGTTTGGTTGGTGTGGAAGCACTGGTGCGCTGGTGTAGCCCGCAGAATGGTACGGTGTATCCCGATAAGTTTCTCGGCGTCGCCGAAAGATCCGGTTTGATCCATGAATTGACCCGGACAATATTGACAAATGCCTTGGTTCAGACCAAAGCCTGGTTGGACGAGGGGATGTCGTTGAGGTTGGCGGTCAATGTATCGACATATAACCTCGAGTCGCTGGAATTTGCTGATTCCGTAATTGCACTCGCTGCGGCGGCAGATCTAGCACCGCAGAATGTTGTGCTGGAAGTCGCTGAAAGCTGGTTACCGATGCATGATCAGCCAGTTTTGCTTGAGACATTGACACGGCTGCACTTGAATCGCTTCAGGCTCTCGATCGACGAGTTCGGCACCGGGTATTCTTCAATAGCGCAATTGCACGGTATGCCCTTCGACGAAATTAAAATTGACCGGAGCTTGGTACACGGCATTTCGACCAATGCCAAGCTAAAGGCGAAGTTTGACGCTACTCTAGCGATCGCAAGACGATTGAACGTTGAAACTGGGGCGGTGGGTGTTGAAGATGCTGGTGACTGGGGTATGCTGCGCCGGTCCGGGTGTGAGCATGCTCAGGGTAGCTTCATCGCTAATCCCATGCCAGCCGATCAGTTTCCCGGGTGGCTGCAGGCTTGGCAAACACGTGTTCTGGAAGAGCGTCTGGTTGACGAGAAAGCTTACTTCAAGTGACTCGCTGACGCCCTCTCGCCAGTACCATGTATTTGTTTATCCGCACCTCGTGTCACACAGCATCAGATGCGGATATTATTATTTGGTTGACAGCGTGTGGCAGGATTGAGCTGCGGCCTTATCCAACAAGAACCACCGGATGCCCCATTTATCAAGGGCGAGGCGGCGGGAGTTTTGAGGCAAGGGCTTTTTGGTCAAAACTGCCGGTGCCGTGGCGTGTTTGGATTTCGATCCCGATTTCCTGTAGCAGCGGAGTGGGCAATATTCCCCCCGCACAGACAATGACCGCATCGTTGGGCAGATCGATTTTGTTGCCTTTCTGATCAAGCACAACGTTGTTTGGTTTGATTTCCTTGACAGTCGATTCAAGCAACACGGACAGGCGGCCCGATGTCTGCGCCTCTTCGGTCAATAGTCTATTTTTTGGTTTTACGCGGCTGAATGCGTTGCTGCGGTAACTGAGTGTCACCGTGGTGCCGGGTTCATTGGAAATCGACACCGCCGCTTCCAGAGCCGCATCACCCCCGCCGACCACTAACACACGCTTGCCCCGGTATTGTTCCGGATCGACCAGCCGGTACACCACCTTTTTCTGGTCTTCACCCGGGACTTCGAGCTTGCGCGGCGTGCCGCGCCGGCCGATGGAAAGCAGCACACTGCGCGTGTGGTAACTGGAGCGATCAGTGACCACGTGAAAAGTGTCGCCCTCGCGTTCAACCCTTTCCATGCGCTCGCCGAAATTGATCTTGATGCCGGTCTTGGCGACCACCTCCTCCCAGATTTTCATCAGGATTTCTTTGGTGGTTTCCTTGAGGTTCACCTTGCCGAAAATGGGCAGCTTCATCGGCGCGGTCATCACGATCTTGCCACGCGGATAATGCAGTGTCGTACCGCCAAAAGTCTCTTCCTGTTCGATGGTCACGTAACGCATGCCATGACTTTTGGCTGCAAGCGTCGCGGCTATCCCGGCGGGACCTGCACCGATCACGACCACATCATGGGGTGTTTTGCCGTTGCCCCTCTTCTTGATCGATTCCATCGCCTGGCGCCCCTGTTCGGCTGCCTTTCTGATCAGACCCATACCACCGAGTTCACCGGCGATGAAAATACCGGGAACATTGGTTTCGAAATTGGGTTTGAGTTGGGGAATGTCCATGCCCCGCTTCTCGGTGCCAAACACCAGATTGATTGCGCCAACCGGACAGGCTGTGGCGCAGGCGCCGTGACCGATGCAATGTGACGGGCTGATCAGCACACCTTTCCCGTCGATGATGCCCATCGCCTGTTCGGGACAGGCAAGGACGCAGGCTCCAGAGCCCAGGCATATATTGAGGTCGACCACCGGGTGAAGGGAGGGAGGCTCAGTCAGGCCGGACACCACGGATTCTTGCCAAGTTTCCTCGGAAACCTTTTCGCGACGCTTGCGTCTGACCAGAAAAATGATCAGGGGGACAGTCAGGGGCAGTACATAAAGTACATAGATAAAAGTTTGGTCATTCATTTCGGTTTTTGAACCGCCTGTGCATAGGTGAATTTCATCGTATATCCTGTTTGGGCTATTCTTGGAATTTGGGAGGATGCAGGAAATCGGTACGCCTGTGATACACCGAATAACCATTACCCGAATGGAGAGGTGAACTTTTCGAATCGTTAGTTTGTTGCAATCCGCGCAGTCTAACGTTGCTGCCAGGCCAATTCAAGGCACATTACAATTGCCATGTTTTTGCGTGTGGTAAGATAATTACAAATAGTTACATTTTGGTGGGTGGGTATGTCATCTGAGTTTCCTAGTGATAAAAATGCTGTAGCAACCGCGGGCAATATTCCCCAAGGCATCGATCGGCGCGCGGGAAATAGTCCCCAAGGCATCGATCGGCGCAAGAAGGATCATCCGGTCGAGGTCAAGGTATTCGGGGGAGAGCGTGAAGCCGAGCGCCGTATGGGTGTCGGCGCAAGCGTAATCTGGTTTGCCGCCACCGTGTTGACCCTGCTGGCGGTCTGGGTCTATTTCAAGGCATCTCAAAACCAGCTGGATTATAAGCCCAGTACCGGCTTTGGTTATTACCTCGGTTTGGTCGGCGGCGTGATGATGTTGCTGATGCTGCTCTATCCGGTGCGCAAGCATTTGCAGATAGCCCGCAGCTGGGGTCCGTTGCGATACTGGTTTATGCTGCACATGTTATTCGGGATCAGCGGACCGGTGCTGGTCCTTTTTCATTCTACTTTCCATGTAAAGTCATTGAATGCCGGCGTCGCGCTTTATTCCATGTTATTGGTGGTGGCCAGCGGCATCATCGGACGGTTCATCTATAAACGGATACACCAGGGACTTTATGGCCAGAAGTTGAATTTGAATGAATTGCAGAAATCCGTGAATATGAACCAAAGAAGTACGGACAGAGTGAGCGCGCTCGCGGTATCGGCTACTGCAATCGATGTAAAACTGCAGCAGTTTCGTGATTTGGCATTTGATACACAGATTGGTATCGCCACCCGTTTTTGGCGTTTTATTACGTTTGACTGGCGCCGGTACAGGCTGACGAGGCATAGCCATCATGAATTGAAGCGTGCAATCGTTCATCTGGCCAAGGCGCAGGGATGGGGAAAACAGGAACAGCATCAGCATCTTCAGGATGTTATGGTGTATGTGAAAAGATACCTGGCTTCCGTGCAGCGTGCCGCTCAATTCTCGGCTTTTGAGAGATTGTTTCGTTTGTGGCATATTCTGCATTCCCCCTTTGTCTGGTTGCTGGGGGTCAGTGGGATTGTCCATGTGATTGCCACCAATTTCATGTACTGAGGGTTGCCAATTGATGCTGCGCCTTGTCCTCCTCACGATAGCCCTGTCATTCTCCGGCCTCGCATTCGGTGCCGGAGAATCCGCGTTGATGCCCGGCGAAGTGATTTCGGGACACGCCAAACTTGAGGCGGAATGCACGAATTGCCACGTTCGCTTTAACAAGGAAGCGCAGAGCGGTCTGTGTGAGAACTGCCACAAGGATGTGAAAGCGGATATCCAGAATCATCAGGGATTTCATGGCAGGCTTGATCAAAAAGCATGCAATACCTGCCATACCGAACATAAAGGACGCAATGCGAAGATCGTCATATTGGATACGGCAAAATTTGATCATACCAAGACCGATTTCCCGTTGCTGGGTGCGCACCTGAAGCAGGAAAAAGTTAAGTGCAAGGATTGTCATGCGGCGAATAAAAAATTTCGTGAAGCGCCTTCTGCATGCAATGATTGCCACCATAAAGATGATAAACACAAGGGTAGTCTGGGCACCGATTGCAAAAGCTGCCATAACGAGCGTGATTGGAAAGAAACAAAATTTGATCATTCTCTCGAAAAGACCCATTTCGCGCTCAAGGGCAAGCACACAGATGTGAAATGCAGTAAATGCCACACTGATCCAGCCCGCTATAAAGGAGCGCCGCATGAATGCGTGGCCTGTCATCTGAAGGTTGATAAGCATAAAGGGCAATACGGCAAGAAATGCGAATCCTGCCATGTGGAACGCGACTGGAAGGCGATACAGTTCGACCATGACATTGAAACCAAATTCAAGTTGTTGGGCCGGCACAAAACGGTGAAGTGCATTTCATGCCATACGGCACCGCTATTCTCCAAGCAGAAAACCCCGACTGCGTGTATCGGGTGCCACCGAAAAGATGATGTGCACAAGGGCGGATTGGGCACCAATTGCGCGACTTGCCACAACGAAGAAAAATGGAAGTCCGCGAAATTCGATCATGACAGGGACACCAAGTTTCCGTTAGAGGGCAAGCACGAAAAAGTCAAATGCGATGCCTGCCATACACCGGAACTGAAAGCCAAAGGCGAGAAACTTCCCATGGCCTGCATCGGTTGCCACAAGAAAGATGACAAGCATAAGGAAAATTTCGGAATCAAATGCGAGACGTGCCATAAAGCGACTGAATGGAAAACGATCATCTTCAACCACGACCGCGATACGAAATATGCACTAAAGGGCAAGCACGAGCAGGTCAAGTGTATCTCCTGCCATACCGGCAAGCTGTATCAGCAAAAGTTGCTGCAGGAATGCGTCTCTTGCCATACGAAAAACGACGTGCACAAGGGAAGTCTGGGTAAACGCTGTGAAACCTGCCATAGCGAAAAGGATTGGAAAGATGCACGGTTCGATCATGGGCGTGCACGCTTCCCGCTGCTTGGGTTGCATGTCAAAGTGGAATGCAAGAAATGCCATCTGACCCAGGTATTCCGCGATACACCATCCGATTGCTTTGCCTGTCACAAGAAGGACGATGACAAGGTGCACAAGGGCAGGCTCGGTAAAAAATGCGATTCCTGCCACAATCCCCGATCCTGGAAGGCTTGGGATTTTGATCACGATACGCGTACCAAATTCAAGCTGGATGGCGCACATCAGAAAGTAGTTTGCTACGCTTGCCATAAACTGGCGATGGACGACCGTGTCATCGTGGCGAAGACCTGCGACGGTTGCCACGATAATGATGATGTGCATCGGGGCGATTTTGGCCAGCAATGCGACCGCTGCCATCTCGCCACCAAATGGCGCACGCTCCGCCCGGGGATAAGGGGCGCCGATGAACGGCAGATGAACGTCCGATGAACGGCAATCGAAACGCGCTCTTTAAGTATTATAGTGCTGGTAATTGTGCGGCCTTAAAAAGCCAGCCGGCTGAAGCTGGATGGCGTACCAACAAAGCGACCCTGTACTGATCGTTTCCATGGCGGCACAGTCGAACAGACAATTTTGCTATCAGGATTTCCCAATGCATTTAAACAATATAAAGACCCGCTATCGTGCGCTGTGTCTGGCCACAATGCTGTTGTCCGCGTGTGGCGGCGGAGGTGGAGGTGGCAGCAGCGGTGCAGCACCCGGAACAACCACGGTACATTCCGCCTATGTGGCGAATTACGGCTCCAATAATATCTCGCAATACACGATAGATGCGACTGGCGCATTGACGCCCAAGACCCCGGCAACGGTTGCTGCCGGTTTCAACCCAACTTCTGTCACCGTCGATCCTGCAGGCAAGTACGCCTACGTGGCGAACAGCTCGGGTGTTGAAATCTCGCAATACACCATAGGCGCGGGGGGCGGGTTGGTGCCGCTGACCCCGCCGACGGCGCCGGCGGGGTCAGCACCCATCTCGGTCACCATCGACCCAACCGGAAAATATGCTTATGCGGCGAATAGCCAGAGTAGCGATGTCTCGCAATTCACCATAGCAGCAGGTGGCGGGTTGGTGCCGATGACCTCAGCGGCAACGGCTCCGTCAGGTACGTGGCCCGTCTCCATCGTTGTCGATGCCAGGAGTCAATATGCTTATGTGGCAAACCAGAGCGGCAATAGCATCTCGCAATTCAATATAGGCACGGGTGGCGCATTGACTCCGATGAGCCCAGCAGCGACGGTAGCGACAGGCACGAGCCCAGTCTCTGTCGCGGTAGCCGGAGATAGCACGGGCAGCAAGTATGTCTATGTGGCGAATAACGGTAGCGCTGACGTTTGGGAATACAGCATAGGCACTGGAGGCGCGTTGTCGAATATAGGCATCATAGCGGCGGGTAATCTTGGGGGTACAGCCTCCCTTCCTACTGCAATCACCGTTGCCGGCGATAGCACGGGCAGCAAATATGTCTATGTGACGAATGGTGCCGTTGTTTCCCAATACACCATTAACTCCAATGGCACGTTGGCAGCCATGACCAATCCGACAATTCCAGCAGGTATCACCGCGCAATCCGTCACAGTCGATACTACGGGAAAATACGTTTATGTGGCTAACCTCAACGGCAGCTTCAGCGGATTTCCCTCTGGTACAGGCACAGTCTCGCAATACAGCATAGGTGCGGGCGGTGAGTTGACAGCCATGTCCATACTTGCGGTCGTTTCAGGTGGGGTTGGCTCGCAACCTTACTCCGTCACCACCGCGGTTACGATACAGTAAATATAATTAGCCTTCTGATGCAAGGACAGCGATCTGACAGTAATTAGGATAAATTTTCAGCAAGGACTCGAAGCCATTCTGGCTACCGCCTGTTCTGATTTTTCAACCGTTCGTCTGCAAATTGATGCCCTTCATCCAGACCTTTCTCTTTTTGTCGGGCGGGTATTGCACAGAACTTACATTCTGTTACATTTACCGTCCATGTTAGGCAGTTTGACTGCAAGGACCTGATTACTGGGGATTTGAAACTTTTAAGAAAGTCCGGATGGGCTGATTGATGTGCCAAGGAGTGGAAAAATGAAAGACCATATGAGAGGCGTAGGCGTAAACCGGGTGTTTCATTTTCCGCGTTCGCCCCGGGAGATCGCGTTGGTGTTCCTGTTCCCACTGCTCATCATGATGCACTTTGCCTCGGCGGAGACGATCGATCCGGGCACGATCAAGTTTGATCACAGTACAACCGGGTTCACCCTGACCGGTTCCCACATCCAGGCTCGCTGTTCATCCTGCCATGTCGACGGTGTGTTCAAGGGAACACCGCGGGATTGTGCAAGTTGCCACGTGGCCGGCAACCGCATGGGCGCAATGGCTAAAAACTCAAAGCATATTCCCACTTTC
>Ga0207932_1000433_pt1 | contig 13998 bp, 5 predicted proteins | sample NGESurdeep092012_FD_184480 | JGI IMG/M metagenome (GOLD analysis project Ga0207932, IMG submission 184480) | Arctic peat soil microbial communities from Barrow, Alaska - NGEE Surface sample 415-2 deep-092012 (SPAdes) | ecosystem: Environmental > Terrestrial > Soil > Wetlands > Peat ...
GAGGATCCAGTCGTCGTTGTAGACGTCCGCCACGAGGACCGTGCCTCGTTCCTTCATCATGCGGATGCCTTCGTCGTCGATGAGGCTCCCGTGCTCGATCGAAGCGACGCCCGCGAGGACGGCGCGCTTGATCGCCTCGGTCCCGTGCGCGTGCGCGGCCACCTTGCGGCCCCACATCGCGGCCTCGTCGCAGATCGCCTTCATCTCCTCGAAGGAGTACTGCGGCGCGCCGACGGACTCTTCTTCCGAAAGGACGCCCGCCGAGGCGATCATCTTGATGATGTCGGCTCCGTACTTCACGTTCTGGCGGACGAGCTTGCGCACGGCGTCGACGCCGTCGGCGACGCCCGAAAAGCGCTCGAATTTCAAATACGGCGAGAAGCCCGTGAGGTCCCCGTGACTACCCGTCGACCCGATCGAAAGGCCGGCCACCTTCAGGCGCGGCCCGGCGACCTTGCCGGCGTCGATCGCGTTGCGGAGCGCGACGTCGACGTACTCCGGGGAGCCCACGACGCGCAGTGTCGTAAACCCGGCCTCGAGCGTGCGCTTCGCATAGACGTGCGCCGTGACGGCGACGTCGATCGGCGACCGGCGGAATCGGTCCGCGTAGTAGTCCTCGGGCTGGGACGTGATGTGCGTGTGCACGTCGATCAGGCCTGGGAGGACGGTCTTCGCGGAAAGATCGACGATTCGCGTCCCCGCGGGCGCCACGAGATTCGGCCCGACCTCCTTGATCACGCCGTTCTCGATGAGGATTTCCTGACCCTTGAGGACGGTTCCTCTCGTCACGTCCACGAGCGCGCCGGCCCGGACGAGGACCATGATCGGCTTCTCGGGAGCGGGGATCTTCCCGTCGGCGCCGAGCAACGGCGGTGCGGACGAAACAAAGGCGAGGGCGAGCAGGACGGCGAGGGCGCGCGTGACCGGAGAAGCGACGGGCGGCATGTTCATGCGCGAAAGGCTAGCAGAGGGCAGCCCCTAGAATGACGAAATGGCCCCGCCGGCGAGTCTCGTCCTTCTCGGGCGCATCCAGGCACAGATGCGGGCGGTCGCGCACCGGCAATACGAAGCGTTCTGCGCGCCTCCGTTCACGCTGTTTTTTCACGCGACGGACCCGCTTCCCTTCTTCAACTATGCGATCCCCGACGCCCCCTACGCCCACGCCGCGCCGTTCGCAAACCTCGCGGCGTCTCTCGCGCGCCTGCGAGCGGAATTTGCGGCCCGCCGCCGCGTGCCCCGCTTCGAGTTCGTCGAAGCCTGCGCGCCCGATCTCTCCGCGGCCCTCGAAACCCATGGCTTCATTCTGGAGAACCGGGCGCAGCTCATGGTGTGCCCGCGCGGAAGCGAGCGGGTCGCGCCGGCCGTGGCGGGCCTCGACGTCGAAGCGCTCGACGCCCGGACTTCGCTCGAGAAACTCGCCTTGTTTCTGGACGTGCAGCGCCGCGCTTTCAGGCTCCCGTCCCCCAGGCCGGCCACCCGCGAGGAAGCGCGCTCCCTGTGCGACTCGCTTGGCAACGGCTTCGCCCTCATGGGCCGGATCGGCGGCCGGCCCGTCGCGACGGCGATGATCCAGCCGGGGGAGGACGGACTCGCGGAACTCGTGGGCGTCGCGACGCTCGAGGAATTCCGGCGACGGGGCATCGGCGGCGCCCTCTCGTTCGAGGCCGTTCGCAGGGCCCTCGGAAACGGCATCTCGCTCGTCTTCCTCTCCGCGGCCGACGCGCGCGCGGGCCGGGTGTACGAGGCGGCGGGATTCTCCCCCGCCGGACACGCGCTCTTCTATCGGGCGCCTGAAGCGTCCCGATGAGCACACGGACACGATGTTCTTCGAAAAGAACCTGACGTGACCACGCGTAAACGCGGAGGCTAGGGCATCGGCGTCCGGTCGGCCGGCATCTTCGACGGGTCGCCGAGATAGGCCGTCTGCATGTTCACGAGGTACTTCTTCGCGAACGCCTGCACGTCGGCGGCCGTGACGGCGCGAATCCTGTCGGGGAGCCGCCGCGCCTCGCGGAAGTCGCCCGCGTACAGGCGCCATGCCGTGAGGAATTGCACCTGCGCGTCCGTGGTCTGGGTGGCGGCGACGAGGGCGCTCAGGTACTGCTCCTTCGTGTCGGTCAGCTCCTTCTCCGAGATCCGGTTCGTCTTGAGCCGCTCGACCTCCGCGGCCATGACCGGGAGGGTCGTCTTCGGGTCCACGGCCGTGACGTAGAGCTGCCCGTACGAGACGGCGCCGTTGTTCAGCGCGGCATAAGGCGCGTAGGAGAGGTTGCGCTTCGTGCGCACCTCCTCGAAGACGCGATAGCTGAGGAGGTCCATGGCGACGCGCGCCGCCGGCCAGTCGCGCTCGCCGGCGTGCGGGACCGGGAAGAGGCTCACGATGTAGTTCGTCTCGAGCGCGCGCGTCTCGGCTGCGAGCCCGGGCTTCGCGAAGGACGGCGGCGCGAGCGGCTCCTCGCGGGCGCTTCCGCGCGGGAGCGCCCCGAACGCGGCGCGCGCCTTCCGGGCCACGGCGGCCGGGTCCACGTCTCCCGCGACGACGAGGAGGAGGCGCCCCGTCTCGCGCAGCTTCGCGAGGTGCCGCACGACGCCATCGCGCGTCAGGCCGGCGACCGACTCGAGCGTCCCGCCGGACCGCCTCTCGTAGGGGTGGCCCGAGAAAAGCGCCTTCTCGCCGAGGAGCGCGAGCGCCCCGTCCGGGTCCTCGAGCTGCCGCTTGAGGCCCGCAAGCATGCGCTGCCTGACGAGGTCGACCTCGGACGCGGGGATGGCTGGCCTCAGGTACGCGTCCGCGAGGAGGTCGAAGGTGGGCGCAAAGCTGTCCTTGAGGCTCTTGACGGACAGCATGCCGAAGTCGTTCGTCGAGAGCGCCGAGATCGTGCTCCCCATCGTCTCGAGACGCCGGGCGAAGGCGTCCTTGTCCAGCTGCTCCGTCCCGCCGGAGGCCGCGACCTCGAGCGCGAGCTGCTCGATTCCCGACTCGGCCTTCGTCCAGTTCCGGACGCCGCCGCGCACGACGAGCGAGGTCGCGACGAACTCGGCCCCCGGAATCCGCTTGACGAGGACCTCGAGCCCGTTCAGGTCATACGCCGTGACGTCGCCGTCGACGGCCGCCGGCGCCGGGACGCTCGCCGCCGCCGCGGCGGGGGCGGCCGCCGCCTTTGCGACGAGCGACTCCACCTGCGCGCGGCCGAGGACCGCCTTCGCGGTTTCGGGCGAGACCATGACGGCGAGGACGTACGGCTTCCCGAGGACGTACGTGTCGAGGAAGCGCGCGACGTCGGCCCGCGTCGCCTTCCCGACGTTGTCCTCGTAGCCCCGGTAGTAGTCGAGCCCTGCCGACGCCCACCAGAACGTGAGCGTGTGGGCGTACTCGCTCGGCTTCTCGCGCTGGTTCGCGAAGTTGACTCGCAGCGCGAGGACCGCGTTCTTCATTTCCTCGTCGGAGAGGTAGTCCGGCTCGCGCATTTTCGGCAGCTCGGCGAGAGCGGCCATGAGGCAAGCCTCCCCCTTTTCGGGCGCGGACATGACGTTCAGAGCGACGGGCCCCACGTTGCGCTGGGTCGACCAGCTGAACCGGGCGCCCACGCAGGCGCCGGAGTCGACGAGGGCCTTCTGGAACTTCGACGAGGGCTGGGCGACCGCGTAGCCAAGGAGATCGGCCGCGTACGTGGACGCGAGGTCCGGCCCCTCCGTCGAGGGACCGTGCCAGTTGAAGGAGGCCGTGAGCGTGCGCACCGGTTGCTCGACGAGGACGATCTCGGTCTTCGGGAGCGGCGGGTGGACGACAAGCGGGAACTTCACGAACGGGTCTTCGACCCGGGTCCAGCCTTTGTAGAGCGCTTCGGCCGACGCAAAGACCACGTCCGGCTTCACGTCGCCCGTCACGACGAGGATCGAGTTGTTCGGCACGTAGTACCGCTTCTGGATCGTCCGCATCATGTCCGTCGTCGCCGCGAGGACGGAGCTGCGGGTCCCGAGAGGGTCCTTCCGCGTCGGGTACTTCCACCAGAGTTTCTGGTTCGTCTCATGGTAGAGATGGAAGTACGGGTTCGAGAGGTTGCGGTCGATCTCGCCCGTGACGACGACGCGCTCCTTCTCGAATTCCTTTCCGTCGAAGGCGGGCGAGACGGTTGCGTCGCGCATGAAGACCATCGCGTCGGCGAAGTGCTTCGACGTCGTCGTGAAGAAGTAGTTCACGCGCTCCGTGTTCGTCGTGCCGTTCCACACGAGCCCGAGCTCCCGGGCCCGAGCCATGTAGGCCTCCTGGCTCGCGAGGGCCGCGTTCGCCTTGAAGAACATGTGCTCGTACAGGTGCGAGAGGCCGTTGTACTCGGGGCTCTCCGTCATCGAGCCGTTCTTCACGCCGAGCTCGACCGTCACGAGGGGCTGCGCGTGGCTCTCGACGACGACCACCGTCAGCCCGCTCGGAAGGGTCCTCTCGGCAAAGGGCACGGCGGAAAGCGCGAGACCGGGGAGGAGCAGGAAAGGGATGAACCGGGCAATTCGCATGAAGCCTCCGATCCGACGGCGATCTTATTCCCGGACCCGAGGGGCAGGCTCCCGTAAAGTACGGACCATGCCGAAAACCCGCCGGGACTTCCTGACCGCCGCCGCAGCAGGCGTCGCGGGCCTCGCCGTGGGGTCGCATGCCGAGAGCCAGACGCCTCCGCCCCAGTCCACGCCTGCCGCCGGAACTCCCCCGGCCTTCGGCACCGCGCCCGCCGTCGGACCGGAGGTGACCGCCGCGACCGTCGCCGAAGCGGAAAAGCTCGTTCGCGTCACGCTGACGCCGAAGGACCGCGCACAGGCCGCGAGCAACTGGCGCGAGTCCCTGGCCGCCACGATGGAGCGGCGCACCGGTCCGAAGAAGGTCGCGCTGGAGCCGTCGCTCGCTCCCGCCTCGCAGTGGAATCCCGTCCTGCCGGGACTCACCGCGGGCCCGGCGCGCGACCGGTTCGAGCGAGGCGCCGCCGATCCCGGGCCGCTCCCGAAACGCGACGACGACATCGCCTTCGCGCCCGTCACCGCGCTCTCGCGGTGGGTCGAGTCGAAGGCGCTCACGTCCGAGCGCCTGACGCGGATTTACCTCGACCGCCTGCGCCGCTTCGACCCGCAGATCAAGTGCGTCATCACGCTCACCCCCGAGCTCGCGCTCGAACAGGCCCGCCGGGCCGACGCGGAAATTGCGGCGGGAAAATATCGCGGTCCGCTTCACGGCATCCCGTGGGGCGTCAAGGACCTCCTCGACACGAAGGGCATCCGCACGACCTGGGGGGCGGAGCCGTTTCAAAACCGCGTCCCGAACGCGGACGCGACCGTTGTGAAACGCCTCCACGATGCCGGCGCCGTCCTCGTCGCGAAGCTGAGCCTCGGCGCGTTCGCGCTCAACGACGTCTGGTTCGGGGGCGAGACGAAGAACCCCTGGGCGCTCGAGGAAGGCTCCGGGGGCAGCAGCGCGGGACCCGCGTCGGCAACGGCAGCCGGCCTCGTCGGCTTTTCGATCGGGAGCGAGACGGAAGGGAGCATCGTCGGCCCCTCGATGCGCTGCGGCGTCACGGGTCTCAGGCCTACGTTCGGGCGCGTCGCGCGCACGGGCGCGATGACGCTCTCCTGGTCGATGGACAAGCTGGGCCCGATAACGCGCGGCGTCGAAGACACGCTGCTCGTCCTCGCGGCGATCTCGGGCCCCGACGCGGGCGACGTCTCGAGCGTCCCGAGCCGGCTGGACTTCGAGGGGAACCGGCCGGTGTCCGGCCTCGAGGTCGGGTTCTTCCCCGCCTGGATGAAGGAGGCGACCGGCGTCGACCGCGCGGCGCTCGAAACCGTAAAGCGCCTCGGGATGGTTCCCGTCGAGGTGAGCCTCCCCGACTGGCCGTACGGCTCGCTGAACACGATCCTCTTCGCCGAGGCCGCCGCCGCGTTCGAGGAGCTGACGCTCTCGGGCGGCCTCGACCAGCTGAAGATGCAGGTGCCGGATGCGTGGCCGAACACGTTCCGTCAGTCGCGCTTCCTCTCGGCGGTCGACTACGTGCAGGCCGACCGGCTGCGCCGCAAGGTGGCGCAGGAGATGGCGCGGATCTTCGAGAACGTCGACCTCCTCCTCGTGCCGTCGCTGCGCGACGAGATCCTCACGATTACGAACTTCACGGGCCACCCCTCGCTCACGCTGCCCGCGGGCTTCGTCGAGATCGATCAGGCCCGCAGCGACTGGGCGCCGGACCCGGCGCGCCCGCTCCCGAAGTTCTCGCCGAAGCGCCGCGTGCCGCACGGCGTCACGCTGATCGGACGGCTCTTCGACGAGGGCACGATCGGCCGCGCCGGGATCGCCCTCGAGCGGGCGTTTGGCGTGCGCGGCGAGCGGCCGAAGGGGTTCTGAGGATCGAGGCCGCCCGGCCGCCCTGCTCTCTCAGCGCGCCTCGATCTTCAGGGGCTCGAGGCCGGCGCCCGCGAGCGCGACATTGACCTTCGGGAACTCGGTGCCGAGGACGTCCCGCCAGCGCTCGAGGCCCTCTTCGACCATCTTCTGCCGCTCGGCAAAGCCGGTTCTCGCATCCGGAGTCGGCGCAGCGTCGGCGCTTTCGACCGCGGACTGAAGACCGGCGAGTGAGGCCGACAGCCGGCGCAGGGTCGTCGGCACGATCTCCTCGTTGGTGAGGAACTCCTCTCCCGCCGTGTGCACCGGCGGCCCGGCGGCGCGGTCGAGCGCCTTGGCAAAGGTGTCGAGGGCGTCGAGCGCCGAGGCCGCCGCGCGCGAGTCCTTGCGCCGTACCGCGATCTGCGATCTCAGGTCATTCACCTGCCTCTGCGCGGAGGCGACCCGGACGCGCTCGGCCTGGATCGCGCGGGCGAGCCCGTGCTGGAGGACGAGATCGTCGTCCGTGACCGACGGCGGAAGTCGCGGATCGCGGACGACGACGAGGGGCCGCGTGAGCGTCCGCCCGAGAGCGGTCAGGCGCACGGTGTACCGGCCGGGGGGAGCCCATGAGCCGCTCGCTCCGCGCATCGACCCGGTCGGGCTCACGAGCACCTTCGGGAGAGTCTCGCGGAGATCCCAGACGAAGCGGTGCATTCCCGCCGCCGCCGAGGGCGGCTCGGACACGGGGGCCCAGTCCGGCGTCGTCACGATCCGCGAGACGTCCGCCGGGCGCGGCTTGTCGTCGCTCGCGAACCGGCGGACGGCCTCTCCCTTCGCGTCGAGGATCTCGAGGACGAGCGGGCCCGGCGCGGCCGTCTTCAGGACGTAGTCGAGCACGGCGCCGCTCTTCGGGTTCTCGCCCATCGGCTCGTCCTTCGGCTCGGGCGTGCCCTGGAAAGGCGCCGGGTGCAGGCGCACGGCCTCGCGCGGCGCGAAAAGGAAGACGTCCTCGGCGGCGATCCTCGCGTCGAGCTGGCGGAGCGGCGACAGGTCGTCGAGCACCCAGAACGACCGGCCGTGCGTCGCGACGACGAGGTCGCCGTGCCTCACGTCGATGTCGCGGATCGAGCAGTTCGGCAGGTTCCGCTGGAGCGGCTGCCAGCTCTCGCCGTCGTCGAACGAAACGAAGACGCCCGTTTCGGTGCCGGCGTAGAGGAGGCCGCGGCGGACCGGGTCTTCCCGCACGACGTTCACGTAGCTGCCCGCGGGAATCCCGTTCGCGATCGCCGTCCAGCTCCTGCCCCCGTCGCGCGTGCGGTAGATGTACGGGTCGATGTCGTCGATCCGGTGCCGGTCGATCGCGGCGTAGGCGGTCCCCGCGTCGAAACGGGAGGCTTCGAGGATGCCGACCTTCGACCAGGGCGTGAGCGCCTTCGGCGTCACGTTCTCCCAGTGCGCGCCGTCGTCCCTCGTGAGCCAGACGAGGCCGTCGTCCGTGCCGCACCAGAGGCGGCCGGCCTCGAGCGGCGAAGGCGCGATCGCGTAGATCACGCTCCGGCGCGGACCCTTCACCTCCGAATCCTCGGCCGTGACGGGGTCGAGGTTCGCGGGGACGCCCGCGTTCTCGCGCGTGAGGTCGGGGCTCGCCTTCACCCAGTGGCGGCCGCCGTCCACCGTCTTCCAGAGGAACTGGTTCCCGAAATACACCGCTTTCGGGTCGCGCGGCGAGATCGCGAGCGGAAGCGTCCATTCGCCGCGGTACTCGGCCGGGACGGCGAGCGTGGGATCGACGTCCTGGTCCTGAAGCGTCTTCCAGTGGAAGCGCGCGACGGAGCCGCCCCAGACGACGTCGGGGTCGCCGGGATCCGGCACGATGTACCCGTTCTCGCCGCCGGCCGCGATCTCCTTCCAGTCGCGCTGCGTGATCGACCGATAGTCGGTGCGCGACGGCGTCGCCGCGGCGCCGCTATCCTGCTGCGCGCCGTAGATCCAGTACGGGAAACGGTCGTCGGTCGCGACGTGGTAGAGCTGCGCCGTCGGCTGGTTGTACCAGGAGCTCCACGTCCGGCCGCCGTCCACGGTCACGACGGTCCCCTGATCGCTCGCGAGGATCATGCGGCGGGAGTCGGCCGGGTCGATCCAGAGGCGGTGGTAGTCGTCGCCCCCCGGCGCTCCCTTCCACGGCAGGAACGTCTTCCCGCCGTCCGTCGAGCGGTACAGCGTCGTGTTGCACGCGTAGACGGTGTCCGCGTCCTTCGGGTCGACGGTCACGCCCGCGAAGTACCAGCCCCGGCCCCAGATGCGCGGGTCCGAGCTGGCCCTCTTGAAGCTCAGACCGGCGTCGGCGGAGACGAAGAGGCCGCCCTCCTTCGCGTCCACGATGACGTAGACGCGCCGCGGCTCGGACGGCGCGAACGCGACGCGGATCCGCCCCACCTTCTCCGTCGGCAGGCCGTTCGTGACCTGCTTCCATGTGTCGCCGCCGTCCTCCGATCGCCAGAGGCCGCTGCCGGGTCCGTTCGAGGGCGGGTAGACGTTCCAGGGCGGCCGCCGCGTCTGCCAGAGCGCGGCGAGGATCGTCCGGCTGTCGTCCGGCTGAAAGGCGAGGTCGATCGCGCCCGTGTTCTCGTCCCGGAAGAGGACGCGCGCCCAGGTTTTCCCGCCGTCCCTCGAACGATAGATGCCGCGTTCGGTGTTCGGCCCGTAGGCGTGTCCGAGCGCGGCCACGAAGACGAGGTTCGGGTCGCGCGGATCGACGAGGATCCGCCCGATCTGCCGCGTGTCCGTGAGGCCGATGCGGGCCCAGGTCTGCCCGCCGTCCACCGACTTGTACACGCCGTTGCCGTACGAGATGTCCGAGCGCATGTCCGCCTCGCCCGAGCCCACGTAGAGGACGTTCGGGTCGGAGGGCGCGACCGCGATCGCCCCGATCGACGCGACCGGCTGCGAGTCGAAGATCGGCTCCCAGGTGCGTCCCGCGTTGTCCGTGCGCCAGACGCCGCCGCCGACGGCGCCGAAGTAGAAGCGATCCGGTTCGCCGGGGACGCCCGTCGCCGTCAGCGCGCGCCCGCCGCGGAACGGTCCGACGAGGCGCCAGCGCAGGCCGGAGAAGAGGCTCGGGTCGAACCTCTGGGCGGAGACGTCCGCGGCCGTTGCGGCGGTCGCGACGGCGAGGAAAAAGGGGACGAGGAGGAAGCGTTTCATCGGGGAGAGTCTGCCTCAAGAGCGCCCGCGCCGGCGTGCCAGAATCCATGCCCTGCGATTGAATTTTCCCTGAGGGGGTCCCCATGCGCGTGAATCTCGCCGCCGTCGCCCTGTCCCTCGCGCTGTCTCTCGCCGTCTCGCCCGCCGCGCTCGCGGCCGGCGCCCCGAGCGGGCCGTCGAAGATGCTCACGGACCCCGCGCTCTCGGCTGAGCGCATCGCCTTCGTCTACGGGAACGACATCTGGACCTGCCGCCTCGACGGCAGCGGCGTTCAGCGGATCACGTCGGGCCCCGGCGTGAAAATGCGCCCCGCCTTCAGCCCCAACGGCTCGCTCCTCGCCTTCAGCGCCGAGCTGGACGGCAACCTCGACGTCTATGTCGTCCCGGCCGCGGGCGGCGTGCTGAAGCGCCTCACGTGGCACCCGGGCCGCGACGTCGTGCAGGGCTTCACGCCGGACGGCAAATCCGTCCTCTTCACCTCGCCGCGCGCCGCCATCAACAACCGGCACGCGCAGCTCTATGCCGTGCCCGTCGAGGGGGGCCCCGAAACGGCCCTTCCGATCCCGTACGCGAGCCGCGCCGCGTACTCCCCCGACGGCAAGACGATCGCCTACAACCCGAATAACCCCGCGCACCTGCAGTGGAAGCGTTACCGCGGCGGCCTCGTCTCGAAGGTTTGGCTCTTCGACGTCGCCTCGAGCGCGATCGACCGCGTCCCGCAGCCCGCGACACGCTGCAACGACGTGGACCCGATGTGGCTCGGCGGGACGCTCTACCTCCGCTCGGACCGCGACGGCGAGTTCAACCTCTATGCGTACGACGCCGCGTCGAAGACCCTGACGCGCCTGACCGACCACAAGGACTTCCCCGTCCTCAACGCGGCCGCGGCCGCGGGGCGCATCGTCTACGAGCAGGCGGGCACGCTTCACCTCTTCGACCCCGCCGCGAAGAAGACGACGGACCTTGCGATCACCGTCGCCGGCGACCTCCTCGAGACTCGCCCGCGCTGGGCGAAGGGCGCGAAGTGGATCCGCGACGCGGCCCTCTCCCCGTCCGGCGCGCGCGCCGCGTTCGAGTACCGGGGCGAGATCGTGACCGTGCCCGCCGAGAAGGGCGACTCCCGCAACCTCACGAACACGACCGCCGTCCACGAGAGCGCGCCCGCCTGGTCGCCGGACGGCAAGGAAGTCGCGTACGTGTCCGACGAAAGCGGCGAGAACGAGATCGTCATCCGGACGCAGGACGGCAAGGGCGCGCCGAGGAAGATCAAGGTCCCCGGCGCGGGGTTCTACGACGAGCTCGTCTTCTCCCCGGACAGCAAAAAGATCGTCCTGACGGACAACGCCCTGACGCTCTTCATCGTCGACCTCGCGAGCGGCGCCTCGAAGAAGCTCGCGTCAGAGCGCCTCTACGCGCCGGCCCGCCAGCGGATGCTGCGCGGCTCGTGGTCGCCGGACTCGCGCTGGGTCGCCTACACGCTCTCGGGCCCCACGTACATCCGCACAGCGTTCGTTTACGCCGTCGACGAGAACAAGTCGTACGCGCTCACGGACGGTCTGTCGGACGTCTCCGACCCCGTCTTCGACCGGGGCGGCAAGTTCCTGTACTTCCTCGCCTCGACCGACGCCGGCCCGCAGCGCAACTGGTTCTCGCTGCAGAACACCGACGCCCGCGTCACGAACGCGATCTACGTCGCGACGCTGAAAAAGGGCACGCCCTCGCCCCTTGCGAAGGAGAGCGACGAAGAAAAGGGCGAGGCGGCTGCCAAGGACGAGAAGAAGGACGACAAGAAGGCCGAAGCGAAAGACCCGGCCGACGGCAAGGACGCGAAAGCCGCGAAAAAACCTCCCGAACCCGTCGTGATCGACCGCGACGGCCTTGGTTCCCGCATTCTCGACCTCCCGGTCCACCCCGCCGAGATCTCGAACCTTCAGGCCGGCAGCGCGGGCCAGGTCTTCTTCCAGCGCACGGCCGACGGCAAGACGTCCGTGCAGCGCTTCGACTTCAAGGACCGAAAGACCGAGACGATCGTCCCCGAGGCCGACGACTACTTCGTCTCCTTCGACGGCAAGAAGATCCTTTTCAAGCAGAAGGAGTCGCTGCAGAAGGAGCCGCCACAGAAGGAGTCGTGGTCCATCGCCGCCTCGTCCGGAAAGAAGGGCGACGCGAAGGAGGGTTCGGACGGGAAGCTCAAGCTCGACGCGATCCAGGTGCGCGTCGACGCGCGCGCCGAGTGGCCCGAGATCTTCGACGAGGCCTGGCGCGTCAACCGCGACTACTTCTACGACCCGAAGATGCACGGCGTCGACTGGAAGGCGATGAAGGCGAAGTACGCCGCCTTCCTCCCGTACCTCTCGTCGCGCGGCGACCTCAACCGCCTCATCCAGTGGATGTGCAGCGAGCTCGCCGTCGGCCACCACCGCAACACGCCGGGCGACTCCTCCGCCGAGATCACGCCCGTGCCGGGCGGCCTCCTCGGGGCGGACTACGAGGTCGCAAGCGGCCGCTACCGCTTCAAGAAGGTCTTCGGCGGCCTGAACTGGAACCCCGAGCTGCGCGCGCCGCTCTCCGAGCCGGGCGTCGAGGTGAAGGCGGGCGAGTACCTCCTCGCGGTGAGCGGCAAGGACCTCGCGCCGCCCGAGAACCTCTACGCGCGCTTCGAGGCCACGGCCGGGAAGATCGTCGAGATCACGGTCGGCCCGTCGCCGGACGGCAAGGGCTCGCGCACCGTCAGCGTCGTCCCCGTGCCGAACGAGGCGCCGCTCCGCAACCGCGATTGGGTGGAGGGCAACCTCCGGAAGGTCGACGCCGCGACGGGCGGGCGTGTCGCGTACGTCTACGTCCCGAACACGGCGGACCTCGGGCACACCTACTTCAAGCGGTACTTCTATCCGCAGGCCGCGAAGGACGCGATCATCGTGGACGAGCGGTTCAACGGCGGCGGCAGCGTCGCCGACTACTACATCGAAGCCCTGCTGAAGCAGCCGATCGCGTGGTGGACGATGCGCTACGGCGAGGACATGAAGACGCCGAGCGCGTCCATCCAGGGGCCGAAAGTCATGCTCATCGACGAGACGGCAGGCTCCGGCGGCGACCTCCTGCCGTGGATGTTCCGGCACTTCAAGGTCGGGACGCTCGTCGGCGAGCGCACGTGGGGCGGCCTCGTCGGCATCCTCGGCTTCCCGACGCTCATGGACGGCGCGGTCGTCACGGCGCCGAACCTCGGCTTCTGGACGCCGGAGGAGGGCTTCGGTGTCGAGAACGTCGGCGTCCCACCCGACGTCGAGGTCGAGCAGACGCCCGCCGACGTCATCGCCGGCAAAGACCCGCAGCTCGAGAAGGCGATCGCGATCGTGATGGACGAGCTGAAGAAGAACCCGCCGGTCAAGCCGAAGCGCCCGGCGATGCCGGTGAGGTGATTAGAGGCCGTTCTTCAGGGCGTCAAGTTTGGTGTCGACAGACATGATCTCGAATTTCGCGCGGAATATCCGGCCGAATATCGAGAGGCACGCTATGCCGACTTGGGCGGCACGCTTAGCGGCCACGCGGTAGAGGATTGGGTTGTCGGTAAGGAGGTCTACCGACGACGTGGTGAACGCAGGCCCCTTTCCAATCCGGAGGCGAGCAGAAAGCGCCTGTTCATTCGGATGGGCGCCGAAGTCGATCGAACCTTCGTAGAGTTCCTCGTAGGCAGACGACAGCGCAGCACTCTCTTTGGCGATTGTCTCGCGCAGCTCGCGACCATTGAAAGCCGCCCTAACAGCGCTGCGAGCCGCTTCGCTGTTTTGTCGTTCCAACCACACGCTCCCCAGATCGGCATTCCTCGCGATGTGGAGCGCATAGGCGGCATACTCAAGTGCTGAACGTAGCAACGGTTGTGCGTCAATGGGCTGGCCGCCCATGAGAAGCCGCACTGCACCGAGCCACGCGGAATTCGACATAAAGTAGAACCACATTTTGAGCAGGTCCGAGTCGGGAGTGTTGGTGAAAAGTTCACCTGCTTCCATCCACAGCGCGTGAATACCTTGGAGGCGCTGAAACATCGGTGCGAGGTTGATCGACGATGCGTATGTGTTCCCCTCGGTCTGAAGGAGGTACTGACTTAGATAATCGTCCCGCCATGGGTATGCCGACTTCGGAGGCGACAATTCCACGACGCCCGAGCAGCCACAGCCCGTGACTCGACATGCTCCCATTGCGCTCTTGAATGGACCATCGACACTCGAAGTGCCGGCCACTGGAGGAACTGATAGCGGGGAATGCTCGGCGGCGCCGTGACCACAGAGGACGCACCGGTCCGTCCCGGTCGTCTTGAAGTGCCCTCCCGGGTCGTCTTGCACAAGCAACAGAGTAGCGTCTGGTCGACCGCAGGCAAAAAGGCCTGGGGGCGCGGCGGGGCATCGAGCGCCGCCGCGCCCCCCCGCCCTCCGCCAGCC
>Ga0207932_1000435_pt1 | contig 13959 bp, 18 predicted proteins | sample NGESurdeep092012_FD_184480 | JGI IMG/M metagenome (GOLD analysis project Ga0207932, IMG submission 184480) | Arctic peat soil microbial communities from Barrow, Alaska - NGEE Surface sample 415-2 deep-092012 (SPAdes) | ecosystem: Environmental > Terrestrial > Soil > Wetlands > Peat ...
CCGAAGGGAATCGCCGTGCGCAGGCCGTTCTCGCTGAGATCTTCGAGCCCTGCGACCGCGCCTGGCGCGGTATCGGCGTGATCCCGAAAAGCGGCTACCAGCTGCGGCCGGCGTATGCGGCGTTCGACGCCACGGCACGGTTCGACGTCGCGGATATCACCGCCGACGAGCCGAAGGAGTGCATCGCGGGCGAGATCCTGCAGGGCCGGAAAAAGCCGAGCGGCTGCGCGGCGTTCGGCACGCGATGCACGGCGGAGCATCCCCTCGGCGCGCCCATGGTGTCGTCCGAGGGCGCTTGTGCGGCCTACTACCTCTATGCGAGGGCCGTGTGAGCTCAGAGTGAGCGCGAAGGACACGGCCGGCGACCCCGGCGCGGCGCTGCTCGCGGCGAGCTGCCCGGTTCCGGCCGGTGAGGGGGAGACGATTCTCCTCGCGCACGGCGGCGGCGGCCGGATGACACAGCGCCTGATCGAAGACGTCTTCCTCAAGAGCTTCGACAACCCTGCGCTCCGCGAACTGCATGACGGCGCGGTCTTCGAGGCGGGCGGCTCGCGTCTCGCGTTCTCGACGGATTCGTTCGTCATCAGCCCGCTTTTCTTCCCGGGCGGCGACATCGGCTCGCTCGCCGTGCACGGCACGGTGAACGACCTCGCTATGTGCGGCGCGCAGCCGCTCGCGCTCTCGGCCGGCCTCATCCTCGAGGAGGGCCTCTTGCTCAGCGACCTCTCGCGCATCGTCGCCTCGATGCAGGCGGCCGCCGCCGGCGCGGGCGTCCCGATCGTCACGGGCGACACGAAGGTCGTGGACCGCGGCAAGGGCGACGGCGTCTTCATCAACGTCAGCGGCGTCGGCCTCGTGGCGCCGGGCATCGTGATCTCGCCGAAGCGCGCGCGCCCCGGCGACGTCGTCCTCGTGAGCGGCGAGATCGCCGTGCACGGAATCGCGATCATGTCGCTGCGCGAGGGTCTCCGCTTCGAGACGACGCTCGCGAGCGACACGGCGGCGCTGAACGGCCTCGTCGCGGTCTTGCTGGGCGCGCTCGGCGAGAAGGTCCACGTCCTGCGCGACCCGACGCGCGGCGGCGTCGCGTCGACGCTCCATGAAATCGCCACGCAGGCCGGCGTCGGCATCCGCCTCGAAGAGGTGCGCCTTCCGATCGGCGAGGAGGTGCGCGGCGCCTGCGAGATTCTCGGGCTCGACCCGCTCTACGTCGCGAACGAGGGCAAGTGTCTCGTGATCGTGGCGCGCGAGGCCGCGGACGAAGCGCTCGCCCTGCTCAAAGCGCACCCGCTCGGCCGGAGCGCCGCGGCCATCGGCGAAGTCCTCGCGGAGCCGCGCGGCACCGTCCTCTTGAAGAGCCGCATTGGCGGCCAGCGTATCGTCGACCTGCTCACGGGAGAGCAGCTCCCGAGGATCTGCTGATGCACGAGATGGGCCTGGCTATCGAGATCCGCCGCCTCGCGCGCGAGGCCGTCGCCGACCGTGGCCCGGGCCGGATCGAGATCGTCCGCATCGCCGTCGGCGAGCTTTCCGCCGTGGAGCCTGACCTCCTCGAGTTCGCGTGGGAGGCCGCCGTGGCCGGCACCGAGGATGCGGCGTCGAAGCTCGAGGTGGACTTCCGGCCCGCCCGCCAGACCTGCCGGGTTTGCGGCGAGATCGCGGGCCGAGCGCCGGGCTCGTGGCTCCGCCTCTGCCCGCGCTGCGGCGACGCGCTCACGGTCTCGGGCGGCGACGACCTCGACGTCCTGAGGGTCGTGTTCGAGGAAACGGTTCCGGCGGGAGGAGCACGTTCATGATCGAGGTGGACGTCAAACAGAAGGTGCTCGCCGCGAATGCCGCCGCTGCGGCGACGCTTCGCGCGAGGTTCGAGGCGTCGGGCACGCTCGTCGTGAACCTCATCTCCTCGCCGGGCTCGGGCAAGACGACGCTCCTCGAGAGGACCGCCGCCGCGCTGAAGGATTCGCTGCGCCTCGGTGCGCTCGAGGGCGACATCGCGACCGAGCGCGACGCTGAACGCCTGCGCCGCATGGGCATTCCGGCGCGGCAGATCCTAACGGGCGGCTCGTGCCATCTCGACGCCCGCCTCGTCGACCGTGCGCTGGCCGCGGAAGGCCGCGCCCTCGCCGGCCTCGACATCCTCTTCATCGAAAACGTCGGAAACCTGATCTGCCCGACGTCGTACGACCTCGGCGAAGACTTCAAGGTCGTCCTCCTCTCCGTGACCGAAGGCGAAGACAAGCCGTTCAAGTACCCAGCGATCTTCTCGAAGGCCGCCGTCACGGTCGTCACGAAGACGGATCTCCTCCCGTACGTGCCCTTCGACCTCGCCGCCGCGCGCGAGCAGGTGCGTTCCCTGAATCCCGAAGGAAGGCTCCTGGAAGTCTCGGCCACGACCGGTGCCGGCATGGACGCGTGGCTCGGCCTTCTCACCGAGAAACTCGCCGGCAAGCGCGTGAAGACGCCGGCCGGTGTCGCCTCGGTATGAACTGAAATGGAGCACGGACTCTTCCTCGCCCTCGCCGGAGCCGCCATTTCGGTCGGCGCGCTTCACACGCTCGCGCCTGACCACTGGCTGCCGTTCGCGGCGCTCGCGCGCGCGCAGGGCTGGACCGCCGGCAGGACGGCCCGCATCACGTTCCTCTGCGGGTTCGGGCACGTGACGGTCTCCGCGCTGCTCGGGCTCCTCGGCCTCGCCTTCGGGCGCGCGGTGTTCGAAAGGGCCGGCCACAAGATGGAAGCCGTCGCCGGCATTCTCCTCATCGGCTTCGGCCTCGCGTACGGGGTGTGGGGATTGAAGCGCGCAACCGGCCGGCGGGTGCATGGCCACGTCCACGCGCACTACGACCACATCCACGAAACCTCGAAAAAGACGGCGTGGTCGCTGTTCGTGCTTTTCTCGGCCGATCCGTGCGTGGCCGTGATCCCGCTGCTCTTCGCGGCGGCACCTCTCGGGACCGCGCCGACGGTGGGCATCGTCCTGCTCTACGAGGCGGCGACGATCGGAACGATGATCGCGCTCGTCCTGCCCGCTCGAGCCGGCGCGTCGCGTCTCCGCCTCCCGTGGCTGGACCACTGGGGCGACGCGGTCGCGGGCGGACTCATCGTGGCGACCGGGGTTCTGGTGACAGCCTTGGGAATCTGAGCGAGGAGGAGCCCATGACTCATGAGGAGTTCCTGAATAGTCTTTTCGCCGCGAACGCGGGTCCGACTTCGCCGTCGATTTGGGGGCTTACGGAAGAGGAAGCCGTGAGCCGTTGGCTCGCATGGCTCGTGATGTGCTACATCCGGATAACGTATCCGGCGGCGGTCCGGAGCGGAGCCGCACCGGTCGTCAGACGCTCATGGTCCAAGTTGGGAGGCGGCCGGCCCGAACACGTGGACCTGTCGCTGACGACGGCCGAAGGGGATCTGACGCTCGAGATTCACGTTTCGCCGTTCAATGGCTTCGCCTTCCGCCTGGTCGATTCGAACCGTCGCAGCGAGTGGTGCGCGAACGGCTTCGCCCGCCGGGAGGGAGGCGTGATCTCCATCGAGCTCACCCGGTCCCCGGACACGTCGGTGATGGCGCCGCCGAGGGGACCGCGTCCGCCAACGACGCTGACGTTCCAGCCGGCTCCGTGCTGCAGGAGCTCGCTGGCCAGAATCCGCGAGATCATCCGCGACCTGGCGGGGGCGAGAGTTCTCCTGGGTGTGCGACAGGTCCAGGGGCTCTTCTCGCTCGCGACGTCGAGTCCGGGGAACGCCGGCGACGTCGTGGACTCCGTGGCCGGTGCGTATTCCCTGTCTAACTCGGGCGACGAATGGCGAGCGTGGGCGCAAGCGATGGCATCGTTTCCCACCATCCAGCGGGAAGCCGTCCGAAACGTCGCGTCCGAAGAGATTCTGATCCATCAGAGCGAGCCGGATCGGGAACGCTTCTGGACGATCGTGTACGAGAGCGGAGCGGTTCGCTAGCTAGACGCGATGGCGGGCGAGCCCTTCACGCGCCGGGCTCGGCGGCCTCGGTCGGCGCGCTCCACACGCTCGCGCCCGACCACTGGGTGCCCTTCGCAGCCCTCGCGCGCACCCAGAGATGGTCGGCCGCGAAGACGGCGCGGGTCACCTTCCTCTGCGGATTCGGCACGTGACGGTCTCGGCGCTCCTCGGCTTCTTCGGCCTCGCGTTCGGGCGCGCGGTCTTCGAGAGCGCCGGCCAGAAGATGGAGGCCGTCGCCGGCATTCTCCTCATCGGCTTCGGCCTCGCGTACGGGGCGTGGGGATTGAAGCGCGCGGCCGGCCGGCGCGCGCCGGTATCTCGCGGCTAAGGTTCCCGTGGCTCGACCACTGGGGCGACGCGCTGGCGGGCGGACTCATCGCCGCGACCGGCGTCGTCGTGATGGCGCTCGGGATCTGACCGGGCAGCGTCGGGGGCTGATCAGCGCTCTTCGAGCCGCTTGAGGGCCTCGGGCGCGATCCGGGACGGATCCCAGGGCGGCTCCCACACGAGTTCCGTCGACACCGACGTGACGCCATGGAGCGCCGACGCCGCCCGGAGGATCCCGTGCGCGAGCATCGGTGTCACGGGGCAGCCCTGCGTCGTCGCGGTGAAGGTCACGTGCACGGTTCCTTCGGGCGAGATCGACACCCCATAGACGAGGCCCAGGTCCACGACCGAGAGACCCAACTCCGGGTCGATGACCGGCTGGAGCGCGTCGAGGACGTCGGACTCAGTGGGCAGCGGCATGTTGACTCCCGGCGGTCGCCCCGAAGGCGCGCGGCCATTTCGAGTGGGAGATGACGATCGCGAGGACCTCGGTCACGGTTCCCCTGCCGCCTCTGCCGCGGTCCGGCGCCGGAACGTGATGCGAAATCCCTCCGGTCCGAGGTTTTCCGTCTCGTTCTCGAATCCGAGCTTCGCGAGGACGCCAAAGAGAGGCACCGGCACGAAAGGCGCCCGGACGACGAGCCGGCCGCCCGGCTCGATGCCGCGCGCCGCGGTCAGGATTTTCGAAAGCGGCTCTTCGCCGCGCGCGAGGTCCGGCCTCACGTCGAGGAGCGTGTCGGGAGGAAGGGAGTCGGCCATGTCTGAATCTGTTCCCTCCGCGGTCGATCCGCCATGACGGGCGTCATGTGGGGATCGCCGGAGATCCGCTTTCCGCCTCCGCTCGGGCCTCGTACGCCTGGATGGCTGCGACCAGCTCGTCCAAGCCGGGCCCCGAAAGGACCCGGTCGGCCATCGGGTAGAGAATCCGCTCTTCCTTCTCGTTGTGGGGCCCGAGCGCGCCGTGGAGCCGGTGCCGCAGCGGGGTCGGGTCGACCGACGGATCGCCGATGGCGTCACGAAGCAGCTGGACGGCGGCGCGGATCTCGACGTGCTCGGCGCGCATCACCGCCGTGGGCCCGACATGGGGGGACAGCCCCGCCGCCGATTCGAGGGCCGGAAAGAGGAGGTCCTCCTCGAATCCGATGTGCCGGAAGAGGCCTCGGGCGAACCGGTCGAAAACCGCCCGCGCGGCCTCGAAGTCGCCGGCCGCGCGGGCGGCAAACGCGCCCTGCTCGAACGCGTCGATGCGGTCGTGGTCCCAGCTCAGCGCCTCGAAGACGCCGCGCTTCGAGCCCGGAGCGGCGTCCCGTCTCACGACATCGACTCGGACGGCGTTCCCGTCCGCCTCGGGGCTCCACTCGAAAAGGCCCTTTCGCTCCGCGGTGAGCGTCGCAAGGAACACGCGGGCCGTTTCGGTGGAGAGGCGCAGGGTGAGGAGTTGGCCCGGAGCGAGCGCGTCCACGAGCGAAAGGACGTCCTCCGTGCGAGGAGCAGCCCCGGAGAGATCGTGCGTGGGAGGAGCGACGGGTGTCGTCATGTATGAAGTTTCGGCCCGTTACCGGCCTCCCGCCATGACAGCCGTCATAGGGAGGCCTCACCTCGGAATTCAAATGCTCCGGGCACGCGGGGCAGCACGCTCTATTCGCTTCTGAAGCTGCTGACCTCGGACGATGAATGGCGGCCACCTCAGCAGATCGTCAAGGCTGGACAAGCCGGTCCAATAATGTCCCCCTGTATGACGCTCGTCATAGGGTTCCACCGCCCCGGGACCTACCTTGATCGGGCTGGGGAATGGTCAATGGTTCATCGATTCAACGTACCCGAGAGAAAGAGAAAGGAGAATGGCCATGTATCCAAGATCCTCGTCCCGCTTGACGGGACCGAGCTGGGAGAACTGGCGATCCAGCACGCAGAAGAGATCGGAAAACTCACGAAGGCGGAAATCATCTTTTTCCAGGTAGCTCAAAACCCGATTCGTTCGGTCCCACTTGCTGCAGGTCAAAAGGAAGAAACAAAAGCGACACAGGAAGAGACAGACAAGGCTGGCGCTTATCTTCAGAAGATGGCTTCTCCTTTGAAAGCAAAGGGCATCAACGTTCGTTGCGATGTAGAGGTGAGCGAGCCAACGGGCAAGATTCTCGGAAAAGCTAACAAAGAGAACGTGGATCTCATCGTGATGAGCACCCACTACCATGGCGAACTCTACAAGTTCGTTTTGGGGAGCATAGCGGAGAAGGTGCTGCTCGGGACGAAACGCCCTGTGTTGCTGGTCAAGCCGGAAAAGGTCCGCATCGCACACCATGTGGATGAGCAGGAGGCGGTCGGAAGATAGTCAGCCCAGGCTGTGAGGGTCAGCAACTGTCTTCGGCGGGCGTGCCGGCACCGGAGGGAAGGGAAGCTCGCTCATCTGGACGGGCGGGTGCGGACGGGTACGGCGGCACCTCACGCCGACGGCGCGGCGGGGAGGGGGGCTCGGAAGTCAGGTGATGGCCGAGTGCCGCCACGTCTGCGGTCTCGTCGGCTGAGCGACGCCATTATTCAGATCAAGCGCACGTACGACCCTCCCGAGCGCGGCGTCGCATGACGCGCGATCGACGGGCGCTCGCGCTCCACTGGCTGGCGCTGGCGGTCGCGACGCTCGCCAGCAGCGGGGCGCTCGCCTTGGGCGTGGTCGCCGCTCGGGTTCCGATCGTGGCGCGCCATCTCACGGACACCGACCTCGCTCGCCGTGTGCTGGTCGTCCACGTCGGTCTCGGCGTCGTGGCCTGGTTCTCCGCACTGCCGGTGGCGCTCTTTCACTTCCACCGGCTCACAGCGGGGCAGTCGCCGAGGGCGAGCCGGGCTGCCGCCCTGGCACCCTGGCTCTCGAGCGCCGGAGCGCCGCTCCTCTTCGGGCTTTTCCCCAGCCTCGGCGCGGTCCACCCCGTCAACTACGTGCCGCTCGTCGCCCACCCGCTCTATGCGACTGGGCTGCTGCTCTTCTTCGGCGGTGTGGCCCTGAGCTATCTCGACCGCGGCGTCCTCGGCGCAAGCATGCGAGGACCCGATTCGATGGCCGGCGTCGGACCGGACACCCGGTTTCCCCACGCGGTAGGGGCAACGCTTGCCGCGACCGGCAGCCTCGTCAACGTGGGAGCGCTCTATGTTCTGCTGGCACTGGCCGCGCTGGGAGCGGGGATCGTGCTCCTCCCCGACGGTCTCGACGACGGGACCCGATTCGAGATCCTGATGTGGGGCCCCGGCCACGTGCTCCAGTTCGCCAACGTCGCCTTCGTCCTGGTCGCATGGGCGCTGCTCGCCGCCTGGGGGTCGGGGCGGCGGCTCGGCGGCCGTCTGCGGTGGGTGTTCCTCGCGCTCGCGATCCCGCTGCTGCCGATCCTCGGTCTGCTGGCGCGGGGCCCGATGTGGTGGTTCTCCCGGCTCGGGTTCATGTACCTGATGCAGTGGGCGCTCTTTCCCGCCGTGCTGCTCTTCCTCGCGCTTCTCCTCGCACCGCACTTCAGGTTCCGGGAGATCGGCCCGGAGTCGCCGTCGCGGGCCGCGCTCTGGCCGCTTTCGGCGAGCGTCGCGCTGATGCTGGTCGGCTTTGTCTACGGGCGCTGATCCGCGGTTCCGACCTGCGCGTTCCCGGCCACTACCACGCCTGCATCGGTGCGGTGACGCTCGCGTACATGGCGCTCACGCTGCTGCTGCCCGGTGTCGAGTCGGGCGCGGCCGATTCCTCTCGCGCGCTGCGCCTCGTGGCCGTCCTCTATGGCGTGGGCCAGTTCGTGTTCGCAACCGGCCTCGTCCTCGCGGGCAGCTACGGCCTCGGCCGCAAGACCTACGGCGTCGAACAGCAAATTGGCCACGTCGGGCAGCGAATCGGCCTCTGGGTCATGGCGGCTGGCGGTATGCTCGCCTTTGGCGGAGGCGCGGTCTGGGCAGTGGCCGCGCTGCGCCGGCTACGGGCGCTGGGGCGCTCGTGATGGCCAATCGCCGGGGAAGGATCATGGGCCAGCGACCTGCCCGGCTGGCCGAATCTGTGCTGATCCGCGCACGGCAGGCCAAGGGGTTGCATGGAAGAGAGGTTTAATGTGGACCACACGAAGCCAAGGATCGACGCGCACAAGGCTGCTCCCGAAGCGTACGAAGCGATGTTGGCGCTCGAGCGCTATCTCCACCGCTGCGGACTGGAGCGCTCTCTGATCGAGCTCGTCAAGTTGCGTGCGTCTCAGATCAATGGCTGCGCCTATTGCATCGACATGCACACAAAAGACGCCCGGGCCGCCGGTGAAACGGAGCAGCGCCTCTATTTGCTCGATGCCTGGCGAGAATCGCCCTTCTATTCACCCCGTGAACGGGCCGCCTTGGCCTGGACCGAAGCCGTCACGCGGGTCTCGGAAACGCATGTGCCGGATGATGTGTACAAGGAGGCGCGACAGCACTATTCCGAGAAGGAGCTCGTCGATCTCAATTGGGTGGTGGTGGCGATCAACGCCTGGAACCGGCTCGCGATCCCCTTCCGCTTCCCGCCCGGCTCCTAGGGCGCCAGCGGCATGGCCGCGGCCCGGATTACGACACGGCCTGTCCGCGCTTGCGCGATCCGACGAGCAGGACGGCGACCGCCAGGACCAACGGGACGACCCCGATCACCAGGAATACTCCGTCGGCAGCGACGCGCGCCCACTCGAGCGCGTGGAACGTCCCGCTCATCAGGTACGTGAGCCGCCGCGCGTGCCAGTAGCCGTTCTGCAGGACGTCCCACAGCTGCAGGACGCCCGCCGGAAAGAGATCGATCGCCATCATCAGCGCGAGCCCCGCGTTCAGCCCCCAGAAGCCCACCCTGATCCCGCGCTCAGCGCGGGCCCATGTCGCGTCCTCGGCCAGCGAGCGCAGGCAGAAGACGAGCACGGCCAGCGCCAGCATCCCGAAGACGCCGAAGAGCGCCCCATGGCTGTGGTTGTTCGTCAGCGAGGTGCCTACCTCGAAGTAGGAAACGATCGGCAGGTTGATCAGGAAGCCGAAGATCCCCGCGCCGACGAAGTTCCAGAAGCCGACCGCCATCAGAAAGTAGATGGCCCAGCGGTGGCGGTCGGCGAAGTTCGCATGGCAGTCTTCGCACTTCCGGTCCCGCAGCCGGATGAAGTCCCAGGCGTCGAGGGTGAGAAGGGTGAGCGGGACCACCTCCAGCGCCGAGAAGCACGCGGCCAGGCCCATGTTGAGCGTTCCCTGGCCGGTGAAGTACCAGTGATGCCCGGTCCCCACAATCCCCCCGGCCAGATAGAGGATGGCGTCCAGGTAGATGACGCGCGTGGCGGTGCGGGTCGTAACCAGGCCCAGGATCACGAACATCACGGCGACAAGCACGGTGGCGAACAGCTCGAAGAAGCCCTCCACCCACAGGTGGATGATCCAGAAGCGCCAGTTGTCGATCACGGCGAAGTTCGTGCGGGGGCCGAAGAAGAGCGCTGGCAGGTAGAAGAGCGGGATCGCGGCCGCGGCGTAGAGGAAGAGCGAGGCCAGCTCGGACCGCTGCCGGTCCCGGATCGCCGGGCGCAGCGCCCGGTACATGAGGACGAGCCAGCCCGCGAGCCCGGCCGCCAGCAGGAGCTGCCAGAAGCGGCCGAGGTCCAGGTACTCCGAGCCCTGGTGGCCGAGCCAGAACCAGAGCGTGCCCAGGCGATCGTTGAGACCCAGCCATTCGCCGCCGAGGCTCCCGAAGACGACTACGGCGAGGGCCGCGAGCAGCGCGAGGGCGCCCGCCCGCTGCCCCCGGGGCTCGGCACCGCCGACGATCGGCGCGAGGAAGAGGCCGCCAGCGACCCACGCGGTGGCGATCCAGAAGATGGCGAGCTGAAGGTGGAACGTCCGGAGCAGGTTGTAGGGAAGGATCCGCGCGAGGTCGATCCCGTAGAAGGCGCCGGACTCGACACGATAGTGGGCGAGGGCGCCGCCCGCCAGCGTCTGCAGCAGGAACAGCAGGGCGACCACGCCAAAGTAGAGGCCGACCGCCTTCTGGCTCGGGGTCAGGGTCCAGCGGGCGAGGGCGCTGTCATGCACGTGCCCGCTCGCCGACGACGGGCCGTGCCAGCCGAGGTAGTCGAACCGGCCGAAAGCGAACAGGACGGTCCCGAGCCCCGCGAGGAGAGTCACGAGGCTGAGCGCGCTCCAGAGATAGGTCGAGGCGCTCGGCCGGTTGCCCACGGCCGGTTCATAGGGCCAGTTGTTGGTGTAGGAGTAGTCCTTGCCGGGGCGGTTGGCGACGGTCGCCCAAGCCGCCCACGCGAAGTACGAGGTGAGGTCCTCGAGCTCGCCCCTGTCGCGGATGTACTTCGCGGGCAGGCCCGGCGCCGGCGTCTTTCCCGAGAAGTACTCGGCCCACTCCGCCTTCTGCGTCTGCCAGGCGGCCGCCTCGGCCGCCGAGAACCGCAGCGCGCCGGTGCCGGGGTCGTAGCGGTTCTCCTTTAGCAGGCGGTGGACGGCAGCGTCCACGCCCGAGGCCGCGTCCGGATCGAGCTCCGCGTACGGGCGGCCGTGACGCTCGCGGGCGAGCGCGTCACGGGCGATCTCCGCCAGCCGGTGCAGGTACTCGGCGCTGTAGTCCGGGCCGAGGTACGCCCCGTGGCCCCAGAGCGTACCGTGCTCCATGAGGCCGTGCTTGAGGAAGACCTCCTGCCCATGCTCGACGTTCTCCCGCGTGAAGAGGGTCGCCCCGACGACGTCCGTCACTCGCTCGGGGATGGGCGGGGCGTTCGTGTAGGTGAGGACGGTCACCAGCGTGAGCAGGCTGAAGCCGAGCGCCATCACGAGGATGACGGCGTGGCGCCACCATGGCGAGAGCGGCTTCTCCGACGGGTCGGTCGACATGGCTAACTCCTCTTTCATAATTGCCGGACGGCGCGAAAGGTCCCCTCGTAGATCACAGGGCCACCCCGCGTGAATGTGCGGCCGGCGACCGGGCGGTTGTACTCCGTGAGCGGCCCCGGCGGGTCCTTCTCGAACCCGCCGCGAAGGAGCTCCCCCTTGAGCTCCGCCTCGGTCAGGAAGCACTGGGGTTCGCCCGCGAACTGGGTGAACACGAACGGCTCGCCCGGAACTGGCTGGTCATCGGGGGCGAGCGTGGCGCGGGAGAAGGTGAAGACGAACAGGCCTGCGCCCGGCCGGGCGACGCGTGCCGCCTCGGCGATCGCGCGGCGGAACTCGGCGGCGGACCGCGCGAGATTCCAGATCCCGTGAGCGACCACGAGGTCGACGCTCGCGTCACCCAGCGGCAGCCGGTCCATGGGCGCGCGTACGAGCGCGACCCGCTCGACGACACCCTGCGACACAACCCGGCGCCCGGCCGCCTCCAGCATGGGCCAGGCCATGTCGGTGCCGACCACCGTGGCGCCCTGCGCCGCCATGGGCGCCGCGTTGCGGGCTGCACCGCAGCCCACGTCGAGGACGCGCAGCCTCGGCCGGCGGGCGAGCTCGGCGCGGACGAAGGCCAGGAGGATCTCGTTGGCGGTGGCCGTCGAGAACCCCCGGACGACTCCCGCGTCCTCCCAGCGGCCCGCCACGTTTAGTGCTTGTGCTCGGCCGCGGGCGCCCCGGCGCCGTGGGCAGCCGACGTGGTGGCGTCCAGGTGCAGGCGCTCGACATAGTGTGTGAACTCCACGTACGCCTCGACGAACTCGCGGCCGGCGGCCACGCCCGCGTCGGACCGTTTTTTCGCGGCGGCAGCGCGCGCGAACCGCTCCCGGATCCCTTCCTCGATGTGATGGGTGATCCCTTTCGCGAGCGCGACCTTCGCGGCGTTGACGACGGGACCATCGGCTGTGTCGCAGTGGGCCCGAGCCGGATGGGCCGACAGGATCGTCCCGAGAACGAAAGCGACGACGACGGACGTTCGTGTGAACCTCATCAGTCCGTCGCGACCGGGCAGCCGGCCTGACACTTGACCTCCGCTTTCCAGTGGTCGAGGTCGGGAAACCGGACGCGAATGGCCATGTGAGTTCCACGTTGTTCCGGGATAGCGCCCTCCCGTTATGACGGGCGTCATAGGGGCCGCCTCTTTCCCCCCGAGAGGCGGTTTTCAGACCGTCGCGGTGCGGCTTCCTCGCGGCCGGCGTTTCCACGCGACATAGGGCCTCGCGAGCGCGCGCAGCGCGGCGAGCTTCGTCTCGTAGAGGCGCGTCCCGAGCGTCCGCGGAACGAGCTCGGCGGCCTCCTCCGGCTGCACGACGAGCGAGACCTGGATTCCGGGGAGGATTCCGACGGGCAGGCCCACGCGCGTGACCGCCCGCCAGAGGTACGCGAAGACTTCCTTCATGTCGTCCGGCTTCGGCGGGTCGATGTGCTCCATCGCGCTCCCGAGCGTGGGCCGGAAGATGCACACGGTCGGGAACGCGCCCGCGTTCACGATGCGGTCGATCGCGCGCTTCGTCGCGTCGATTGGCTCGGGACCCGCGATGATCTCGCCCGAGACCTTGCCGGGCCCGAGCTTCTTCGCCGTGTACTCCATCGCCTCGAAGAACGCCTTCTGGCCGACCGTCTGCGCCTTGCCGGGGCAGAGGCTCGCGAAGACCTCCGGGTCCTCGAACTCGTAGCAGAAGGAGAAGTGGTCGGTCCCAGCCTCGATGAGGTCGTCGTACTCGGCGAACTTGCGGCGCGGGACGGGCACGGCCTGGACGCCGATGAAGCCGCCGACCTCGGCGCGGATCGCCTTCACGAACGGCTCGCACTGCCTCAGGCCGTGGAGCGACTCAAGCTTGTCGACGTCCTCGAAGTGGTAGCCAGTATTCAGGTGCGTGAAGATCGAGCCGGAGTGGTCGCGCGCGGCCTTCGCGACCTCGACGACGTCCTCGACCTTCTTGCGCGACTCCTCCACCTCTCCCACGTTGCGGCCCGTCGTGCAGAACGCGCACGCGGGCGAGGCGGGCAGGTTCCAATAGAGGCAGGAGTTCGAGACGTAGATCCCGAGGTACGTGCCCTGGAGGACGCCGACGCGGCTCATCTCCGTGCCGGACGTCGTCTTCCACGAGTACCACTCGGGCTCTGGCGGCACCTCGACGGGATAGTGGTCGCCCGTGCGCGTGTCGGAGACGGCGTAGCCGCTTCCGCTCTTGAGGAGGAGGAAAGGCGACTTCGCCGCGAACGGCTCGACGACCGGGACGTTGATCCAGATCTTCTTCCTGGGCGACGGCAGCACGAGCTCGAGGCCGGAGCCGAGGCCGGCGCGCGTGCGCGAGATTCGGCGCCCGTCCTCGTCCACGTGGCAGGACTCGTCGATACGCATCCCGAGACAGAAGAGCTCGATCTCCAGCTCGACGGGCTTCAGCATGAATCTTTACCTATCCCTTCAGGCGCTTGCGCCGGGGGAGCATGTCGTTGATCTCGCGGAGGGCCAGCTCGAAGCCCTTCGTGACGCCCGCGGGCTCCTCGCCGCGCTGAACCTTCATCGTGTACTCGTCCTTCAGGCGCGTGAGGCGGTGGCCGAGCGCCCACAGGATCGTCTCGACCGCCTTCTGCTCTTCTTCCGACCGCAGCTTTGCCATACGCGCCATTCTGGACCACGATCGCGCGTCATGACGCTCCGCGTCGTCCTCGTCAGGACCCACAACCCGGGCAATCTCGGGGCGGCGGCGCGCGCCGCGAAGAATTTCGGGGCGGAGATTGCTTTACTCGGACCGCGCA
>Ga0207932_1000436_pt1 | contig 13937 bp, 7 predicted proteins | sample NGESurdeep092012_FD_184480 | JGI IMG/M metagenome (GOLD analysis project Ga0207932, IMG submission 184480) | Arctic peat soil microbial communities from Barrow, Alaska - NGEE Surface sample 415-2 deep-092012 (SPAdes) | ecosystem: Environmental > Terrestrial > Soil > Wetlands > Peat ...
CGCAAGGTTCAGGACACGCCGCTTCAGGAGTCCGCACCTCGCGGCATGGATGCGGTCGAAGCGGGTCCGCGCGCCGTGAGCTGGCGCGCCGATGCGCCGGCGTCGCTCGTGTGGGTCGAGGCGCTCGACGGCGGCGACATCGCCGCGCAGGTGCCGAAGCACGACCACCTCCTCTCGCTCTCGGCTCCGTTCGCCGGCGCGCCGACGGAGCTCATCGCGGTCGACTCACGCATCGGCGGCGGGCGCGGCGGCTCGGTCACCTGGGCCAGGTCCGACTTCGCGATCGTGAGCGAGGCGTCGCGCAAAAATCGCAAGGCTCGCACCTGGGCAATTGATCCAACGAATCCTTCGCAGGCGCCGCGACTCATGTGGGAGCGCAGCACCGACGATCGCTACGGCGATCCCGGTCGTTTCGAGCTCGCGCGCGGGCCGTTCGGCGACAACGTGCTGCTCACGTCGAAGGACGGAAAGTTCGCGTACCTCACGGGCGCGGGCTCATCGCCCGAGGGCGATCGTCCGTTCCTGAACAAGTATGAGCTCGCCACCGGCAAGTCGACGCAGCTCTTCCGCTCGGAAGCGCCGTACTACGAGAACGTCTCGACGATGCTCGATGCCGATGCCAACCGCATCGTGACGATTCGCGAGTCGGTCAACGAAGTCCCCAACTATTTCGTTCGCGACATCGCGGCCAACAAGCTGACGCAGCTCACGCACGCCAAGGACCCCGCGCCGGAGTTCGCCGGCGTCACGCACGAGTTCGTGCACTACAAGCGCGCCGACGGCGTGGATCTCACGGCGACGGTCTATCTCCCCGCCGGCTACGACAAGGCGAAGGACGGCCCGCTGCCGTTCTTCCTCTGGGCGTATCCCGCCGAGTTCGAGTCGGTCGCGGCGGCGTCGCAGGTGAGCGGGTCGCCGTATCGCTTCACGCGACCGTCGGGCGCGTCGCGCCTGATGATGCTGACGCAGGGCTACGGCGTGATGGACAATCCGACCATCCCGATCATCGCGCAGAACGGCGGCAAGCCCAACGATACGTACGTCCAGCAGCTCGTGGCCGGCGCCAAGGCGGCGATCGACAAGATCGTGGAGATGGGCGTGGCCGATCGCGACCGCATCGCCGTGGGCGGCCACTCATACGGCGCATTCATGACGGCGAACCTGCTCGCGCACACGAACTTCTTCAGGGCCGGAATCGCCGAGAGCGGCGCGTACAACAGGACGCTGACGCCGTTCGGGTTCCAGAACGAGGAGCGCACCTACTGGGAGGCGACGGAGATGTACACCAAGATGTCGCCCTTCACGTATGCCGACAGCATCAAGACGCCGATCCTGCTCATTCATGGAATGGCGGACGACAACACCGGCACCTTCCCGATCAACAGCGAGCGGCTGTTCGCGGCGCTCAAGGGAACCGGCGGCACGGCGAAGTACGTGCAGCTGCCCGCCGAGCCGCACGGATATCGTGCGCGCGAGTCGATCGGGCATGTGCTGGCCGAGGAAGTCGCGTGGCTCGACAAGTACGTGAAGCCGAAGGTGAAGGTGAAGGCGGACTGAGCCGGCGCTCTTGAAGCGACACGCGTTCGATGTAGGCCGTCTGCAACGGCGCCCAGCGCTGCGCGGATTCATCTGCGCGGTCGCGCTGTTGCAGTTGCTGCAGGCGTGCGCGGGCCGCACGAGGCCGGCCGCTTCTCCTGCTGACGACGCACTCCTCCAGCGAATCCTCGTCGCCGAAGACGCGCGAGGAACCGGCCCCGAGGGAACCAGGCCGCTGCTCGAAGGTCTCGCGAGCAATGACAGCACGCTGCGGTACGCGGCTGCCCGCGCGTTCGGCCGGCTCGGGTGGGCGCCCGTCACCTCCACCGCGAACCGCCCGTTCGAGCGCAGGGTGCCCGAGGAGTGCGCGCGCATCGCGCCGCGCGTGCATGCGGACAATCCGCGCACCATGCTCGGCGCAATCGATTCGCTCGCCCTGTGCACCCCGGACGCCTCCGATGACGGCACCGCGCGCATCGGCACACTGCGCGCGATCGCCGCGACCCTCGATCCCCGCGACGTTCCGCGCAAGCGCAACGGGGTCTCGTGGCACGCTGCGGCGCACGCGCTCGTCGCGCTCGCGCACGCTCCGAGCGGCGCACGAGCCGCCGCGGATCTCCTGCCGCGGTTCGTCGTGCATCCCCGCCCGCAGGTTCGCGAGTACGCCGCGCGCGCCGCGGCCCAGCTCAAGATCGGCGCCGTGCTGCTGCAACTCGCCGCAGACGCCGACGACAACGTTCGCGCCACCGCGATCGCCGGGCTGTCGCAAATTGGAAAACACGCGTACGACAGCGTATACGTCGCGGCGCTCGCCGCAAGCGGATACCAGGTGGTTCTCGCCGGCGCGGCGGCGCTTGCCGGCACGTCGAATCCGGCAGCCGTTCCCTCGCTGCTCAACTCTCTCGACCGCCTCTCCGCCGAACGCCGCGAGAACTCACGCGATGAGCGCATGATGATCCTGAACCGGCTCGCGGAGTTCGGCGCGCCGGGCGATGCGCCGCGCGTCGAGCGCTACCTCACCGACTTCGACACCACCGTCGCCGCGAAGGCCGCTTCGATGCTCACCAGGTGGACCGGCAAACCGGTCGTCGTACACGCACAGCCGCTCCCGATCCGCGCGGAACCGCTCGCGCAGCTCTTCCGCACGCGCGGCATGCAACTGCGCATCACGATGGCGAAGTCGAGCGGCGGCGGCACGATCGTCGTTCGCTTATTCAACGACGAAGCACCCGCGACGATCGCGCGCATCGTCCGCCTCGCTCGTGCCCATTACTACGACGGCCTCACCTTCCATCGCATCGTTCCGGGCTTCGTCATCCAGGGTGGCTCGCCCGGTGCAAACGAGTACGTCGGCGACGCCTCGTTCATGCGCGACGAGACCGCCGTGCGGTTCCACCTCCGCGGCACGCTCGGCATATCCACCCGCGGGCACGACACCGGCGACGCACAATTCTTCGTGAACCTCATCGACAACCGGCGCCTCGATAACGACTACACCGTCTTCGGCGCGGTCATCTCGGGCATGGACGTCGTCGACCAGATCCTCGAAGGCGACGTCATGGCGCGCGTCGAGATCATTGGCGGTAAGATTCCAAAGTGAGCGCACAGTCGTAGCTTCCTCGACCGCCGCTCCCCCTACTCTCGCAGGATCCACACATGCATTTCCTTCTCGCCGCCGCCTTCTTCTTTCAGGCCGCTGCCGCAGCCGACACCGCGATCCTCCACGGCGCGCGTGGCCCGGCATTCGCACCGGACGGCCGGCTCGCCGTCTCCGTCGACGGCGATCTCTTCGCACAGCAGTCGCCCGGCGGCCACTGGATGCATATCACCACCGGCATCGCGTGGGACCGCGATCCCGCGTGGACGCGCGACGGATCCTCCATCGTCTTCTCCTCCGATCGCTCCGGCCGCTACGCGTTGTGGCGCGTGAAGGTCAATGCGGATGGAACTGCAGGAACGCCGGAGCGCATCACGAGCTCGAACGAACCGGAGAGCGCGCCGAACGTCGGGCCGGACGGCACCATCGCGTTCGTGCGCGGCACCGGGAATGCATCCCGAATCTGGCTCCGCTCTCCGGACGGCACGGAGAGGCGGTTCTCCACGCGCGAGTCCGCCGAACTTGACCCCGCGCTTTCGCCGGACGGCACGCGCATCGCGTTCATCCAGCCGACCGAGACGGGCCGCAACGTCATTGTGCGCGGGCTGAACGACCAGCGCGCGTTCTTCGTGAACACGGACCGCAACGCCGAGCGCGTCGCGTGGGCGCCGTCGGGTGACCGACTCGCGTTCACGGCGGGCGGCCGCAACGGCGGCATCTACATCGCGCCGCCCGACGGCCGCTGGACGAACCTCGCCTCCACCAAGCACGGCGACATCGCCTGGTCGGCCGATGGCAAGGCGCTCGCGATCGTCGAGCACGACGACCAGACCACGGCCTATAACGGCGACCCGGACAGGCTCGGCGAACGCATCGCCTCGGAAACGTTCGCGAGCGAGCAGAAGGTGTTTCTCGTCACGGCGCCGCCTGCGCCGGACGCCGGGCTCGTCGAGCAGACCATTGTTTCTGCGCGCGACCGCGCCGAGCGATACGGCGACGCGTACGACCGCGTGTGGGATCGCTCGACCAAACTGTATTTCTCGCAGCCCGATGCCGCCGCGCGCCTCGTGCAGTGGCAGGCCGTGAAGGCGAAGCATCGGCCGGAGGCGGTGGCCGCGAAGAGCGATGATGATCTGCAGCGCGCGACCTACGCGATGCTGCGCGAACGCCCAGCCACTCGCTCGAGCGCGACCGGCCGCGCCGCGGTGAGCAGCGCGCACCCGGTGGCGACCGCTGCCGGCCTCGAGATTCTCAAGGCCGGCGGCAACGTCGTCGATGCGGCCGTTGCGGTCTCATTCGCGCTGGGAGTCGTCGAGCCCGACGCGAGCGGCGTGGGCGGCTACGGCCAGATGGTGATCAACCTCGCCAAGATGGAGAAGCCGACTCTCATTGAATTCATGACGCGCGTCCCCGAAGACGCGACGCTGAGCAACACGTCGATGATGGTGAACGGCCGCTACCCCGCCGACGGTCCCGCGCTCGTGAACGTCCCCGGCACAGTCGCCGGCATGTACCGCGCGTTCAAGGAATACGGCAGCGGCAAGGTCACCTGGAAAGACATCCTCGCTCCCGCCATCCGCGCCGCGCGCGATGGGTACTCTCTCAGTGAAGGGACGGCAACGACACTTTCAACAGAACGCGAGCACTTCCTCAAGTACGAGGGAAGCCGCGCGCTCTTCTTCAAGGACGGCAAGCCGAAGGTCGCCGGCGACACGATCAAGAATCCCGATCTCGCCTGGGTGCTCGGCAAGATCGCCGATGGCGGCGCCGATGGATTCTACAAGGGCGAAGTCGCACAGAAGTGGGTGAACGACATCCACTCCAAGGGCAACACGATGAAGATGACCGATCTTGCGCGCTACTTCGCGCCCGAACGCGAACCCGTGAGCGGCACGTATCGCGGCTACACTTTCTACTCGAGCGCTCCACCCGTGAGCGGCGGCGCCGAACTCGCCGGCCGCCTCAATCTTCTCGAACACTTCGAGAAGCCGAAGCTCTACACGGAAGACGCCGCGACGATGCACGCGATCGTGAGCGCGTGGCTCCTCGTGCCGAGCGCGCGCAATCGCATCGCCGATCCCGACCTCTGGCCCACCGACATCGCGCCAATCGTCAGCAAGGACACGGCGAGTATCCGCTGGCGCTGTTACGATCCGAACAAAGCGCTCACGCCGTCTCAACTGCGTGGCGACACGCTGGCGTGCGCGCTCGCGTCGAAGATGGAAGATGGAAGATCGAAGATCGACACGACTGCGACGTCCTCCATCTTCGATCTTCCATCTTCCATCGCTTGTGGCGCGGATCATGCCAGCGAAGTGGACTATTGCCACGCACAGGGCACCACGGCCTTCACTGTCGCAGACAACGAAGGCAACGCCGTCGCCGTCACGCAAACGCTCGGCACCTGGGGCGGAAACTTCTACGTCACGCCCGGGCTCGGATTCCTCTCGAACGACAAGCTCACGTCGTACGGCACCGATCCGACGCAGTACGGATCGCGGCTCGCCTTCGCGCGTCATGGCAGCACCATCACGCCGACCATCGTCTTCAAGGGGAAGAAACTCATCTTCGCCGTCGGCGCGGCCGGCAACAACTGGATCACTTCCGCCGTGTTCGAGACACTGCTCGGCGCACTCGACTACGGCATGGGCCCGCAGCAGGCGCTCGAACTTCCGCGATTCATTCCCGGCGCGGGACCCGGTGGTGGAGGCGGTGGCCGCGGAGCCGGCGCGGGAGCAACAGGTGCACCGGGCGCACCAATCGCTCCCGGCAATCCCGGTGCCGCGAGCGGCGGCAGGGGCGCTGCCGCGTCCGCGGCCAAATACAACATCGAGATGGAAGACGGGTTCTCTCCCGATGTCATCAAGCGCCTGCGCGAGCTCGGCTACGACATCAGCTTCGTCTCGATGCGCGGCGAGCTTCGCGAGGGCTACGGCGCCGCGGTCGCGATCGATGGAAAGAAAGTCACCGCGGGCGCCGATCCGCGTCGCGCGGGCGCGGCGGGCGCGATTCCCTAACGCGGGAACGAATTATATTCTTCCTTAGGGACAAGAAGGCCCAGTCATCGCGCCCGTAGTGCGCTGACAGCCAGCCACACCGCCATCGCCACGCCGATCGCCACGATCGCGATGCGCACGCTCCTGTCCGACACCCGCTGCGCCACGCGGGAGCTCACGTAGCCGCCGACGATCGACCCGAACGTCATCACCAGCACCATCGGCCAGCTCACGAGCGACGGCTGCAGCGAGAAGATCAGCGCCGCCGTGACGTTCGTGAGCATCCCGCTCCAGAGCTTGAGTCCGTTCATCTGGTGGATGTTCATCAGCCCGGCGAATCCGAAGTTCGCGAGCATGAGCGCGCCGGCGCCGGCGCCGAAGTACCCGATGTAGATCGAGATCGCGAACTGCGTCACGAGCAGCGTGGTCGTCGGCGACGCCGGCACGATCTCTTCTCCCCCGATGACCGGATGTTCCGCCGTGATTCCCATGAGCTTCGCATGGATGCGGACCGCCAGCCGCGTGATCTGCACCTGCGCCGCGAACAGGAACGTCGCCAGCAGCACGAACCCCGGCACCATCGCCGCGAACTGCTTGGGCGGCGTCTTCAGGAGGAAGAACGCGCCGAGCGACCCACCGACGATGCACGGCACCACGAGACCGCGCATGAAGGGCGCAGAGCCTTTCATCTCCTTGCGATAGCCGAGCTGCGCGCCGATCCCGCCCGAGAGAAGCGCGACCGTGGCCGTCGCATTGGCCGCGATCGGCGAGAGCCCGAACGCGACGAGCACCGGATACGCCACGAGCATCCCGCCGCCCGCCAGCGCATTGACCGCGCCAGCGATCGCAGCGCACGCGCTGAGGATCAGTATTTCGGAAAGCGACACGTCAAGCCAATGTCAGCCGTTCCACGGCGCCGTGCACCGTGTCGCCGTCGAAGTCGAGAAAGATCTGATGATCGGTCACCGTCATCGAGAACTTCACGCGTCGGTCGAGCCGCTGCACGAACTCCGCGAGCAGCTCGCGATCCACCGCATAGAGCTCGAGCGACTCGGCCTTGTGGATGCGCTCACCTTCGTACGCGCGCAGGAAGATCCGCGGCTCCTTGTGCGTGTACACCGCCACGCGTGGCGACGCCTTGCTCGCCTTGTGCAGCCGCGCCGCATCCGGCGAGCCGATCTCGATCCACGCCGTCAGCGCGCCGGTGAGATCGCGCACGCTGATGGCCGGCACGTCAGCCTCGCTCAGTCCCTTCGAAAAAGAAATCCCTTCCTTGTATTCGAGGCAGTACGCGAGAATGCGCGTCGCGAAATACTCCTCGGTCTCCGAGGGATGGCACGCGGCCTTGATGGAAAGCGATTCGTAAACACCACGGTCGACGTCGCTGAGTGCGACGTCGACCGTGTACATCGTGGAAGAGAGAGCCATCGAACAAAGCTAGCGACCTCGCGCCCCTGCTTCGTGTCTCCCTACGGCTTCTTCGTCTTGTCCGGATACGTCGGCCGCTTGGGCGCCGCTGGCGGACTCTTGCGCAGCTCCGCCATCACGACGTCGATCGCTCTCTCGAGCTGCGGATCGTGACCGGCGGCCAGTGCCGCAGGCGTCTGCTCCACCTCGATGTCCGGTGGAACGCCCTCGTTCTCCACGACCCATCCGCCCTCCGGCGTCCAGATCGCGACGTTCGGCGCCGTGACGGTGCTGCCGTCCATCAGCGTCGGGAAGCCGAGGATGCCGACCAGCCCGCCCCACGTGCGCTTCCCGATGATCGGACCCATCCCGAACTTGTGCCACATCCACGGGAACAGGTCTCCGCCCGAGCCCGCCGTCTCGTTCACGATGAGCGCCTTCGGTCCCTGGATGGACGCCGCGGGTGTGCGCATGTCGTCGCCGTACCGCGTTGCCCAATTGCTGATGAACGGGCGGCGCAGGATATCGATGTAGTAGTCTGCGATGTCGCCGCCGCCGTTGTCGCGCTCGTCCACCACGATCCCGTCCTTGTGCGCCTGCGGGTAGAAGTAGCGCTTGAAGTAGTCGTAGCCCGGCTGCGCCGTGTTCGGCACGTACACGTACGCGACGCGTCCGCCGGAAACCGAATCCACGACGTGCATGTTGTGCTCCACCCACGCGCGGCTCCGGAGCGCGCCCTCGTTGGCGATCGGCACCACCTGCACCGTGCGCGACGCGCTGCCGTCGGCGTTCGGCCCCACGATGATCTCGATGATCTTGCCCGACGTGTTCTCGAAGAACGAGTACAGGTTGGCCGGCGGGCGAACGTCCAGTCCGCGAACGGAGAGCAGGTACTCGCCCTCCTTCACGTTCACGCCCGGTTCGGTGAGCGGCGCGCGCAGCGATGGCGTCCAGTTCAGTCCGCCATAGACCTTCGCGAACCGATACCGGCCGTTCGCCACCGTATAGTCGGCGCCCAACAGGCCGCCCGGCACGATGCGCGCCGTGGCGAGGCGGTCGCCGCCGCCGCTGAAGTGATGGCCGACCGACAGCTCGCTCATCATCCACTGGATGACACGGTTGACGTCGCCCTTGGTGGTCGCGTCGGCGAGGAAGACCTCGTACTTCCGCTTCGCCGCCGGCCAGTCGACGCCGTGCATGTTCGGCGCGTAGAAGTAATCGCGGTTGATGCGCCACGCCTCGTCGAAGATCTGCTTCCACTCCGCGCGCGGATCGATGCGTACGTCGATGTCGGTCGTCGCGAGATGCAGCTGTCCCGTCGTCGGAGCGGCGGTCGTGCCCGCGATGTACCACGCGCCCGCCAGCGAGTAGAGCATCTTCTTGCCGTCGGCGGAGAGCTGGAACCCGCCGACGTTCGGCAGCAGCGTCTCGTCCTTGCGCTTGGTCAGGTCGTAGCGGTGGAGCGCGTTGTTGCCATCCGCGCTACGCGTGAAGAACAGCATCCCCGCCTCGCCGGCCTGCAAGTTGTTGAAATCGGCGGCCGGGATCGGGAACGCGACGACGCGCTGCTCGATGCCATCGAAGTCGATGCGCGTCGGCGTCGCCTTGGCGTTCGGCGCGGTGGGCTTGGCTGCTGCGGCTCCGGCGGGCGCCGCCGGCGCGGCTGCTGCCGGCGCTCCGGCCGCCGCGGCACTGTCGGCCTTCGCGGCCGCCTTCTCCTCGTCGCTTTCCTTGATGAACGGGTTGGGCAGGTCCTTCCGCAGCACGATCGCGTAGATGGACTCGGTGGTGGGCAGGTTGATGTTCGACTGCGCGAACCAGTCCAGCGCCGGGCCCGCGTCGGTCGACGCGAGCACGAAGAGATACTTGCCGCTCTTGTCGAAGGCGGGCTCGCTCACCGCGCTCAGGCCGTCGGTGATGCGATACGACTTGTCCTCGTCCGCGTTCCACGCGAACAGCGTGGTCACGAGCGTCTGCGTGCCGATCGCGTACGCGAGCCATTTGGAGTCCGGCGACCACGACACGCGCGTCCCGCCCACCGAGAGCGGGCTGTAAATCTTGTTTCCGCCGAGCCGTTTCGTCACGCCGGTCTTGAGGTCGAGCACGAGCACCGACTGCGAGTTGTCGGTGAACGCGATCCGCGCAGCGTCGGGCGACCACGTCGGGTTCAGGTAGAAACCGGCACCGCCCGGCTTGTAGCTCTTCACCTCGCCCTTCCCGTCCTGCGGGCCGACACGCAGCTGGTACTCGCCGCCCTCGTCGGAGAACCAGGCGATGCGCGTGCCGTCGGGCGACCACGAAGGCGAGCGATCGTGGACGGCTGCCGAATTCGTGAGGTTGCGCGGATCGCCCTTCTCGGCCGGCACCGTCACGATCTCACCGCGGAACTCGAACGCCGCGCGCGCGCCGGTCGGTGAGATGCTGGCGCCGCGAATGTACTGATTGCCGCTCACCCACCGGGCTCTCGTCTCCCGCAGATCCGCCGCAACGCCGATCGTAAGTTTCCGGCTCTGCCCCGACGCCGGGTCGAGCAGGTGCAGGTAGCCCGCCTGCTCGTAGATGATCTTTCCGCCTCCCGCCGACGCGTTCAGCACGGGGAAATCCGCGTGGTGCGTGAGCTGGCTGATCTTCTTCGACTTGAGGTCGTACGCGTACACGTTGAACTCCCCGTCGCGATCGGATCGGAAGTACAAGATGTCACCGACCCACATCGCGTCCACGTCGTTGGAGCGCGTCGCGGGCTGCGGCACCTTCTCCATCGCGTGCGAGCCGCTCGTGTAAAGCCAGATCTCCGAGGCGCGTCCGCCGCGATACCGCTTCCACTCGTCGAACGCCCGCGTGAGCGGATTGTAGGCGATGCGGCGGCCGTCGGGTGAGTACGTGCCCTGGGTCGCGCTCGGTATGGGCAGTGGCTCTTCCACCCCGCCTTCCACCGGGACGGTCCAGAGCTGGCTGTTCCGCGTGGTCGCGCCGCTGCGCGTGGAAACGAAGAGCACGTGCTTCCCGTCCGGGGAGAAGCCCTGCGCGATGTCGACGGCGGGATGGAACGTGAGTCGCTTCGGCACACCGCCCGTCGCGGGAATCACGTACACATCCGTGTTGCCGTCGTAGTTGCCGCTGAACGCGATGAGCGAGCCGTCGGGCGAGAAACTCGGGGAGCTCTCGTCGCCGTCGGCCGTCGTGAGCCGCCGCACGTCGGTGCCGTCGAGCTTCGCGGACCAGAGGTCGCCGGCGTAGACGAACGCGACGCGCGTCGCGCTCACGGCGGGCTGGCTGAGCAGGCGTGTGTCGGTGGTGCTCTGTGCCTGGGCGATCGCGGCGGCGCCGATCAGCGCGAGCACGGCAAGTGGGCAGCGCATGGTTGTGAGCCTCGAGAGGGATGTCGCGGGCGAATGTGCGGCAGACGAGAATGGCATCTTCGCGGAAGTTGCGCCAGCGGTGGTATTATTGCGGGGTCCTCACCGCGAGCATCCCATGACTCGACTGCGCGCCATCGCCGCCTTCGTCGCTCTCTCCGCTATTGCCTCGTGCGCCGCGCCGGCCGCGGACCGCGGCACCGCCGCCGCGCCTCCGGCCAGCTACTTCGACACCACCGGCCACGCCGACGTCTACAGCGGCGGCGTGCGGCTGATCGCCGTCAACACGCCAAAGGGCACGTTCCACGTCTGGACCAAGCGCACCGGCAACAACCCGCGCATCAAGCTCCTCCTCCTGCACGGCGGGCCCGGCGCGACGCACGAGTACTTCGAGTCCGCCGATTCGTACCTCCCCGCCGCCGGCATCGAGTACTACTACTACGACCAGCTCGGCTCGTTCTACAGCGACCAGCCGAAGGATTCGTCGCTCTGGCGCACAGAACGGTTCGTCGAGGAAGTCGAGCAGGTGCGCAAGGCGCTCGGCATGGACAGCACCAACTTCTTCCTGCTCGGCCACTCGTGGGGCGGGATCCTCGCCACCGAGTACGCGCTCAAGTACCCGAAGAACCTCAAGGGGCTCATCATCTCGAACATGATGTCCAGCATCCCCGCGTACCAGGAATACGCGAACAAAGTGCTGATGCCGGCGATGGACCAGAAGGTGCTCGCCGAGGTGAAGGCGCTGGAGGCGAAGAAGAAGTACGCCGATCCGCGTTACATGGAATTGCTGATCCCGAGCCACTACGAGAAGCACATCCTGCGCCGGCCGTACGCGGAATGGCCCGACCCCGTGATTCGCGCCTTCAAGCACATCAACGAGGACATCTACATCCCGATGCAGGGGCCGAGCGAGCTCGGCGCGAGCGGCAAGCTCGAGAAGTGGGACCGCAGCGGCGACCTCAAGAACATCACCGTGCCGACGCTCGTCATCGCCGGCGCGTACGACACGATGGACCCCAAGCACATGGAGTGGATGTCGAAGCAGCTGCCCAAGGGGCGCTTCCTGCTCTGTCCCAACGCGGGGCACATGGCGATGTACGACGACGGCCCGACGTATTTCGGCGGGCTCATCAAGTTCATGAAGGACGTGGACGCCGGCACATTCTCCAGGTAGGGAGACAATGATGAACAAGCGCGACTTCCTCCGCACCGTGGGTGGCGCGTCGCTGGGGATGATGTTCGGTCCGGAGCTTCTCGGCCGCCTCGCATCTATGCCCGCCGCCGCGCTCGCCAAGGACGAGCCGTTCTGGGCCGCGATGCGCGCGAAGTTCAAGCTCACGCCGGACTACATCAATCTCGAGAACGGCTACTACTGCTTCCAGCCCGAGGAAGTGCTGGACGTGTTCATCAAGAACGTGCGCGCCATCAACGTCGAGGCGTCGCACTACATGCGCACGCGCCAATACGACGACAAGCTCCGCGCGCGCACGAAACTCGCCGCGATGGCCGGATGCTCGCCGGACGAGTTGGTCATCACCCGCAACACCACCGAGTCGCTCGATACGGTGATCGCTGGCTTCGACTGGAAGCCCGGCGACGAGGCGGTCATGGCCAACCAGGACTACGGTTCCATGATCGACATGTTCAAGCTGCAGGCGCGGCGGCATGGGATGCGGAACACAATGATCGACATCCCGATGGACCCGAAGTCGGATGACGAGGTCGTGCAGGTCTACGCGAACGCGCTCACGCCGGCGACGCGCCTGCTCATGATCCCGCACATGGTGAACATCACGGGACACGTGCTCCCCGTGCGGGCGATCTGCGACATGGCGCATGCCCGCAACGTGCCGGTGATGGTCGACGGCGCGCACGCGTTCGCGCACCTCGAGTATAAGATCCCCGACCTGCACTGCGACTACTACGGTGCGTCGCTCCACAAATGGCTCGCCACGCCGCTCGGCGCCGGCATCCTCTACGTGAAGAAAGATCGCATCAGCTCGCTCTGGCCGGTCTTCGCCGATCTCGGCATGCCCGATGATGACATTCGAAAGCTCAACCACACCGGCACGCATCCGGTGCACACCGACCTCACCATCGAGAACTCGATCGCGTTCCACGAGATGATAGGGAGCGCGCGCAAGGAGGCGCGCCTGCGTTACCTGCAGCAGTACTGGACGACGAAGGTGCGCGGGTTGCCGAAGATCGTGATGAACACGCCATCGGATCCGAGGCGCACGTGCGCGATCGCGAACGTTGGCGTGACGGGCATCGCACCGGGCGACCTCGCCAAGGTGCTGCTCGAGAAGTACAAGGTGTTTACGGTGGCGATCGACGGCGCTGGAGTGCACGGCGTGAGGGTGACGCCGCAGGTGTATACGTCTACTGTTGAACTTGACTCGTTCGTGAGAGCGCTGAAGGAACTGGCGGCCTGACGTTCGGAGCAGCCCGCCGATGTAGAACCCGAATCCCAGCACCGAATCGCAGCGCGGGCACGAATACATGACCTCCGAGGTTTCGTTGATCCTGCGAGCCTCCAGCGTGTCACCCTCATCGCCGGTATGCAATAGTGACAGAACTATGAAAGCACCGCACCCGGCCAGTAGTTCCCTCCTCGCTTGTGGGTGAAAGACTTCAACCTTTGCGAGTCTGTCCGACGCAGTGTAGTTTCGCAGTCAAATGAGTCTGCCGGCCCAGGAGTTGCCACCCGGTTCGTCTTTCGGGGCATACAAGATCAACAAACTCCTGGGCCGAGGAGGCATGGGCGCGGTGTACGAAGCCGTGCACGAGGACGACGGCCGCGTCGTCGCGCTCAAGCTGCTCAGCGTCGAACTCGACAACATGGACTCGCGCCAGCGATTCCTGCGCGAGGGACAGACCGCCGCCGCGATCAACCATCCGAACGCCGTCTACATCTACGGCACCGAAGAGATCGACGGCGTGCCGGTCATCTCGATGGAACTCGTGCCCGGCGGCACGCTCGAGGAGAAGGTGAAGGAGCGCGGCCCGCTGCCCGTTGCGGAGGCCGTCGACGACATCCTCCAG
>Ga0207932_1000437_pt1 | contig 13936 bp, 12 predicted proteins | sample NGESurdeep092012_FD_184480 | JGI IMG/M metagenome (GOLD analysis project Ga0207932, IMG submission 184480) | Arctic peat soil microbial communities from Barrow, Alaska - NGEE Surface sample 415-2 deep-092012 (SPAdes) | ecosystem: Environmental > Terrestrial > Soil > Wetlands > Peat ...
CAGCGTCGCCAGCTGCCAGTGCCCCGTCACTTGCTCGGCGCCGCCGGCCGAGACGACGCGGCACGCGCTCCACGACTGGTAGCCGTTGACGAGGAGCGCCGGCCCCCGGCCCGCGGCGCGCGGTGTGCCCGCGCGTCCGTGCGTCCGTGCGCTCGGCAGGCCCAGCGCCGGCACCCGCGCCACGCCGCTGTCGAGGAAGTGGATGGCTGCGAGGGTCGCGTCGTCGCCGAGGCCGCGGACGCTCACCGCCACGAGCGGCCACGCCGGCACTCCGGCGCCGGGGCGCCCGTCGAGGAACCGTGCCGTGACCTCCAGGCCGCGCGTGGTGCCGACCACCGACCACCCCGCCGGCGCGTCCCCGCCGCCGTAGCGGAAGCGGCGCAGGCCCTCGAGGGTGCGGAGCGGGAGGGGCGGCGCGCCGGCGAGCTCCAGGGCGATCTCCCCGCCGGCGACCACCGCGGCGCCGTGCGCGGAGGAGAGGCTCCAGCGGGCGTGCTCGTCGAGGGCGAAGGTCCACGCGTCGCCGGCATCGCGCCGCCGGCGGCGGGGACGGCCGGCCACGGGGAGCGCCGCCGCCATCGCCGCCGCCTGGAGCAGCTCCCGTCGCCGCATCGCTCCTCGCCCTCCCCGTCCGGAACTGTGCTTGAAGTTGCCCACCGCCCGCCCTACCTTCGCTGCAATATGGCGCAACCCCCGGCCGGCCGCCTCGACGGCGCGGCTTCCGACGCATCGGTCCCCACCCATCCCGGCATCCGTCTTCTCGCGGAACTGACCGGCGTCCTCTCCGGGAGCGTCTTCTCGGAGGAGACCCTCCTGTCGGCCGTCGAGACCCTGCGCCGCGGGCTGCAGGCGCAGCGCTGCCGGCTGTGGGTCCGCGAGCCGGGAAGCGACGCCTTCCGGGCCATCACGGCCGCGGGGGACGAGCCCGCCCCCGGCGACGCGGCGCGCATCGCGGAGACGTTCGACGCGGTGAGCGCCCCCCGCGCCGACTCCTGGGAGGTGATGGAGCTGCGCGTCCCGGTGCTGCACGAGGGGGAGCGGCTCGGCCTCATCGAGGTGCTCGTGACCCGCGAGGGGCGCGAGCGGATGGTCCGCGACGTGCTCGCCGTCGCCGCGAACATCCTCTCCCCGCTCCTCGCCTCGCAGGAGCTCTCCCAGGACCTCGCCGTGGAGGTGGCGCGCCGCGCCCGGGAGATCGACGCCCAGCGCCGGTTCACCACCAAGGTCATCGACTCCCTCCCGGTCGGACTGTACGTCATCGACCGCGACTACCGGATCCAGGCCTGGAACCGCAAGCGCGAGACCGGCACCCAGGGCGTGCCCCGCGAGGAGGCGATCGGGCGCGCCATCTTCGAGGTGCTCTCCCGCCAGCCGCGCGACCTGCTGCGGCGGGAGTTCGACGAGGTCCTCCAGTCGGGGCGGATGCAGGTGATCGAGCAGGAGTCGGTCCTGTCGGGCGAGGCGCGCCACTACCGGATCACCAAGATCCCGATGCGCCTCAACGACGACGAGGTGACGCACGTCATCACCATCGGCGAGGACATCACCGAGTGGCGGGACGCCCTGCGCCGCATCGCGCAGTCGGAGAAGCTCGCGGCCATCGGCCAGCTGGCGGCGGGGGTGATGCACGAGATCAACAATCCCCTCGCCACCATCGGCGCCTGCGCCGACGCCGTGCGCGGCAAGGCGGAGGACGCGGGCCCCCAGGTCGCGGAGGGGATCGAGGAGTACCTCAAGATCGTGGACACCGAGGTCCAGCGCTGCAAGCACATCGTCGAGGGGCTGCTCGAGTACAGCCGCCCCAAGAAGGCGGCGATGGTGCCGGTCGCGGTCAACACGGTGGTGGAGGAGACCCTCTTCCTCCTCAAGCACCACGACCGCTTCAAGCGGCTCGAGCTGCAGCGCGAGCTCGCCGAGGCCCTCCCCGCCGTCGAGGCCAACGCCGAGCAGCTGATCCAGGTCTTCATGGCGCTGATGCTGAACGCGCTGGACGCGATGGAGGCCCGCGGCACCCTCACCGTCCGCACCGGCCGGAACCCCGCCCGCGCCGACGAGGTCTTCATCGCCCTCTCCGACACCGGCGCCGGCATCCCGGGCGGGGACATCCAGAAGATCTTCGAGCCCTTCTACACCACCAAGCCTCAGGGGCGTGGTACGGGGCTCGGCCTCTCCATCTGCTACGCGATCGTGGCGGAGCACGGCGGGCGCATCACCGTGGACTCGCAGCTCGGCCACGGCTCCACCTTCACCGTCTTCCTGCCCGTCCGTGCGCATCCTGGTCGTTGAGGACGACCGCACCGTCGGGCAGTACGTCGCCCGCGGCCTCGCCGAGCAGCAGTACGCCGTCGAGCTGGTGGGCGACGGGAAGGCCGCGCTCGAGGCCGCGGGCTCGGGGCACTTCGACCTCCTGGTGCTGGACCTCCGCCTCCCCGGGATGTCGGGACTCGAGGTCCTGCGCACCCTCCGCGACCGGGGCGTCGGCACCCCCGTCCTCGTCCTCACGGCGCAGGACTCGGTGGAGTTCAAGGTGGACGCCCTGCGGATGGGCGCCGACGACTACGTCACCAAGCCCTTCGCGATGGCCGAGCTCCTCGCCCGCGTCGAGGCGATCGGCCGGCGCCCCAAGGCGCTGACCCCGCCGGTGCTCCAGGTCGCCGACCTGCGCCTCGATACGGGGAGCCGCGAGGTGACGCGGGGGGAGGAGGCGATCGAGCTCACCCCCAAGGAGTACGCCGTCCTCGCCTACCTCGCCGGCCACGCCGGCCGCGTGATGAGCCGCACCATCATCACCGAGTACGTCTGGGACTACCACTTCGATCCGGGCACCAACATCGTGGACGTGGTCATCAACCGCCTGCGCAAGAAGATCGACCAGGGCCGGCGGACGAAGCTCATCCACACGGTGCGCGGGGTCGGCTACGTCGTGAAGGCCTGAGGTGCGCACCATCCGCATGCAGCTCACCGTCTGGTACGCGGTGGCGCTGCTCGGCACCGTCCTGGTCTTCGGCGTCACCCTCTCCTTCGTCCAGCGGGGCGCCAACTACCGCGAGCTCGAGCGCCGGCTCACCGCCGAGGCCGACCTCGCCGCCGCGCTGATCCAGCAGGCGGCGCAGCGCGGCGGGCCGCTCATCGAGTACTCCTCCGATCCGGAGCTGGCGCTGCTCAGCGTGGGCGTCGCCGAGAACCTCGACAGCACCATCCAGGACTACATCATCGTCGTGGACTCCGCGGCCCGCGGGCTCTACGGCTCCGCCGAGGTGCGGCGCCTCACCCCGGCGGCCACCGACCTGCTGCGCCAGCGCGTCTTCGCCATCGCGAAGGAGCACGAGAGCTTCTCGCTGGACCTCGACCACGTGGGCCTCCGGTTCGTCGAGCGGCGCATCACCGGCGCGGGACCCGCGATCATCGCCGTGGCGGTGGGCACCCCCACCCGCGAGGTGGACGTCTCGCCGATGCGGCTCGCCACCTCGATGCTGGTCGTGCTCCCCTTCATCCTCCTCGCCGCCCTCGCCATCGGGTGGGTGCTCTCCTCCTGGGCGCTCCGCCCGGTGGGGGACATGATCGACGAGCTGGAGGCGATCACCGACGGCCGCAGCCTGCACCGCCGCCTCCCGGTCCAATCCGCCGGGCGCCCCGACGAGCTGGGCCGCCTCGCCAACACGCTGAACGCGATGATGGCGCGCCTCGAGACGTCCTTCGCCGCCCTCCGCCGCTTCATCGCCGACGCCAGCCACGAGCTCAAGACCCCCCTCACCGTGATGCGGGCCGGCGTCGAGCGCGCCCTCACCGACCCTCGCACCGGCCCCGAGGCCCTCGGCCCCCTCGACGAGACCCTCCGGGAAGTGCGGCGGATGACGGAGCTGGTGGACGCCCTCCTCACCCTGGCGCGCGTGGACGAAGGCCGGCTCGAGCTGCACACCGAGCCCGCCGACCTCGTCGCCCTCGTCGCCGAGGTGTGGGAGACGGGCCAGATGCTGGGGGAGGAGGCGCGGCTCACCGTGCTGCTCGAGCAGCCCGACGGGCCCGTCGTGGCCGAGGTGGACGGCGGCCGCATCCGGCAGCTCCTGATGAACCTGGTGAGCAACGCCGTGAAGTACACGCCCGCGGGGGGGACCGTCTGGCTCTCCCTGACCGCCATCTCGGAGACCGCCACCATCTCCGTCCGGGACACCGGCATCGGCATCGCCCCCGGGGACGTCGGGCGGGTCTTCGATCGGTTCTGGCGCGCCGACTCCGCCCGGTCCCGCACCGGCGAGCGCCCGGGGATCGGCCTCGGTCTCTCCATCGGGAAGTGGATCGCCGAGGCGCACGGCGGCTCCCTGGCCGTGACCAGCCGGCCGGGGCGGGGCAGCACCTTCACGGTCAGCATCCCCCGGGTGCGGGCCCCCCACCCGGCTGTCATCGAATCGTAATCTCCGGCTTATTGAAGGCTCATATGGGGCGTGTAGGTTACCCCTCGGTAGCCTGTCCCAGGAGGAGCCGAATGTTCGACAACTTGATCGAGTCCGCGCCGCACAAGAGTTCGGCCGGCAGCGTCAAGACCGGGGTCATGTCCGTGATCCTGCACGCCGCCATCATCAGCGCCGCGGTGTACGCGACGCTGCAGGCGGGCGAGTCGGTGGAGGAAGTGCGACAGGTGGACGTGACCCTGCAGGTCCAGCAGCAGAAGAAGCAGGACGAGCAGAAGCAGGAGGCGGCGCCGCCGCCCCCGCAGGTCAAGGGGTTCCAGACCCTGGCCATCCCGACGAACATCCCGGTGAACATCCCGCCGCCGTCCACCCAGGAGTTCAACGCCGCCGACTTCTCGGGCGTCGGCGTCGAGGGCGGCATCGCGCGCGGGCAGACGGAGGAGCGCCAGACGGTCATCCGCCAGGACCAGCCGTACCTCGAGGCGGTCGTGGAGGAGCGGCCGGAGCGCATCAGCTCGCCGCCGGTCCGGTACCCGGACATCCTGCGGCAGGCGGGCATCGAGGGGCGGGTGCTCCTCGAGCTGGTCGTCGACACCGGCGGCCACGCGGAGCGCGGGTCGATCCGCGTGCTGTCGAGCACGCACCAGCTGTTCGAGGGCCCGGCGCGCGAGGTCGCGCAGTCGAGCCTCTTCAGCCCCGGCCGCATCCAGGGGCGCGCGGTGCGCGTCCGGGTGCAACTGCCGATCAACTTCAGCATCGCGCGTGCGGGCGGTCAGACCCCCTGACGTGGCGTAGGCGCCGCGCCCAGCCGCGCGGCATGAGTCCGGACCTCGGAGGAGATGTCGCATGAACATGTCGTTGATTGAACTGTGGGGCCACATGGGCAGCTTCGCCCGTGGCATCGTCTTCATCATGGTCATCATGTCCGTGTGGTCGCTGGCCGTGTCGTTCGGGAAGTGGTGGAAGCTGTTCCGCGCGCAGCGGGAGACCCGGAAGTTCGCGCCGGAGTTCTCGCGCTTCCTGCAGGAAGAGCAGATGGAAGGGGCCATCGCCCTCTCCGCGAAGTACAAGAAGTCGCACGTGGCGCGCATCCTCACGGGCGCCCTCGAGGAGATCCGGCCGCTCCTCACCGACCAGCACATCACCGTGGCCGACATCAACTCGGCCGAGCGGGCGATCGAGCGCCAGATGCTGATCATCGTGTCCGAGCTGAAGCGCGGCCTGGGCATCCTGGCCACCGTCGGCGCTACGGCGCCGTTCGTCGGCCTGCTGGGCACCACGATGGGTATCGTCAACGCGTTCACCGGCATGGCGGCGGGCGGCGGGTCGGGCGGTCTGGCGGCGGTGTCGGCCGGTATCGCCGAGGCGCTGATCACGACGGCCTTCGGCCTGATGACGGCCATCCCGGCGGTGTGGCTCTACAACTACTTCCAGACGAAGATCGACTTCCTCACGGTCGAGATGACGTACACGAGCAAGGAACTCATCGACTATCTCATCAAGGGTGTGGGGCACGAGTTCGGCCGCTCGGCCTTCACGAAGGACTTCCCGGCCAAGGTGACGAGCGGCAGTGGACATATCGACAAGTAGCCAGGGCGCGGTCAACGCCAACATCAACGTCACGCCGATGGCGGACGTGATGCTGGTGCTGCTGATCATCTTCATGATCACGGCCCCGCTCATTGCGGCGGGCTTCCAGGCGCAGATGCCGCAGGGCGTCAACCTGATCAAGTCCGAGGAACAGAACGACGACGTCGTCCTGGGCATCGACCGCGACGGCCAGTACTACATCAACACCAAGCCGTTCGCGAAGGAGCAGGTGGTCACCACGCTGGCCGAGATCTTCGCCGCCCGCACCAAGGACAAGATCCTGTACCTGAAGGCGGACAACCAGCTGCGGATGGAGAAGATCCAGGAAGCCGTGGACATCGCCCGCAAGGCCGGCGTGCGCGTGATGAGCGCCGTGACCGAGCAGCGGCTCGGCACGGAGCCGGGCGTCTCCCAAGAACGCGCGAGGTGACGGCCCCATGTCCATGACCGGTGTCGGCAAGGGGATGAACTCGGACATCAACATCACGCCGTTCATCGACGTGCTGCTGGTGCTCCTCGTCATCTTCATGATCACCCTTCCGATGGCGCGGAAGGTGCTGGACATCCAGGTGCCCGTCGAGAATCAGGAGAAGAACTCCAAGCCGACGCCGCAGATCGTGCTCTCGATCCACGCGGACGGCTCGATGGACATCAACACCCAGCCGGTGCTCAAGGCCGAGCTCGCCTCGCGGCTGCTCGGCATCTACAGCGTCCGGCCCGACAAGCTCATCTTCATCAAGGCCGACAACTCCAGGAAGTTCATGGAGGTGATCGAGCTGATCGACGTCGCCCGCGGTGCGGGCGTGAAGGTGTTCGGACTCGCCCCGGCCGACGCCAACGTCGCGACGGGCGGAGGCGTATAGGAGCGGCACGGCCGCGGAACATCGGCCGCTCGTCGGACGTACGGTAGGTAGGCGATGTCCATCGAGCGCAGGGCCGTCAGGCAGGTCCCGCTGGCCACTCCCTTCGGCCGGCAGACCCTCGAACGCGGGAAGCTCCGCGGATGGGGTCTGTCGGCCGTCGCGCATCTCGCCCTCCTCGCCCTCATCCTCTGGGGCCAGCACCGGATGATCGAGGCGGGGCTGATGCCGGGCCTCGGCCCCAACCGGGATCCGGGGGGCGGGGGCGGCGGCGGGGTCGTGGTGCTCTTCGTCCGGCCCCCCGCCGCCGCGGCGGCGCCCCCCGCCGTGGAGTCCCCCCAGCTGCAGGTGGTGACCACCCCGGCGGTCCAGCCCCCCGAAGAGGTGCCCGCCCAGATGAGCGCCGAGGAGATCCGCTCCCTCCTCCAGGCGGCCACGCCGGGGAACGGGACGGGGACGGGGCCCGGCTCGGGCACGGGGACGGGGGGCGGCTCCGGCTCAGGGACCGGCCCCGGCACCGGATCCGACTCGGGGGGCGGGGGCGGCAACGTCTTCCCGCCCACCCCCCAGGGCATCCTCCTTCCGCCCCCCGACCGCCCGGCGTCGGTGCGGGGCTCCACCGTCCGCGTGCGGTTCGAGATCTCCGCCCGCGGCGAGGTGCTCGCCGTCCGCATCCTCGATCCGCCGATCCGCGACCGCCACTTCCGGGACGAGTTCCTCGACCGGCTCCGGCACTTCACCTTCACCCCCGCCTACACGCGCGACGGCCGGGCCGTCCCGGGAGTCCTCGAAGTCAGCTTCGCGATGTGACTTGGGCGGTTGTCTCCGGACGCCGCCCCTGCTACGTTTCCCGCGCCGTTTGGCGCCACATCCCCTGGACAACCGTCAGCGCGGGACCTCATGCTCGCTCTCGTCCTCGTCGTCAGCGTCTTCGCGCTCCTCGTGGCCGTGCTCCTCGCGCGCCACGTCATCGGGATGGACAACGGTACCCCGGAGATGCGCGTCATCTCCGACGCCATCCAGGAGGGGGCCGAGGCCTTCCTGCGGCGGCAGTACCGCACCATCGGCCTCCTCTCGATCGTGGTGGGCGTCGTGATCTTCGCGATCTACGCCTTCCTCCGGGCCCCGAGCCCGAACGACCCGGTGGAGGTCTCCCGCACCTGGCTCGCCCTCTCGACCACCGCGGCGTTCTTCTTCGGCGCGGCCTGCTCGGCGACGGCGGGCTTCGTGGGGATGTTCGTGTCCATCCGCGCGAACATCCGGACCGCGAGCGCGGCGCGGACCAGCCTCAACCGGGCCCTCCAGGCCGCGCTGCGCGGCGGGGCCGTGTCGGGGCTGTTCGTGGTGGCGATGAGCCTCCTCGGCGTCGGCGGGCTGTACTTCGTGCTCGACACCTTCACGGCGATCCCGCCGGTGAAGATCCCGCTCCTGATCGTGGGCTACGGATTCGGCGCGTCGTTCGTGGCCCTCTTCGCCCAGCTGGGCGGCGGCATCTACACCAAGGCGGCCGACGTCGGCGCCGACCTGGTGGGCAAGGTCGAGGCGGGCATCCCCGAGGACGATCCGCGGAACCCCGCGGTCATCGCGGACCTGGTGGGCGACAACGTCGGCGACTGCGCCGGCCGCGGCGCGGACCTCTTCGAGTCCACGGCGGCCGAGAACATCGGCGCGATGATCATCGGCTCCACCCTGGCGCTCCGCGTCGGGTTGAGCCCGGCGGCGACCGTCGGCGTGATGCTCTTCCCGCTCATCGTCCGGGCGTTCGGGCTCATCGCCTCCATCATCGGCGTCATGGTCGTGAAGGCGCGCGAGGACGAGGACCCGATGCAGGCCCTCAACCGCGGGTACTGGATCACGGCGGGCCTTGCGGCGGTCGGCTTCGTCGGCGGCACCTACTGGCTCCTCCAGTTCCCGGGGCACCCCGACGCCTGGTGGCACTTCGCGATGGCCGGCGTGATCGGCATCGCGACGTCCATCGCCTTCGTCTACATCACGCAGTACTACACCGAGTACACGTACCGGCCGGTGAAGAGCATCGCCGCGGCGTCGGTCACGGGGCCCGCCACCAACATCATCGCGGGCTTCGCCGTCGCGATGGAGTGCGTGGCGCTGCCCACCGTGGCCATCTCGACGGCCATCCTCAGCTCGTACTACCTCGGCAAGTCGGCGGTCCCCGGCGGCGGCCTCTTCGGCACCGCGGTCGCCACGATGGGGATGCTCGGCACGGCGGCGTACATCCTCGCGATGGACACCTTCGGCCCCATCACCGACAACGCCGGCGGCATCATCGAGATGTCGAAGCAGCCGGTCGAGATCCGGGTCAAGACCGACCGCCTCGACGCCGTGGGGAACACCACCAAGGCGCTCACCAAGGGGTACGCCATCGGCTCGGCGGCCCTCGCGGCGTTCCTCCTCTTCTCGGCGTTCATGGACGAGGTGGGCTCCTACACCGGCAAGCCGTTCGACACCGTGAACATCGCGAAGCCGGAGATCTTCGTCGGCGGGCTGCTCGGCGCGATGCTGGTCTTCTGGTTCAGCGCCCTCGCCATCAACGCCGTGCAGAAGGCGGCGGTGAGCGTGATCAAGGAGGTCCGGCGGCAGTTCGCCGAGGACCCCGGGATCCTCCAGGGCACCTCGCGGCCCAACTACGCCCGCTGCGTCGACATCGTGACCATCGGCGCGCTCAAGGAGATGGTGGCGCCCGGGCTTCTCGCGGTCGGGATGCCGATCGCCGTCGGCGTCTCCTTCCGCCTCCTTGGCGTCGGGGCGGAGGCCGTGGCGGCCTTCCTGATGGTCGGGACCATCACCGGCATCCTCGTCGCCACGATGCTCAACAACGGCGGCGGCGCGTGGGACAACGCCAAGAAGTTCATCGAGACGGGGGAGTACGGCGGCAAGGGCTCGCCGGCGCACAAGGCCGGCGTCGTGGGCGACACGGTGGGCGATCCCTTCAAGGACACGGCCGGCCCGTCGCTCCACGTCCTCATCAAGCTGCTGAGCACGGTGACGCTGGTGCTCGCGCCGTTGTTCATCTAGACGCTTGAACGCGCTCTTCGCGCGCAAGACGGTCGATCAGTGCGTCGCCGACGGGGCGGTCGGCGGCGGGTTGAAGCGTACCCTCGGTCCCGTGGCGCTCACCGCGCTCGGGATCGGGGCCATCATCGGGGCCGGCATCTTCGCCGCCATCGGGACGGCGATCACCGGCGACACCGGCCACGTCGGCGCCGGCTCCGCGATCATCGTCTCGATCCTCCTCGCCGGCGTCACCAGCGCCTTCGCGGCCATCACCTATTCCGAGTTCGCCTCCCTCATCCCCATCTCGGGGAGCGCCTACACCTACGCCTACGCGACGCTCGGTGAGCTGGTGGCGTGGATCATCGGCTGGGACCTGATCCTCGAGTACGCCGTCGGCAACGTCGCCGTTGCTGTAGGCTGGGCCGGCTACTTCGACTCGTTCCTGCGAGGCGTCGGGCTTGAGCTGCCGCGGTGGCTGGTCACCGACACATGGTCCGCGCTGAGGAACCCGACGCTTCTTGCATCAGCGCCCCACGTGGGTCCAATTCCCATCGTCTTCTGCTTCCCGGCAATGGCCATCGTCGGGTTGATCACGGTGGTGCTAGTCATCGGCGTCCAGGAATCGTCGTGGGTCAACACGCTGATGGTTGGGATCAAGCTAGCGGTCATCCTGTTGTTCCTGGCTGTCGGCTTCACGGCTATCCATCCGCACCAGTGGGTCACGCCAACCTTCGCCCCCAATGGGTTCAAGGGGATCAGCGTCGGCGCCGCCATCATCTTCTTCTCGTACATCGGCTTCGACGCGGTGAGCACTGCCTCGGAGGAGGCGAAGAACCCGCAGCGCGACATCCCCATCGGCATCATCGCGTCCCTCATCATCTGCACCGTCCTGTACATCGGCATCGCGCTCGTCCTCACGGGGATCATCCCCTGGGACAAGCTCAACGTCCCCGATCCCCTCGCGGTGGCGCTGCAGTACATCCACGCCGACTGGGCGGCGGGCATCCTCGCCCTCGGCGCCGTCGCGGCGATGACGTCGGTGCTCCTCGTCTTCCAGCTCGGACAAGCGCGTATCTTCATGTCCATGGCGCGGGACGGCCTCCTGCCTCCGTGGGCGGCAAAGGTGCATCCGCGGTTCAAGACGCCGCACGTCACCACGATGATTACCGGCGTCGTCGTTGCTCTCGGCGCCTCGTTCGCGCCCATCGGCGTGGTGCTCGAGCTGACGAACATCGGCACCCTCTTCGCCTTCGTGCTCGTGGCGATGGGGATCTGGATCCTCCGCCACACCGATCCCGACCGCCCGCGGCCCTTCCGCACGCCGTGGGTCCCGGTGCTGCCGATCCTCTCCGCGCTCTTCTGCATCTACCTGATGCTGGCCCTGCCGCTCCTCACCTGGATCCGGTTCGGGCTCTGGATGGCGATCGGTCTCGCGCTCTACTTCCTTTACGGTGCCCGGCACAGCAAGCTCCGGGCGAGGCACGCCGGAGGCGCATGACGTCCGCGGCCTGGTCGTTCCTCCGCCGGCGCTCGCTGACGCAGTGGATCCTCCTCGGGATGGTGGCCGGCGGCGTCCTCGGCTGGCTGGCCCCCGACACCGGCGTCGCGCTCCAGCCGGCCTCCACGCTGTTCCTCCGGATGATCAAGTCGATCATCGTGCCCCTCATCTTCTCCACCCTCGTGGGCGGGATCGCCGGCCACGGCGACGACCTCAAGAAGGTCGGACGCCTCGCCCTCCGGACCATCATCTACTTCGAAGTGGTCACCACCCTCGCGCTGGTGGTCGGGCTCGTCGCGGTGAACCTCGTGCGGCCGGGCGTGGGCGTGTCCCTCGGCACCCCCGCGGACGCCGGCCAGGCCCTCTCGGGTGCTAGGACCACGCTCACCGGCGTCCTGCTCCACATCGTACCGCAGAGCTTCTTCGAGGCCGCGTCGCAGAACGAGGTGCTCCAGGTCGTCTTTTGGTCCATCCTCTTCGGCCTCGGCCTCACCCAGGTGAAGGGGAAGCCGAAGGAGACCATCCTCGCCTTCTGCGCCGGGGTGGCCGAGGTGATGTTCAAGTTCACGGGGATCGTGATGAAGTTCGCGCCGATCGGCGTCGGCGCGGCGATCGCCTTCACGGTGGGGCACGGCGGGGTGCAGGTGCTGGCGAGTCTCGGCGCCCTGATCCTGACGCTGTACGGCGCGCTGGTGGTCTTCGGCCTGGGCGTCCTCCTCCCCGTGATGCTCCTGTTCAAGGTGCCGGTGGGCGCGTTCGTGCGGGCGATCAAGGAGCCGGCCCTCATCGCCTTCTCGACCGCCTCCTCGGAGGCGGCGCTCCCCCTCGCGATGGAACGCGTCGAGGCCCTCGGCGTGCCGCGCCGCATCGTGGCCTTCGTCATCCCCGTCGGCTACTCGTTCAACCTCGACGGCTCGACCCTCTACCTCGCCGTGGCGTCCCTCTTCGTCGCGCAGGCGGTGGGGATCCACATGAGCCTGTCGCAGCAGCTGCTGATGATGCTCACGCTGATGATCACCAGCAAAGGCGTGGCCGGCGTGCCGCGCGCGGCGATCGTCATCCTCGCCGCCACGGTGTCGAGCTTCGGCCTCCCCCTCGAGGCGGTGGCCGTCGTGTTCGGCGTGGACCAGATCATGGACATGGCGCGCACCACCGTGAACCTGATCGGCAACTGCCTGGCGGCGGTGGTGATGGCGCGGTGGGAAGGGGAGTTCACGCCGGCCGTGTCGGCTACGGCGTAGGTGCGTCGGTGCGCGGCGCCGCGTCGCGCGGTGCGCGGTAAGCGGTGAGCGGTGCGCGGTGCGCGGTGAGCGGTGAGCGGTGCGCGGTGAGCGGTAAGCGGTAAGCGGTGAGCGGACTGCGCGGGCCCTGCGGGGCCCGTTCGCGTTACAGGGAGCGCGCCAGGTGGATCGCGCCCAGCACCGCGTCCACGGTGGCGGGACGCACCTCGGCGGGGCCCACCTCGGCGAGGATGCGGGCCACCACTCGCTTGCGGTACGCCTCGCTCCGGGCCAGCAGGCCTCCGCCGAGTGCCACGGGCACGGCGGACCCGCGGGGGAACCGCGCCGCGACGCCGGCCACGTGGCGCGCCAGCGCATCGGCACCGGCGTCGGCGAGTGCCACCGCGACGGGATCCTCTTCCTCCGCCAGCGCGAGCACGTCGGGCGCGAGGGCCGCGACCTGTGCCACGGTTGCGGAGCCGGTCCACGCCACCAGGTCGTCCAGTCCGGTGAGGTGCAGCCGCCGCAGCAGGCGCTCCGCGAGGGCGGTGGGCGGCCCGAGGCCGTCGAGGGCGAGCCCCGCCGCGCGCAGGGCGCCGCGCCCCAGGTCGTGGCCGGACCCGTGATCCCCCAGCGCCGGGCCGAGGCCGCCGGAGCGCACCGTCTCCCCTCCCGGGAGCCGCCCCCACGCGATCGAGCCGGTGCCGGCGATGAGCACGATCCCCGCGCCGTCGCCGAAGGCCGACTGCAGCGCGATCGCGCCGTCGTGCGTCACGTGCACCCGCGCGAAGAGGCGCGTCCCCTCGAGCGCGGCCTCGAGGGCGAGGCGCTCCGTCTCGCGGCCCGTGCCCGCGGCGCCCACCACCAGCACGTCTCCCCGCAGCGGCCGCTCCGCCTTCGTCAGCGCCTCGCGGCAGGTGTCCACGATGCGCGCCGCCGCGCCGTCGGCGTCGCCGGGGCGCACCGCCCCCGGGGCGCCCTCCGCGCGCACCAGCACCGTGCCGTTCCCGTCGGCCACGGCGGCGGTCGTCTGCGACCCGCCGGCGTCCACGCCGATGAGGATGCGCGCGGGGTCACTCATGAAAGGCGGCGGACGAGAGACGGCGCACGAAGAGCGGCGCACGAACGGCGGCGCACGTGAGGCGGCGCACCAAGAGCGGCGCACCGTGCGTCGGTGCGTCGGCGCGCCGCTTCACCGTGCGCCTCTCGCCACGACGCTCGAGACCAATCCGAGCACCATCGTCACCAGCATCCCCAGCGGCACGTACCACGGCCACGCCAGCTGCGCCAGCGCCTCGAGCCACGCCGGATGGCCGAGCGGCACCGCCAGCGGCCCCGCGAACA
>Ga0207932_1000440_pt1 | contig 13925 bp, 14 predicted proteins | sample NGESurdeep092012_FD_184480 | JGI IMG/M metagenome (GOLD analysis project Ga0207932, IMG submission 184480) | Arctic peat soil microbial communities from Barrow, Alaska - NGEE Surface sample 415-2 deep-092012 (SPAdes) | ecosystem: Environmental > Terrestrial > Soil > Wetlands > Peat ...
AATTTTTTTTCAATGCTAAAATTGAAAAATCGCTATCCTCTTTTACAATCGTATTTTTTAATTTACCCAATTTTACAATTTCCATTTCTACTTCATCTCCCTCCTGCAACCATTGTTCTTTGTATTCGGGATTGTTTAGTTTGCCAGTGCCGTTAAGTTCCAAAAAACAACCGGTACTTACTGTTCCGCTGCCAATAACATCGCCGGGATATAGTTGTACACCATAACTGCAACGTTCAATAATTTCAGCAAACGTCCAATCCATATCACCCATGTTTCCATCACTTACCTGGATGCCATTTACCCAACATTTCATACCAAGATTATAGGCGTTTCCGGTGTGGTTTTCTTTTGCAGGAATTTTATATTCTTCCAGCTCATCTGGTGTAACAAGTATTGGGCCTAATACAGTAGAAAAATATTTTCCTTTGGCCGGGCCAAGATTCAATTTCATTTCTTCCATTTGCAATTCGCGGGCGCTCACATCATTCATTATCATATAGCCTCCAATATATTCATCTGCCTCGACAGCCTTAATATTTTTACCCGGCTTACAAATTACGATAGCAACTTCAAGTTCAAAATCAAGCTTCTTAAGATGGTCGGGCATGCAAATAATTTCGCCGGGCCCTGTTATGGTATTATGATTGGTAAAATAGAAGACAGGAAACTGGTCAAATTCCGGAATTATTTCTGCACGACGGTTTCGTCTTGCTGAAGCCACATGCTGACGAAAAGCATATCCATCCCTGCAACTTGTTGGATTTGGAACCGGGGCAAGAATTGTTACATCTTCAATGCTGATACCAGTAAATTTTTTCTTTCCTTCTTCTAATGATCGGTTAATTGAATGAGCAATTGGAAAAATATCTTCCCAATAATTTAAAAACATCGTCATAGTAACCGGCATATCCGGATGAAGCCTGTCAGTATCGTATAATATCCCATCAACCAAAAATGCTAATTGGGCATGATCTTCTTTTAAATAAGAAACTAATTTCATCTGTAAATAATTATTGAGGGCGCAAGATAATTTATTTATAAAGGAGACTTCAGAAACAAAATATTAATAGAAATAATTTTTAATAATTTAAATAAAATATAGGTATGATATTTTTAATATTTATTTTAATTTTACATAAAAGAAATTGATATATGAAATTTCGGAAAATTCATAACAAAGGTCAGGCGCGCATTTTTAGAAATCAATACCTGGAATTTCTTACTAAAACACATCCATTGGTGATATGGAGTATTTATCTTCCGGTCATAATTTACCTTCCTTATTACGCATCAACGATGTACGAATTATCAGGACTTTTTATTGCATTTATTTTTTTAACAGGTCTCTTATTCTGGACATTTTTTGAATACATCATGCATCGTTATGTTTTTCATTTGGCCAGCGAAAGCCCTCGTGCTAAAAGGTTGGCTTATATCATGCATGGAAACCATCATGAATTTCCGAGGGACCGCCAGCGCTTATTTATGCCTGCCGTACCGAGTTTAATTTTAGCTTCAATAATTTTCTTAATAATGTACGTCCTGTTGGGCAGGAATGCGTTCATGTTTTTCCCCGGATTTATTTTAGGATACTTGCTTTATGCGAGTATGCATTATGCTATACATGCATGGCATCCTCCTTTTAAATGGTTGAAGCCTATTTGGCGCAATCATCATTTGCATCATTACAAAAACGATGAAAAGGGATTTGGAGTAAGCTCCCACATTTGGGACAAAGTTTTTGGAACTGCATTCGATTTAAAGAATGAAAAAGATGATAAAGAAGAGGTGGGAAAACTGATGTTTGAAACGAGGTAAAATCAAAATATTATTCGATAGGTTCGGTGTACTTTTTCACGAACGGCACCTGTAGCTTCATGAATCGCCAACATCTTTTTATTAAAATCACCTACCCATGCAAGTTCTGCCTCGGTTATAGTATTTCTCGGTACTACTTCAAGCTGAAGTTTTCTTATCATTCCGTTTTCAATACCCTTATTCTGAAATTTTTTTTTGCAGCCCATTACAATAAAGCGAATGCGGTGAATCGTTGTAAATTTTTTTAGCCATAAAAACCTGATTTTATTCAACAGGTTTAGTTTTCCATTCAATGGTTTTAAAATAACATTAATGTCGGGAACAGCAATAATGAACGCGATTGGTTCATTATTATAATAGGTAAACCAGATGATTTTTTCATCAACTATCGGTTTTAATTCTTTGAAAGATTGCCTGATCGTTTCGGCCTTAATAGGAGTAAAATCCTGAAATTCACTCCATGCGTCGTTATAAATTTCACGAAAATCTTCTGCGAATTTTTCAAAATTTTTCATTTTAAAATGCACAAACGAATATTCAGGCTTGCTTCCAATCCAGTCTGCTATTTTTGTAAACCGCTCCGGGAAAGGTTTTGTTACAAAAATGATATTGGTAAATTGATCATACTGGGTTTTGAAACCATAGTTCTCAAAAAAAGATTGATAGTATTTTGGATTATAATTCATACCCAAACTGGGCGGTACAAATCCGTCAATAAGCAGCCCCCAGTATTTATCATTTTCGCCAAAATTAATTGGGCCATCCATTGCCTTTGCATTGTTTTCCTGCAGCCATTTTTTTGCTGTTTCAAATAGCCTGAATGCAGCTTCCTCATCATTGATGCATTCAAAAAATCCAATTCCACCAATTATAAATTCCGGGTTTTTATTTTTTTCAAAATTGATGAAAGCGGCTATGCGGCCAATGGTATTATTTTCCTTTTTTAAAATCCATCTTTTACAAATGCCGTGTGCGTGGAAATTATTTAGGGAAGGATCAAAAACTGCATCTATATCTTTATCAAGAGGTGAAATAAAATTGGAATCACTTTTATATAAAAAGCGGGGAAGATTTAGAAATTCCTTTCGCGATTTTTTATCATTAACCTCTTCAATAATCATACGAGACTAAGATACAAAATTCACCCATTTACCAACTATCATCCAGGCCCGGTTTTTCTTTGCCGGAAAATTGTTTTTTGGTGGCAATTTTTTGTAATTGCCTTTTGATGATCAGGTCTGCAATTATTGAGGAAGAATCAGTACCCTCATGTTGCTTCAGAAGGAGTTTCAATTTTTTTTCATCAACATCTATTCTATAAAGCAACTGAACTAAAGCATGAAAATCAGAATTGATTAATTCAGTGATCAAAGAAATCAACTGATCCCTGATTTCTGCGCCAGGGTTTTCTGAAATAGCATTTGTTGCAGCAACTATTTTATCAGGAATTGATATTTGATTATCGGGCTTCATTGTTCACACAAAGTTATTGTTGTTAAGAATAAGAGATCATGAATGCTCCTCAATATTTTTCCAATATTCCTAATCCAAATAAAGCAAAATCATATTTTACCGGATCTGCATTATCAAACTTTTTTAGTTCTTCAGTTAACTCAACTGCTGCCTGCCAATCAACTTGTTTCCTTTTCAATAAATTAAAATGTTTGGCAACTCTTGCCACATGCACATCCACCGGGCATATTAATTGTGAAGGCGATATTTTTTTCCATATTCCAAAATCCACTCCTTTATTATCATCGCGAACCATCCATCGCAGGTACATATTTAATCTTTTACAACTTGAATGTTTTGCCGGAGAAGCAATGTGTTTTCTTGTTCTATCAGGCACATCTTCCAGCGAAAAAAAATATTCATAAAATGAATTTAAAGATTGCTCAATTATATTACCTGGTTGTTTTATTATTTTATTATTAAAGAATGCAACCTCTAATGAATTATGTTTTGAATAATGGAATTTAAAAAAAGAAATAAAATACAAAAGATCTGTATCATTAAAAGTACGGTGACAAAATTTTTCTATTTTTTTTAGATCCTCATCGCTATGACCAATGCAAAAATCATAAGGTGCATTATCCATTAATTGCAAAAGTGATTTGCATTTGTTGATAATGGTTTTTCTGATTCCCCATGCAAAAATTGCCGCAAAAAAACCTGCAATTTCTATGTCCTGCTTTTTAGAAAATAAATGTGGAATACAAACAGGATCTTCATTAATAAAAGATGGATTATTAAATTGAATTACTTTTTGATCAAGAAATTTTTTTAGATCTTTTCTAATATTATCTTTTGAAACTATCACCCAATTGCATTTTCCAAATCTGCTATTAAATCATCCGCATCTTCAATGCCTACACTCAGTCTTATTAAAGAATCTACCAAACCGTTTTTCAATCTTTCCTCTCTTGGAATACTTGCATGTGTCATACTTGCCGGATGGCCAATGAGGCTTTCAACACCTCCAAGGCTCTCTGCTAATGAAAAAAGTTTTGTAGAAGAAAGTACTTTATTAGCAGCTTCCATACTATCGTCTTTGAGTGTAAAACTCATCATTCCGCCATAACCGCGCATTTGTTTTTTTGCAATAGCATGATTGGGATGATCTTCAAATCCACACCATAAAACTTTATCAACCTTTGGATTTTTTTTCAGCCAACGTGCAATTTTTTCTCCGTTTTCACAATGGCGCTGCATCCTCACGTGCAATGTTTTCAATCCTCTTAAAATTAAAAAGCAATCCTGCGGACCGGGAACAGCGCCACAACTATTTTGTATGAAAGCCAACTGATCTCTTAATTTTTCATCATTCATAATTAAACAACCATGCACTGAATCGCTATGCCCACCAATGTATTTTGTTGCAGAATGTAAAACAATATCCGCCCCAAGATCCAATGGGTTTTGTAAATAAGGCGAGGCAAATGTGTTGTCAACACAAAGCAAAATATTATGTTGCTTCGCAATAGAAGCCACTGCTTCAATATCGGTGATGTTCATCATTGGATTAGTGGGTGTTTCTGTCCAGATGAGCTTTGTATTTTTATTTATGTATTTCGAAATTTCATTTGCATCCTGCATATTTATGAAGTGGAATTTCAAACCATATTTCTGAAATATTTTTGTAAACATTCTGTAAGTGCCACCATACATATCATTGGCTGCAATTACTTCATCGCCGGGATTTAATAATTTTATTACCGCATCAGACGCTGCCGAGCCGCTTGCAAAACAAAGGCCGTATTTTCCATTTTCAACTGCTGCCAATGCATTCTGCAATGCATTACGTGTTGGGTTTTGTGTTCTTGCATATTCATACCCTTTATGAACACCAGGGCTTTCCTGTACAAAGGTTGATGTTTGAAATATGGGAGTCATGATAGCTCCGGTTGAAGGATCAGGTTCTGCGCCCGCATGAATTAATTTTGTTGCAAGTTTCATAATGATTTTAATTTAATCCCAATAGCTAACAGGATATATTTCTTGATTTTCAGTTTCAGATTTTCGATTTAAAACATAATGGGCAAAGATACTTTTACATCATCCCAGTACATATCCATATCTGCACCGGTTGAAGATTTGTCAAAAACAATCGTCATCGCTTCTGTAGTTGCGTTTTTAATTACAGGCAAATCGACACGCACAACATCTTTTAGCGAATCATAACGAAAGCTTCCCCAGATATCGGTTTCTTTGTTTACAATCAGTGTCCATTTATCAGGAAAAGGAATAGCATAAAGTGTGTAACGTCCTTTTTTTATTTTTTTACCATTAATTTTTACATCCTTATAAAATTCAATTTCAGCTGCTTCATTTGCACCCAGCCTCCATACGTTTCCATACTCCTGTAAGCCTCCAAAAATTTTTCGACCATTAAGTTGCGGCCTGCTATAAATAAGCCGCATAATTACCGGCCCTGATACTTTATCCTGTATTTTAAGAATCGGGTAATTATCAGGATAATAACTCATATCCATTGGTGATTTATCAAGTGGTGGAAGTTCTTTGGAATTCATTTGCGCCGATGCGCTTAAGCTTGATACTAAAAGAAAAATGGCAAAAAAGTTTTTCATATTTTTTTTGATTTACAAATATAGATTGATTTAGTCAGCCAATAAATTGCTTAATTTTTTGTGTGCAAATTCCATGAGTTCAGGGAAAAATTCTTCATAGCAATTTTTAAGTTCATCATAATATTGATTAAAAATTTCATAAGCAACGATAGATTCGTTTAGGTACGCAGCCCTGTAAACAATACCCTGAAATCCTTTTTGAATGCCCTCCTTATACTGGTAATTGTACAACCAATTTTGTTCTTTCATATAAGGAAGCATTTTCTGAAAATGCGGAGGGAAGTGAAGAAAATTATTTTCCAGTAATTGATAAACATTTTTCGAAAAGTTTTCAATGTTTTGGTATTCTTCAAATCGCTTTGTATCGAGGGCGAGAAAATGATCATACACCACATCAGTAAAGGCTCCGGAATACAAACGATATTGTGGCCTGAAAAAACTCTTAGTCTTTGCTGTTACAAGATGTGTATCTGTAAATTCATCTATGAAACGATGTAATTGAATTCCTTTTTGTATTCCTGGCGGATAATTAAATTGGGCCTTTCCTTTTACAAAATCACTAATCATATTTCCTGCAAGGATGTCACTGTTGTTAAAAGAAAGAAATGCATGTGCCAGGTAATTCATCTGCAAAAATAACATCATTCATTGGTAAGAACCTGTTATAAAGTATGTCATTCCAATATTGGCATATAATTTTCATTCATAAAATGATTAATCGCTTTAATTAACTTTTAAATTATTAATTATGGAAAATAAAGAAATAACCCAGCCATCAATGGGAAGTAATGAGCTAGGAAGCGAATCGAGTGATACTAATCTTACTGCTAAAATTTTAGCCGGCACCGACACCCAGCTTCATATTGCTGCAAAAGGTGGTAAACGACACAAAAAAAACAAAAATATTAATGATGATGGAAAAGATAAAGGAACTCCGGAAACCAATGATGAATTTTTAAAATTGGGTGAAACGGACGAATAAAACCAACCATTATTTTTATTTCAGGCAGGTAAAGAGCCTGCCTTTTTGGTATTATATTTTGTAGAATAATTTCCTCAAAAAAATTAAAATAATAAAAATTTAGATAATATAATTTGAATTAAAAAAATTCAAAAAGGCCCTCCATTACAATTCTTCCCCGGGCTAAAAAAATTATTTTAAAAACTTTGAAATCCAATTAAAAGAAACTTTCAGTAATTTGGGCCTTACATGTTTTCAATTATTAAAAAAGTCGAGAATGGATTTGAAAAAGTTATTTTAAAAGATAACATTTCAAATACTTATGCAGTGATAATTCCAGCCTGCGGCGCTATTCTTCATGCGTTTGTAACAGGCAGCGAAGGCGAATCTATCAATGTAATTGATAGTTATGATTCTGCAAATGATTTTAAAGAGCATGTTGAATCCAAAGGATTTTTAGGTTCTAAATTATCACCTTTCGTTTGCCGGATGAATAAAGGCATTTACCATTTCGGCGAAAAAAAATATACAATTGAAAAATTTTACCTGGGTAAAAATGCCTTGCATGGAAAATTGTATGATAAAGCATTTATAATTATCGGCGAAGCTGCCAATGAAAATTATGCTTCAATAACCATGAAATATGAATACAGGGCGGAAGATTCCGGGTATCCTTTTAATTATGATTGTATTGTTACCTGGCAACTCGAAAACGAAAATAAACTTTCAGTAACAACGGAATGTATTAATAAAAATGAAGGATTAATTCCAATGCAGGATGGTTGGCATCCATACTTTAGCCTGGGTGATTCGGTTGATGAATTACAATTGGAATTTCAATCCAAAAAAATGCTTGAGTTTAACAGTGAATTAATTCCAACACAAAATCTTATTCCATATACTGAATTTAACTCTCTCAAAAAATTGGGAAATATTTCTTTGGATAATTGCTTCACATTAAACTTAGAAGCATGCCAGCCTTTGTGTGTGTTACGAAATCCTTCAAAACAAATTCAGATTGAAATTTATCCGGAAAAATCATATCCATATTTACAGATTTATATTCCACCACACCGCAAGAGTATTGCAATAGAAAACATCAGCGGCGCACCTGATGCATTCAATAACGGAATGGGATTTATTACACTCGAACCCGGAGAATCAACTTCATTTAAAACGACCTACAAGCTTAAGCTCTTAAAATAATTACATGTCTGCAACCACGACCGAGGTAAAAGAAGTATTCAAAAAAAAGTTTTTTAAGGAACCACATTTATATTTTTCTCCGGGGAGAATAAATCTTATTGGAGAACATATTGATTACAATGATGGCTATGTAATGCCGGCTGCCATTGATAAAGGAATTTCTTATGCAATTGCTTTGAACGACACCGATGAAATCAATTTTTATTCCATTGATTTTGATGAATCAATATCATTAAAATTTTCTGAAGTAGAGAAAATGAAAGGATGGAAAAATTATGTGCTGGGTGTAGTAAATGAATTTCAATTATTGAATCTTCCTTTAAAAGGATTCAATTGTGTTTTTGGCGGAGACATCCCTATTGGTGCGGGTATGTCATCATCTGCATCATTGGAAGGCGGACTTGCTTTTGGGCTTAATGATCTTTGCAATTTTCAGTTAAACAGAAAAGAACTTGCCTTATTATGTCAGCGCGCAGAGCATAATTTTCCTAACGTAAAGTGTGGCATTATGGATCAATATGCCAATATGATGGGCACAAAAGAACAGGTAATTCTTTTGGATTGTATGAATGTTACGCATGAATATTTGCCTCTACATATTGAAGGTTATGAAATTGTTTTAATAAATTCAAAAGTGCATCATTCATTGGCTTCATCAGAATATAACCGAAGAAGAAAAGAATGCGAAGAAGGTTTGAAAATTTTAAAAAATTTAAGCAATGTTCATTCGTTTAGAGATGTTGAAAAATCAGAAAACCTGGTTGATTTTGAAAATAAAATGAGCAAAGAAGTTTACAAAAGATGTCTTTATGTAACAGAAGAAATCCATAGAACAAAAAGGGCTGCACAATTTTTAAAGGACAATGATATTGATGCCTTTGGAAAGCTGATGTTTCAAACGCACGAAGGGCTTAAAAATCTTTACGAGGTGAGTTGTAAAGAACTTGATTTTTTAGTGGATTGCGCAGCCGGAAATAAAGACGTTGTTGGCGCAAGGCTTATGGGCGGCGGGTTTGGAGGTTGCACCATCAATATTGTAAAAGAAAATGGTATTAAGAAATTTCTATCAGAAACTTTAGCTGCATATAAAAATGAATTCAATATTGATGCAGAAATATATGAAGTAAACGTGGTAGATGGAACGCATGAAATTGAGAATTAAGAGCGTCATTCTAATTCTAAACTTTCTAAACCCTTTCTAAACTCTAAACCCTCTAAACCTTCTTCATCTACACTTTCACATAAATTTTCTTCTTATCCATCCACCAAACTATTAGCCAATAAAAAGTAATCATGCAGAGCGCATAAAATAATGAGCCATTATTTAAATTAGAAGAAAAAAGCGGCTTGCATAGGTGTTCATAAAACCATCCGAAAGGAGAAAGATAAATCGGGTTTCCCATTGCATCTTTCGCCGAAGAAGAAATTCTTATAAGACCCAGTGCACGTGGTAAAAAACCGCTTAATACAAAAATGAAAAGTGGGTTTTTGCCAAATGCATCAAAGAATTTACTTAGCCATCCTTTTTGTTTTTTTAGTTCGATAAGATATATCATTACGGCAAGAATTACCATCGCAAGTCCGGTTGTAAAAACAGTGTAAGAGCTTGTCCATATTTTTTTATTAAGCGGGAAAACCATATCCCATGCATATCCTGCGAAAAGAAATACTGCGCCGGCAACAAATAATCCGTTTACCATTTCCGGGGTTTTTCCTTTTTTAATAATATAATCTCCACATAAATAACCAAAAATTACCTGGACAATAGAGCCAAATAAACTCATGAATCCTTCGGGATCAAAAGCAATTGGATGGCCGTTAAGATGCTCGCCATGGTACATGTGGCCTTCGCCTAAAATTAGTTTATCGACATGAGTTCCAAACCATCCCGAGAGACTAAATGGATCTGTAGGATTGCCCGCAACACATAAGTACCAATAGCCCAAAAGTATTACCCCAGCGGCAACAAATGCTCCGCGAATTTTAAAGAAATAAATAATTACAGATGCAAAAAAATAAGCCAAAGCAATGCGTTGTAAAACACCCAGGATTCTTACTCCGGCCGGGTGACCTTCAGCATCAATATAACTCCATGGCTTAAACGCAAGATGACCATTATCCCATTGAACAAAGGGCATCCAGTTAAGCATCAATCCAATAAAAAAAATAAGGAAAGTCCGTTTGATTATTTTTCTCCAAAATACTGATGGGCCTGCAACTTCAAGCCTGGGCATTACGAAAGCCAATGCATTCCCAACTGCAAAAAGAAAAAAAGGAAAAACCAGGTCGGTAGGAGTAACCCCATGCCATGGCGAATGATCCAATGGCGCATAAATGTGATCCCAGCTTCCCGGGTTATTTACCATTATCATAAGACAAACAGTAGCCCCACGAAAAACATCGAGTGAATAAAAACGTTCCTTCATTTTTTTCTGTTTGAATGATTAAGTGAAGTGCTCTTGATTTTTTTAAATTATGCGAGCTGCAATCGATTACGAATGTACAGAAATGTTTGAGGAAAGAAAGGATATGAATTTTTCAATGATCATAAAATGTTTCCAGGAAATTTTATACACAAAAAAAGCAACCTCTCAGTTGCTTTTTTTTACAGTTTATTTATTAATTAAATTATTGCCGGTTCATGCGAAAGTTCATGCAGAACTTCCTCAACATCTACTCCTAAACCCTTTGCAATGGCTGAACCAAGTTTGGCATCTGCCCGAAAAAAATGACAGAGTTGACGATAGATAATCAAATCTTTTTTATCTCCGGTAATACCGCTCATAGCACCAATAATATTTGAAATAAGATTATGACGATCATAGTCATTCATTGCTTTATTGTATAAAAGACCCGGTTGAGTATAATGATCATTTTCACCTACCCCATTTCTATCATACCAGTCTGCAAGTGTACTGTCAAGTTGCATTGGCGGCTCTTTATAATTTTCATCAGCATAAATATCATCAAAACTATTTGGGAAATAATTAGGAGCATCTTCTCCATTTCCATCAACGCGCATAAGGCCATCACGCTGATAATTTGCAACCATATAAGGACATCTGTTCACAGGAATTTGTTCATAATTAGCACCAAGGCGATAACGATGCGCATCCGGATATGAAAGCAACCGACCCTGCAACATCTTATCGGGCGAATAGGAAATACCATCTACCACATGTGCAGGCATAAATGCAGATTGTTCTATTTCGGCAAAATAATTTTTAGGTACCTGGTTTAATTCCAATTCACCAACATCAATTAATGGAAAGTCTGCATGAGGCCATACTTTGGTAAGGTCAAATGGATTAAATGGAAAATCTTTTGCCTGTTCATCAGTCATTACCTGGATTTTCATGGCCCACTTTGGAAAATCTTTTCTATCTATTGCATCAACAAGATCTCTTTGAGAAAAATCAGGATCTTTCCCTTTCATTTCAACTGCTTCATCATTGGTAAAATTTTTAATTCCCTGCATAGGTTTAAAATGAAACTTTACCCACACTCTTTCATTTTTTGCGTTGATTAAACTAAAAGTATGCGAGCCATAACCATTCATGTGGCGATGGCCATAAGGCGTTCCCCTGTCGCTCATTAAAATCATTACCTGGTGCAGGCTTTCAGGATTAAGGCTCCAGAAATCCCACATCATTGTCGGGCTTTTGCAATTGGTGCGTGGATCACGTTTTTGAGTATGAATAAAATCGCTGAATTTCTTAGGGTCCTTTACAAAAAAAACGGGCGTGTTATTACCAACAAGATCCCAGTTGCCATCTTCTGTATAAAATTTCATGGCAAAACCACGTGGATCTCTTTCTGTATCTGCGCTTCCCTTTTCTCCTCCAACGGTTGAGAAACGGATCAGAATTTTTGTTTGCTTTCCAATTTTGCTGAACACTTTTGCCTTCGTGTACTTGGTAATATCGTGTGTTACTGTAAACGTTCCAAATGCGCCGCTACCCTTTGCATGAACTACTCTTTCCGGAATTCGTTCACGATTAAAGTGGGCCATTTTTTCGTGAAGAATAAAGTCCTGAAGAAGTATTGGGCCGCGCGGACCCACTGTCATACTGTTTTCATTTTCAGTATAAGGCCTGCCAGAAGCAGTAGTGAGTTTTTTGCCTTTTTGTTTTTTATTATTCATGTTGCAATTTTTATTATGATCAATTTTGCAAAGTTCGTCCAATGAAAATGATAAAACAAATTGATAATTTCTATCTTTACATAGATAAATTCTATAAGTATGAATATTCAGCATTTAAAATACATACTGGCAGTTGATACGCACAGGCATTTTGCAAAAGCTGCCCAAAAATGTTTTGTTACCCAGCCTACATTAAGCATGATGATCCGTACACTGGAAGATGAATTAGGCATCCAAATTTTTGATAGAAGCAGGCAGCCTGTAGTTCCCACTGAGGCGGGGGAAGTGGTAATAGCCCAGGCAAAAATTATTGTGCGGGAGGCGGGAAGGATGAAAGAAATTATACATGAATTAAAGGGAGAAATAAAAGGAGAACTGAAACTCGGAATTATACCAACGGTTGCTCCTTATCTTTTGCCGTTATTTCTAAATTCATTTTTAAAAAAATATCCGCTGCTAAAAATTAAAATTTCTGAATTTACTACGCAACAAATTATTGAAAAGCTGAGGAATCATCACCTTGATGCAGGCATTCTTGCCACACCGCTTAATAATGAAGCATTAAAAGAACAGCCACTTTATTACGAGCAATTTGTTGTGTATGCATCGAGCAATGAAAAGCTGATGAAGAAAAAATATTTAATACCAGGGGATATAGATACCAATCATTTGTGGTTGCTTGAAGAAGGCCATTGCCTGAGATCACAGATTTTAAATTTATGTGAATTAAGAAAAAAGGGTTTGGAAGTAAGTAATCTGGAATATGAAGCGGGCAGCATTGAAACATTAAAAAAAATGGTGGATATGAATAATGGCATTACCATTCTTCCGGAACTTGCCTTGAACGAATTAACTACAAAAGACAAAAAATATGTAAGGCATTTTAAGCCGCCGGTTCCTGTTCGGGAAATAAGTATTGTTACCTATCGTCATTTTGTAAAACAAAGAATGGTGGATATTTTAAAGAAGAAATTTGCAATTCTGTGCCTCAGGAAATGCTATCACCAAAAAGGAAGCGTATTACTTCAATAGAAATAAAATCGCAATAAATCCTGCGATGTCATTTGTAAGTTGAAATCAATTGGCGAATCTCTTTCAAATATTTTTGCTTTTGAGGTTCTCTTTTTTTCTGGCCAAATTTTGTATAGTATTTATGCTTTTCCAGAAATTTTTTTTGAATTTTATACCATTCCTTTTCATCATTAAGATGAACATAAATTTTCATCTCTGTAAATAATGTATTGCTTATTTTATAATAGTCGTTACGGCCGAGGTAATCCAGATCAGCATCACAAATGATTTTTTCTAAAAGTGTTTGCGGGCTTTGTGGAATTTTGGTTGCCATTATCATTCCGCAAATGATTACTATTTCCTCATCAGTATAACCAAACGATGGTAAATTTTCTATCACCATTTCGCATGCCTTTTCTTCATGGTTTTTATAGGTTGCTGTAAATCCTGCGTCATGATAAAATACTGCTATTCTCAGTAATTTCATTTCAGCTGTAGACAAATTTTCATCAGCAGCAATTTTCATAGCAGCATTAAACACGTCGAGTGTATGATGCAGTCCATGGTATGTAAGACTACCTGGTAATTCATTTTCCATTTTTTGAAGAATGAATTTTTCTTCGGGAGAATATTTATTCAAATCCTTATGGTTTTTGTAATAGCTTTCACTGATTAAGATACATTGATTTGGTAC
>Ga0207932_1000442_pt1 | contig 13897 bp, 8 predicted proteins | sample NGESurdeep092012_FD_184480 | JGI IMG/M metagenome (GOLD analysis project Ga0207932, IMG submission 184480) | Arctic peat soil microbial communities from Barrow, Alaska - NGEE Surface sample 415-2 deep-092012 (SPAdes) | ecosystem: Environmental > Terrestrial > Soil > Wetlands > Peat ...
AGCCCATACTTCGACGTTACCGTCGCCGCCCAATTCGCTCAGCGGCACCGTACCCTTGATGGTGCGATTGCTGCCGCGTGTGATGTTGGGTACGACGATGTCGGCAACGAGCTTGGGCGCTTTTTGCTGGACTTCGCCCTCGACACGGGCTTTTTTCTGCGGGGACAGGATCACCACCTTGTTCCACTCGCTACCCGGGGCGAACTGGATGTTGAGACCGGGGAGACTTTCCGTGTGGCCGCCGGGCGCATTCTTGATAAAGATGAAAATCATCTGTACCGAAAAACCGCCGCCCATGCCCCAGGGATCGTCCAGCGAGCTGTTCACGTCGACGGCAAACTCGGCCTGATCACCCTTCTTCGTAACAGATAGCTTGGTGAGATCGAACGAACCGGGTTTGTAGACACTGTCGGTGGGATAAACATAGTTGCCGGGGCCATTGTCGTCGCCTTTCGGGTCGTCGAACGTGACAGCCTGGGCGGAAGTGGCCAGTGTCAGCAGGGATGCCAGACATACGGCGAGTGCGGTATTGTTGCTTTTCATAATTCCATCTCCTTCTCTCTATTGAACATGACAGTTAGTTAACATCACTTCCTGCGGCAAACTCGAGATTCAGAAACTGGTACAAGAACTACAAATGGAACAACACAACAAATGGAACAGTAATATCAGCAGCGGAAGTGCAACGATTACCTATCCTGCAGCGAAATACCCAGTGCGACAAAACCAGCCAACAAGGAGTTTCAGCCAGCGGAGTTGCTGCAAATAGTACTCCCAAGCATTACATTTTGTAACAATTATTTCACGCTTCCTGCGGTCAGGCCTGAAATCAGGTATTTCTGCAGCTGCAGGAACAGCGCCACCACCGGAAGCGAGACCATCACCGAACCGGCCGCGAAGTATCCCCACTGCGATGAGAATCCCCCGACGAAAAAACGCAGCCCGACCGGGGCTGTGTAGTTCGCTTCTGATTCCATGAAAATGGAAGCCAGGATAAATTCATTCCAGGCTGTCATGAACGAAAACAGCGCGGTGATCGCGATGGCAGGTTTGGCCAGCGGCAAAATGATGCGCCAGAAGATCGTCAGCCTGGAGGCACCGTCGATCAGGGCCGATTCCTCGATATCGTAAGGGATAGTGTCGAAATATCCCTTGAGCATCCAGACGCAGAATGGAATTGCCGTAGTCGCATACACGATGACCAGCCCGATATAGGTGTTGCCCAGGCCCAGCCATTTGACGATGATGATAAACAGCGGGATCAGCATCAGTGTGCCCGGGAACATTTGCGATATCAGGAACATCAGCATGCCGACGTTGCGTCCCGGGAAACGAAACCTTGAGAAAGCGTAGGCCGCGGTGCACGCGAGAAATACGCCCAGCGCGGTCGTCATCAGCGAGACCACCAGGCTGTTCCACATCCAGCGCCCAAAATCCTGCTCCGTCCAGACCTCGGTGAAATTCTTTACCGACCAGTGCGCCGGCATCGGCAATATGCCCCTGAAGCGTTCGAGGAAACTCGGGTCTTTCGGCAGGTCGATCAGGCCCACGCTTTGCTGGCCGGAAAACGACAGCGCCAGCACCCACAGCACCGGATAGATCGCCAGCACGGTGAAGCTGATCAGTGCCACGTGCAGCCACAGATGATTCCTGGTTTTTATATCTGCCATATGGGTGCCTTTAAAAATTCAGAGTTCGCTCAAATGCAAGGCGCGAAGAAAATTTCGCCGCGCCGCATATGGATGATATGTAAGCAAGAAATTTTCTTCGCAACGCGGCATAACCAGCCACTTGGCTGCCGTTGTTTGGCAGCTTAGTGGAATGGCTAGTGGTTTCATCAGTTGAGATGAAATCTGGATTTTGAATGGTGCCCATATCAGAATGACTCCGTCGCTTTGGTGACCCGGGTCTGGAAAACCCCATACACCAGCAGGATCATGAAGATCACCGTTGAATAGGCGGCCGCATAAGCATACTGGTAATTTTCAAACGCGATCTTGTAAGCCTTGGTGATCAGGATTTCGTTGGCGCCGCCCGGCTCGCCGCCGGAAACCAGGAAGATGATGTTGAACATGTTGAACGTCCATACTACCGACAGCACAATGGCCGGTATCAATGTCGGCCGCAACAGCGGCAGCGTGATGAATCTCAGTCGCTGCCAGCGATCGGCCCCCTCGACTTCTGCAGCTTCATACATGTCCTTGGGTATGGATTGCAGCGCTCCCAGTATCACCACCATCATGAACGGAAAACTGAGCCAGCCGTTGGTCGCCACGCCGGTCAGGAAGGAGCTGAACACGCCGTCGAACCAGGCAACCGGTTGCATGCCAAACATCTGCAGGACCTGATTGATGACGCCAAACTGCGGATGGAACATGCCGCGCCAGACCAGTGCCGTGATGTAATTGGGGATCGCCCAGGGAAGAATCAGCAGTACGCGATAAATGGCCTTGCCTCTCAACCCGTCGGTATTCAGCGCCATCGCCAGCAGGAAACCGAGGGTGACACCGATGGTGACATTGGATAATGTCCACGCTATGGTGACGAGCAGCGTCCAGTAGAAATTCTGGTAATTCCAGATGATCCCGCCAGCAGTGTGTTCGTACAGATTGAAATCGCCAAGAATCGCCTTGAAGTTGGCCCAGCCTATCAGGCGATCCTGAAACGGCAGAAACTCGTTGAATAAAGTCGTGTCGGTAAATGACAACGTGACCCCGTAAGCGAACGGGAAGAATACCAGCACCAGCATGCCTATCATTGCGGGAGCCACGTAGATGTAAGCGTCGGCGTGCTCCTTTAAAGCAGCAAACGTGCGCGCAGCATACCCGTAGAGGAACATCAGCAACACGGCCGCGCCAAGCAGGTCGATCGCCCCGAGTATCCTTTTCAGAAATCCGCCGCGCTTGTCGAAATGCGCGGCTTGAGTCCCGGTCAAAACGCTGCCGTTGGCGGCGATCAGACCGAGAGGACGCTGGTACTGATCGGTATCCCAAAGGTTGACCGATGTATCGTCGCGCGGCAAAGCCAAAAATCCCAACCGCTCATACTGTTCCGCCGTTGTGAGGTAATTCGCCGCAATCGCCTGATTGGCCTGGGCCATCGACTGTTCAAGCCGCTCCAGCCGCTGCTGCTGGTAAAACAGCGTAATCGCCAGAAACACGCCCAGCGCGAACAGTTTGGTGAAATCGACTTTCCGCTCCGTGTTCATGCGGAACAACGAACCCGCCAGCAAGGACGCCAACAAAAACAATAAAGGCAATGTGAACGAATCGGGCGCGGGACTGAAGATAGCGGGACCGGAGACATCCGGCCCGGTCATATTGAATTTCATCTGCAGGATTCCCGAAAACTGGCCATCCGACAGATAGGGAACAGTGACCACGATATGACCGATGGTCTTCTCTTCGATCTGGATGGTTTTCTTGCGGACGACGTCTTCGCCGCGATTCGTCTCGCCGGCTGTACGAATCTGGTTACTCAGATCGAACAGGGCTTTTTCGTCACGCTTGAGCTGGCGCGGTGCCTCGTCGTCGGCGCGAGTCGATGCAACCAGCTGCATGCCGCCAACGATGATCACGGATTCGATGCGCGGATCGAGTTTCTGTATTTCCCTGACCCGCCGGTTCGTTTCTTCAGCGTTGGTGTTGGCGACGGCAAATGCTATCGAGTTGGCATGCATTACCGCCAGTCGTTGTCGTTGTTGCAGGCGGAGATCATTCTCTTCGGCCCGGAACATCCAGGTGCTGAGCGCGAGCGTGATCAGGATGCTGATGCCCAAACCCAGCACGGCGGATCGCTTCAGGTGTTCGGCGAAGTTCATGGTCGGGTAGCCGCTGTCTTATCGCGGAGAGGAATCAGCGTCCCTTGCGCAATGCGTTGATACTTTCCTGTATCGCGTCCGATGCTTCCTTGAGCGCCGCCTCTGGGGTGGCATTGCCCTTGACCACCTTGTTCATCGCGGTCGTCACCGGCGACCACATCATGGTCATTTCCGCGAGATTGGGCATCGGCTCGGCACTGCTCAACTGATCGTGGAAGGCCCTGAGCACGACATCGCTGGCGACGCGCTTGTCCTTGTAGATCGCGGCGTTGGTGTGCAATTGGCGTCCTTCCAGAGCCAGTATCAGACCGGCTTCTTTCGAGGCAAGGAATTTCGCGAAATCATAAGCCAACTCTTTTTGTTTTGAGCTGGCTGACACGTATGCCCCCTCGATCGTCAACCATGGGCGCATCGGCTTCCCGCCGGCTTCATCTATCACCGGCAGCACCGCCAGACCATAATTGATCGAGGGAGAAATCTCGCCGATGAACCACGGCCCGTTGAACACGATGGCCGCTTTGCCCTCGTTGAACATCGAAGACACCAATGCCTCGGACGGCTCCGTCGGCATGATGCCGTCCTGCCTGTACCATTTCATCATCAGCTTGATGGAAGCGATCGTCTGCGGCGAATCCAGCACCAGCCTGCCATCCTTGTCGAACACATGGCCGCCGTAGGCATTCATCAGCGCGGCATGAAAGTAGAAATTGGTGTACCAGTAAACCAGGCCGTAGCGGCCGGAGTCGGCGTTGGTCAGGCTCTTGGCGAGCTTGACCAGCTCGGTCGAGGTTTTCGGCGGGTTTTTCACCAGCGCCTTGTTGTAGATCAGCGTGATGCTCTTGTAATTCAGCGGCAGCCCGTAGACCGTGCCCTTGTAGGTCATCGCATCGAGCATGCCCGGCAAAAACTGATTGCGGGTCGCATCGTCCATGTAGAAGCCGATCGGCTCCACGGTCTTGCCGGATTCGATCCAGCCGCCAAGGCGGTCCTGCGCATAGATGAAAACGTCCGGCCCTTTCCCTCTGGGCACGGACGCGCTGATCTTGTCCGCATAGGCATCGTAGGGGATCGCCAGCGTCGTCACCTTGATGCCCTTGCCGGCATTTTCCGTCTCGTACAGCTTGGCGACTTTCTCGAAGGCGGTTTTTTCTGCGCCCCGGTAGGCATGCCAGACCACCAGTTCGACCGCCTGTGCAGCACTGAAAATACAGGCAATGAGCAGCGCGCCGGCAGCAAAAATTATTTGCATATTCTTTTTCATGTTCTTCTCCTCGAATAATGTTTAACCCAAACGCTTCTCGGTAACCTTGTCAAACAAATGGATGGCTTCGCATTTCAACTCCATGCTGACGCTATCGCCCGGAGCCGGAAAGTTGCCGTGGCTGTGCAACCGCCCGGTCAGAGCGTGTTCTCCCACCTTGAAATGCAGGATGGCTTCGTGACCGAGCAGTTCAACCATGAGTACCTGTCCCTGCAATGTCTGCGTCTGCGCCCAATCGACCTGATCGGGCGCGCCGATGTGTTCCGGGCGGATGCCGAGCATCACGTCGCGTCCGCGCATCGCCAGCGCCGCTTCCTTGAACCGTGCATTGACCGGCATCCGTCCGCCGAACAGCTCCACTTCCGTGCCATCGTCGCTGATGCGTGCCGGCAGGATGTTCATGTGCGGCGTGCCGATAAAGCGCGCCACAAAGACGTTGTCGGGCCGGTCGTACAGTTCCATCGGGGAACCGCATTGCATCAGGTTGGTATCGTGGGGATTGGAGCTGTCGCAGGCGCGCATCACCGCAATGCGCTGGCCCATCGTCATCGCTTCGACCTGGTCATGTGTCACATAGACTGTCGTGGTGTTCAGCCGCCGCTGCAGACCGCTGATCTCGGCGCGCATCTGCACGCGCAGTTCCGCATCCAGGTTGGACAACGGTTCATCGAACAGGAATACCGAGGGATTCCTGACGATCGCGCGGCCGAGCGCGACGCGCTGGCGCTGGCCGCCGGACAAAGCCTTGGGCTTGCGATCAAGTAGTTTGTCGAGACCCAGCATGTCTGCGACTTCTTTTACCCTTTTCAGGATCTCTTCGTTGGGAATTTTTCGTATCTTCAGGCCAAAGGCGATGTTGTCGTACACGTTCATGTGCGGATACAGCGCGTAACTCTGGAACACCATCGCAATGTCTCTATCCTTGGGATGGACATTGTTTACCACGCGGTCGCCGATCCAGAGTTGGCCGGAAGTGATGGTCTCCAGCCCGGCGATCATGCGCAGGACCGTGGATTTGCCGCATCCGGACGGACCGACGAACACCATGAATTCCCCGTCATTCACGTCGAAACTGAGGTTCTTGATCACCTCGGTCTCACCGAAACTTTTCCCGATTTTGTCGAAGCGAATTGAAGCCATCAGTGCTCTACCTTTCCTGAAGCCAGACTTAGAATGCGCACCGACTTCGGCGCCATGACCAACTCTATGTGTCCACCGGCAATCGTTACCGGCTTGCCTTTCAATTCATCCGCAACCGGTTGTTCGCTCCATATGTCGGGCAGCTTGAAGCTCGCTGTCGATTCTTTGTCGTCCCGGTTGACCAGCACCATCACATTATCGCCGCTGGGCGCGTCATGCCGGATGTAGGCAAGCACGGCGTCCTTGGGTCCTGACAGCAGCGTGTAATCGCCGCGGCTGAGCGCCGGATGTTCGCGCCGGATATGGATCAGCATCTTGTAATATTCGCGCATGGCCTCATCTCGCGGTTTGCCCTTGCCCGGCAGGATGTCGCGATCGCCCCACGGCATGTCGGTGCGGTTGAGCGGCCATATGCTGCCGGCGCGCGCCACTTCTTCGCCGTAATAGATCACCGGCATGCCGATCGATGTCATCTGGATGGCCACGCAAAGACGGAACTTGTCTTTGTCCCCGCCCATGTCGTACAACGCCATCGGCTCATCATGACTGGAAAGATAATCCGCCAGCAAATAACCCTTGCGCACCTTGTGCCGCGAAGCCAGATAGCTGCCGTATGCAATTGCGCGGCCGCGGCCGCTCACGAAAGATTCGCAGCTGCCTTTGAAGCTGAAATCGAATCCGGCATCGATCTCGTCGCGCTCAAAAAACGGGTCTAGCGAACTGGCGGTTCCGCCCCAATACTCGGCCAGCAGAAAGAAATTGGCACCAAGCTCGGCACGCGTGCGGCGGCGATGCTCCAGCCAGAAATCGGTATCGACATGCTTGAACGTATCCAGGCGAAAGCCGTCCACGCCGGCTTCCTTGGCCAGGTTGATATTGGCATTCAGCAGGTAATCCCTGACCTCGGGCAACTCGGTCCTGAAGTCCGGCAGGCCGCCCACGCTGCAGGTAATCGGGTCGACATCGCAATTCCCTTCGCCGCTGCGCATCCAGCTCTGTCCGTCCGAAGTTCTGTACGATTCGTAACGGGAGCCGTATCCGGCGTGGTTGTAAACCACGTCTAGCAATACCTTGATATGCCGCTTGTGCGCTTCCTCGACGAGATGCTTCAGGTCTTCGAGTGTGCCGAACTGCGGCTCCATCTTGGTGAAATCGTCGATCCAGTAGCCGTGGAAACCCCAGTGCTGGAATTCCGGTATGCCAAGGTTGGCCGGGGCGCTGGCATAAACCGGTTTGGATACCTGTTTTTGCACCGGGTTGATCCACAACGCGGTGATACCGAGATCGGCGAGTTCGTCGAGATGCTGGGTCAGGCCCTTCAGATCTCCGCCGTGGTAGCCGCCGGGGTTGCTGCGTTCGACCCTGAGATTGTTCGTGCTGTCTCCGTCGGCATAACGGTCGATCAGCACAAAATACAGAATGTCGCCCGACCAGTCCGGTGCAGCCCATGAAAAAGCGGGCAACAAGAACAGAATGCAGAAAAAAAAGAACGGCGCAAACCGTTTCTTAGAAGGAACCGGATTGAATGCTCTGAAATTCATTTCAGAAACCGGGATTGAGTTTCAGCCGCAATTACATTCTCCCCATGCTGCGCGTCATGCAGACGGCGCGAAGCTTTTTATTCTTTGCGCCGACTGGCAGCGCTTTAAGCTATGAGTGCGAAGTTCACGTACCAGAAATCAAAAGGCAATGTAACAGAAGTCCAACGGAAGTGTATCAAATTGTTTTGCCATTGAAAAAATTCTCCTAATCGTTTGTTGGCACAACTCGGGCAATTTTGTACAAACGCCAGATTTAATTGTTCAACAGTAAATTAATGAGAGGCTGAAGGTTTGGCTGTAGAATGTTGTCATTTCAGGCATATCTCCATTCACGTTTGAAACTTTTCCCGTACTTCGCTGGTCTCACCCCCGTCTCAGAGTTAACGCATAACATTTTAGGAGGCTTCAAATGGAACAACAATATATTCCCGCAACGCAAATCGGCACGATCTCAACCTCGCAGAACAAGGTATTGCGCAATACTTACATGATGTTGGCGCTCACCATGATCCCGACGGTCATCGGTGCGTTCATGGGTATGTCCACCAACTTCTCTTTCATGGCCCAGCATCCGGTCATCTTCACGCTGATGATGTTCGGTGCGATGATGGGCCTGATGTTCGGTGTCACCGCCACGCGCAATAGCGGCTGGGGTGTCGTACTGTTGCTGGCCTTCACCTTTGTCGCAGGATTCTTCCTCGGGCCTATCCTGCAAGTCGCGCTGCACCTGAAAAACGGCGCACAGCTGGTGGGCATGGCGGCAGGCGGGACCGGGATCATCTTCTTCAGCCTGGCGACATTGGCAACCGTCAGCAAAAGGGATTTCAGCTTCATGGGCAAGTTCCTGTTCATCGGGCTGATCCTGCTGGTTGTCGCTTCCCTGGCCAACATGTTCTTCCAGGTACCGGCGCTGGCGCTGACCATTTCCGCGATTGCCGTGCTGATCTTTTCGGCTTATATCCTGTTCGATATCAGCCAGATCGTGAAAGGCGGACAGACCAACTACGTGATGGCGACGATGAGCCTGTATCTGGACATCTACAACATCTTCGTCAACCTGCTGAGCCTGCTGATGGCATTCAGCGGCGACAGAGATTAACCAGGCAGGTTTAATATACTAAAAGGCGACCGGAAGGTCGCCTTTTTTATTGTGTAGTCAGAGTGCAAGCTGGTTTGGAACTGCCTATGCGTCGGCCGGTTTCTTTGCGTCGGCTTTGACGCCGTCGCCGGCATCGCCCGCCATATGCTCGTAAAGGGCGAAGCGCTTCTGCAGTTCGTTCTCGTAGAATGCCTGCACTTCCCCACCGTCTTCATCCATCTCCCGCAACAGCCCGCGGAAGCGCGGCTCGTTCTTGATGAACTCGCGGTAGGACACCGAGGGCTTCGGCGAATCCAGTGTGAGCGGATTCTTGCCTTCCTGCGCGCGCCGCGGATCGTAGCGGAACAATGGCCAGTGGCCGGTCTGGACCGCCAGCTCCTGTTGCTGGTGCTGTTTGCCCAGGTCGTAGCCGTGCTCGCCGCACGGACTGTAGGCGATGATCAGCGAGGGCCCGTCGTAGGACTCCGCGTCGAGGAAGGTCCTCAGCGTGTGGGTATCCTTCGCGCCGTAGGCCACATGCGCAACGTAGACATGCCCATAGCTCATCGCGATCTGCGCCAGATCCTTCTTGCCGGTGTGCTTGCCGCCGGCGGCGAATTTCGCGATCGCGCCGCGCGGGGTGGCCTTGGACATCTGTCCGCCGGTATTGGAATAGACCTCGGTGTCGAGCACCAGGATATTCACGTTGCGGCCGGTGGAGATGACATGGTCGAGACCGCCGAAGCCGATGTCGTAGGCCCAGCCATCGCCGCCGATGACCCACACGCTTTTCTTTACCAGATATTCGACCAGGCTTGCCAATTGGCGCGCCGCGGCAGACTCGATGCCGGCCAGCTTGCCGCGCAATTCCTTGACCCGCTCGCGCTGCTGAAAGATGCCCGCTTCGGTGGACTGGTCGGCATTGAGTATCGCTTCCGTGAATTCGCTGCCGACCTGGTCTTTCAGTTGCTGCAACAACTCGCCGGCGTGTTCGGCATGCTTGTCGATGCTGACACGGAATCCCAGGCCGAACTCGGCATTGTCCTCGAACAACGAGTTGCTCCAGGCCGGGCCGCGTCCATCGCCATTCTTGCAATAGGGCGTGGTGGGCAGGTTGCCGCCGTAGATCGACGAGCAGCCGGTCGCGTTGGCGACCACCATGCGGTCGCCGAACAACTGGCTGGCCAGGCGGATATAGGATGTTTCGCCGCAGCCGACACAGGCGGAAGGGAACTCGAACAGCGGCTGCATCATCATCGCGCCCTTGATGGTAGTGGTCTTTAGCAGGGTGCGGTCGTACTCGGGCAAACCGAGGAAGAATTCGAAGTTCTCGCGTTCCTGATCGCGCAGCGGCGCCATAGGCCGCATTTCCAGTGCCTTGTGGCCGTCGACCTTGGAAACCGCCGGGCAGATGTCCACGCACAGCGTGCAGCCGGTGCAGTCTTCGGGCGCGACCTGGTAACTGATATGCATGCCCTGCTCGAAGTCCTTGCCCTTGACCTGTATGTGCTTGAAAGTCGGCGGCGCGTCTTTCGCCAGATCGGCAGAAAACAATTTGCTGCGGATCGCAGAATGCGGACAGACGAACGGGCATTTGCCGCAGTGTATGCATAGCTCCTCATCCCATACCGGGATCTCCTGGGCCAGGTTGCGCTTGTCCCACATCGCGGTGCCGGAGGGCCAGGTGCCGTCGTTCGGCAGCGCGCTCACCGGCAGGCGGTCCCCGCGTCCGGACATGATCTCGGCGGTGATGTTGCGCACGAATTCCGGCGCAAATGCGGGCACCGCTTCCGGCATCTCGTGGGTGCTGCTCGCCGTTGCCGGCACAACGACCTTGTGCAGGTTGGCGATGGTCTCATCGATCGCCTTCCAGTTGGCTTCGACCACCTCGCGCCCCTTCTTGGCGTAGGATTTCTCGGCGGCATGCTTGATCTGCTCGATGGCCACATCGCGCGGCAGCACCCCGGATATCGCAAAGAAACAGGTCTGCATGATGGTGTTGATACGGTTGCCCATGCCGGTTTGCCTGGCGATGGCATAGGCATCGATCACGTAGAAAGCTATCTTCTTGGCGATGATCTGCTGCTGCATCCTGCGCGTCAGGGTATGCCACACCCTGTCCGGTGGTGTTGCCGTATTGACCAGGAACACCGCGCCCTCGGCTGCATGGTCCAGCAGTTCGTAGCGCTCCAGAAATACCGGCTGATGGCAGCCGATAAAGTTCGCCTCGTTGTCGGCGATCAGGTAGGGAGAATGGATCGGTTTTGGCGAGAAGCGCAGGTGCGAGATGGTCGCGGCGCCTGCCTTCTTCGAATCGTAAACGAAATAACCCTGGCCATAGAGTTCGGTTTCCTCGCCCATGATCTTGATGGTGTTCTTGTTGGCGCCCACCGTGCCGTCCGAGCCGAGGCCATAGAACATGCAGCACATCACTCCCTGACCGGTGTCGGTGCGGAAATCCGCGTCCCAATCCAGACTGGTGTGACTGAGGTCGTCGAAGATGCCGATCGTAAAATGGTTCTTCGGCTGGTCCTTGTTCAGTTCGTCGAACACGCCCTTGACCATGCCCGGCGTGAATTCCTTGGAAGACAGTCCATAGCGCCCGCCCACCACGCGAGGCAGGTCGGCGAACTTGCCGGTGCCGCCGGTATAGGCTTCACTGATTGCAGTCACCACATCCTTGTACAGCGGCTCGCCGTCTGAGCCCGGCTCCTTGGTCCTGTCCAGTACGGCGATGCGTTTCGCCGTGGCGGGAATGACCCTGAGCAACTCGTCTGCCGCGAACGGGCGGAACAATCGCACCTTCACCACGCCCACCTTTTCGCCATGATGATTGAGGTGGTCAACCACTTCCTCCACCGCTTCCGCGCCGGAACCCATCATCACGATCACACGGTCGGCATCCTGCGCACCGGCATATTCATAAAGATGGTACTGGCGTCCGGTCAGTCCGGCGAACTTGTCCATGGTACGCTGCACGATCCCGGGCATGCGCTCGTAGAACGGATTGACCGACTCGCGCGCCTGAAAATACACGTCCGGATTTTGCGACGTGCCGCGTATGAAAGGATGGTCCGGCGTCAGCGCGCGGGTGCGATGCGCGAACACCAGTTCGTCGTCTATCATTTCGCGCACCACAGCAACCGGGACCTGCTCGACCTTGGCCACTTCGTGCGAGGTCCGGAAACCGTCAAAGAAATGCAGGATAGGTACGCGCGCTTCCAGCGTCGCCGCCTGCGCGATCAGCGCCATATCCATCGCCTCCTGCACAGAATTGGAGACGAGGTAGGCGAAGCCGGTAGCGCGCGCCGCCATCACGTCGCCGTGGTCGCCGAAGATCGACAGGCCCTGGGCGGCCAGCGAACGCGCCGCCACGTGCATCACGAAAGGCGTGAGCTCGCCGGCGATCTTGTACATATTGGGGATCATCAGCAGCAAACCCTGCGATGCGGTAAACGTCGTTGCCAGCGAGCCGGTTTGCAGAGCACCGTGTATCGCCCCGGCCGCACCGCCCTCGCTCTGCATCTCGATCACTTCGGGAACGGTACCCCAGAGATTCTTCAGGCCCTGGGACGACCATGCGTCGGAATACTCACCCATAGGCGATGAGGGCGTGATCGGAAAAATCGCGATCACCTCGTTGGTCATATGGGCGATATAGGCGGCGGCTTCGTTGCCGTCGATAGTAACCATGCGCGCTTGGGACATCGGGCACCTCCCCAGTAATCTTGGCTAGAAGTTCATATTAAACAGCATATACCTTTTCGCATGGACATGCTCAGACGAGCACATCAAATTCAAGCACGGTTTGATTGCGAAAAATGGCGGCACGCCATCCCTGCTCAGGATTGTTTCGGATTGCGCTGTGAGGGATTACGCTGATCGGGGCGCAGGTGCGGGCCCAGCATTTCTTCGGCAGTATCGCCATCCACCGGCTTGCCGGCGGCATCAACCAGCGGCTGATCGAAATCGTTCCAGCCGCGCACGCCGCTCTTGAGCGAAACCACGCCGGTGTAGCCCATCTGCCGCATCACGTCCGCAACCAGGGCTGAACGGTAACCTGAACGGCAGATCACCACGATATCCAGCCCGCGGCCGGCGGCAAGCAAGGGCAAGGTCTCGTCGAAATCCCATTCGCAGGATTGTTCCAGTATCCCGCGCGGCACGTTGATCGCGCCGGGGATATGCAGCGCGGCAAACTCTGCCGTTTCGCGCACGTCGAGCAGCACGGGTTTGCTAACCGCGGCCAGCTGCTTGCTCAGATCCCAGGGCTGGATCTCTTTCACGCGTGTGAGCGCGTCGGCGACTAGTTCGCTATAGCGTTTCATGGCTTCTCAAACACCGCGATAGACTCCACATGCGAGGTATGCGGAAACATGTTCATCACCCCCGCGGATTTCAACAGGTAGCCGCGCTGCACCAGTTCGGCGGCATCGCGCGCCAGTGTGCCCGGGTTGCAGGAAACGTAAACAATCCGGAGCGGGGCATTTTCGCCGCCAAGGGACTTCACCAGTTCCAGCGCACCGTCGCGCGGCGGGTCGATCAGCAGCTTGTCGAATCGGCCGAGACTGAAAAAAGTCTCCGCTGTGATCGCAAACAGGTTCATCGCGGCAAACCTGGCGTTGCCGGCCAAGCCATTCAATTCGGCATTCTGTTTGGCGCGAGCCACCAAAGTTTCGCTGCCTTCGATCCCCAGCACCTGCGCGCCGCTGCGCGCGATCGGCAGCGTGAAGTTGCCCAGTCCGCAGAAAAAATCGGCGATGCGTTCGCCCGGTTGCGGGTCGAGCAAACGCATCGCGCGGCTGATCATCACGCGATTCAGCGCGCTGTTCACCTGGGTGAACTCGCTCGGCGCAAACGGCATGGTGATGCCGAACTCCGGCAGGCTGTAGGTAAGCGCCGGCGCGTCCAGCGGGTGGAACGGCGCTATGGTGTCGTAACCGCCAGTCTGCAACCAGAACTGGATACCGTGCTTGTCGGCAAAGGCGCGCAGCGCAGTTTCATCTTCACTGCTGGGCGTATCCATCACGCGCAATACCAGCACATCGACATGCTCG
>Ga0207932_1000443_pt1 | contig 13865 bp, 10 predicted proteins | sample NGESurdeep092012_FD_184480 | JGI IMG/M metagenome (GOLD analysis project Ga0207932, IMG submission 184480) | Arctic peat soil microbial communities from Barrow, Alaska - NGEE Surface sample 415-2 deep-092012 (SPAdes) | ecosystem: Environmental > Terrestrial > Soil > Wetlands > Peat ...
CGGCGGGCAGTTCGTGGTGAGCAAGTTGTGGCATCTGGTGCCGATCTCCGGTTACGCGGGCGGGCTGGACAGTTTCAAGTTCGTGGTGTTGCCTATCGTGATCGGCGTGATCGGCAGCGTCGGCTCCAGCAGCCGCTGGTACCGCACGATCTTTCTTGAGGAAATCGGCAAGGACTATGTGCGCACCGCCCGCGCCAAGGGTCTGTCGGAGCTGGCGGTGCTGTTCCGTCACGTGCTGAAGAACGCGATGATCCCGATCCTGACCGGTGTGGTGGTGGTCATTCCGCTGCTGTTCATGGGCAGCCTGCTCACCGAGTCGTTCTTCGGCATTCCCGGCCTGGGCAGCTACACCATCGATGCGATCAATGCGCAGGATTTCAGCGTGGTGCGCGCGATGGTGTTTCTCGGCTCGCTGCTGTATATCGCCGGGCTGATCCTCACCGACATTTCCTACACCATGGTGGATCCGCGGGTGCGCCTCTCATGAGTTTCATGCCGGTTATCCTGTGGAGCGACGCGCTGGTGTTTTTGCTGATTGCGGCAGGCATCGCCAGCGCGTGGTATGTGCGGCAGCGCGAGCATCTGTTGTTGCCATGGCGGCGCGTGGCACAGAATCCCACAGCGATGGTTTCACTGCTGGTTCTGTCATTGTTTTTGCTGGTCGGGCTGCTGGATACGCTGCACTACCGGGCCGCATTGCCGGAAAAAAATAACGGGGAAACGGTGTATTCGCCGGAAGTGTTGAGCGTGTTCGACAAGCTGGTTACGCCGCTGCGCGCACAAACCGAGAAAACCTATTCCGCGCCGCTGGCAGTGACGCTGTATGCCAAGGAAAGCATCATTGATGCAAGCGGGAACGTGCTGCGCGACTATCCCCGCCTGCGTTACGGCGGCGTCCATCTGACGGATGTGCGGCAGCGTGACGGTGATGTACTGAGGCGCGGATTGACCGGTGCGCTGACGGGATTGATGGCGGGATTATTGATTGTGCTGGGCAGCAGGAGCCGGCTTGCGCGACGCGGCTGGCCGCTGCGCGCCTTGCTGGTTGCAACGCTCATCATTTCGGTACTGATCGGCATGACCACCAGTCTTGCCGCCGCTTATCACGTGCTCGGCACCGACAAGGTCGGGCAGGACGTGCTGTACCTGTCGCTGAAAAGCATACGCACCGGACTGATCATCGGTACGGTCACCACGCTGGTCACCCTGCCGCTGGCCTTGTTGCTGGGCATCGCTGCGGGATATTTGCGCGGCTGGGTGGATGATATGATCCAGTATGTCTATACCGTGCTGAGCTCCATACCCAGCGTGCTGCTGATTGCGGCGGCGGTGCTGATGATGCAGGTCACCATCGATACGCATCCGCAGTGGTTCGATACCACCGCGTCACGCGCGGATTTGCGGTTGGTGTTTCTGTGCCTGATCCTCGGTGTCACCAGTTGGACCGGGCTGTGCCGCCTGTTGCGCGGCGAGACCCTCAAGCTGCGCGAGATGGAATACATCCAGGCGGCGCAGTCCTTCGGCGTGTCCTCGTTCCGCATCCTGACGCGCCATATCATGCCGAACGTGATGCACATCGTGCTTATTTCGCTGGTGATGGATTTCAGCGGGCTGGTACTGGCCGAGGCCGTGTTGTCTTACGTCGGTGTGGGTGTAGACCCTTCGATGATCAGCTTCGGTACGATGATCAACGCGGCGCGGCTGGAGATGGGGCGTGACCCCATGGTGTGGTGGGCGCTGGCCTCGGCCTTCGGTTTCATGCTGGTACTGGTGCTGGCGGCCAATCTGTTCGCCGATGCGGTGCGCGATGCATTCGATCCGCGTCTGAACCGTACCGAGGTGGCGGCATGAACACGGTTCGCGCAGCGCCGGTGCGGGTAATGCCGCCAGCCACCGAAGTCTCTGAATTCAAAATTTCGTTTGTCGATGATGAGGTGGCGGCGTGACGGGCGACCTTCTCAGCGTCTCCGGCATGGTCACGCGGTTGCGCAATGGCGCGCGCATCGTGGACGACATTTCCTTCAACATCAAGGCGGGTGAGACATTTGTGCTGCTCGGGGAATCCGGCTGCGGAAAATCCATGACCGCACTGTCGCTGCTGCGGCTGTTGCCAGATGGGGTGGCAAATGCGGGAAGTGCGGCACAGCTGGATGGCATCGAACTGTTCGACCTGCGCGAGCGCGAGATGCGCGACCTGCGCGGCGGCATGATGGCAATGATCTTTCAGGAGCCGGGGCTGAGCCTGAATCCGGTGATGACAGTCGGCCAGCAAATCGCCGAAGTGCTGGGATTGCATCAGGGTATGCAAGGCAATGCTGCGCGACTGCGTTGCGTTGAACTGCTGGACCAGGTCGGCATTCCGGATGCCTCGCGGCGCGCGGCGGAATATCCGTTCCAGCTATCCGGCGGCATGAAACAGCGCGTGATGATTGCGATGGCGCTGGCCGGACAGCCAAAATTGCTGATCGCGGACGAGCCGACCACCGCGCTGGATGTCACGATACAGGCACAGGTTCTGCAACTGCTGCGGGACACCCAGGCTGCCAGCGGCATGTCGCTGTTGCTGATTACGCACGATCTCGGCGTGGTGGCGGAAATGGCGCATCAGGTCGGGGTGATGTATGCCGGGCAAATCGTCGAGCAGGCCAGCCGTACCCGGTTGTTCGACCAGCCGCTGCATCCCTATACGCAGAAACTGTTCGCCGCACTGCCCGATGCGACACGCCGCAATCAATCATTGGCCGCCATTCCGGGCAACGTACCGCCGCTGGGCAGCGTCTTGCAGGGCTGCCGCTTTGCCGCCCGTTGCGACCAGGCCTGGTCGCTGTGCAACGAAAAAATGCCAGACTGGACAGTGGTCGGGGAAGGGCAGGGAGTCAGGTGCCATCTGTATTCTGAGCCAGTAGCTGGTAGCTTGTTGACCGTAGCTAAAAGCGAAAACCAAGCAAATAAGAGCGAACAAGAAGGGGTTGGCTACCAGCTACCAGCCACAGGCTACCCGCTCCTGCAGGTCTCCGACTTGCGCGTCCATTTCCCTATTCGCAAAGGCCTGTTGCAGCGTGTGGTCGGACAGGTAAAAGCGGTGGATGGTGTGTCGCTAAATATTCCACAGGGACGCACCCTGGCGCTGGTTGGCGAGTCCGGTTGCGGCAAGACCACGCTGGGCAAGGCGCTGTTGCGGTTGATCTCGCCCATTGCGGGTAGCGTGCAATTCGCCGGAAGAGAATTGATTGGAACCAGTATCCGTGAACAGCGCGCCTCGATGCAGATGGTGTTCCAGGATCCCTATGCTTCGCTGAACCCGAAAATGCGTGTTGCCGAAATTCTCGAGGAAGGCATGACCGCGCTGAATATCGGGAACAACAGTGCGGCATGCCAGGCACACATCGATACTTTGCTCGATCAGGTCGGTCTTGCGCGCGATTCAAAGTGGCGTTATCCGCATGAATTTTCAGGCGGGCAGAGGCAACGCATCGCCATCGCGCGCGCGCTTGCGGTTTCGCCGCGGCTGTTGATCTGCGATGAACCGACCAGCGCGCTGGATGTATCGGTGCAGGCACAAATTCTGAACTTGCTGAAGTCGTTGCAACAAAAATTTGAACTCAGCTATTTGTTCATCACTCACAATCTTGCCGTGGTTGAGTATCTCGCCGATGAGGTGTGCGTGATGTATCTCGGGCGCATCGTGGAGCGCGGCACCTCGGCGGAAGTGTTGCGCGCACCCAAGCATCCCTATACCCAGGCGCTGTTGTCTGCCATACCACGCATTGACGGTGCGAAAAGAGAGCGCATCAGGCTGAAGGGGGACTTGCCATCACCGGCCAATCCACCCCAGGGATGCCATTTTGCACCGCGCTGCGCGCATGCTTCTGAACAATGCCGCATGAGTTATCCGCCAGTGACCAGTCATTCGCCAACACATAGCGTGCATTGCTATTTATATGCAGAGAGCCCGGGTTGACGACAGGGTATTTTAGGTCTACAAAGGTATCGGGTTCTCCGGTATTCAGTGGGGATTTCAGCGGTGTGATCACGTTAACTTTATTTCAAAGGAGTGGATCATGAGCACCAAACTAGCAGGAAGCGAAGCCAGCAAAGAAAAGCTTGTCCAGGATTTTCGTGCGGTGGTGGCTGACGCCGAGGAATTGTTGCGCGCAACAGCCGGACAGGCAGGAGAGCAGGTGGCTGCGGTACGTGAGCGTATTCAGGAAAATCTGGTTGAGGCCAAGGCGCGTCTCAATGAGGCCGAGTTTGCAATGATTGAGAAGACCAAGTATGCCGCCAAGGCAACTGACGAATACGTGCACGACAATCCGTGGACGGCCATCGGTGTTGCTGCCAGCGTGGGCGTTATCGTCGGTATGCTGATTGGCCGCGGCCGTTAAGTCATGGTCGGGCAGAGTGCCGGGTTGATGGATTCGGTCAAACGATTGGCTTCGACACTGATTGCCATCGTTTCGGCGCGGCTGGAACTGCTCGCGAATGAGTTGCAGGAAGAGCAGCTGCGGCTGACGCAGATGTTCTTTTTCTCTTTGTCCGCGCTGTTTTGTTTTGGCATGGGCGTGCTGTTGTTGACGGTATTTATCACCGTGCTGTTCTGGGACGACCACCGTCTCGCTGTGCTGGGCGGGCTGTGCATACTGTTCTTTGCGCTGGGTACGCTGATGGCGATGTTTTTGCGCAATAAGGCGCAGTCCAAACCAAAATTATTTTCCACCAGCCTTGCCGAATTGGCCAAGGACAGGGAACAACTGGAACCAGGGGAATGACCGGGGTTATGAACGGGAAATTGCTTGGGCTGACACAACGTCGCGGTGAGTTATTGGCAAGGATCGCCGTGCAGCGCGAGGAAATGACTGAAATCGAAGCGGAGTGGAATGTCCCGTTGGCCCTGGCCGACCAGGGGGTGGCGGCGGTGCGATTTTTGCGTCACCATCCTTTGCTGGTTGCAGGCGCAATCGCTTTTGTTGTGATTCGCCGGCACAGCGTTGCGGCTTTGTTGTGGGGAGTGTGGAATGTATGGAAAGGTTACTGTGATTTCGCTTCCATCCCGGATAAGTCGTAGCCGCGAGCGAACCTAGATTCCTTGTGAAGACTCGTTGCCGCTTTGTGCCACATCACGCGAGCGATCCTTGGATCTTTTATGCCGGCTGTAATGATGGCTTACTCCTGCCTGCGAGATGACCAGTCTTTGACCAATCCTGAGGATTTTCAGCGGGCCGTTCCATTGTTTCAACCTGGCGACGCTGACATGATAGCGGCGCGCCAAACTGCCAAGTGTGTCACCCCTGCGCACGATGTGCTTGACCCTTGTGAGACTATCCGTGGGTACGAGGTGCATGTTAAATGCTTCGAATTCGCTTGAGGATTCTTCACCGTTCAGTGGCACCAGAAGGGTTTGTCCGGTACTGATGTTGCCGCGCTGGGAAAGGCCATTCACGGACTTTAAATTTGCCAACGACAGACCGAAGCGCGGTGCCAGTTTGTCAAGACGCTCCCCTTTTTTGGGTTTGTATGATTGCCAGCTAACCAGAGGTTTGTCATAGGTTTCCAGGTTGGCCCTGAAAGTTTCAATTTTATCGATGGGTAACAAAATAAAATCATTGTTGTCCTGCAGGATCACCGGGCGGTTATGTGCCGGATTGAGCGCAGCAAACTCGTCTTCCGAGATACCGGCCAATTGGGCGGCCAATTTTACGTCGATATGTTGGGTGGTGGCAATAGCGGCAAAATAGGGTTTGTTGGGGATATCCTGTAGCGCCAGCCCGAATTTCGCGGGATCGGCAATAATGTGTTTTATGGCCAGCAACTTTGGCACGTAATTACGCGTTTCCTTCAACAGCCTCAGGTGGGCGTAGTCGGTAGGCAGGCCGCGTCTGCGATTGTGTGCCTGCGCGCGCAGTACCGCGCCTTCGCCGCAATTGTAGGCAGCCAGAGCCAACTCCCAATCGCCGAACATGTTGTGAAGATTTTGCAGGTAATCGAGTGCGCCATTGGTCGCGCTGATCACGTCCCGGCGGCCGTCATACCACCAGTTCTGTTGCATGCCGAATTTTTTGCCGGTGGACGGAATGAATTGCCAGATGCCTGAAGCACGGCTGGTTGAATATGCGCCCGGATTGAAGGCGCTTTCGATCATAGGTAAAAGTGCGATTTCGCTGGGCATGCCGCGTCGTTCCACTTCCTCAGTGATGTAATACAGGTATAGGCGGGCACGTTCAGTCATCCGGGCAAAGTATTCGGGATGGTCGACATACCATTTCTCATGCCTGGCGACCAGCTTGGAATCGAGTTCGCGCATCGCGAATCCGTCGCGTATCCGTGACCATAGGTTCTGCGCCATGGGGGCAGGTTTCGGGATGAGTTCGATTCTGATATCGCGGCCTGATGGGAGCCACTGTGGAGCAGCTTCATCGGTTGCAGGACTGTTAAGTGTTACAGAGCTGTTAAGTGTTGCAGGACTGTTAAGCGCGATCGTTTCTTCCGCGTGGGCATAGGCGGGTATCGCTGCTGTGAAAATGCAGAATAGCGCAGAAAAAATCAATCGAATCAATAACACGTGTACCCTTCCTGAAGTAACTCCTATGTGATGTTAGTCTAACATCTGCATAAAGGTCAATCTAAAATAGCACAGAGATGACAAAAGGCAGAGGATAGGGGATGAAAGGTCGGGAAGTGAGACGGGCGCTCATTAGCAAGCCGCTATAGGGAACGCATCGCCGGACGTTCCCTGCAGGTGAGTTTTTTGCGGGGGAGAATCCCCCCCGCGATGTCAATGCCACGTCCAGTACAAGGGGCAGCGGATTGCCTGCCTTCGGTGCAAACGCAGCTTGAAAACGGATTGACAATCCTTTGCCGGATATTTAAGGATGTTGAAGCTAGCTGCGGCTTTATCTTATGGGGTTTTTGAGCTGTTCCAATATTGCCGGATTCTCCAATGTCGAAACATCCTGGCTGATCTCCTGGCCATTGGCGATTGCCCTGAGCAGGCGCCGCATTATTTTTCCGGAACGGGTCTTGGGCAGATTGTCGCCGAAGCGGATCTCATCCGGTTTGGCAATCGGGCCGATGGTCTTGCTTACCCAGTTGCGCAGATCTTCGGCGATTTCCCTGGCCTTTGCCGCATCAGCCGGGCGCGCGCCCTTGAGCACGACATAGGCGACAATAGCTTCACCCTTGATGTCATGCGGTTTGCCAACCACGGCGGCTTCAGCCACCAGGGGATTTGCGACCAGGGCGGACTCGATTTCCATCGTGCCCAGGCGATGGCCGGACACCTTCAGCACATCGTCGATGCGTCCCATGATCCAGAAGTATCCGTCATCATCGCGGTGGGCTGAATCGCCCGCCAGATAGTAGCCGCGCATTTCTTCGGGGAAGTAGGATTTTTTGTAGCGTTCCGGATCGCCCCAGATGGTGCGGATTTGCGACGGGAAAGGACGCGTGATGACGAGAAAACCGCCATGCTGGTCATGTACTTCGTCGCCGGCTTCGTTGACGATGGTGGCCATGATGCCGGGCAGGGGCAGGGTGCAGGAACCCGGTTTGATCGGCATTGCACCGGGCAGCGGTGCGATCATGTGGCAGCCGGTTTCGGTCTGCCACCAGGTATCCACGATAGGGCAGCGCGCCTGTCCGACAGTGTTGTAGTACCACATCCACGCTTCCGGATTGATCGGTTCGCCGACCGTGCCGAGCAGGCGCAGGCTGGACAGATCATATTGTTTGGGCAACTCGCCGCCCAGCTTGATCAGCGAGCGGATGGCAGTTGGGGCGGTGTAGAAAGTGGTGACCTTGTGATCCTGTATCATTTTCCAGAATCGTCCGGCATCCGGGTAGGTCGGGATGCCCTCGAATACCACTTGTGTTGCGCCCATCGCCAGCGGACCGTAAGCCACATAGCTGTGGCCGGTGACCCAGCCGACATCGGCGGTGCACCAGAAAATGTCGCTGGCCTTGTAGTCGAACACCCATTTCATGGACAGCATTGCACCGAGCAGGTAGCCGCCGCTGGAGTGCTGCACACCCTTGGGCCTGCCGGTGGAGCCGGAGGTGTACAGGATGAACAGCGGATGTTCTGCGCCGACCCATTCCGGTTCGCAGCGGGTGGGCTGGGAATTGAACAGGTCGTGCCACCAGATGTCCAGATCATCGTTCCACTCGACATTGTTTCCCGCACGGCGATAAACGATAACGCTGTGTACGGATTCGCAACCGCCCAGGGAGAGTGCTTCGTCGACGATGGGTTTCAAAGGCATCAGTTTTCCGCCGCGCATTTGGGCGTCGGCGGTAATGACAGCGCAAGCTTTCGCATCGGTGATGCGCTCATGCAGGCTCTGTGCAGAGAAACCGCCGAATACTACCGAGTGGATCGCGCCGATACGGGCGCAGGCTTGCATTGCAACCACCGCCTCGATGCTCATCGGAAGATAGATGATGACGCGGTCGCCTTTTTTGATGCCGCGTGATTTCAGGCCGTTGGCGAATTGACTGACTCGCCCGTGCAACTCGCGATAACTGATTTTACTGACTTTGCCATCGTCCGATTCGAAAATGATGGCGATCTTTTCCGGCTGGTCGGCGAGATGTTTGTCGAGGCAGTTGTAAGAAACATTCAACTCGCCGTCTTCGAACCATTTGAAAAACGGCGCATTACTTTCATCGAGGGACTTGGTGAAGGGTTTTTTCCATTGCAAGGTTTCGCGTGCCAGATTGGCCCAGAAACCCGGGTAGTCCTGTTCCGCAGCCTTGCACAGGGCCTGGTATGCCGGCATGCCGGACACGTTGGCCTGGTTGACGAATTCGGCGGAGGGCTCGAAAACGCGCATTTCATTCAGTACGGATTCGATGTTGGACATGTGATCTCCCGAATAGCGATATTTGTTGAGGGTGGAATGAACGAAGTCAAGAGTGTGGGAATGTAGTTTTTTTTTGTACCGGCTGTCAACCCGAAACAGGTTGGCTTTGAGTATTTGTCTAACAGCGGATCAATGCTTTCCGGTCGCATTGGGATTGACCAGGATGCGAATCAGCGTATCCGGAGGACTGTCCGGTCGAATATTCGAAAAGGTCAGTTGTCCCTCGCCCTTATAAAAAGCCTCGGTGCGTTGGGTATCTCCACCGAAATAAAATGGCTGGTACTGTTTGCCTGTGATACGGGTATCGGAATTGTTCGGAGGCCCAACCAGGTTTTCGACCTGTTTCAGCGTCATGCCGATTTTTAGCTGGGCGAATTTACTGTCGGGGGCGGGCGTACCAACGATTTCCCCTTTGATCAATCCATCCGCAGACACTACCGTCCGCACGGCTGCTTTTGCTGCCGATCGGGCGGGTGTCGATTTATTTGTTTCGGCTTTCTGCCTTGACGCGCAACCAAACAGCAACAGCAAGCAAATGGCGGCGACTAACCTGGCATCACGATGCATACGATAAAATTCCCATTAAGATGTGTTACGAGGAAGCTGACCATGATTTTACTCTGAAACAGTAACTAAAGAGCCAGGCGCAATAGTGAATATTTGAAAGCACAAAATCCAAAATGCTTTCAAATGTATTTCCGGACTGGTCAGGCCCGTCTGGTTTTAGAGACTTGGTTATTGGCAACGGGATGTATAATGCCTGCAGGTTAACTTCCCTATTCATGCCCATGCCTAGACTTGTCTGCCGAATGTTCGCTGCCCTGTCAGTTTCGTTTGCGCCAGGTCACTCTGCTTATGCCGTGGAAACGCTACGCGGGCTGGCATGTATAGATGGCCCGGCGATCACATGCACTGTGAAAGATCAGCGTCTCCCGGGAATCCGGATCGGCCCCATCCTGGAACCAGTGCCCGGCAACAAATCAAACAGGCATCCCATCCCGGTGAACACTATCGAAGTCAGTCATCGAGCAGGCAATTCAGACAAGATAAACTGTCATAAGACGTTCGGTGTGTCTGATACAGAACACGACACTTGATCCGCATCACCCCCGCCCATCTGCCGGTAAAGTTTCCTGTGCCATGAAAACTTCTGACTTTATGAAACTGAATATCGGTTTTAAGCTCGGTTTTTTACTTGCCGCATTTGGTATCTTGGCAACGATCCTGACCGGCTATTACTTTTACACGTCCAGCCGAAATATGCTGACCAGAGCGGCGGAACGCGATCTGCTGACAGCGACGCAGGTGGTGGGCCGGAATATGAAGATCATCATCGATGTGATTGCCGAGGACGCGCAATTGCTGGCAGCCCTTCCTCTGTCCCGCAATGTTTTTATCTCACCGGACCGGAAGACTTCCGAAGTTGATAAACAGATACTGGCGGATACTTTCGCCGCAATGCTGTCTGCGCACCCGGAATATTTCCAGATTCGTCTGATCGACATTGGCCAGGGCGGGCAGGAACTGGTTCGTGTCGATCGTAATGGCAAGAGACTGACACGGGTGCAGGATGGCGATTTAAAGAAGCGGGGAAGTTATCCTTATGTTGCCGGCACGTTGCGGCTGGCGCGTGGAGATATCTATTTGTCGGATATAGCCATTGACCATGAGAAGGGGGTACATTCCGGCCGGGATAAACCGACGGTGACCGTTTCAACACCGGTTTTCGCACAAAATGGCAAAAGACTCGGTTTGATCGCAATCAATATCGATCTGAACGGACTTGCCAGACTGTTAAAAAGCAATTTGCCGAGTGCATATCAGTTATACCTCAGCAACCAAACGGGTGACTTTCTAATACACCCGGATGCTACCCAGACCTTCGGCTTTGATCGCGGCAAGCGCGTTCTCATTCAGGATTCCTTCAAGCCTGTCTTGTCCCTGATTCATGGCAAGAACATGAATGTCGTGACGTATGTCGATGAAGGGTCGCAACAACAGGATGGGCATGTCGCGGCCTTTGTGCGCCTGCCTTTTGGTGACACGATTGACAAGCGTTTCGTGATTCTGGGTTTGTCTCAGCCGTTGGACAATATCACGCGAGAGACCACCAAGCTGGGCTGGGATACCTTCCAGATCATTCTTGCATTCAGCGGTCTTGCGCTCATTCTCTCCATGCTGGTTTCCCGAATCGTCACCGGTCCGTTGAACGCCATAGTCAGTGCGATCAGGAGTTTCTCGAAAGAGCATGTCATCGGCACGTTGCCACTTACACGCAATGATGAACTCGGCCTGCTCTCGCGCAGCTTTCACGATATGCAGACGCAAATCGTAGCGCATTTATCCGAACTGAATGAGAACCGGAAGGCGCTTGATCATCTGGCCCGGCACGACGCGCTGACCGGTTTGCCCAATCGCAGGATGTTTTTCGACCTGCTGGAACACGCCATCGTCAGTTCGCGACGCAGCGGCAAGCATCTTGCAGTGCTGTTTGTTGATCTGGATCGTTTCAAGGATATCAATGACACGCTTGGTCATGCGGCAGGGGACAGTGTATTGGTTAACTTCGCAGAGCTGTTGAAAGCAACTGTGCGCGAAGTGGATACTGTGGCTCGTCTGGGTGGCGACGAGTTTGTCATTTTACTTGACTCGATTAACGATCCTCAGCAGGTCATGATTGTGGTAAGGAAGCTGCATGACCTTTTCCAGGGAGCCATGCAGGTCAATGGACGCGAAATACACGTCCATGCCAGCATCGGGAGCAGCATCTACCCTGAAGATGGCAAGGACGCCGACGAATTGATGCAGAATGCCGATCAGGCAATGTATAACTCAAAGAAAGGTGGCGGAAATACCTCCAGCTTCTACACGTTCGGGTCGCAACAAGGACCGACCTGAACGGTTCTGCGGGTGGGCTGCCACCTTGCAAACAACTGACGTGTCACTGGTTACTTCCGGATTGGAATCATTTCACTCAGCAGACATTTTCTCTGGCGTGACTGACAAGAGACAGGGTAATGACGGGCAACATTACGAAAAGTCGAGAACTGTATAAATTATGCAAACTATCCAAAATGACACTGCGCATCATCAGAACCTGAGCTTGGCATATGGGTTCACATTCGGCGATCTTTATGACCGTGGCGGGTTGATCCGTATTGATGCGGCTTTCCTCGAATTCCTGGGGAAAAGCGATCCGGGTTTACGCGCGCAACTTGAAGCCAGCCGGCTGTCTGCCACCGACCTTTCCGGCAAGGAACAATCGCAACTGCTGATCGCGCTGGCGCCTCATCTCGAGGATTTTCTGGCGAGTTTGTTCGGCATCGAAACGCAGGTGCGGGCATTGGCCGGGCGCCATCATGAGCTGGCGCCGCTCTATAGTTGCAAACGCATGTTCGTGCAGCGCCGTGCAATGACCAAGGTAAAGCCCGAAGAAGTCGCAACCATCGACGGTCCGGCGCTGGAAGCCGAGTTGACAACCTGTATCGGAACGCCGTTCAGCGAACTTGCCTATGCCCGGCAGGTTGGTCTGTGGCTGGAGGATGAAACGGCCCACGCCGGCGAATTGCAACTCGCCACACGTTATGCAGCCTGGGCGGTGCAAACCCCGGCCGGACGGGAGCGTCACCGCGGCGGCATCCTGTTCAAGGTGCCGGCCAAGCTTGATTTCGAACACCTGGTTCCGCTGGTGACAGTCAGCATTGACGGCATCAGCGCCTATCGTCTCGGCGATGCCCATGCCTTGCGCCGGCGTCAGGGTTTTGCGCTGACCGATGCCGGAACCGATCTGGCCGGCGCGCTCGATCAGGCCAATTACTGTATCTGGTGCCACGAGCAGGGCAAGGATTCCTGCTCACATGGCCTGAGGGAAAAAACGCCCGCCGATGGCGGCGTTGCCGCGTTCAAGAAAAATATTTTCGGCGTCAAGTTGGCCGGTTGCCCGCTGGAGGAAAAGATCTCCGAGTTCCACAAGGTCAAGACCGAGGGCCATGCGCTGGGCGCGCTGGCGATCATCGCGGTCGACAATCCCATGGTCGCGGCGACCGGGCATCGCATATGCAACGATTGCATGAAGTCGTGCATTTATCAAAAGCAGCAGCCGGTCGACATTCCGCAGGCGGAGACACGCACGCTGAAGGACGTGCTTGAGCTGCCCTGGGGCTTCGAGATATACAGTCTGCTGACGCGCTGGAACCCGCTGCACTTGAGACGGCCTTATCCGAAAGCGCCAACCGGCCGTCGTGTGCTGATCGCCGGGATGGGACCCGCCGGTTTCACGCTTGCGCATCATCTGATCAATGACGGCCATACCGTGGTCGGCATCGATGGTTTGAAAATTGAACCCCTGCCACCGCACATCGGCGGTGTGGCTGCCAATGGTGAACGCGCCGCATTTCTTCCGATCCATGACATAGCCGAATTGTATGAGTCGCTCGATGACCGCGTGCTGGCCGGGTTCGGCGGTGTCGCCGAATACGGCATCACGGTGCGCTGGGACAAGAATTTCCTCAAGCTGATCCGCCTGGTGCTGGAGCGGCGCAGCGAATTCGCATTGTTTGGCGGCGTGCGTTTCGGCGGAACGCTGACCGTGGACTCGGCATTCTCCGGCGGATTCGACCACATCGCGCTGGCCAACGGTGCCGGCCGCCCCACCGTGCTGGATATTCCCAACGGCCTGGCGCGCGGCGTGCGCACCGCCTCGGACTTTTTGATGGCGCTGCAATTGACCGGCGCGGCGAAACAAAACTCCATCGCCAATCTGCAGATCCGCCTGCCTGTCGTGGTGATCGGCGGCGGCCTCACCGCGATAGACACCGCCACCGAGTCGCTGGCTTATTATCCGGTGCAGGTGGCCAAATTCATGCATCGCTACAAAATCCTGGTTGCCGAGAAAGGCGAGGACGCGGTCCGCCAGCGCTGGACTCCCGAGGAGCGGCAGGTTGCCGATGAGTTTCTTGCCCATGCTCTGGCCATTGAATCCGAGCGCAGCAATGCCGCCGCGGCCGG
>Ga0207932_1000446_pt1 | contig 13843 bp, 8 predicted proteins | sample NGESurdeep092012_FD_184480 | JGI IMG/M metagenome (GOLD analysis project Ga0207932, IMG submission 184480) | Arctic peat soil microbial communities from Barrow, Alaska - NGEE Surface sample 415-2 deep-092012 (SPAdes) | ecosystem: Environmental > Terrestrial > Soil > Wetlands > Peat ...
CCGGCGGGCAGCGCGCCAGCCAGATCCGCCGCGCCGACGCCGACTACCGCGTCCGCACGGAGCAGGTGCGCCAGGCCGAGTTCGCGCTCGCGCAGAGCGTGGACCGCGCCCTCGGCGCGCTGCGCCAGGCGCACGCCCGCGTGGCCGCGCTCGCCACGGCGGCGGAGCAGTTCGATGAGGTGGTGCGCATCCGCCGCCTCACCCTCCAGACCGGCTCCGGCACGCAGACCGACTACCTCGACGCCGAGACCGACCTCCTCCGCGCGCGGGCCTCGCTCGTCGAGGCGCGCCACAGCGAGATCGCGGCGCGCATCGAGCTGGCGCGCGTCGCCGGCGAGCTGACGCCAGCCTGGCTCGCGTCGGCCGTGGCGGAGGCGCAGTGACCGTGAACCGCAGACCGCGCACCGTGAACCGCTCACCGCGCACCGTGAACCGCTCACCACGCACCATGCACTCGCGGTATGCGGTGAGCGGTGGGCGGTGAGCGAAAGGTCCGACATGAACCCGAAGAAGATCCTCATCCCGATCGCCGCGCTGGTGGTCCTGGCGCTGGTGCTCCGCTTCACCGTCTTCCGCGGCGGACCCGGCGCGGGCGTCATCACCGCGTCGGGGAGCGTCGAGGCCACCGAGGCGCAGCTCGGCTTCCAGGTGCCGGGGCGCATCGACACCGTCGCCGTGGACGAGGGGGACCGCGTGAGGGCGGGACAGATGCTGGCGCGCCTCGACGTGACCGAGCTCCAGGCGCGGCGCGCGCAGGCCGCCGCCCAACTCGACGCCTCCCGCGCCTTCCTCTCGGAACTCCAGACCGGCTCCCGCTCCGAGGACGTCGCCTCGGCGCGCTCCGCCGCCGGCGCCGCGAGCGACCGCTTCAACGACGCGCAGCGCGACCTCGCGCGCACCCGCCAGCTCTTCGAGGGGGGCGCCGTGAGCCAGGAGGCGATGGACAAGGCGCAGACCGCCTTCGATCTCGCCCGCGCGCAGCGGGACCAGGCCGCGCAGGCGCGGCAGCTCGTCGAGCAGGGGCCCCGCCCCGAGCGGATCACCGCCCAGCGCGCCGCCGTCGCGCAGGCGGAGGCGACCGTGCGCCAGCTCGACGCGACGCTCGCCAACGCCTCCGTCCGCGCGCCGTTCGACGGCGTCATCACCGTGAAGGACCGGGAGACGGGCGAGGTGGTGGGCGCCGGCGCCCCCGTCCTCACCGTGACGAACCTCAGTGACCGCTGGGTGCGGATCTACGTCCGCGAGGACCGCATCGGCGCCGTGCACCTCGGCGAGACGGCGACGATCACCGCCGACACCTACCCCGGCAAGCGCTACACCGGCGAGGTGTCGTACATCGCGAGCCAGGCGGAGTTCACCCCGCGCACCGTGCAGACGGCGGAGGAGCGGGTGAAGCTCGTCTACGCCGTGAAGGTGCGGATCGTCGGAGACAGTCTGGTGGACTTGAAGCCGGGGATTCCGGCTGACGTCCGCCTGGAGGCGGGCGTCCAGACGCCCAGACGCCAAGACGCCAAGTGACAGCAGCGAACGCCGCCGTCTCCGTCCGCGGGTTGACGCGCAAGTTCGGCGCGCTCACCGCCGTGGACGCCCTCACCTTCGACGTCCCCGCCGGCTCCCTCTTCGGCCTGGTGGGCCCCGACGGCGCCGGGAAGACGACGACCCTGCGGATGCTCGCGGGCGTCCTCCGCCCCACCGCCGGCGACGCCGAGATCCTAGGCGTGAGCGTGGTGAAGGACCCCGAGGCCGTGAAGCACCACAGCGCCTACATGGCGCAGCGCTTCGGCCTCTACCCCGACCTCACCGTCCGCGAGAACATCGACTTCTACGCCGACCTCTACCGGGTGCCCAAGGCCGAGCGGCCGGCGCGCCTCGAGCGGCTGTACCGCTTCTCCGCCCTCGGCCCCTTCGAGCACCGGCGGGCCGGGCAGCTCAGCGGCGGGATGCGGCAGAAGCTCTCCCTCTGCTGCGCCCTCATCCACACCCCCGAGGTGCTCCTCCTCGACGAGCCGACCTTCGGCGTGGACCCCATCTCGCGGCGCGACCTCTGGCTCATCCTCCACGAGATGGTCGCGTCGGGGGTCACGGTCGTCGTCTCCACGGCGTACATGGACGAGGCGGAGCGGTGCGACCGCGTCGCGCTCCTCGACAAGGGGCGCGTGATCGCCCTCGACACCCCCGAGGCGCTCCAGGCGAGCCTCCCCGTCACGGTGGTGGCGGTCCGCACCAGCGACCCGCGCCGCGCCGCGGCGGTCCTCGCGGCGGTGCCGTGCGTCGCCCGCGCCTCCCTCTTCGGCGACGTGGTGCACGCCTCCATCGTGGACCCCGAGCACGACTGCCCCGAGGCGGAGGCCGCCCTCGCCGCCGCGGGGATCACGGTGCTGGAGCGCCAGGAGATCGTGCCGGGCCTCGAAGACGTCTTCATCCACCGCGTCTCCGCCGCGGAGCGCGCCGCGTGACCGTCGCCGTCAGCGTCCGCGACCTCACGCGCCGCTTCGGCGACTTCACGGCCGTGGACCGCGTGACCTTCGACGTGAGCGAGGGGGAGATCTTCGGCTTCCTCGGCCCCAACGGCGCGGGGAAGACCACCACCATCCGGATGCTCACCGGCCTCCTCGTCCCCACGTCGGGGAGCGGGACGGTGGCCGGCTTCGACGTGCGCACGGAGAGCGAGAGGATCAAGCGCAGCATCGGCTACATGAGCCAGCTCTTCTCGCTCTACCCCGACCTCACGGTGGACGAGAACATCCAGCTCTTCGGCGGCCTCTACGGCGTCACCGGCGAGCGGCTCGAGCGGCGCCGCCAGGCGGTCCTCGAGATGGCGGGCCTCACCGCGCACCGGCAGCGCCTCACCGGGGAGCTGCCCCTCGGCTGGAAGCAGCGCCTCGCCCTCGGCACCGCCGTGCTCCACGAGCCCCCCCTCCTCTTCCTCGATGAGCCCACCTCCGGCGTGGACCCGATCTCCCGCCGGTCGTTCTGGGAGCTCATCTACGGCCTCGCCGCCGGCGGGACGACGGTGTTCGTGAGCACGCACTACATGGAGGAGGCGGAGTACTGCCACCGGCTGGCGCTGATGAACCGCGGGCGGATCATCGCCCTCGACCGCCCCGCCGCGCTGCGCACCACGATGACGGAGCCCCTCCTCGCCATCGCCGCCGACCACGGCCCCGCGGTGGCGCAGGCGCTCCAGGGCGCGCCCCTCGTCCTCGAGGCGGCGATGTTCGGCCGCGACGTGCACGTGATGGTCGAGGACGCCGCCGCCGCCGAGGAGTACCTCCCCGTCCTCCTGGCGGGGAAGGGCCTCCCCATCCGGAGCATCCAGGCGGTGCGCCCCTCCCTCGAGGACGTCTTCGTCGCCCTGGTGCACCGCGAGGGCGGCGCGGTGCTCGGCTAGCCCGATGCGGAACCCGATCAGCCTCCGCCGGCTCGTCGCCATGGCGCGGAAGGAGACGCTCCACCTCCTCCGCGACCCGCGGAGCCTCGGCCTCGCCTTCGTGCTCCCGGCACTGATGGTCCTCGCCTTCGGCTGGATCATCACCTTCGACATCCGCTTCATCCCGATGGCGGTGTACGACGAGGACCGCACCTCGGCGAGCCGCGCGCTGGCCGACGCCTTCACCGCCTCCAGCTACTTCGTCGTCACGCGGCACCTCGCGCGCTACGGCGACGCCGAGGCGCTGATCGATCGGGGCGACGTGCGCCTCGTCCTCGTCATCCCGCCGCGCTTCGCCGCGCGGCTCGCCGCCGGGGGCCCCGCCCCCGTCCAGGCGATCGTGGACGGGAGCGACGCCAACACCGCCACCTTCGCGCTCACCTACGCCCGCGGGATCGTGGCCGCGTACTCGGCGAAGGCCCTCCTCGGCGGCCGCACGGTGGCGCCGAGGGTCACCGCCGAGACGCGGGTCTGGTACAACGAGCAACTCAAGAGCAGCCACATGATCGTGCCGGGGCTCATCGCGGTCATCATGATGATCATCGCCGCGATGCTCACCTCCCTCACCATCGCGCGGGAGTGGGAGCGCGGCACGATGGAGCAGCTCGCCGCGACGCCGGTGCATCCCGCCGAGGTGATCGTCGGGAAGCTCCTCCCCTACCTCGCCATCGGGATGATCGACGTCCTCATCACCGGCTTCATCGGCGACGTGGTGTTCCAGGTGCCCTTCCGCGGGAGCATCCTCTACTTCCTCGCCGCCTCGTTCTTCTTCCTCGTCGGCACCCTCTCCCTCGGCATCCTGGTGAGCGCGGCGCTGAAGTCGCAGATGCTCGCGGTGCAGGTGGCGATGGTGGTGACGTACCTCCCCTCGTTCCTCCTCTCCGGCTTCATGTTCGACATCGTGAACATGCCGAAGCCGTTGCAGATCATCGCCCTCGCCGTGCCGGCGCGGTACTTCATCACGCTGGCGCGCGGCATCATGCTCAAGGGGGTGGGGCCGAGCGTGCTCTGGCCGTACGGACTGGGGATGCTCCTCTTCGGTGCCATCGGCCTCGTCGCCGCGGTGCGCGCGTTCAAGAAGGAGATCGCGTGACGGACCGCGCACCGTCGACCGACGCACCGCTCACCGCGATCGCTCCGGGCCCGGGGGCCGGCTTCAGCTTCGCCCGGGCGCGGGAGATGGTGCGCAAGGAGATGCGGCAGCTCTTCCGCGACCCGCGGATGAAGCGCCTGATGTTCGGCCCGCCGCTGATCCAGCTGATGATCTTCGGCTACGCGGTGAACACCGACATCCGCGACACGCGGACCTTCATCGTCGACGAGGACCGCACCGCCGTCTCGCGCCAGCTGGTGGACGGCCTCACGTCGTCGGGCTACTTCGTCATCGCGGGGCGCGGCGAGCGGCCGGCGGACGTGACGCGCGCCCTCGACCACGGCGACGCGACGATCGGCCTCGACATCCCGCAGGGCTTCGCCGCCGACCTCGCGTCCGGCCGCGGGGCCAAGGTGCAGGTGCTGGTGGACGGCACCAGCGCGAACTCCGCCAACGTGGCGCAGGGATACGTGGGGCTGATCGTCCAGCGACTGGCACTGAATCTGGGGGGCACGGGGGCCGGCGGAACGGGAGGGGGTGCGGGCGTGCAGCTGGAGGCGCGGGCGTGGTTCAACCCCGACCTCAAGAGCCGCGTCTACAACGTCCCGGGCGTCGCGGGGATGATCATCATGCTGATGGGGCTCTCCCTCACCTCGATGGCCGTCGTGCGGGAGCGGGAGATGGGGACGCTGGAGCAGCTGATGGTGAGTCCGCTGCGCCCGGCGGAGCTGATCGTCGGGAAGACGCTGCCCGTGGTGCTCATCACCGCCCTGGACCTCGTGCTCGTGGTGCTCGTGGCGATCCTCTGGTTCCACGTGCCCCTGCGCGGCAGCCTCCTCCTCCTCGGCGCCGGGAGCTTCTTCTTCATCCTGGCCTCGGTCGGACTGGGCCTGCTGATCTCCACGATCTCGGGGACGCAGCAGGAAGCCTTCATGACGATGTTCTTCTTCATGCTGCCGATCATCATCCTGGGCGGGTTCATGTTCCCCGTGGCGAACATGCCGGTGCCCTTCCAGTGGCTGAGCCTGCTGAACCCGCTGCGCCACTATCTCGAGATGGTGCGGGCGATCTTCCTCAAGGGCGCCGGCCTCTCGGCGCTGTGGACGCAGCTCCTCGCCCTGGCGGTGATGGGGCCGGGGCTGCTGTGGTTCGCGATCACGCGGTTCCACAAGACCATCGAGTAGTCAGGAGCCAAGGGTCAGGAGCCAGGGACCAGACGCCAAGACGCCAAGGAAGGAACGGCCGGGGCGCGGCGGCTGCGGAGGATCCTGCCCTAGCGGACCGCCTGCACGACCGTGAACCGCCCGACCTTCGTCCGGTGGTCAGGCGTCTCGACGTGGTAGAAGTACACCCCGCTCGCCACGTGCCACCCCCCGCGATTCGTCACGTCCCACACCGCTTCCCCGCCCGCCGTCGGATCGTTGTGCGTCAGCATCGTGACCAGGATGCCGCTCGACGTGTAGATGCGGATGATCGCCCGCTCGGGGAGATTCACGAACCGGATGGACGGCGGCCCCACGAGGCCCTGCCCGTTCGTCACGTAGAACGGGTCGGGGACGGTGTGCACCCGGGCGAGGTCGCCTGGGGCCACGGAGTCCGCACCGAACTGCCGCGTCACCTCGATCGTGTACCGGAGGCCCGGCACGTAGGCGGGGCGCGTCACCGGGGCCGCGAAGGCATACCCGGCGCAGTCCGTGGGCTCGGCGCCGGGGAGCAGATCCGACGACGCGTCGGGGAGCGCCGGCGCGCACGTCGCCGTCATCCCGGCGCCTCCGACGGCGCGGAGATGCCACGCCGTCCCCGCCGCGGGGAGCGAGGTCATCAGGAAGAAGAACGGCTCTCCGTCGAGCACCAGCGCGACGCCGGTCCCGTCCGCCACGCCGTCGTCGGTGACGTCCACCGGCTGGAGCTGGGCCGCCGGCTGGAGCGGGACGCACGGGGCGCTCAGCGCCGACGTGCAGACGGGCGCGATGGTGCGCAGGCTGTAGTAGCTCGCCACCGTCGGGTCGAAGGTGACTCCCACCGAGCCATCGCTGAGCTGGCCGGAGGAGACGCCCGCCGCGGCCAGTGCCGAGACGTTGAGGAAGCCGTACCCCGGCTGGATCGCTCCCTTGTACGGGACCGCGACCTTGTGCGTGAGGTCGGTCACCGTCACTTGCCCGCCGGCACCCCAGCGCACGACGAAATCCCCCGGGTGCCAGGCGGCGAGCGTCGCACTGAGGAAGATCCGATACGAGCGCGGGACACCGTGCGCGGCGCCCGCGGAGGCCGGGAGCCGGTACGGCAGCGGCGAGAAGATGGCGGCGACACCCGTCAGCGCACCGCTCGTGTGGCTCGCGCTCGCGAAGGGGGTGATGGTCGGATCGGCGGGCTCCCGGCCCCCCTCGTCGAACCACCGCGAGTGCGCGAGGAAGCGGCTCGCCGCGGAACCCACGCCGTTGACGGCGGCCCGCGCCACGCCGGGCGACGACGCCTGCAACCCCGGCGCGAGCCCCGCGAACCGCACGACCATCCGGGCATCGGGCGCGAAGAGCACGCCGAAGCGCCGCTCCTGCGCGGAGTCGTACGGGACGAACGGCCCGACGTACTCGTACGGCCCCCCGGGATCGGCCGGGAACGCCGACGAGAGGGAGATCGCGGCACTGCCGCGCGTCGCCGCCGGAGCGCCCAGCACGCTGAAGTAGACGAGCGGACTCCCCGCTCCCGCCGTCCCGTCGGCGAACCCGGGGCCGACGGAATCCACGACCAGGGTGAAGGTGCCGGCGGGGAGGAGCTCCTGCACCATCGCCGGCAACGTGATCGTGCCGCCGTTGGCGGGCGGGATGGGCCCCGCGAAGGTGCCGTCGTTCGGGTCGATCGCCGGGAACGCCAGGGAGGTGTCGAGGGGCGAGCCGTCGCCCCCCTCGAGGCGCGTCGCGACGAGGGCGGCGTGGAGATTCGACGACGCGGCGCGCGGCGTGACGGTCCGGACCACCCGCTCGCTCTCCATCGTGACCGGGCCGGAGTTGACGCTGTTCACGTCGAAGGCGGTGACGGCGTAGACGTACGTCGTGCCGTTCAGCAGCCCCGAGTCCACGAACGCGAAGGGCACACCCGTGTCACGCAACGGTGCGGCGCCCGCCGGCAATCCCGTGCCGGCGGTGTCGGCGCGCAGCACGAGCGCGCCCCCCGAGGCGAGCAGCACCCGCCCGCCCCACGGCACCTGGATCACCGTCCCCGAGAGGGGCACGTTCACGATGCCGCCGTGCGCGAAATCGGCGGCGCAGCCGGCCACGATGCCCAGCTCGGGCGCGCACGTCTCGGGCACGCTGCCGGCGAAGACCTGCCCGGCGTGGTCGGTGATGGACGTCCCCGTGTAGTCGAACTGCGCCACCAGCTGCATCGCTTCCGGGGTCCGTCCGCGCCACACCCGGTACCCCTCGACGTCGTTCCGCCGGAAGTTCGCGTCGTAGAGCGGCGAGAGGGGATCCGCCGCGAGGGCGAAGTACGGGTCCCCCGTCACTTCGGACGCGGAGCGCTCCCAGACGACGGTGGCCTGGCCGTCCCCCGGCAGCACGTAGAACCTCGGCGCCGCCGGCGGCACGGGGAGGACGAACTTGTGATCGGCCAAGGCCTGCGCCGCCGCCGCCTTGGCGAGGAGGGAGCGCGGCAGCGTCTGCACCTCGTTCGCCTCGATGTCGCCGTTCCCGTTGGCGTCGAAGTAGCCCGTCCATCCGGCCACCCGCTCGATCTGCCGCACCGTGTCCGTGCCGGCGGCGAGATGCGGTCCAGTCGCGGGGTAGCCCGGGACGAGGTCGAAGTTGGGGTTCCCGAGGGTGCGGCCCTGGCCATCCGTCTGCAGGGCGGATGCGACCGGCGCGGCGAAGACGTAGGCGATCGCGAACGAGACCGCCCTCCCCGCGAGGACGTCGGGCCACGGTCCCGTGCCCATGGCGTAGCGCGTGTCCATATACCCCTGTACCAACTGGCAGAGGGGCGTCCCGAGAGGAGCGTTGCAGCTGCCGTCGGCCGGGGTGAGGTGATTCGCCAGCATCCGCCACAGCGACGCCACATTGCGGGGACTAGGGAACGGGTCTCCTCCGGTGAAGTTGGTGAACATCGAGACGACGGACGAGCCGGTGACCGGCCCGCTGATCGCCCGGAGGACCTTCGTCCCGACCAGCCCGGGAGCGCTCGCGAAGGGTGGCGCGAAGACGTCGGTGGGCCAGTCCCACCCGGGGTCGTTGAACCTCGAGTTGTAGGCGACCGCCATCGCGAAGGGGAGGATCGGCGTCGAGTTGTCGTTCAATGGGAACTGGCCGATGTCCGGGTCCTGCGCGAGACCGACGTACAGGCGCGTCCAGGTGAAGCCGCTGTCGGGGAGGTTCACCCCCGCCGTGTCGGACCGCGCGTGGAACTCCGCCCCGATCCGCGCGATCTCCGAGATGTCCTCGGCAGTGTAGCCGAACGCCGATAGCCCGCTGTACCGCGACGGATCCCTCGCCGTGACGTTGATGAGACGGACCAGGACGTAGAGCACGTCCCGGTTCCCTTCCGGGCGGTTCCACGCGAGGGTGCGCTGATCCACCAGTAGGCCCATCGCGTGCTTCCGGCTGAACCCCGTAGCGCCCGCGTCCCAATACCGGACCCACGAGTCCTGCTCCGAGATCGCCTTCAGCCCAAGGAGCGAGGGATCGAAGAACGTCGTGTCGCGGACGTACGCGGCGCTGGGCCAGTTCTCGATGTCGGCGGGCCGCCGGGAGTCGTACAGCCCGGCGAGCGCGCTGCCCGCACCGTAGGAGCCGTTGAGGTCGTTGAGAAAGGCACCCACCGTATCGCCGGACCAGCCGAAGCCGGCCCACGCCGGGACGATGGCCGCCACCTGCAGGCCACTGCTATAGAGGTACGGGTACCCCGTGGATTTCGGCCACGAACCACCGGCATAGAGATCGCCGATCTGCGTGCACTGGTGGCCGACGTTGTCGAAGATGCACCGCACACGGTTGGCGTCGAGCGCCAGGGCGAACGAGGAGCCGGCAAGAAGCTGGAACGCGGTGGCGGCGCGCGGCGCCGGCCGCGGCGGACGTGGGGTCGGTGTCCCCGCCGAGCGCGGCTGCTGCCCCGCCGCCGCGAGAGTGACGAAGGCACAGAGTCCCACCACGAGTGTCGGGTACCGCGTTCGCACGTTCGGCTCCCCTCCGGCTCCTATTTGAGCCGCCCGTGGTGACGCCGCAAGACGGGAATGAGGAGATTCGGATTCGCCATTCGCGCGGTGCGCGTTACTTTTCCCCTCTGATGGATCTCGCCCTTCTCTTCGATGATCTCTTCGATCTCGAGCGCGTCGTCGCCGAGTCGGACGAGCGCGTCCTCTACGTCGCCCGCGACCTCGTTCTCAAGCGCCGCGTCGCCCTCCGCATCCACCTCGACGAGTACAGCCCCGGCCGCTCCTGGTTCCTGCGCGAGGGGGAGGTGCTCGCCCAGCTCGACCACCCCGGCTTCCGCCGCATCTACGGCGGCGGCTTCCGCGGCAATTTCGCGTGGCGCGCCGGGAACTGGGTGGAGGGGGAGAGCCTCGCCGAGGCGGTGGCCCGCGGGCCGCGGCCCATCCCCGACGTCCTCGCCGTGGCGCGCGACGTCCTGAACGCGCTGGAGCACGCGCACCACCAGGGTGTCATCGTCCGCCGGATCGTGCCCACGAACCTGATGCTCGACGCCGCCGGCAACGCGCTGATCGTGGACCTCCGCTGGGCGAGCCCCGTCCTCGACGTCGTCGCCGCGCCCGATGCCGAGTCTAACGCGCCCTTCCTCGCCCCCGAGATCCGCAGCGGCAGCCCCGGGGACGACGCCGCCGACGTCTTCGCCGCGGGGGCGATCCTCTACTTCGCCCTGACCGGCCACGCCCCCGACGCCGACCACACCGCGCCGTGCGAGCGGCGGCCGGCATGCCCGCAGGTGCTCGACGCCATCGTCCAGCGCGCGCTGCGGCCCAAAGCGTCGGCGCGGTTCTTCTCTGCCGCCCAGATGCTCGCCGAGTTGTCGGCGTCCTCGGGGGGATTCACGGAGCCGGGAGCGGGACCGCCGTCCCTCATCCTCCCTGAATCGCCGCAGTGGGAGCGGCACCTGCGCCGCGCCCTCGGCGACGACTACGAACTCCTCGGCGAGGTGGGCACCGGCGCCTTCGGGCGGGTGTACCGCGTCCGCGACCTCCGCCTCGAGCGCGAGGTCGCCCTCAAGGTGCTCGACCCGACCCTCACCGAGGACCGCGCCGTCGTCGAGCGGTTCGCCCAGGAGGCGCGGCTCGCCGCACGCCTCAGCCATCCGAACATCGTCAACATCTACGACATCGACGGGCGCTCGGGGCTCGAGTGGTACACGATGGAGCTGGTGAAGGGGCCGAACCTGGCGCAAGTGGTGGAGAAGGAGGGCGCGCTCGCCGTGGATCGCACGGCGAGGATCCTGAACGGGACCCTCGCCGCGCTCGAGCACGCCCACACCTTCCGCCTCGTGCATCGCGACATCAAGCCCGAGAACCTGCTGCTGGGACCCGAGGGGCGGGTGCGGGTAACCGACTTCGGCCTCGCCCTCGCCCTGCCGCGGGGCCGCCTCTTCGGCGGCGCCACGTCGCGGAGTGGCACCCCGCAGTTCGCCGCGCCCGAGCAGCTCCTCGGCGGGCAGGTGGACTTCCGGACGGACGTCTATTCGTTGGGCGCGGTGGGGTACTACCTGCTGCTCGGGCGGCCTCCGTTCGACGGGAGGACGATCGACGCCATCGTGCGGGGCCACGTGGCCGGCGACCTGCCGCCGATCGCCGCCTCGCGCGACGACGTGTCCCCGGCATTGGAGGCGGTCCTGAGGCAGGCGGCGGCGCTCGAGCCCGCGCAGCGCTTCCCCACCGCCACCGCGTTCCGCAAGGCGCTCGGCAAGGCGACGCGCGCTAGCGGCGAGCTCCCCCGCCAGGGGGACGTCGGCTTCTTCAACCGCCTGCTGCGCCGGCTCTAGCCCGCCCCACCGCACCTCACCCGCGCGCGCCGGTGGCGCGGCTCAGCCGCCGCGCCGCATCGCCTCGATCTCGGCCCCCGTCAGGGCCCGGGTGCGCCCCGCCAGCGCGCTGCGCACCGCGGTCACCTGCGCCGCCGTCACGGCCGACGCCGCATTCCCCCACTGCGAGCGCACGTAGGTCAGCGTGGCCGCGATCTCCGCGTCGGAGAACGAACCCCACGCGGGCATCGTCCCGTTGAACCGCTGCCCCTTCACCGTGAGCTGCCCCTGGGCGCCCAAGAGCACGACGCGGATCGGCAACTCCGGCGCGGCCGTCGCGAACTCCGATCCCGCCAGCGGCGGGAAGGCGCCCGGCAGCCCCTGCCCGTTCTGCTGATGGCACATCGCGCAGGTCGCGTACTTCCCCTGAGCCTGGCCCGGCGACGCCGGCGAAGGGAACGCCGCCCCGACCAGCGCGACGGCGCCTGCCACAGCGATTCCCCACATCCCGTTCGGCACGGCAATCCCTCCTGGGCGACGATCCGACGCACGTCGCGGGACCCGGGCCGGGCCCCGCTCCGAACGCCTCAGAACGTGTAAGGCCCCCTCACCCGGCGAGCGGCGAGCGCGCGTCGGTCCAGCCCGGCGCGCCGGTCGAACATCCGGCGCTCGGTGCCGCTGCGGCGCTCGACCACGATCGGGTGACTCGCCCGTCGCCGCTGCAGGTACCGCCGATCCCCCAACCCGCGCCGGTCGCTGCCGCGTCGTTCGGCGCGAGCGCGGCGGTCATCCGGGCGCTGATGCATACGCTCCACGGTGGAGCCTCCTTCCCGATGTCTGTCTGGGACGCGCCTAGGGTAGCGCTGGCGGTCCCCTCTGGCAAGGGGCCCGCCGGAGTGCTACGCTCCACCGATGCCCCCCTGCGCCAAGTGCAGTCGCGAGATCCCGCCCCAGGCGACGTTCTGCCCGCACTGCGGCACGCCGAACCCCGAGGCGCGCACGATGACGCCGGTGGACTCCGGCGCGGCCACCGCCCTCCTCGAGCCCGACGTCCTCAAGGAGCGGCTCCAGGCGGCCCTCGGCGGCGACTACCTGGTGGAGCACGAGCTGGGCGAGGGGGGCTTCGCACACGTCTTCGCCGCGACCGACCGGAAGCTCTCGCGCCGCATCGCCGTGAAGGTCCTCCGCCCCGAGTTCACCGGCAGCCGCTCCAGCGTCCAGCGGTTCATCCGCGAGGCGGAATCCGCGGCGAAGCTCAGCCACCCGAACATCCTCTCGATCTTCTTCGTGGGCGAGGGCCAGGGGCTCGTCTACTTCGGGATGCCGATGGTCGAGGGTGAGACCCTCGACGCCCTCCTCCGGCGCGAGGGGCAGCTCCCCGAGGCGGAGGCGATCCGCATCGGCGCCGACGTGGCCGACGCGCTTTCGGACGCGCATGCGCTGGGGCTGGTGCACCGCGACGTGAAGCCGCAGAACGTGATGCTCCAGGGGGCGAATCGGCGCGTGCTGGTGGCCGACTTCGGCATCGCCAAGGCGGCGGGAGGGAGCGGCGAGCGGCTGACGGGGACGGGCGTGATCATCGGCTCGCCGCACTACATGAGCCCCGAGCAGGCGGGCGGCCTCCCCGACGTGGACGCGCGGAGCGACATCTACTCCCTCGGCGTGGTGCTGTGGGAGATGCTCGTCGGCGAGGTCCCCTTCGACGGGCCGTCGTCGCAGAGCATCCTCGTCCAGCACCTCACCAAGCAAATGCCGGCCATCGGGACCAAGCGGCCGAGCATCCAGCACCAGCTCGCCCAGGTCGTGTCCCGCTGCACGGAGAAGAAGCCGGAGCACCGCTTCCAGACGGCGGCGGAGCTGGCCCTCGCGCTGCGCTCGTGCGCGGCGGCGGGCGCGGCCGCGCGACCGCGGGGACGCGGCAGGCTGATCCTCGGTGCGGTGATCGCAGCGGCGGTGATCGTGGTGCTGGGCGTCGGGTGGCTCGGCGTGCGCTCCCTGCGCGGGCGCACCGCGGCGACCGCCGGGACCGCGGGGGCTCTCGGCACCCCGGAGGCGCGGCTCGCCGTGCTCCCCTTCGACGCGATGAGCGGCGGCGATACGACCCTCTCGCGCGCCGCGGCGCAGCTCCTGGCCGAGGCGGTGGGCTCTCGCTTTCAGATGCCGGCCGTGGACCCGCGCGACCTCTTCGGCCAGTGGGCGGCCGAGAAGCGCAGCGTGCAATCCTCCCTCGCGGACCTCGCCGAGTTCGCGGGGCGCCTCGGCGCCACGCAGATGGCCGTCGGGAACGCCGTGGAGGCGGGGCGGCAGCTGCGGCTCTCGGTGAACGTCTACGACACCCAGGCGCAGACGCGGCTCGCGGGGGG
>Ga0207932_1000447_pt1 | contig 13839 bp, 11 predicted proteins | sample NGESurdeep092012_FD_184480 | JGI IMG/M metagenome (GOLD analysis project Ga0207932, IMG submission 184480) | Arctic peat soil microbial communities from Barrow, Alaska - NGEE Surface sample 415-2 deep-092012 (SPAdes) | ecosystem: Environmental > Terrestrial > Soil > Wetlands > Peat ...
CACCGGTCTGGAATCCGAGCGCAACAACCGGCCCACCGCCGCCCAGCGGCTGCACCTGCTGAATTCGAGCCACATCCAGCGCAAGATCGAGCAAAGCCCCAAGATTAAATACCTGCTCAAGACCCGGAACAATCCGCGCGACGTGGTCACCGGACTTTACCTGGCGATTCTTTCGCGTTTTCCGACGGAGGAAGAACTCCAGATTGCGGAGGCATATTTTCCGTCCGGCGGTGCGGACAACCGTGCAACGGCGCTGGACATCGCCTGGGCCTTGATCAACAGCGCAGAATTTCTTTACCGGCACTGAGCACGAATCGAAACGCGTGCGGCCTCGTCCCAACAACTCTTTGCCCGCGCGCTCGCCCGCTCCACTCATCCCAAACTTTGTCCCATATGGGACAAAGTTTGGGATAGCCACACGCAAACCGCTTGCTTACTCTTTTGCTGTGAAACCCAAGACAGAAGAACTCCTAAACCTTTTGCTCTGGTCCACAGAGAAGTTGATGTGGCCTACCTTCCGCAACCTGACGGATTCCTACGAAAGTTGGGCTTACCGTAATGGGCTTCTCAAACAGACCGTTTTGTTGGAGACGGAGAAATTTCTGGAACGCGGCCACGATGCGCCCAACGACCGCGTGTATCGCCTCACCTGGCAGGGGCGGCTGCATGCCTTGGGCGGGCGGGATCCGCAGGCGCGGTGGTCGCGTGAGTGGGACGGGCGCTGGCGGCTTGTGTTGTTCGATGTCCCCACGGCACAGAACTCAAGTCGCACGCGGCTGCGACGTTATTTGCGGGACAAAGGCTTCGGATACCTTCAAAACAGCGTGTGGATCACACCGGACTCGCTTGAGGAGGAACGGCAAATTCTCGTCGGCGGGAAGGTCAACGTGGAATCGCTCATCCTGCTGGAGGCGCGGCCTTGCGCGGGGGAATCCGACGCCGAAATCGTCGCAGGCGCCTGGGACTTCGAACTCATCAACCGCCGCTATGCCCGGCATTTGAAAGTCCTCGGCGAGCGGCCGGGCGGGACGCTGCGCAACGAAACGACGGCAAAGTCTTTGTTGAGGTGGGCGGCGGCCGAGCGCGAGACATGGTTGGATGCGGTAACGATTGATCCGCTTCTGCCCGAGCGAATTTTGCCGTCCGATTATCTGGGGCAACGGGCATGGCGACGGCGGGTGGAGGTACTGCGAGAAGCCGGGCGGCAATTGCGTACGTTCAAGGCTTGATCTGCATGACAAACTTTTGTCGCATATGGGACAAAAGTTGGGAAGAGAGGTGCGCGCAGGCGAAGCTCGCATGCTTGAGCCGGGACAAGCTGCCAGCGAAGAACGGCCGCCCGATGATGTGGAGCCGGTTCGGGAGAACGACGTGATGAATGTCGCGCACGGCCTTGAAGTGGTGTAACGTCATTCACCAACAAAACGTCTGTTTTCAGTGTATGAAGCGTCCTTCGAGCGGCCGATCGTCGAAACCGCATTCAACCGGTGTGTTTTCAACTTTGGGCGGCAATCCCATCTCCCGGCGGGAGGCAATGCGTCGCGGGTTATTTGGCGCGGCGGGGTTGATGCTGGCCAACGGCCTGGGTTTTCGTGTGCTGGCCGGGCCGCAGCCGGTCAACCCGAAAGCCAAGGCGGTCATCCAAATCTGGCTGTGGGGCGGCGCGTGTCACCTGGACACATTCGATCCGAAGCCGGAGGCGGGGAACGATTATTGCGGACCGTTTAAAACGCCCATTGAAACCAACGTGCCCGGAATCAAAATCTGCGAGTTGCTGCCCCTGCTGGCGAAACAGGGGGACAAATATTCCCTCATCCGCAGCATGACCCACGGCAACAACGGCCACGAGACGGCAGCCTATATGGTTCAGACCGGCCGCCCGGCCGGCGGGCGTGACGTCTTCCCGTGCGTCGGCGCCGTGGTGTCGCTGTTCAAGGGTTATGAAGCCGGCTACAAAGGACTCATTCCACCCTACATCGTGGTGACCGAGACGCAGGGGCGGTTTTCCGAAGCGGGCTTTCTGGGGTCGCGTTACAAAGCGTTTGCCACCGGCGGCGACCCGGCCAAAACACCGTTCGCCGTGGAAGGCGTCGTCGCTCCGGGTATTTCCGATCAACGCCAAAGGGACCGGCGCGAGTTGCTCAAAAAGTTGAACACGCTGGAGCACGCCATGCCGGGCGACGCGCAACTGGCGGCTTCCGACCAGGCCGAACAACAGGCGTATGACATGATTTTGGGCGACGCGGGGAAGGTCTTTGATCTTTCGCAGGAAAAGGACGAGCTGCGGACGCAGTACGGCAAGAACACGTTCGGGCAATCCTGCCTGGCGGCGCGGCGGCTGGTGGAGAAGGGCGTTCCCTACGTGACCATCAATTACAAGGGCTGGGACACGCACAAGCAGCATTTCCAGGAGATGCGCCGCAAGTTGCCGGAACTGGACAAGGGACTGGCGACATTGCTGCAGGATTTGTCCGACCGCAGTCTGCTCGACAGCACCATCGTCTGGTGTTGCGGCGAATTTGGCCGCACGCCGAAGGTCCAGTGGGAGGCCCCGTGGAACGGCGGGCGCGGTCATTTTGGCAAGGTGTTTTCCGTGCTGGTCGCCGGCGGCGGATTCAAGGGCGGCCACGTGGTCGGCGCTTCGGACGAACGCGGCGAAGAGGTGAAGGAACGGCCGGTTTATCCGGTGGACCTCATCGGCAGCATGTACGAATCGCTCGGCATTGATGGCGAAGCGAAGCTCCCGAATCCGCAGGGACTCGACCTGCGCGTCCTGCCCACGTTGGCGGATGGCGTGAAATCGGGCGGGCTCCTGAGGGAAATCATGTAAGCGGCACACGAATGTGAAATCCGAAATCCGAATCGCCCGAAATCCGAAAGAAAATCGAATTCCGAAGTCCGAAGCGGTGTTGGTTAGTCTGAGGCAAAGACTTCCCATTGACGAACGCACGGGAGGCTGGTTTCGGATTTCGGGTTCCGGATTTCTTTCGGCCTTCGGATTTTGGCCTTCGGGTTTCATGCTGGTATTGGTCTTTGCACTTATGCTGGCGCCAGCCGCTCAAGCGCAGCAAAACACCCCTCATCTCGGCTATGTTTATCCCGCCAGCGGACGGCAGGGCACAACGTTTCAGGTGGTGGTGGGCGGACAGTTTCTGGTCAACGTCACCAACGCGTTTGTCTCCGGCGTGGGCGTTCAGACGAAAGTCATCGAATACAACCGGCCCCTGAATCAAAAGGAGTTCAGCACGATGCGGGACCGGCTGCGGGAATTGCAGGACAAACGGCAGGCCGCGCGCCGGGACCCGAATTCCACAAATACCTGGATCGCCGCGGACGAAAAAGAGTTCGTCGAAATCAGGGACAAAATCATCAAGAACCCGCCCAGCCGGCAGGGCAATCCCGCCATCGCCGAGACCGCCATTGTCCAGATGACGCTGGCCACCAACGCCGAACCTGGCGAACGCGATCTCCGGCTGGAAACGCCGGCCGGGTTGTCGAACCCGCTCATCTTCCGCGTCGGGCAACTGCCGGAATTTTCCCGGCCGGCGGCAAAGGCAGTCAACCCAGACCTGGACCGCATGCTGGAAAGATTCGGCAAAAAGCCTGCCACCAACACGGCGTCCGAGACGAGCATCACGCTGCCAGCGGTCGTGAACGGCCAGATCATGCCCGGCGGCGTGGACTGGTACCGGTTCCCGGCGCGCAAGGGACAGCATCTGGTCGTTGCCGTCAGCGCGCGGGAATTGATTCCGTACCTGGCCGACGCGGTGCCGGGCTGGTTTCAGGCCGCGATATCGCTGCATGACGCGGACGGAAAGGAACTGAATTATGCCGACCATTACTGGTTTCATCCAGACCCGGTGCTATTCTGTGAAATTCCGAAGGACGGCATTTATCTGCTTCAGGTGAGGGATTCCCTCTATCGTGGCCGCGAAGATTTTGTCTATCGGATTGCGCTGGGCGAACTGCCGCTGGTGACGGGCGTCTTTCCGTTGGGCGGTTCGGTGGGCGCGCAAACCCTGGTTAAATTGACCGGCTGGAACCTTCCGGCGACCAATCTAACGGAGAATGCCACCGGCAGGGAGCCGGGCATTTATCCATTGTTCACGTCCAAAAGTGAACGGATTTACAACCATCAGCCATTCGCCCTGGACACGTTGCCGGAATGTCTGGAAAAAGAGCCAAACGATTCGCAGGAAACTGCCCAGCCCGTCACGCTGCCCATCATCGTCAACGGGCGCATCAATCAACCCGGCGACTGGGACGTGTTTCGGTTTGAAGGCAGGGCCGGCGACCCGGTGGTGGCGGAAGTTTATGCGCGCCGGCTCGATTCGCCGCTGGATTCAGTGCTTAAGTTGACCGATGCCAGCGGCAAACAACTGGCATTCAACGATGACAACGAGGACAAAGGCTCGGGTCTGAACACGCACCACGCCGATTCTTATCTTTCTTTCGTCCTGCCGACGAATGGGACCTATTACCTTTGGCTCGGCGACACCCAGCGCAAGGGCGGTCCGGAATACAGCTACCGGTTGCGCCTCAGTCCGCCGCAGCCCGATTTTGCGTTGCGGGTCGTCCCGTCCAGCCTCAACGTCCGCGCTGGCGGGAGCGTTCCGCTCACCGTTTATGCTCTGCGCAAGGACGGGTTCACCAACCAGATTACGCTGGTTTTGGACGGCGCGCCGGATGGGTTCAAGTTGACCGGTGACTCCATTCCGGCAGGTCAGAACCAGGTGCAAATCACGTTGACCGCTCCGCCGACAGCGTTGGCTGAACCCGTCAGCCTGAAACTGGAAGGCTGCGCGATGATTCAGGGACGGGCGGTGTTGCGGAAGGCCGTGCCCGCCGAGGATATGATGCAGGCGTTCGCCTATCGTCATCTCGTTCCGGTCAAGGAACTGGAAGTCGCCGTGTTAAAACGCCCGAATCCGCGGGCGGCGATGAAAATTCTCAGTGCGACCCCGGTGCGGATTCCTCCCGGCGGGACCGCGCGGATTCAGGTTGGCCTGCCGGCGCCGAGACTCGCGGAGCGGGCGCAGTTTGAATTGAGCAATCCGCCGGAAGGAATCACGATCCAGAGCGTGTCGCCGGTTCGCGACGGCGTGGAAATTGTGCTGCAAACGGATGCCGCCAGGGTCAAACCCGGCCTCAAGGGAAACCTGATCATCAACGGCTTCGCGCCCCGGCCGGTGGAACCCGGAGCGGCCAAGCCGAAGGGAAACAACAACCAGCGGATGCCGCTGGGCGCCCTGCCGGCCATCCCCTTCGAAATCATCCCGCCCCCGTGAATTCAAGGCCGACGTCCTCTGCGTCGCCGATGCCTTCGCCGTGATGGGAAAAGTGAACGAGTTGCTCGCGGGGAGCGCCAAAGCCTAAATTTGTAAAACGAAGTAGCCGCCGATGTCAATCGGCGCAAACTTTTTTGGCCCGCGCGGACTGACGTTTGTGTTTCACTCTGGGCGAAACGATCCCGACTCGTCGGGATTCGCTGGTCCGCCCCGGCTTCTTCTTTCGCGAATCAGCAGGATACTCCGACAGGAATAGTGTAATGCCAATGGCTGCCATCGTATGCATCATCTCTGGCGAAAGCGCTGACCCTCCGCCGCCGGCGTCTTTGCGAACTGAAAACCCAATGTCTGCGACATAGGAGCCTTTCTTGATCTTCCTCTTGTTCTCATCAAGCCACGCTTCGAGAGCGTACACTTGCGCCGGGAGCACCCACTCGCCGCCGTAGAGCCAAGCCAGATCCTTACGCGGATTCTTTCTGGAATAGATAACGATGGGCATGATTCTTTGTCTTCCGGTTCGATTTTTTCTTCATTTGTCCACTCCCAGGTCTTTAACAATCTCCGCATCATCGGAGAATTTTCGCAGCAAAAGCTGAGTGAACATGACGGCACGCACGACCTCGCGAACCTGTGACCTCGACCAACCATGTCCCGCGAGACGCAATATTTGATGCTGCTGAATCACGGCATCTGTAACAATGTCTCTAACTCGCCCGAATGTGAACTGCAGGCCAAACGGCATCTTTGGCAAAGGCTGAAGACCGGCTCGCTGCGACACCTCGCTCAGCACGTCACGCCGTCGTCTGCCCGGAAGCAAGGACGACACCTTCACCTCCGGTCGTACTTTGTGACGGGGAATGCCTTTTTCTTCGAAAGCCTTACGAAGACGGAAGAATGCACGCATTGAAAGACAACCCTGATCTTCCGGAAGATTAGATCTTACTTTCTGAAAGATTCTATCAACAATCTGCCGAGTCGTGAACATCGCCTCAGCCTCAGCATCGGTGATAGGAATGCCAAAAGTTTCTTCCCAAGCAAGGATCAATTCTACGGAATCGAGGCCCATATTTTTTGCCGAACAATATTATTAGGACAAACTCAATTTGTCATTCGATGACGTTTGCCGGAAAGAGACAAAGTCCGAATGCCTTGTCCCTTCCCGCTTTATCCTGACTTCGCGGGCATGATGCGCTCAGGTCATGACCAGTCAACCCCTTTTGAGACCTCTGAAAAATTGCCTTTCATCGTAGCGGCGGTCGGCAGACCGCCGCATTTCTCCAGCAAATTGAAGAGTGCGGCTCTCTGCCGAGAAGCCGCTACGCCGGTTTTGCAGAGGTCTCCCTTTGATTTGTCCGCGTCCGAGCGAGCGGGTTTTAACGCAACTCCGCTGACGCGCGAGCGGGAGGCGCAAAGGTAGTCGCGACGCCCCGTCGCGCAGGCGTTGCGGCGCCGCCCTCGTTGCCACCGCCCAAAACCATGAATTACTGGGTGCGCGGAGTCTCGCGGCGAGGGCGCCGCGGTCACCCCACTGCGACGAGGCGTCGCAGCCACCCCGGTAATTCTTCGCGTCTTTGTGCCCTGGCGTCTTTACGTTAAGATTTCAGATTGATGTCCGGCCCCGGTTAGACCATAACTTTCTCATGTTAGCCAGGGTCTGTTCCGCTGCGCTCAATGGCATTGAAGCGTATCCCGTAGAAGTCGAGGTCAACGCCGGTTACGGCGACACTCTTGTCGTCATCGTCGGCCTGCCGGACGCCGCGGTGAAGGAATCGCGCGACCGTGTTTCGACCGCGCTCACTAATTCCGGTTTCAAATTTCCGATGGGGCGCACCACCATCAACCTCGCGCCCGCCGACGTGAAAAAGGAAGGGCCGAGCTTCGATCTGCCCATCGCTGTCGGCATGCTGGCCGCCAGCGAACAAATCGAAACCGACCAGCTCGACAATTTTGTCATCGTGGGTGAACTCGCGCTCACCGGCGCGGTGCGTCCGTGCAAAGGGGTTTTGCCCGTCGCCCTTCGCGCGCGCGCCGACGGCAGGGTTGGCGTGCTCGTTCCGGCGGAAAACGCCGCCGAAGCCGCCGTCGTGGAAGGGTTGCAGGTCATCCCCGTTCAAAATTTGCGCGAAGCCGCGGGCTTTCTCGAAGGCGAAATCAAAATCGCGCCGGCGAAGGTGGATATCGCCAAAATTTTCGATCAAGCGCACGATGACGACCTGGATTTCGCCGAGGTCAAGGGCCAGGAAAACGTAAAACGCGCTTTGGAAATTGCCGCTGCGGGCGGACACAACGCGCTGCTCATCGGCCCGCCCGGCACCGGCAAATCCATGCTGGCCAAGCGGCTGCCGACGATCCTGCCGCCATTGACCCTGGACGAGGCGCTCGAAACGACGAAAATTCACAGCATCGTCGGGTTGCTGGCCCCGGGCCAGGCGCTGGTGACGCGCCGGCCGTTTCGCACGCCGCATCACACGGCGAGCGACGCCGGTCTGCTCGGCGGAAACGTCAATCCGACGCCGGGCGAAATTTCACTCGCGCACAACGGTGTTTTGTTCCTGGACGAACTGCCGGAGTTCAAGCGCAGCGTGCTGGAGACCATGCGCCAGCCGCTGGAAGACGGTCACGTGACGATTTCACGCGCGGCGGGCGCCATGACCTTCCCGTCGCAATTCATGCTCATCGCGGCGATGAACCCGACAGGTTTCGTTGCCTTTTTGTGAGTTCTTCAGAAGATGGCAGATATGACCATGTTATATCAATTGTGTCCCCTGAAAGAGTGATCTTTTCGACGATGCTTTCGATGATTCTGCGCTTTTCCTCCTGGCTGAAATGAGGCCACTTCCGGTGTAGGACGGTCGCCTCCGTGAACACTTCTTCGGCGGAAATCTGGCGCATTTCGATGGCGTCAACCTCGGCTTGAAGTTTGGGGAGTTCGGCTGTCAGGGCGCGTTCCTGATCTTCGAGCGGTTTGTAAATCTTTCCGAAGCCTTCGGGCGTGATTTGGTCTGCTTGGTATAGCTGGTATGTTTTGCGCATTTCGGTGCGGACTTTTTCAATCTGCCGGTTATGCGCCTCAAGCCGGTTCTTCTTGTCGGCAAGGTTCTGATTCGCGCTCTCAAGGTGGGCTTTGATCTTTTCCTGGGACACGAAGAAATCATGCAACTCGTCGTGAAAGACTCCCTCAATATCCTGGACGGTGATTTTGTTCCGGCACTTCGGGCAGACGTATTTTGGGGAGCGGGAAAAGACATACATCTTTTGGCCGCAGCCGCAGTAAAGTAGTCCGGCGAACAAATGGACGGGCTTCCGTCCAAGCGGCCTCTGCGCTTTTCGTGCTTCCAAAGCATCGTTGCACTCCTTCCACAAGTCTTCGGACACAATCGGCACAACGGGGCTGAAAACCCATTCGGATTCTGGTTTGGGAATGAGTTTGCCAGTGCCGTCCCGGTAGGTGTGATTGGAGCGATACAACCCCTTTGCCGTGGTGTCTTGAAGCAGCCTCAAAACTGTCGTGTCGCTGAACTTGCTGCCGTTCCGGGTGCGGTAGCCCGACTTATTAAGAAGCCGGGCGACGCCTTTCATGCGTTTATTCTTGGAAAACAGCTCATACATGAGCTTGCGGACTGGCGATTCGACGGGATGCACGGAGAGCTTGTTGTCTTTCCATTGATAGCCGAAAGGCGCAGCACCGCCCAAACTCTTGCCGAGTTTTGCCCGGATTTTTATCGAAGCCTTCACGCGGTCTGCGATTTCCTCCCGTTCCCACTGCGCCATGGCCGCAATCATCGTGTAAAAAAGCCTGCCGGCGGGGGATGAGGTATCAATTTTCTCCTGCAATGAGATCATGTCCGCATGGTGCTGGCGGAACAAATCGGAGAATTCCAAAAGCTCCTTGGTATTTCGGGCAAGGCGGGCGAGCTTGGAAAAGATGAGGCCGGTGATGTGGCCGCGCTTCACGTCGGCGATCATCCGTTTGGCCTCGGCGTTTTCCATGACGGTCTTGCCTGACACACCGGCCAAGTCATACAACTCAACCACCGTCCATTCGTTGAACTTGGCGTATTCGCGGGCGCGGGCTTCGTGATGTTGCGGGCTTTCGCCCTTGGCCTGGTCTTCGGTGGAAACCCGAATCCAGATGCCAACGCGCTTTTTCAAGGCACTATTTTCCTTCATACACTACTTCATACCAGAAAACGCAATCCGATTGCAAGAAAAAAGTGTAGCTTATTCGCATATACCCGCTAGGGTTTCATCATGTTACGGAAAGCAACCATGAATGAAAATGATCTGGCCGTGCTTGCCAAAGAATTCCGCAAGCAGGCGGGCAGGACGCGTGCCCAAGCCGCGCGGGACATGAAAGTGTCGCAAACCTCCATCTTCAATGCGGAAGAAACACCAGAGCAAGGGCTGATCAAATTACGGATGCGGATGATTGAAACGTATTCAAAATTCAAAGTCAGAGGCCCGGTATATTTATTGGAAGATAAATAGTCGCTATTTTCGCATCGAATCGGCAATGGCGCGGATGGCGGCTTCTTCTTTGGCCTTCTGTTCTTCTGCCGAACCTGTTGATTTCGAGTGTTTGACTTTGTAGCCCCGGCGAATCTGGGGTGTTGCGGAGCTTGGCGCGGCGGGCAGAGGCAGGGATTTTAAGTAAGCGATAAACGCGTCTGGCTGGTGATATTCGACTCGCGCGGCGGCTTCGGCGCCCAGGCTGCCGGAAACGGCTGCGGCAATCTTTCGTAACCGTTCTTCCTCCAAGCAAATCACCGCCACTCTGGGGAAACCTGCTTTAAGGCACTTCACAACATTGCCGACTTCATGGTCAATCGTGGTGCTGAATGAAATTTCGCACGCGATCTTCTGGTCGCCACGCTCCAGAAACAAATCAATGCTTTCCTGACTTTCGGAAAACTGTTTTTCAATCACGCTGCGGAAGCCAAGTGTTTCTGCCGCATCTTTGATGCGTCGCTGAACGGCTTGGTGTTGCGCTCCGCCTTTGCCTAGGTCGCGCGGTTGCTTCTGAATTTCTGCAACCACTGGTGGCTTAATTTCAACCGGCACACCCATTTCCTTTTCCGAAATCGTTGCTTTCAGAATTTCGGAAACTTTCGGCAATTCTGCAACCGTCTTGGCCGGCGGGGAAGTCGGCCTTTCAACCGTTGGCACAGTCTCATGCGATTTTGCCTGCATCGCCTCCACGTCCGCCCTTGCCGTGCCATACTTTTTCCTCGAAACCGTAATCACTTCCTGCCGTCGTGCTGCGGCTGCGTTTTTGTCTGGCTCGCCGGGAATGGGGACACTCAAATTGAAATCAAAATCGCTGCGTTCAACGCGGGCAATGGCCTGGCCTGCCTCCAAGTTCCGCAAATCCTTTGCCTCAAAGAAGGTGAAGCCCTCGGCCAATCTCTTGGCGTCGTCATCACCCACACGGAACACGATGCGGGTGAACGGATGCGACATGACAGCGCTCGCCACTTCGGAGTCACGCTGCAACTGGTGTAATTCGTGATGTGCCAGCGTAAGGCCGATCCGATATTTGCGTGCTCCAGACAAAATCTCCGCCATTGACGGGGTGATGAAATTGGCAAATTCATCAATATAGATCCAAAAGTCCCGGCGGGCGGCGATCTGTTGTGCCTGTCGGCTCATGGCCATCTGCTGGAATTTCGATACCATCAAGGTTCCGAGCAGATATGAATTTTCCTTGCCCAAAAGTCCTTCCGGCAGTTTCGCCAGAAAGATTTTGCCGCTGTCCATGATCTGCGCGAAGTCCAGCCGGTTCTCCGGCTGTGAGACCATGTGCCGGATGGGTTTTTTGGCAAGGAACGTGTCCAACCGTGTCAAAATCGAGCCGATGGATTTGTTGCCGGACAGGTGCGGAAAACTTTTCTGCCAGTAATAGACGACTTCCGAGTCCTTGACTGATTTCAGGAATTCATTCCGAAATGCCGGTTCAATGAGAAAGCGGCGCAAGTCGGCAAGGGTGCCGCGCCGGTCGCTTTCCAGAAAGGCGAGAATGGCGTTTTGCAACACGCTGTTCATCTGGTCGCCCCATGAAGTCGAAAGGCGTTCGAATACGGAAACAAGGTCGGAAGCCAACAGGTTCTTTTCCAATTCGGAATGAGCCGACAGGATGTTGAATCCAACAGAATACTGTTCATCGGACGGGTCAACCAAAACCACGTCATTGATTCGGGATTCGGGGATGATGCCCAAAATTTTGTCCACCAAATCGCCATGCGGGTCGAGCACGGCGACACCTTCGCCGTTTTCGATGTCCTGCCGGATGAGATTGAAAAGCAGCGTCGACTTGCCCGTGCCTGAAGCGCCGATGATGTGGCAATGCCTTGTGCGCTGTTCCGATGACAATCTTACTTCAACCGTTTCGCCGGCATGGTCGTTCGTGCCAAGCAACAAACCGTGCTGCCGAACAATGGCCGGTGTCGCCTTGGTCTTGGTCGTTTGCCGTTGAAACACTGGCGAACGCACGGCACTGGATGGTAGATGAACAAAGCCGATCAATTCGTCGCTATTCAAAATCATTCCACTGCGACGGGATTGCCGCTGCAATACGTCTTCAATGTGATTTTCAAAAGGGTAGTCGGCGTTTTTGAGCGGGATGAGTTCGTTGCCGTTCGGATGGGCGAACACGCGCAGCGAACCGGCTAGATCGCGTGCCAGTTGCACTACGCGGTCAAATTCTTCGGCGCGAAGCAAGATACGGACAACGGCGGCATACAATGGCCGGGCGACTTTGTTTTCGGCTGCGTCCGCCAATTCGGGGGAATCCACGAAAAACGGTTTGCCGTCCGCATGGGTGACGGAGCGCACGATGCTCTCTGTCCAAGGCTCATGCGCGGGCTGGAACAAAACCTGAAACAATCCAAGTTCGCCGGGCTGCAATTCAGCCAAAGCGCCAATGATGCCGATGAACGGGTCAAGCTTGCCGCTCGCAAGCGGCAACATGAATTCGTGTTTCAATCCAAACTCCACCGCCAATGCTTCATCACCTCGGCAGACTTGCCATGCCTGTTCCAAGCCGCCTTCACGGGGGACAAACACGGCTTCGGGAAAATATGCCTGCAACTGGCGGCGGAGCAACGGGGCGTCGCTTAGACCGGCCACAAACTGCGCTGCCACCTTTCTGTGCGAGCCGATGAGTTCAAAGACAATTGGCTCGCGGCACAATGACAAATTCAAAAGGAACTGCTCGAATGCCTCCTTGGAGATGTCGAGTTTGTCCGGGAGCGATGCCTGTAATTTCACCAGGGATTCACGGATGAGCGGTGTCGGCTCTGGTTCTTCTTCCGGTTCTGGAAGGTCGGCTGGTTTCTCCGGCTCGGTGCTTAACTTCTGGCTTAACCTTTGCACCAGCGAACTTAAAAAAGTCGGCTTTGCTCCGTCGTCAACGGGTGGGGTTGCGGGCAGATAATGGCCTTCAAACGGTCGGAATGGCGGTTCGGGGGAAACAGGATTGTCAAACACCTGCCAGCCGCGTCCGCGCCGTTCCCAGCGGTGAAACTGTTCGCTCAATTGTTCGTCGAGCCGGGACATGAGGCGTTAAGATTCTCCCTTGGGCAGTGGCACGATGTTCGGTTTGTAGAGTTCGCTTAACAGCGGGCAATTTTCCATATATCGAATCAGTTTGATGCCCTTTGCGCCTGTGGTTTCCTCCACCTTCGCTTTGACCACGGCGTTCACCGTTTCGTAATACATGAGCCGCGTATCATGGCGATAATACGTTTCCTTGCGAAACCAAGCTTCGTAAATCGGGCCGATGATAGGCGTCTTGATGAGTGAGGCATCAAGGTCTTTAAGCCCCATGGCAACGGCATTGCGCATGACGTAGATGGCTGCTACAAGCGAAGCCAGAAGCATGAATGGAAAAAGCATCAAGCCCAGCACGCCCAAAATCTTGACGAAGATGATCAATCCACAAAAAGCTACGGCGCACAAACCGATGAACAACAGCAAGAATTCCCAGAGTTTGACAACGGCGGGAATTTCAGCAAACCGGCAACTGAAAAAATATGCCGTGCCGAAGGGCGCGGCGCAAACATCGAACACCAATCGCTCGCGGGTCATGCGCAAATACTCCCGCTTGTTAGATATGATGCCGCCCTCGGCAAAATCAACATGGAAAATCTCAAGGCCGGGGACTTGGCGTTCCTTCAACTCTTTTTCGACGGCCTCGTAAAACTCCTTGGTAGAGGAATTGAAGCCTGGAACGAGCGCATACCAGTGGTCAATTACGTCCGCCTTTGATTTTTCAAATAGCCCAAACATATTTTCCCTCGTGGTTGATGGTTATTTTGCTCTCCGTAATGGTTTACAGCGAACAACTTTCCCGCCTTTATGAAGTGCCAAACGGCAGACAGGGTGGGAAACGGGGAATGCTTTAGCACCTGAAATGATACGCGTCAATCGTAAAAAGCCCTGAATGCCGCCTTAGATAGTGATCCAGAATTTTGTCCCGTTGTGCATACTAATCCGGCGCGCGCGGGGCCGCTTGTCGAAAAACTCCAAGCCAGAATCAACGAGGGTGTATCCA
>Ga0207932_1000448_pt1 | contig 13834 bp, 13 predicted proteins | sample NGESurdeep092012_FD_184480 | JGI IMG/M metagenome (GOLD analysis project Ga0207932, IMG submission 184480) | Arctic peat soil microbial communities from Barrow, Alaska - NGEE Surface sample 415-2 deep-092012 (SPAdes) | ecosystem: Environmental > Terrestrial > Soil > Wetlands > Peat ...
CCAAACGGCGCAGCCGGGTGGCGCTGCTGGCGGTGATCGGCGGCGGCGATTTCGACGGCGACCTGCGCGACGCCGAGAAGAAAAAGGCGGCCGGCTTTACCGCCTTCAAGATCAAAGTCGGCATCGATACGCCGGAAAACGACGCGGCGCGAACGCGCGCCATCTGCAAGATATTGAGCGGACTGTTGATTTCGGCCGACGCCAACCAGGGTTTCAGCATCCCCGAGGCGCTCTCTTATGTGCGCGCGGTGGAAGGCGCGGGCTTAGGCTTCTTCGAACAGCCGGTGGAGGCGCACGATCTTGCCGGCATGGCGGCGGTGGCCGCGGCCACGACGATTGCAATCGGCGCCGACGAAGGCATCCATTCGCTCGCCGACATCGTCCGCCATCACGAGCACAAAGCCGCGCGCGGGGTGAGCCTGAAGGCGATCAAGCTCGGCGGCATCCGGGCGGTGGTCGAGGCCGGCCAACTGTGCGACCGCCTCGGCATGAGCGTGAATATTTCCTGCAAGACCGGCGAATCGAGCGTGGCCTGCGCGGCGGCGCTGCATGTCGCTTGCGTCATTCCCAATATCGCCTGGGGGCTGACGCTGACGCACACCGCGCTCGGCGAGGACGTGACCGCGCAACCGGTGCCGACCGCGAACGGCCACGTCGATAGCTTGAATCGTCCGGGCCTTGGCGTCGAGGTCGACGAAGACCGCGTGCGCCGCCATCGCGTGCCCATCGCCACGCGCATCGTGGCTTAGTTTCTGACCCGCGGAGATTGATCCATTCTCCGCTCATTCCCGCGCCCCGTCTTCGCAAAGTTGCTTCGACGGGTTGATGCATGAGCCCGCCGAAGCGTAAGCGAAGGCGGGAAGCGGGAATCCAGTGACACAATTAAAATTCAGAATTTTTAGCCCTGGGTCCCCGCTTGCGCGGGGACGAGCGGTCAATAAACCGATTCGACCGCAATGGGCCGCGGTCTAAAGGTCAGTTCGGCCGCAGCTTCAGAATTTCGCGGGCCTCCTGGGGACTCGCGGCATGCCGGCCGAACTCGCCGCACATGGTGGCGAGCCGCGCGACCAGCTCGGCATTGCTCTTGGCCAACCGCTCGCGGTCGAACTTGATGTTGTCCTCAAGTCCCGTGCGCAGGTGTCCGCCCAGCTCCAGCGACCAGCGATTGACCTCGAACTGATGCCGGCCGATGCCGGCCGCGCCCCAGGTGGCGTCGGGCATGATGTCTTTCAATTCGGCCAACAGAAGTTCCAGCACATGTTTGCGCGCCGGCAGCGCATTGGGAATGCCGAGCACGAATTGCACTTGCAGCGGCCGCTTGAGCAGGCCGCGATCGGCCAGGTCGCGGGCGTTGTAAAGCATGGCCAGATCGAACACCTCGATCTCCGGCTTGACGTCGAATTCCAGCATGGCGCGGGCCAGATCATCCACCAGTTGCGGCGGATTTTCGTAAATCTGGTTGGCGAAATTGACCGAACCGGTGGTCAGCGACCCCATGTCCGGACGAAGGGAAAGCGCACGCCCGCGCTCGTTCTGGCTGCGGCCGCGCCCGCCGGTCGAGAACTGGATGATCATGCCCGGGCAGTGCTTCTTCACGCCCTCCTGCACTTGCGCGAACAGTTCGGGATCGGATGACGGGCTTTCGTCCTTGTTGCGCACATGGATGTGCACCAGCGCCGAGCCGGCCTCAAAGGCCTCGTGCGTCGATTCGATCTGCTCGCTCGGCGTCACCGGCACCGCCGGCGTCTGCGCCTTGCGCGGAATCGAACCGGTGATCGCGGTGGTGATGATGGTCGGTTGGGTCATGGCGGGTCAGCCCCTCTTGGTGTTGTCGGCCTGTGCGACATTTCATTCATTGCCGGCGCTCGTTGCCTTATGCCACGGCGCGATGCGCCGCTCGATCCAGCCCAGCGCGCCGACCGCGGTGATGCCCATCGCCATGAACACAAAGGCCGGAACGAAGGTGCCGGCGGTGTCGTAGTCCTCCGAGCGCTTGAGCAGCAGGCCGCCCAGCCCGCTCAGCGCCGTGAACAATTCGGCGATCGCCATGGCGATGACGGCGCGGCCCATGCCGAGCCGCAAGCCGGTGACGATCGACGGCAGCGCATAGGGCAGTACGATCTTGCGGACGATGAACACCTCCGAGCCGGAGAAGGATTTGCCGACCTCGACCAGCGTGCGCGGCACGCTTTTCACGCCCATCCAGGTGTTGATCACGATCGGCGTCATCGAGAACAGGAACACGATCACCACCTTGACCAGCAGATGCAGGCCGAACCAGAGAATGAACAGCGGCAGGAACGCCACCAGCGGCGTGGCGTCCAGCCCGATGAAATAGAATCCAAAACCAGCCTCCGCCGCCCAATAACGCCCGAGCAAAAGCCCTATCGGCACGCCGACCACGATCGCCAGCGTATAACCCAGCAGCAGCGGCTGCAGGCTCTGCAGGAAGGCGTTGGGCAATTGGCCGGAAGTGATCTGCCCGACCAAAGAGACGAAGATCGCGCTCGGATGCGAGGTCAGGAACGGATTGCCGCCGCGGCCGGCAACTTCCCAGATCAGCATCAGCAGCACGAACGACAGCACCGACAGCCATGTCCGCCGTTGCTTGAAGAACGCGGCCATGCGCGCGCGGTCGCTGGCGCGGTTGCGGGGCTGTTGATCGCTCATGCCGGCACCTTGGCCGAGCTGCGCGCCTCGCTCTCCAGGCGCTGCATCAGCTTCCAGATGTGATAGCGCTTTTCGACGAACAGCGGCGTGGTGCGGATCAGTTCCGGATCGGAGCGCGGCCGCGGGATCGGGATCTCCACGATCTCGGCCAGCCGGCCGCGCGGCGACAGTACCATCACCCGGTCCGCCAGCAGCACCGCCTCGTCGAGATCGTGCGTCACGAAGAACACGGTCTTGCGCACTTCCTCGTGCAGCCGGATCAGCTCGGCCTGCAGCGCCTCGCGGGTATGGGCGTCGAGCGCGCCGAACGGCTCGTCCATCAACAGCACATCGGGATCGACCGCCAGCGCGCGCGCCAGGCCGACGCGCTGTTTCATGCCGCCCGACAACTGATCGGGCCGCCGCGTCTCGGCGGCGCCGAGGCCGACCAGTTCGAGATAATGGCGGGCGATCCGTTCGCGCTCCGTGCGCGCCACGCCCTTGATCTCCAGGCCGAGCGCGACATTATCGATGGCCGAGCGCCACGGCAGCAGCTCGGCGTTCTGGAACACCATGGCGCGGCGATGATCGCAGCCGCGGATCGGCTGGCCGACCGCCTCCAGCAGCCCGGAGGTGGCCGAATTGATCCCGAGCAGCAGCCGCAGCAAGGTGGTCTTGCCGCAACCGCTCTGGCCGGTGAGCGCGACGAATTCGCCGGGCGCCACGTCGAAGGTGATGCCGTCGAGAATGCGAACGGTCGCGCCGTCGGGCGAAGCGAATTCCTGCACGAGATCGCGCACGCGCACGATCGGCTCGCGTGCCAGGGTGGCGTTCATGCCGGGACCATGATCAGCGCTTGCCGACGAGCTGCAGGGCCTGGTCGCGCAGGCTGCTGTCGATCAGCGAGTCGATGTCCAGCGCCTTGGTCTGCAGCTTGAGCCGCATCATCATATCCTGCATCCAGACCAGCTTGTCCTTGCGGATATCCATGTTGAGCGAGACCATCTTGCCCTGCACGATTTCGTCGAAGCCGTAGGCCAGGCGTGGATCGTCGGGCTTGTCGTGATTGACTTCGGCCGACAGCGCGATCGCCTCGTCGCGATGATCGACGCAATAGCGCAGACCTTCCATGTAGCCGGCGAGAAACTGCACGGCGGCGTCCTTGCGCTTGGCGATGGTGTCGGGCGACATGACCTCGTAGAAGCGCGGAAACAAGGGCGCCTGGTCCTTGGCGAGGCCGAGCACCTTGATATGCAGGCTGTCGGCGAGCGGCACGTATTCGCTCGAAGCCGCCGTCGCATCGAGCTTGCCGGCGGCCAGCGCCTTGATGCGCGGCGTGGTGCCGCCGGTATTGGCGATCTGCATATTGGCGGTCGGCACGTGGTTGTGCTCGAGCATCGCCAGCGCGAACATATGCGGCGCCGAGCCGGGCGAGGACACGCCGAACATCTTGCCGTCGAGCTCGGCCCAGGACTTGATCTCGGGGCGCACATACATCGCGTACGGGTAGGTCTCGATGGCGGAGCCGACGAATTTGAGCTGCGCGCCCTTCTCGACCGCCGGATAGACGTCGGATGGGTTGGCGTCCGATGAATCGGCTTCGCCGGCGAGCAGCGCGCGCACCACGTCCTTGCTGCCTTTCAATTCGATGATTTCGACGTCGAGCCCGCGCTTTTCCCAAAAGCCTTTCTTTTTCGCCATGTAGAAAAATGCGGCATCGCCCTTGGCGGCAACCATGGCGTGCTTCCATTTTTCCGCGGCCGCGGCGGGGCCCAGCGGCACGACCGCGCTCAGGGCCGTGGCCGCGACCGTGCCTGCGATCATCGCGCGTCTGGTCAGCATGGTTTCCTCCACTCAGCCTTTATCGTTGTATTTTTCGATAGTTTCCGCCATTGGCAGGCTTTGATCAATTGCTTTCGTCGTCACGTCTCTGTCCATGCTGCACGTTCCGATACATGATGTTACGATGGCGCATGAACGAACGGATCGATAAACCGCTGGGGATGCCGCTCGCCGCCATCGGCCAGCCGCTGCGTCGACATGAAGACCTACGTCTACTGACCGGCCAGGGCCGCTTCACCGACGATTTCATGATGGAAGGGCAGGTTTATGCCGTGATGGTGCGCTCGCCGCATCCGCATGCCCGTATCGTCGGTGTTGACGCCGCCGCCGCCGCCGCCATGCCCGGTGTGCTCGGCATCTTCACCGGCGCCGACTGCGCCGCCGACGGCCTGTTGCCGCTGCCGCACAGTCCGCTGCCGTCGACGCGAACCGATCTCAAACTGACCGCGCCCGGCGGCGGCAAGGTGTTCATCGGCCCGCACCACCTCCTGGCGATCGACACGGTGCGCCATGTCGGCGAGGCCGTCGCCATGGTGATTGCCGACAGTCTGGCGCAAGCGCTCGACGCGGCGGAAGCGGTGGCCGTCGAGTACGAGACGCTGGCTTGGGTGGCCGATGCGAAGGCGGCCAGCATGTCTGGCGCGCCGCCGGTATGGAACGAAGTGCCGGACAATGTCCTCATCGATACGACGTTCGGCGAGGTCGCGGCGACCGACCGCGCCTTTGCCGCCGCCGATCATGTGGTGAAGATGGAGTTCCATGTGGCGCGCGTCACCGCCGCGGCCTTGGAGCCACGTGCTGCGCTTGGGTCTTACGATGCCGCCACCGGCCGCTACACGTTGCATGCCGGCAGCGCCGGCGCGGTCCGGCAGAAGCACGAGATCGCCGGCGTGCTCGGGATCGCGCCCGAGCGGCTGCGGGTTCTCTCCTACGATGTCGGCGGCAGCTTCGGCTCGAAGAACCGGCCCTATGTCGAGTCGGCGCTGGTGCTGTGGGCGTCCCATAGACTCGGCCGGCCGGTCAAATACACCGCCACGCGTTCGGAGGCTTTTCTCAGCGATTATCAAGGTCGCGATCTTGTGACCAATGTCGAACTGGCGCTGCGCAAGGACGGGCGGTTTCTCGCGATGCGCGCCTCCAATATCAGCAATGTCGGCGCGCATTGCGTCTCGTTGTCGCCGCTCGGCAAGGGATCGGCGCTGATCACCGGCTCCTACGATATCCCGGTAGCGACGCTGCGCAGCCGCGCCGTCTTCACCAATACGATGCCGACCAACGCCTATCGCAGCTCCGGCCGCCCGGAAGTGACCTTCGCGATCGAGCGGCTGATCGACACCGCGGCGACCGAGATGGGCATCGACCGCATCGCGCTGCGGCGGAAGAACCTCGTCGCACCGCGAGCGATGCCCTACACCAATGCGGTGGGCGCGCCCTATGACAGCGGGACGTACGAGGCCAATATGGACTTGGCCATGCGTATCGCCGACCGCGACGGCTTCAAGGCGCGGCGCAAGGCGGCGGCCAAGCGCGGCAAGCTGCTGGGGTTAGGCATCGCGAACTATGTCGAATCCTCCATCGGCGCGCCGAAGGAGCGGGTGGAGATCACCATCCGGCCGGAAGGGCGCGTCAACGTCGTCATCGGCACGCAGCCGAGCGGCCAGGGCCATGAAACCAGCTTTGCGCAGGTGGTGGCCGACCTGCTGGCGGTGCCGGTCGACAGCATCGATATCATCATGGGCGACACCGACATTGTCAGCGCCGGCGGCGGTTCGCATTCCGGGCGCTCGATGCGCCATGCCGCGACCGTGATCGCCAAGGCGGCGCCGGACATGATCGCGCGCGGCAGAGAGATCGCCGCGCTCCTGCTGCAGACCACGGCGGACAAGATCGAATTCGCCGGCGGCCGCTTCGCCAGTCCGCACAGCAACCGCACCTTCGACCTGCTCGACCTGGCGAAAGAGGCCGCGCGCATCGCCTTGCCGCCCGAACTGAAAGGCGGACTAGCGGTCACCGCCGACAACGAGATGCACGACCCGGTTTTTCCGAACGGCTGCGCGGTATGCGAAATCGAAGTCGATCCCGACACCGGCGGCGTCACGATCACGCGCTACGCGGCGGTCGACGACGTCGGACGCTGCATCAATCCGATGATCGTCGACGGCCAGACCCATGGCGGCATCGCGCAGGGCGTCGGCGAGGCGATGGTGGAGCAGTGCACGATCGATGCGGGCTCGGGGCAGCCGCTGTGCGGATCGTTCATGGACTATGGCATGCCGCGCTCGAACACCTTGCCGTCGTTCACCACCGAAATCGTCGAGGTCTTGTCGCCGACCAACCCGCTTGGCATCAAGGCCGGCGGCGAAGGCGGCACCACGCCGGCGCTCGCGGTCGTCATCAATGCCATCGTCGATGCGCTGAAAGCTTACGGCATCCGCGACATCACGATGCCGGCCACTCCGTTCACCGTCTGGCAGGCGATCCAGGCCGCCAAGCCGCGGCACCGGCCATGACATTTTCGCACCCCATCGATGATCGCTACTTCGAGGACTATGTCGAAGGCGCCGTGCACAGCTTCGGCAGCATCGCGGTCGAGGCGGACGAGATCATAGAATTCGCCAAGCAGTTCGATCCGCAGGCCTTTCACACCGACCCGGAGGCCGCCAAGCAGACGCCGTTTCGCGGCCTCATCGCCAGCGGTTGGCACACCGTCGGGTTGATGATGCGGCTCTACGTCGAGCACTACCTGACGCACAATGCCAGCCTCGCCTCGCCCGGCATCGATGAGCTGCGCTGGCTCAAGCCGGTGCGACCGGGCGACACGTTGTCGGTGCGCGTAACCGTGCTCAAGGCAACGCCATCAAGATCGAAGCCGGATCGCGGCGCGGTCACGTCGTTCATCGAGGTTTTCAACCAAGCCAATGAGGCGGTGATGACGCTCAGGGCCGTGAACATGATCGCCCGGCGGACGGTACGCTGATCAACGGCAATCCAGAACTCAAATAGCTGCGTCGGCGCAGACGGTTATCGACGATCGAGGTTCTCGGCAAGGGCCCTTCAAACAGCGACCATATTTCGGCTAACATGGCGGTGCGTCCGCATCGACAAATCCGCGCCGATGAAAAAGGGAGCGTTGCAATGCCCAAGTACAAGTTACGCGTCAACGGAATCGTGCGGACAGTGGATTCGTCGGACGCCGATAAGCCGCTGCTCTATGTGCTGCGCGGCCTCGGCCTGACGGCGACAAAGTTTGGCTGCGGCCTTGGCCAGTGCGGCGCCTGTACCGTCCTGGTCGACGGCACCGCGGTGCAATCCTGCCAGACGACGGTCGCGCATGCGCAGGGCAAGGCGATCACCACGCTCGAAGGGCTCGGGTCGGCGGCAAAACCGCATCCGATCCAGACCGCCTTCATCGATGAGCAAGTACCGCAATGCGGCTACTGCACCAGCGGCATGATCATGAGCGCGGCCGCGCTGTTATCCAAAAAGAAAAAACCCAGCGAGAGCGACATTCGCGCGGCGCTCGACGTGAACCTCTGCCGCTGCGGGACACACGTGCGGGCCGTGCGCGCGGTGATGGCGGCATCCGGACAGCGAGGCTGACATGAACGCAACCATCAACACCCAGCGTTTTTCGCGCCGCGCTTTGCTCAAGGGTGGCGCGCTTACCGTCGGCTTTACGCTCATCGGCTTGCACAAAGGCGCTTTCGCGCAAGGCGCGGCGGCAGCGCGCGTGCTCGACAATAAGGAGGTCGATGCCTTCCTGGCCGTGAACGGCGACGGTATCGTGACCGTGTACTGCGGCAAGGTCGATCTCGGGCAAGGGCTGCGCATCGCCATTCCGCAGATTGCGGCCGAGGAACTCGGCATCGATGTCGACAAGATCAACTATGTTGAGGGCGATACCGCGCTCACGCCTAACCAGGGCCGCACGTCCGGCTCGAACGGCATCCAGCGCGGCGGCATGCAGATCCGGCAAGCCGCGGCGACCGCGCGCAAGGCGTTGATCGAACTGGCGGCAAAGCGTCTCAACATTGCGCCCGACGATCTCATCGCCGCCGGCGGCGAGGTGCGCCCGAAGGCCGGCGGCGCCGGCATCCGGTTTGCCAGCCTGATCGGCTCCCGCCGGTTCGACCTCAAGCTTGACCCCAAGGCGCCGCTCAAGGATCCCGCCAGCTACACCATCGTCGGCAAGCCGCTGCGGCGGCCCGACGTGGCGGCCAAAAGCTTCGGCACCGCCACTTTCGTGCATGATTTCAGTGTGCCGAATATGCAGCACGCCCGCGTCATCCGGCCGCCGGCGATCGGCGCCACGCTCACCTCTGTCGACGAGAAGTCGATCGAGAAATTCCCCGGCGTGAAGGTCGTGCGGATCAAGGACTTCCTGGCCGTTGTCGGCGCGGATGAATGGAGCACCGAACGCGCCGCTCGCACGTTGCGTGCGCAATGGAGCGACTGGTCGGGCTTGCCGGCGCAGGACAGGCTCGCGGATACCATGCGGACCGAGCCCGGCAGCACGCAACAGAGCCTCGTCAGCAAGGGGAAGCCGGTCGCGCCGCCGCCGCCCAATGCCAAGAAATTGGCCGCCAGCTATTTCTGGCCGATGCAGAGCCACGGCTCGATCGGTCCGTCCTGCGCGGTGGCCGACGTGCGCGCCGATGCGGCGACGATATGGACCGCCTCGCAAGGCATGCATGACAATCAAGTCACCTACGCCCGCTTCCTCGGTCTGCCGAAGGACAAGGTGCGGCTGATCTATCTGGAAGGCTCCGGCTGCTTTGGCATGAACGGTCATGAGGACGCGGCCGCCGATGCCGCGATCCTGTCGCGCGCGGTCGGGCGCCCGGTGCGCGTGCAATGGTCGCGCGCGGACGAGCACGGCTGGGATCCGAAGGGCCCGCCGCAACTGCTGGATATCGCGGGCGTGGTCGGCGCCGACGGCCAAATCCATGATTGGCGCACCGACATGTGGATTCCGCAAACAACCAAGGGGCTGCTGAATATCCCGCTGCTCGGACCGCAGGCGGCCGGGCTCGACAATATCGTCGGACTCAATACCGGTTTGATCTCGCAGAACGGCGATCCGCCTTACGCGGCGGACCACATGCAGGTCGTCGTGCATTGGCTGAAAGAGGCGCCGCTGCGTCCGGCGCCGCTGCGTTCGCCCGGCAAGCCGGCCAATTGCTTCGCGGTCGAGAGCTTCACCGATGAACTGGCGGCGGCGGCGGGCATCGATCCGATCGAGTTTCGCCTGCGCGGCCTCAAGAACCCGCGCGGCATCGAGCTGATCAAGCGCTTGGCGGTGCTGATGAAATGGCAGACCCGATCTTCTCCGGGAGCTGGCACAAACGCGGCCGTCGCGCGCGGGCGCGGCATGTCTTACGTCCACTACAAGCACAGCGAGACTTTCGTGGCGATGGGCATGGAGGTGGCGGTCGAGCGCGCCAGCGGCAAGATCAAGGTCGAGCGCGTTGCCTGCGCGCATGATTGCGGACAGATCATCAATCCCGACGGCGTGCGCGCCCAGGTCGAGGGCAGCATTTTGCAGACCATCAGCCGGGTGCTGCTGGAAGAAGTGAAGTTCGACCGCTCGCGGGTATCGAGCGTCGACTGGTCGAGCTATCCGATTCTGAGATTCTCCGACGTGCCTAAGCTCGACATCGATCTGGTCGATCGGCCGACCGAACCGCCGCTCGGCGCCGGCGAGGCGGCCTGCGCGGCGGTCGGCGCGGCGCTCGCCAACGCCGTGTACGATGCGACGGGCGTGCGGCTGCGCACGGTGCCGTTCACGCCGGAACGCGTGAAGGCGGAGTTGAACAGCAAGGCTAGTTAGCAGCGCCGCATCCTGTCGCACGCGCGGGCGTGAACATGATCGATCGTAATGCGCAGCGCTCTGGCGTCATTTACGGCCGCACCGCCGGCGTCTCGATCGTCATGCCGCGCGCGCGCTGCATCAGGAACAGCTCCAAGACCACGAATTCGCTTGAACCGAAGGCATAGGGCTCGGCGCGCATGCCGATGAGGCAGTTGCGCAGCCGACGCTGCAACGAACCAACGCCCTGCCATTCCAGGCGGTAGAGCGGATAGCCGTTGGGATGGCCCTGCGGCAGGAACGAACCGGCGAGATGCTTGCCCCAATTATCGTCATGGCATTGCGCGCAACTCAGATCGATCTGGCCGAGCCGCTGGGTGAACAGTTTGCGGCCGGCCTCGATAAATGGCTTGAGCCGCTCGTCGCTCGCTTGCGCGATCGGCATGCCGCGCGACTGACGCCCGACATAGGCGGTGAGCGCCAACAGATCGCGGCTTTCGAACGGCAGCGGCGTCGCCTGCTGCTGCTCGCTACGGCACAAATTGATGCGCTGTTCGAGATCGATCGGACCGTTGCGCGCCGGACTGTAGGCCGGGTAGCGCGCGGCGACGCCTTTCATGCTGGCGGTCGCGTCGCCGTGGCAGTCGGCGCAGGCGCGGTTGGCGGCGCCGGCCTTCTGGTTCCATAGCGCCTCGCCGTCGAGCACCCACAGCGTCGCCGGATTGACATTGTCGTCGTCCTGCATGGCCTTGCTATCGCGGCCGAGATCGGCGTAGCCGGAGCGGCGCTGGTCAAGCGGAATATCGGCGGCCAGGACCGAACCGGCGATCACAACCGACAGCAACACGGTGATGGCGGCCGCGCGGCGGCGCACAGTGCGCGGCAATGGCGCCGACCGGTTCATTCCACCACGATCGTGGCGGTGGCGATCTCGGAAAAACCGTTGTCGCCGACCCATTTGAATTCCAGCGTTCCGCTTTCGGTCGCCACGGTGAAGAAGGTGATGAACGGATTGGCGGAGATGGCCGGAGAGAGGTCGGCGCGGAAGATCTCCTCGCCATTGTAGCTGCACGAGAAAAACGTCACGATGTCGCGCGGGATGCGCGCGCCGACGGTCGTATAGCGGTAGCCGGTTTCCATGACGTGCGATATCAGCGTCTTGATCTCGAAGGCCTGGCCGCGCTTGACCTTGGCCGGCACGTTGATCAGCGGACGGGCCATCTAGAACTCCTCCACGCAGGCGGCGATCGTGACGATCACTTCCGCCGTGGCGGACCAGAATGTGCCGTCACTCATCTCGGCGATGGCCGTCACCGTCTGGGTGTCGGCGAGGCGGAAGCGGGTCGAGATTTTCGCTTTGCCGGCGCGCGGGCCGAGATGAGCGGAGATGACGTTGGGCTGCGGGTTTTTTTCGTTGAAGACATGGATGGCCTTGACGTAATCGGTCGCGCTCATCGGGCTGTCGACCGTGACGACGAGCGATACCGTGTTGCCGTTTTCGACCACCGGCGGCACGTCGAGTTCAACCCGACCCTGGCGGACCGTCGCCGTGCCGACCACGTTGCGGATTGCCGCGCGCATCTGCTCGGGTGTCGCCCGCGCCGGCACGACCCACAGCGTCGCGGCGAGGCCGCCGGCCAAGCCGCCGATCACCACCGCGCGCCGGGTCGCGCCTCGTTTTCGCCCGTCCATGGAAATTACCGATCAGCTATCCGCATCAGTCGCGCAAGGTGGCGAGATAGGCCACCACATCCTCGATCTGCTCGGCAGTCAATATGGGTTTGCCGCGATAGGCCGCCGCCACTCGGTTGAGGCCGTCGAGGGCGTAATAGGCCGGCATGATGTTGTCGGCGTTGAGCTTGCGGCTGTCGACCATGCGCAGCCGCAACTCGCCCGCGGACCAGCGTGCGCCGGTTCCCTTGAGATCGGGAGCCAGATTGCCCTGGAACCGCTCCTCCGGGAACGGGCCGGAATGACACAGCAGGCAGAGCCCCACCGTGCGGTTAAGCACGATGGAACGGCCGTGCGCCGCATCGCCCGGCGCGCCGGTGAGCGAGGCGGGGATCGCGTCGCCCACGATCGCGTAATCCACCAGTCGCTCCTCGGCCACGGCGTAGTGCTCGCCGGCGCCGAGCAGCATGAGCGCGACGACGAGCACACAAGATGTGCGCTCAGCCGAACACTTCGCTGGAGATCGTGCGGAACCAGCCATCGGCATAACTTGCTTCGAGTGCGCGGGTCGCGTGTGGCGCGTCGATCGCGCTGACTCCGCCCGCGCCCCCGACTTCCATGAGTTGTCCGTTCGCCGGATGATAGACACCGGCGACGGAGATTCCATAGTCCGGCGCTACCAGACTGTAGCAGGTATTGATCAGCTTCGGCGTCGGCGCAGCCTCGCCGCGTAGCAGCTGCACGACGGCGACGGCGCACACTTTGGCCTGGGCGTTGGCGGCGAAGGCCGACTTCGGCATGGCGCCAGCGATGGCAGCGTCGCCCAATACATGGATGTTCGGAACAAGCGTCGATTCGAAAGACACCGGATCGATCGGGCACCAGCCGGTGCGGTCGGCAACGCCAGCGAGCTCGGCGATGCGTCCGGCCTTCTGGGGCGGGATGACATTGCCGACACTGGCCCGGTGCGTGCCGAAGTCGGTGACGAACGTCTTTGTCGCCGGCTCGACCGACGTGACCTTGCCGCCGCTCGACAACGACACCCATTCGAGAATGCCGGGATAGAGCTCCTTCCAGGCGTTGAGGAACAGCCGTTGCTTGGAGAAGACGTCCTTGGCGTCGAGAACGATGAGTTTGGAGCGCGGCTTGCGGGTCTTGAGATAGTACGCGATCAGGCTCGCCCGTTCGTAGGGTCCCGGCGGGCAGCGGAACGGGTTGGCCGGCACCGCGATCACCACGGTGCCGCCATCCTCCATCGCCTCGAGTTGGCGGCGCAAGGCAAGCGTCTGCTCGCCGGCCTTCCAAGCGTGCGGCATCTGTTCGGCCGCGGCCTCGTTGTAGCCCGGCAATGCGTCCCAGCGGATGTCGATTCCCGGCGCCAGAATCAGGCGGTCGTAGTCAAGCCGCGTTCCGGTGGCGAGCGTCACCGTACGCGCCTGCGCATCGACCGCGGTCGCGGTCGTGAATGCGAGCGCGATACCGTCGGCCGCGAGCTTGTCGTAGCCGAATTGCTGGGCGCTCATCTCACGCATCCCGGCGATGACGCCGTTGCTGAACGGACAGGCGGTGAAGGTGCGGTTCGCCTCGACGAGAGTCAGCGCGATGCGCGGGTCGGCGCGCCTGAGAGCGCGGGCGACGCTCGCTCCAGCGAAGCCGCCGCCCACAATGACGACGCGCGGCGCGGCGCCCTGGGCGAATAGCGGGGCCGGCAGCAGCGCGGCGCAGCCACCCGTGGCGGCGGTCTTCAGGAATTCGCGACGGCTTCGATACGCGACCATGATTGGCTCGATTTGTTAGAGCATTTTCAGGCGAAGTGGGAACCGGTTCGCCGTAGAAAATGCGATCAAGTCAAAAATTTAGAGC
>Ga0207932_1000450_pt1 | contig 13790 bp, 12 predicted proteins | sample NGESurdeep092012_FD_184480 | JGI IMG/M metagenome (GOLD analysis project Ga0207932, IMG submission 184480) | Arctic peat soil microbial communities from Barrow, Alaska - NGEE Surface sample 415-2 deep-092012 (SPAdes) | ecosystem: Environmental > Terrestrial > Soil > Wetlands > Peat ...
CGGCGACGAAGCGCTTGAGCCGGCGGATCGGGATTGCCGCCTCGAGGTCCCCGCGGCTGCACTCGCTCTCGCACGGCGCGTAGCAGGCCCGTCCCAGCGTGCCGACCAGCGGCGTGGCCTCGAGGATCAGTTGGAATGCTTCCTCATACTTGCCGCTGCGGATGAGGGACACGTAGCCGTGGGCCTTGATCCCCGCGGGGCAGGTGTCGACGCACGGTGAGGTGCCGGCCCGCTGGATAACAGCCTTCTTGGGCACGGCCTGCGGGAAGGCGATGTACGCGGCACGGCGGGCGACCAGGTTGTAGTTGAACTGGTCGGGCACTGCGACAGTGCAAGCGGTCTCGCACTTGGCGCAGCCGGTGCAGGCAGCCCAGTCGACGAACGTGGGGTTCTCGCGCACCTTCGCGTGGAACATACCGCCGGAGTCCCGTTCAATCCCCAGGACCTCGCTGTAGTTCTTGGTGGTGATGTTGGGGTGGTTGATGGTCGACGACATCTTCGGGCCAGAGATACAGCTGGCGCAGTCAAGGGTCGGGAAGACTTTGCTGAGCAGGATCATCCGTCCGCCGACGCTGGCCTCCTTCTCGACCAGCAGGACCTTGTGGCCCATGTCGGCAAGCTTGATCGACGACTCCATCCCGCCGATCCCGCTGCCGATCACCAGGACGTCATAGTCCTTCTTTGGTTCCAGTTCGTTGTCCATCTTGGCTCCAAGTTCGTAGTCCACAAGTGCCGCCCGCAAGCGCGGCGAGGCCCTCGGTAGGGACGAGGTCCTCGATAGCGGCGAGGTCCTCGTGAAGGGCGAGGTCCTCGCCCGGGTAGTCCTAGATGAAGAGGTTGACTCTCGCCTCGTCCGTATCGCCCAGGTAGGTTGCGACCCCGGCGAACTCGAGGCCATCGATGAGCTCCTCGGCCTTTAGCCCCATCACGTCCATCGACATCTGGCAGGCGACCATCTTCACGCCTTGCTCCTTGGCTGACGCGATGAGGTCCTCCAGCGGCATGACCTTCTGCTGGCGCATCGCAATCCGCATGAGCTTGGGACCTGCTCCGGCGAAGTTCAGGTGCGAGGTTGCCAGGCGTCCCGGACCCCGGGGCATCATCCCGGAGAACGCTTTCTGAAGCGGTGTCTTGCCGGTGGTCGCGACCTTCTTGGGGCGGCGCAGGGCGTTGAGGCCCCAGAACGTGAAGAACATCGTGACGTCGTCGTCCATCGCCGCCGCGCCGTTGGCGATGATGAAGGCCGCCATCACCTTGTCGAACTCCCCGCTGAACAGAATGATCGTCTTTCGTGTTGTGGTCTCCACGATGTCGGCTTCCTTCTCCAGTTCTTCGGCGATCACGACGCCACCGCAGCAACGGGTGCAACAGCAGAGATGGGGCCGAGCTTCGTCAGCGTCTGCGAGAACTCCCGCATGTAACCGACGAAGGGCTCAGCACACACCGAGCACAGCGCAGCCATCTTCAGTCGCTGGGGCGCGATCCCCTTGGCCTTCATCAGCTCCTGCGCCTGCGCGATGATCGAGCCGGTTCGCTTTCCGCAGTCGTCGAGCAGGGCGCACTCGTCGCCGTCGGAGCCGATGAACACACCGTCGAGCCCTTGCTCGAACGCGTGCAGGATCCATCCGGGTTTGAGCCCGCTGCTGCAGGGGACGCTCATGGTCGAGACCTGGGCCGGATAGTGCATGTGCCTGCTCCCGGCCAGGTCGATGCCGGGATCGGAGATGTTGTTCGTCGAGAAGACGAGGATCCTCGGCTTGAACCCGGTCTCGGTAGCAGTGGACACGGTCAGATCACTTCGTCTTCTTGAGGAAGAGCTGCAGGTAGCCGGCGTCGTCGACCGAACCCAGGAAGTCGTGACCCATCTTCTTGCACCAGGCCGGCAGGTCTTTCAAGGTTCCGGTGTCGGAGGCGAGCACTTCCATGACGCCGCCGACCGGAATCTGGCCGATGGCCTTCTTGGCTGCCAGGATCGGTCCGGGGCACGAGGTGGCGCGGGCGTCAACGACCAGGTCGGACTTCAGACCCTTGAGGTCTTCGGTGGCTACTGTCATGGTGATTTCTCCTTGATGGGGCGCGTGATAGCGCGCCGATTGTCGTGCTCTGCGTCCAGGTCTGGCCCGCCAGTGGACCGAGATCGGTCCGCACGCCCGACGCTATGCCTATACCCCGGGGGGAATACGGGACCTAAGTCCCGTACCCCCCCGGGTATGGTGTATGTCACACGTCTGCGGTCTGGGTTGAGACTCGATCAGGGCTGTCGCGACCTGCCCGGCGAAGGGGCGGCGATAGCGGATGGCATGATGACGCTGCCGTCGATCAATGGGGAATGACATGTCCGTACGAGTGCCGCTGCGCCACTATCGCCTCTTCTCGCGCCGGCCCTACATCGAGCTGGATGGTCCGGCGATCCGGTTTTGGCTTCCGGGCATCTTTGGTGGACGAACGGTCTGGAGCCTGAACATCCGGGATGTCGCTGTCGTGGATACCGAGCCCTCAACCGGCGCCGGCGACGACCCCGTCGATGACTGGGTCTTCGAGGAGCCCGTCAACATCCCGTATGCCGTCACGACCAGCCCCAACGTGGACCCGAACCTTGAGCTGTTGTTCAGGACACCTCAACGTATTCCGCCGTGGGGGGTCCTGGGCGCCAAGACCATCGAGCTGTCCTACTTCGAGTCCCGAAGCGCGGACGGGATTCTGATCGACGGTCTCGATCTGAGAGCCCGCGACCCGGAGGCCGCGGTGGAGACACTTGCTGCCGCTGGGTTGGAACGCGTCGACGGCACAGGCGCGTGGCTGCGAGAGCACCGGCAGGTCGCCCAGGACCCAGCCTCGATACAGGTGGACGAGTCCAATGACCGACCTCAGCCTCTGGCTGCCGAGACCGCCGCCCAGACAAACGACGGCAAGTCCGCCTCAAGCGCCCGGTGAGTGCTGGGCCGCTGAGGCCGTCAGCGACGAAGTCCTCTTGTATCCAAGGGCTACGGGCGCGCGAACCAGGTTCCGTCTTCCGGGTTCGCGCGGTAGGCCATCGCGTGGGCGATCCGTGCCTGGGACGACTTCATCAGGGGCTCGGGCAGCGCGCCGGCCTCGAACCAGCCGACGGCGGTCGACTCGTCGTCGGCCACCCACGGGTCACCAGCGCCCACCGCGCGGCAAAGGAACGTGAGATCGAGGTATTGCGCGCGGTCGCCGTTCTTGTACCGGACCGGCTCGGGGCTCGAGGAGACAGCTGCGAGACCCTCCACGACGGCATCGATCCCGGTCTCCTCGAGCACCTCGCGTACGGCGGCCAGCGCGGGCTGCTCGCCCGGCTCCAGAATCCCGCTCACGACGGCCCACAGGCCGTTGTCGGCGCGCCGCCCGAGCAGGAGCCTGCCGTCCTCGTGCACGACGACTGCGCTGACCCCGGGCATCCACAAGAGCTCTTTGCCTATATGGGATCGCAGAGCCAGGACGAAGTCGGGGATGGGCATGCGCCGGAGCCTACGCGCGCGTCCGCGGACATCAGAAGGAGGGCAGTTCCCGACGTTCGGGAGCAGAAAGTCGGCAGTTCCCGAACGTTTGGGAGCGTTCTCACCCAATCCGTGGGTCGGTTCAGCGACGTGGACGATCAGAGACTTCGACCCGGCGGCGATCCCCTGGCAACGCCCGACGAGCGGGGAGTCGCGTCCGCGATATACGGCCTCGTTGTCTGCTCCGCCACGCTTGCTGCCGCCTCGACCAGCGGACATCTTTCGTTCGTCACGGTGAGTGTTCTCGTCACCGTGGTCGTGTACTGGGTGGCGGAAAGCTATGCCCACGCACTGGCCCGTCACGCCATCAAGCAGACGCCCCTCGGCTGGTCGGACATACGGGCGATCTTGAGCCAGGGGTGGCCGATGGTGAGCGCGTCCTTCGGCTTGAGCATGCTCCTGGCCTGCTGTTCGAGGGAGTAGTCCCACGGGTCCTCATCGGGCCAGATCGGATCGAAGACGAGGGACGCGGTCTGGCTCTCGACACCGTGGAACGCCAGTGCCGAGCGTGGGTACTCCCCTGCCAACGTCGCGGTCGGGCCCTGGGGGCCCAGAAGGGTGTTGACTCGGGTCACGAGCTCGCGTTCCACCGCGATCGCCCGATCTTTCGCATCGGGGCGGCAACGGCTCATCGCGAAGGCCAGCACGGGCGTGAACTCGTCATCGTCGTCGCCCCAGTCCTGGCTCAGAGCAAGCAGCAGGGGATGCAGCCCGGGGTCGGCGATCTCGGCCGCGGCCCGCACCTCCAGAAGGAACACCTGGTCTGCGGGGTCATGGGCGAGCCGGTGTCGCAGGGCAGCGCCGGCCCGAGGGTCGTCGGTCCTGGCCAGGGCGAGCAGTGCCTCGCAGCGGGTGTCGTTATCGGAGTCGGCCAGCCGTGCCGCCAGTGCGTCAGTGGCGGCTGGCGAGGCGGCTCCCACGTCTCCAAGTCCGAAGCAAGCCCAGTTCCGGACTTCGAACTCTTCGTCGTGAGTCAGGCGCATGAGGGCCGCGATCACGGCGTCTCGCAGGGGACCGTCGGGTTCGACGCCGTTGGGCAGCGACTGGGCAACGGCGAGCCGGACCTCGATGTCAAAGGCCCGGTCTGAACCACCCAAAAGGGACGCGCCGCACGTTACAGTTCTCGACCGCGCGGCTGGGTTTCCGGCCCGACCAGCTACCCCACGTCAGTGAAGTTGACAACTGTTACTGAGGAGTCCAAATGGTCAAGGTTGTCCGTGTTCTGGTCCTTCCGCTGGCGTTGCTGCTGTCGCTTCTGATGGCACCTGTTGCCAATTCCGCCACAACGCCGCTGCCGAACAGAATGGCTGCTCTGGGTGACTCGATCACCCAGGCCGTCGACGTGTGCTGTTCGTATGGCAACCACCCCGCCAACTCCTGGTCGACCGGGTACAGCCCCTCCGACGGTGTCACCAGCCAATATGAGCGGATCGCCACGCTGAACGCCGCCATAAAGGGGTATGGGTTCAACGACGCGGTGAGCGGCGCCAAGGCGAGCGGCTTGTCGACGCAGGTGTCGGCCGCGGTGACGCAGAAACCTGACTATGTGACGCTCCTGATCGGGGCAAACGACCTGTGCACGTCGTCGGCCAGCACCATGACGTCCACAGTGAACTTCACCAACCAGGTCCGAGCCGCCCTGGAAGGCCTCGCGGTGGGGCGCCTGAAATAGGCGGCATGCAGGGGTCCGCTGATTCGGCATCCTGACCTGGACGTTCCCATTGGTGACGGGTGCGCGAGGGGTGCGCGACGGGCGAGAATGCGGTGTGACCCACTGGGTGCTGCACGTCGACCTGGACCAGTTCATCGCGGCCGTCGAGCTGCTGCGCCGTCCCGAGCTCCGCGGGCGCCCAGTGGTCGTCGGCGGTGATGGCGACCCGACCAAGCGGGGCGTGGTCAGCACCGCCTCGTACGAAGCCCGCGAATACGGCGTGCACTCCGGGATGCCGCTGCGGACCGCGGCCCGACGATGCCCGGAAGCAGTGTTCCTGGCCGTCGACCGGGAGCTCTACGAGGCTGCCTCGGCCAAGGTCATGGCCACGCTGCGCGAAGTCGATGCCGTCGTCGAGGTGCTCGGATGGGACGAGGCATTCCTTGCTGTGGAGACCGACGACCCGGAGGCGTCGGCGCGGGAGATCCAGCAGCGCGTCCGGGCGGCCACCGATCTCGACTGCAGCGTGGGCATCGGCCAGAACAGGCTGCAGGCCAAGCTGGCCACCGGCTTCGGCAAGCCGGCCGGCATCTTCCGGCTGACCCACGCGTCATGGTTTGCAGTGCTGGGCGAACGGCCGACGGACGTGCTGTGGGGCATCGGCTCCAAGACTGCCAAGCGGCTGAGCGGGATGGGCATCTCCACAGTTCTCGAGCTCTCGCAGGCCGATCCGCAGGCTCTCGCCGCGGCGTTCGGTCCCACGACAGGTCCTTGGCTGGTGCGACTGGCACAGGGCCGGGGCAGCTCGACGGTGGTGAGCGCGCCGTCCACTGCCCGCTCACACAGCCGTGAGACGACGTTCCAGCAAGACCTCGACGACTGGGACCGCGTACGCCACGAGGTCGCCGTCCTCGTCCGGCGAGTGGCTGAAGACGTCGCCGACGGGCAACGTCGGGCCGTCCGCGTTGTCGTGAAGGTGCGCTACGCGCCGTTCACCACCCTCACCCACGGCCGGGCGCTGACAGCGCCATCCGCGGACGTGGAGGCGATCGGGCAGGCCGCCCTGGCTGCGCTGGACACGTTCACCTCACGAAGGCCGGTGCGGTTGCTGGGCGTTCGAGCCGAGTTGGAACCGACGAACCCGACACGACAACCTGAGCGTCCTTTCGAAACCGAGGGGTGAGTGCCGAGGCGGGAGTGTCGTAGGGGTGGGACTGGGCGTCGCCCCGTAAGGCGTCGTGACCAGGTCACCGCCATCACGCCCTCGTGGCCGTTGAAGGTTGTGGGTCGGTACGCGGTGCTGGAGCCTGCCCGGGTGATGGTGGAGACGGTCGACCCGCGTGGGCATAGGAGGGCGCGAACTGGACGTGCACCGCTGCGTCGTCCGATCAGGCCTGCAAGCGTCCGTAGGCTCGGTGACGCGCAGAGCAGGTTGGTAGGGTGAATTCATCACGGTGGTGGGGCTCACCTTCAACCGCGGCGTTGATGCCGCCAACGGTCCCTGGTCTTACGCGAGGGTGGAGGCTGCCGTGATTCACCGCGACCAGCCTTCAGGAACCGGGTCGTGCCCGGTGATCCTCGTGTTGGTGCCGTCGTTCAGGGTGGGCGGCGATCTCGACGGAGGAGTTGTGCGATGAAAACTGTGGATGCACCCTTTTCGATCACTGATCTGTCGGCCTTGGAGATCCTGGACTCGCGTGGCAACCCCACGCTGCAGGTGGACGTCACGCTGGCCTCTGGAGTCAGCGCCCGGGCAGGGGTCCCCTCAGGTGCCTCGACCGGCAGTCGCGAGGCGGTCGAGCTACGCGATGGCGATGCGGCCCGCTACGGCGGCAAGGGCGTGACCCACGCCGTCGCCAACGTCAACGGAGAGTTGCGCGATCTGCTCGGTGCCCGGACCTGGACCTCGCTCGCGCAGGTCGACGCGGCGATGATCGAGGCCGACGGCACCGAGAACAAGGCGCGCCTCGGGGCGAACGCCACGGTCGGGGTGTCGATGGCGGTCGCGCGCGCGCTGGCCGCGGGCGGACAGCTGTTCGAGTACCTGGCGCCGGGCGGCGTTGCGCCGCGACTGCCCGTGCCGCACTTCAACGTGCTCAACGGGGGGGCCCATGCGCCCAACTCGCTGGACTTCCAGGAGTTCATGGTCGCCCCGATCGGAGCGCCGTCGATGTCTGAGGCCGTGCGGGCCGGGGCCGCGGTCTACGCGAAGCTGCGGGGGCTGCTCCAAGGGGCTGGGTTCGCCACCGGCCTCGGGGACGAGGGAGGCTTCGCCCCCGACATCACCCGCCCGGAGGACGTGCTCGCACTGCTGGTGCAGGCGATCGAGGCCGCGGGGTACACCGCGGGCCGCGACGGGATAGCGATCGCACTGGACCCGGCCGCAAGCGAGTTCTACTCCGATGGCGCCTATCACGTGGCCGGGGAGACGCTCAGCAGTGCCGACATGATCGAGCGGTACGCCGCGATGGTGGCGGCGTACCCGGTGTGGTCGATCGAGGACGGGCTTGCGGAGGGTGACTGGGACGGGTGGGCCGCGCTGACCGCGCGGCTCGGTGCCACGACGCAGATCATGGGCGACGACCTCTTCGTGACCAACCCCGCCATCATCACCGAGGCCATCGAGCGCAAGGTCGGCAACTCCGCCCTGATCAAGCTCAACCAGATCGGCACGGTCACCGAGACCCTTGAGGCGATGCGACTTTGCCGCGCGGCCGGGTATACCCAGCAGGTCTCCCACCGGTCCGGGGAGACCGCGGACAGCTTCATCGCCGACCTGACAGTTGCCGCCGGCTGCGGGCAGCTCAAGTCCGGCGCACCGGCGCGCGGCGAACGGGTCGCGAAGTACAACCGGCTGCTGGAAATTGCCGCGAGCACCGACCTGCCGTATGGGCTCGCCTGAGCAAGGGATCTAGGGCCGCCACCCGCGCCGGTGAGCGGGCCGGCCGACGTGCCGACCACCAGATCCGGGATCATGTCCCGCTTATCGCGCCGCCGCCGTCCGAGATCTCGGGACTTTGGCCCCTAATCGACTCTCTTGGGGGAGCAATACCGTTTTCTTATGAACGTTCGATGTGGAACGGACTGCGCAGGTGAGACTGGCGCTGGGTCGGGTCGCGCGGAGGCTCAGGAGCACGTCTTCACGATGCTACGCAGCGTGCAGCGAGAGTTCCGTCGGCAGTTTCTTTCGCTGGCCGGGGATCATGGACTGCCGTTTCCGCTGGCCGGTCCGAGCCTTGCCTTGCTCCAGGAGATCTCTGAGCATCCCGGCGTCACTCTCAACGAGTCAGCCCGGCTAACCGGGCTGCCCAAGAGTCGGGTATCGGTCCTGGTGAGCGGCCTCGCCGCCCAGGGGGTTGTTCGCAAAGAAAGCGATTCCCACGACAGTCGTCTCGTCCGGCTTTGCATCACCCCGGAGGGTTCTGGCCACATCGTCGAGTGGTCGGCGTTGGTCCAGCAGGCTATCGACCAGCTGCTGCAGCCATGCTCTGATGAGGAGCTCGAGATCATAGCCGAGGGGCTCGCGGCTCTTCAGCGTGCGTTCCGGCTGGCAGGGAAGGCGAGCTCTGAAGAGCAACTCTCGACAAAGGCAGGGCCATGCTGACCCGCCTGCTCCGCACCTATCTGGGCCAGTACCTCAATCTGGTTGCGGTGGTGGTGGCGCTGCTGGCGGCCCAGACGTTCGGCAACCTCTATCTGCCGAACCTGAATGCCGACATCATCAACTACGGGGTCGTCAAGGGGGACGTGCACTACATCTGGACTACTGGAGCGCTGATGCTGGCCATCGCCCTGTTGCTTGGGGTGGTTGCGATCGTGGCGGTGTACTACGCGTCGAAGGTGGCGATGGGGGCTGGCGCGGACATTCGCAGCGCGGTCTTCACCCGGGTCCAGGCCTTCTCGGCCAATGAGATGAACCGCTTCGGGACGGCGTCGCTGATCACCCGTAATACCAACGATATCCAGCAGATCCAGCTGTTCCTTCAGATGGCGCTCACCCTGATGGTCATTGCCCCGATCATGTGCATCGGGGGCATCTACATGGCCATCAGGGAGGACGCCACCCTCTCATTGCTGTTGGTTGTCGCCGTGCCCGTCATGATCCTGGTCCTCGGGGTCGTGATGATCACGGTGGTGCCACAGTTTCGGTCCATGCAGATCAAGATCGACCGCATCACCGAAGTGCTGCGCGAGCAGATCACCGGAGTGCGGGTGATCCGAGCGTTCGTCCGCGGCCACTCCGAGGCCCAGCGGTTCGACAAGGCGAACTCCGACCTGACAGCAACCACGCTGCGGGTGAACCGGGTCTTCGCCCTGACCATGCCGGCGCTGATGGCAATCCTGAACCTGTCCAGCGTTGCCGTCGTGTGGTTCGGCGGCAATCTCGTCAGTGACGGGTCCATGCCAATCGGGAACCTCACCGCCTTCCTGACCTACATCATGCAGATCCTGATATCCGTGATGATGGCGGTGATGATGGTGATCCTGGTGCCACGTGCAATGGCCAGTGCGGAACGCGTCCAGCAGGTCCTCGACGCGACGTCGTCGATCACCGACCCGCCGACCCCCGAGCGGCCTGAGCGGGTGAGCGGCCTGGTGGAGTTCCGCAACCTCACCTTCGGCTACCCCGGCAGCGAGCAGCCGGTCCTGCAAGACTTGTCGCTCAGGTTCCTGCCGGGCCAGACCAGCGCAATCATCGGCGGGACCGGCAGCGGCAAGACGACCCTGCTCAACCTGGTCCCGCGATTCTCTGACGTCACCACCGGCAGCGTGCTCGTCAACGGAATCGATGTGCGGGACCAGGAGCTGGAACAGCTATGGAGCTCGATCGGGCTGGTGCCACAGACGGCGTTCCTGTTCAGCGGCACCGTCGCCAGCAACTTGCGCTTCGGCAAGCCTGAGGCGACTGAGGCGGAGCTGTGGCATGCCCTCGAGGTCGCTCAGGCCCGCGACTTCGTCGCGGCCATGCCCGGCCAGCTGGACGCACCAGTCGACCAGGGCGGCACCAACGTCTCAGGGGGACAGCGCCAGCGGCTCTCGATCGCCCGGGCCCTGGTGAGGAAGTCCAGCCTGTACCTGTTCGACGACTGCTTCTCGGCGCTGGACGCCGCGACCGACGCGCAGCTGCGGGCCGCGCTCAAGGATGAGACGCGCGGAGCAGCGGTCGTGATCGTCGCACAGCGCGTGAGTACCGTCATGCACGCCGACCAGATCATCGTGCTCGATGAGGGCCGGGTCGCCGGGATGGGCACGCACAAAGAGCTGATGCTGGGCTGCGATCCCTACCGGGAGATCGTCACATCCCAGCTCGGCGAACAGGCCGCGGCATGAGTATGGGCGGGGGGCGCATGGGCGGGGGCCGCATGGGCGGGGGCCCTATGGCCAGAGGCGGTGTGGCACCCGTGGAGCGGACCAAAGACTTCTCGGGGACGGCGCGGCGGCTTCTTGGCCGGTTGCGCCCCGAACGGGTCAAGCTGGTGATCTCGCTGCTGCTGGGCGTGATCTCGGTCGCCTTCATCATCACCGGCCCGAAGATCCTCGGCAACGCGACCAACATCTTGTTCAACGGCATCGTGAGCAAGCAGCTGCCGGCCGGAGTCACCCAGCAGCAGGCCGAAGCGATGCTGCGCCTGCACGGCCAGAACCAGATCGCCGACATGATCTCAGGGATGAACCTCACCCCGGGGGTGGGAGTCGATCTCAACGCGCTCGGCCGAGTCCTCGCCCTGGCAGCAGCGGTCTACCTGCTCGGCGCAGCCTTCAACTTCGGCCAGGGCTACCTCCTGGCCGGTGTCACCCAGCGCACCATGTACGGCCTGCGCGCCCAGGTCGAGCAGAAGCTGGCCCGGCTGCCACTGCGGTACTTCGACAGTCACCCGCATGGCGACATCCTGAGCCGGGTCAGTAACGACATCGACAACCTCACCACCACTCTGCAGCAGGGCCTGAGCCAGCTGCTCACGTCGGTGCTGACCATCGTGGGGGTGCTGGGCATGATGATCTGGATCTCGCCGCTGCTGGCCGCGGTGGCTCTGATCACGATCCCGCTGGCCATCCTGATCACCTTCATCATCGCCAAGCGCTCTCAGGTCCAGTTCGCGGCTCAGTGGGACCGCACCGGCACGCTGAACGGGCTTGTCGAGGAGACACACACCGGGCATGGGCTGGTACAGGTCTTCGGCCGACGGCCGGCCACGATCGACGAGTTCGGACGCCAGAACCGGCGTCTGTATGAGGCCAGCTTCCGGGCACAGTTCCTGTCCGGCATCATCCAGCCCACCATGCAGTTCCTGTCCAACTTCAACTACGTGGTGATCGCCGTCCTGGGCGGCTACCGGGTCGCCTCAGGGACCATGTCCCTGGGCGACGTGCAGGCGTTCATTCAGTACTCTCGCCAGTTCACCATGCCGATCACCCAGATCGCCGCCCAGATGAACATGTTGCAGTCAGGCCTTGCCTCTGCAGAGAGGGTTTTCGAGTTCCTGGACGCACCGGAGGAGAGTGCCGACTACGTCCCGGCTGCCGATCAGGGGACGCGCCCGCAGCGGGCTGGGCGCGTGACCCTGGAGAACGTGTCCTTCCGGTACGAGCCAGATGAGCCACTCATCGAGAACTTCACCCTGGATGTGGCTCCTGGCCAGAGCATCGCGATCGTCGGACCCACGGGCGCAGGCAAGACCACGCTGGTCAACCTGCTCGTGCGGTTCTATGAGATCGACGCCGGGCACATCAGTCTCGACGGAACCGACTACGCCGAGCTGACCCGTGACGAGGTGCGCCGCGCCTTCGGCATGGTCCTGCAGGACACCTGGCTGTTTGAAGGCACGATCCGAGACAACATCGCCTACGGGAGAGAGGGTGCGACCGACGAAGAAATCGTCGATGCCGCCACAGCCGCACATGTCGATCACTTCGTCCGGACCTTGCCCGACGGGTACGCCACCAGGCTCGATGCCGATGCGTCCAACTTCTCCTCAGGACAAAAGCAGCTGCTCACGATCGCACGGGCATTCCTGGCCAGCCCGCCCATCCTCATCCTTGACGAAGCCACCAGCAACGTCGACACCCGCACCGAAGTCCTTATCCAGGAGGCCATGGCCCGGCTGCGACAAGGCCGCACCAGCTTCGTCATTGCCCACCGGCTGTCCACGATTCGAAACGCCGACACGATCATCGTCATGGACGACGGACGCATCGTGGAACAGGGTGATCATGCCGAGCTGCTGGCGCGCCCCGGCATGTACAGGTCTCTGTACAACAGCCAGTTCGCTGAGGCCGTCGGCGCAGTGGGATGAACCGGAAACAAGCCCGGTCCCGTTAGGGAACGTGTTGCGGCAACGGTCCTGCAAATCGACAGCTCAACGCTCAGATCGATACCGCGGGCTCCACCTGTTCAACGGCGGTGTCGTCGTGGCCGCGCAGCTTGATCTCCCGGAGGAACCAGGTCAGCGCGAAAGCGAGCAGCACGACCGGGACGGCGGACTCGAACACCGTGCTGAGTGCTGACACGAAAGAGGAGATCACCGGCTCGCGTACCGCCGGCGGCAGCGCGGCGATCACCTTGGGTGAACCCGTCAGCTGCCCCGGGTGGACCCCATGCAGCGCCGCCGCGGGCAGCCTTTGCGCCAGCTCGGAGGCGAGCCGGTTGGCCAGAATGGTGCCGAAGAGCGCGGTGCCGAAGGTGCCGCCGAGCGACCGGAAGAACGTGGCCGACGACGTTGCCACCCCCATGTCGCGCGGGTCGACGGAGTTCTGCATGGCCAGCACGATGACCTGCATGACCAGGCCGATCCCCACGCCGAGGGTCAGCATGAACAGCGCCGTCCGCCAGTACGGAGTATCCGAGCCCAGAGTCGAAAGAAGCGTCAGGCCCACGGCGGTGATGGCGGTCCCGGCGATGGGGAAGCGCTTGTAGCGGCCGGTCGTGGTGATCCGCCGTCCGGAGACGACGGAGGCTGTGAACAGGCCTGCCATCAGCGGCAACAGCTCCAGGCCGGACTGCGTCGGAGAGACGCCGCGGACGATCTGCAGATACACCGGCAGGAACACGATCGCCCCGAACATCGCGAAGCCGATGGAGAACCCGATGGCGCTTGACACCGAGAAGATCCGGTTGCGGAAGAGCCGCAGCGGCAGGATCGGCTCGGCGGCGCGGGACTCCCACCAGACGAACGTCGCCGAGAGGACGATTCCGGCGCCCAACAGTCCGGTGATCTCCGGGGAGGTCCAGCCGGCGTCACGGCCGTTGACCATACCGAGCAACAACGTTGTCACACCGGTGACCAGCAGGACCGCACCGAGGTAGTCGATGCTGTGCTCGCGGCGGACGTGTCGCAGCCCGCGCAGCGCCCGGTCGGTGACGACCAGCGCGACGATGCCCAGCGGGATGTTGATGAAGAAGATCCAGTGCCAGGACAGGTGCTCCACGAAGAAGCCGCCGAGCAGCGGGCCGGCGACCGAGGAGATGGCGAACACCGCGCCGAAGTAGCCCTGGTACCGGCCGCGTTCGCGGGGCGGGATGACGTCGCCGATGATCGCGAACGCCAACGCCATCAGGCCACCGGCGCCTAGCCCCTGGACACCCCGGGCGCCGATGAGCTGCCACATCTGCGTCGACATAC
>Ga0207932_1000452_pt1 | contig 13782 bp, 14 predicted proteins | sample NGESurdeep092012_FD_184480 | JGI IMG/M metagenome (GOLD analysis project Ga0207932, IMG submission 184480) | Arctic peat soil microbial communities from Barrow, Alaska - NGEE Surface sample 415-2 deep-092012 (SPAdes) | ecosystem: Environmental > Terrestrial > Soil > Wetlands > Peat ...
TGGCCGGTACATGGATGCGCTCCAGCGTGAGGCCAGCAAACGGCTCCAGCAGCGCGATCTCAGCCTTGGTCGGGGCAACTTTATTCATGTGATGAGAATACCTGATGTTTGAGAATTGGAGGGGTGCGTTGCAGCGCAAGCACCGGCAATGATGCAGCGTGAGTCGAATTGCTTTTCATGCTGCGCAATCTATCACCCTGCGAGGCACAAGTTCAACCCTATTTTCTCTCCCCTGCTACGGCCCCGAGAGCCATTGCAAATCAGCCAATTCTGTATAAACTGCCGCCCCAGGTTATGCAATCCAACCCAAAGTGAATATCCGGCTCGCTTACCACGTCGAAGCACCCAGTTCCGATGAACTGATCGCGGCACGTTCGCATAACGCGCAACCGGAACACTCACCGCCCCGCATCCCCGACGGCGTGATCTGGCAATATCGCACCACCTCCGAATTACCTTTCACCCAGCATCCCTGCCTCAGGCGGGGCCGGCGCAAAACACGCGTTCCTGACGGAGCGCACTTCGCCGCACAGCGTGCCATTCCCAGATGTTCCCCAGGATTATTGGAGTAAAAAAAATGAAAGATGCGCAGATTGCCATACCCACCGAGGATGGCCGTATCTATTACGACATGGCGGGGACGGACAATCCCTGTAACGGCTGCAGCGCGTGTTGCCGCCATTTTCGCGTCTCGTTCTATCACGGCGAAATGGATACCCAGCCCGGCGGACATGTGCCTGCGGACATGACGGCGCAGCTCACGCCGTTTCGCGCCTGCATGAAAGGCACGGAATCGGGCCAGAGCAGTTGTATCGCGCTGCAGGCAGACGGGCGTTGCGGGATCTACACCCATCGCCCGTCGGTATGCCGCGAATTCCCGGTATTCATGGAAGACGGATCGTTTAACCCGGAATGCGTGCGCCTGCGCGCGCTGCACGGCATAGCCGCATGGGAGCCGGACCGGAAAAAAGCAGAGCACGCGACACAACAACCGCAAGCGAAAGTCACGAAACCCTTATGAGAAGCTGTGCCGTTTGCTTTGCGCCGGCGCAGCAATGCAACAGCAATGCGGAGCCGACCCGGTGATCAGGGCGGGATGCCGCCCAGCAGGTTGGCGGGCACCGCTTCGTGGATGCGTTTCGGCGTCGCGAGGTTGAGGTTGTTCATGATCTCGACGAACTCCGCTTCGCTCTTTCCCGCGATGCGCGTGTTGAGCACCTTCTCTTCGCCGATGCTGCTGACGCGCCGCCCCTTGTAATCATGGGACGGATAGACCAGCGTCTCGTCCGGCAGCGTGAACAGTTTTTCGGTGATGCTGTGGTACATCTCCGCAGCACTCCCCTGCTGGAAATCGGTGCGGCCGCAGGCATTGATCATCAGTGTGTCGCCGGTGAACAGCCGGTCGCGCCACATGTAGCACAGGCTGCCGGGCGTGTGCCCCGGCGTGGCGATGACACGCAGGGTCTCGCTGCCGAACTCCAGTGTGTCGCCGTCTTTCAGCAGCCTGTCGTAACCCGGCGCGCCGCAGCTCTGTGCGATCACAGTGGTGGCGCAGGTGTGTTGCTTCAACGCCTGCGAGCCGGTGATATGGTCGGCATGCACGTGGGTATCCAGCACCAGGCGCAGCGTCAGCTTCAGCGACTTGAGCAGCGTCAGGTAGCGCTCGACGTGTTCCAGCACCGGGTCGATGATGGCCGCGCTGCCCTGATCGTCGGCGAGCAGATAAGTCAGCGTGGATGATTCCGGGTCGAACATCTGGCGGAAGATCATGTGGGTTCCTTCATGTTCAGGGCGTAATATGAATGTATAGGCAAACCGAAGCTTTGCAAGTTCCAAAGTTTTGCCATTCCAGAAACTTGATCGGCATCCATATTCTTTTCATGAAGCATAACGAAACCTTCTGATGGAACTACTAGCCATTCGACTAGACTGGCAATAAACGCCAGTCAAGTCACTGGTTATCCCGGCCTTACGGCCACCAGTCAGCGGCTTGTGATCGCGGCGATGGGATTCCACGGGATGGGGCAAGGCGCCCGACTGATTTATGCTTTGCCACGAATTGATTTAATAAACAGTAACAGTGCCGCTCGCTCCCCATTTTGCACTGTTTTGGCAAGTATTCGCCCCTTAGGTCACCGAAAAGTCACCACAGTCTTGCTATGCAAATCGGTGACAAGACCTGGCACAAGCGCATCGCTTTTGTACCTTTACGAATATAATTTTGAGTAGCCGCTTTCGGTTACTAATAGAGGCCATTGGCATTTGCGATATTTAACAGTCAAAGGTGGCCAGAAGTGAACGGGGGTGAACACTTATAAAGAACATGGCATGATAATATCAAGCAAAATAGTAGCTTGAACTGCTTAAGTTACTATTCAACCAAAATCAATTTTGTCAAAGCTTAATGCTTGTCGGGAATTGCGATATTCCGGCTCATCGTAGCCTGTGCCTAAAGGAGTTAACACATCATGGAATGGAAGGATGAGTATTCATTGGGAATACTTGAAATAGACAATCAGCATAAGCTTCTGCTCCGCAGTTTTACCGTCATCGAAGAATCGATCAAGTTAAACCATGGCTGGTCCATCACACACTACGCCATAATTGAGTTGCTCCAGTTAGCTCGCATGCATTTCTCCTTCGAGGAAGCTTTGATGCATATGTACGCTTATCCGGGAAGCGAAAAACATCAAAAAGAACATCAGCGCTTCTTTGGCCATCTGGAAAAAATCGAACGCCAATCACTGAAAAAGTCTGCGGAGGTAGAAATGGTTCAATTCCTTGAAGACTGGTTGACAACACACATACTTGGCACCGACAGAGGCTATGCAAATCACATTTTTTCAGGGGCACAGCTTGTCAGGTCCAATGGTATTCCGTCATAGGTTGAAGAATTAATTTGTGCTCTGTGAAATTCATCAAATACCAATAGGACAACCAGCAATGGTCACCTTGCTCCAGGGTTAAAAGACATCGGCAAAATGCAAGGTGCCCGGTTCTTCAGGGAGCGGGCGCAGAGTCTGCCAAAGCAATGCGAAGCTGAAAATCGTCTAGCCGACCCCATGTAATCGCATCGGGATAAATCGTTTTCTGGAAATTACACCCCCACTACACTCCGCTATTCTTGCGCAGCTCTTCTCGTGTAATCCACAAGCGGGTGCAGTACACTGCCGTCAGCTTCCAATGTGCCAGCCGCGAAGTGATCCCATAACTACATCAGTGAGGAGAATCAAAATGTCGCAAACCAAGTTTCTGCTGGATGAGTCCGAGATTCCGACACATTGGTACAACGTTGTCGCCGACATGCCCAATCCGCCTACTCCGCCGCTGGGGCCGGACGGCAAACCCATCGGGCCGGAAGCGTTGACGGCCATTTTCCCGATGAGCCTGATCGAGCAGGAGGTCTCGGCGGAACGCTGGATCGCCATTCCCGAACCGGTGCGCGAAGCACTGAACATGTACCGTCCCTCGCCGCTGATCCGCGCGCATCGCCTGGAAGCCGCGCTTGGCACGCCGGCCAGGATCTACTACAAGAACGAAAGCGTTTCTCCGGCCGGTTCGCACAAGGTGAACACAGCCATCCCCCAGGCGTATTACAACCAGCAGGCGGGCATCAAACGCATCGCCACCGAGACGGGCGCAGGACAATGGGGCTCCGCGATGTCTTTTGCCGGGCAGGTATTCGGATTGGAAGTGCGTATCTTCATGGTGCGGGTAAGCTATGACCAGAAGCCGTTCCGCCGTTCGATGATGGAAACATGGGGCGGACAGGTGTTCGCCAGCCCGAGCATGGAAACGCAGACCGGACGCGATGTGTTGGCGAAAGACCCGAACAATCAGGGTTCGCTGGGCATGGCCATTTCCGAGGCGGTGGAAGAAGCCGCTTCGCGCCAGGACACCAACTACGCGCTGGGCTCGGTGCTCAACCATGTGTTGCTGCACCAGACCATCATCGGACTGGAAGCCAAAAAACAATTCGCGAAGGCGGGCGACTATCCGGACATGGTGTTCGCGCCGTGCGGGGGCGGCTCCAACTTTGGCGGCGTGGCGTTTCCGTTTTTTGCCGACAAGGCCGCCGGCAAAAAAATACGCCTGGTGGCAGTGGAACCGACCTCGTGCCCGACGTTGACCAAAGGCACTTACGCTTACGATTTCGGCGATACGGCCGGATTCACTCCGCTGATGAAGATGTACACGCTGGGTCACGACTTCATGCCGCCCGGTATCCATGCGGGCGGCCTGCGTTATCACGGCGACTCTCCGCTGGTGTCGCAGTTGTATCACGAAGGGTTGATCGAAGCGGTGGCCGTGCCGCAATTGGCCACGTTCGAAGCCGGCGTGACGTTTGCGCGCGCCGAGGGCATCATCCCCGCGCCGGAATCCAACCACGCCATCCGCGCCTGCATCGACGAGGCCCTGTGCTGCAAACAAACCGGCGAGAAGAAGACGTTGTTCTTCAATCTGTCCGGTCACGGTCACTTTGACATGGCCTCTTACGACAGGTATTTCGCCGGTCAACTGGAAGACTTCAATTATCCGGAAGAAGCGATCCACGCTTCGTTGGCGAATCTGCCCAAGGTGGGCTGATCCTGATTTCGTCAAATCAAAGGGGTCGGGCTCTGATATTTTCTTCTGCAAAAATATTTCGAACCCGGCCCTTTTAGTTTCTGACACAGGCAGCATGGTTGATCGCCTTTGCATTGTTCGGTGCATGGTTCACCTGGCTGTACACCCCATCCTTGTCAAGTGACACGCAGCTGTAATGCCGAGTCAACGGCTGCCAAAGCAATGTGAAACTGCCCCCTTTTGCTCCGCAATCAGTATGTGTGGTAGCTAACAGATGTCTGGTCATTGTTGCCTGACAATGGATGCCATCTTGAAGGGACTGACTATCTCACGATCACTTGAAGAATATATGTACTTAAGAAATCCTTAAGGTTGGTCTTTTAATCTGCAAAGCTCTTATCGCAATTGAAGGATATACAAGAGTCAAAAAATACCAGGCCAATTAAAGCTGCCTGCCTTAGTGCTGCTGGCTGTTGCCGGGTTGATGTTCCATCGATTCAACATCGTCACTCTGAGTTGAACGGCTTCACCCAAATTTCATCATCAATGATCAAGGAGAATTACCATGACAAAAAAGCGTATCCTTCTCGCCGTCGTTGCAGCCGCATCGATTGCCGGCACCGGCCTGGCGAATGCGGCAATCAGCCATGAGCCGATCCAACCCATCGAAGCAGTCACCGTCAAGAATCATGACCTAGTCGAACTCGGCAAGAAACTTTTCTTCGATCCCCGCCTGTCAAAGTCAGGTTTTATTTCCTGCAACTCCTGCCACAACCTGTCCATGGGCGGCACCGACAACATCAAGACGTCCATCGGCCACAACTGGCATCAAGGTCCCATCAACTCGCCCACCGTTCTCAATTCCAGCATGAATCTGGCTCAGTTCTGGGACGGCCGTGCCGCAGACCTCAAAGCCCAGGCCGGCGGCCCAATCGACAATCCGGGCGAGATGGGCTTCACCCATGAACTCGCTGTCAGCGTGTTACAATCGATTCCTGCTTATGTCGCCGAGTTCAAGAAGAGCTTTGGTACAGACAAGGTGACCATCGACAAGGTAACCAATGCCATCGCCGCCTTCGAGGAAACCTTGGTGACGCCAAACTCACGTTTCGACAAATGGCTAAAGGGTGACAAGAAAGCTTTGAGCGCCGACGAGACAGCTGGCTACAAGCTGTTCAAGGACAGTGGTTGCGTGGCTTGCCACAATGGTCCCGCAGTGGGCGGCAACTCCTTCCAGAAGATGGGCGTGGTCGAGCCCTACAAGACCGCCAACCCGGCGGAAGGCCGTTCAGCCGTTACCGGCAAAGATGCGGACCGCTTCAACTTCAAGGTGCCGACGCTGCGCAACGTGGAATTGACCTATCCCTACTTCCATGATGGCGAGGCAGCCACGCTGAAAGACGCGGTCAACACCATGGGAAGGATACAACTTGGCAAGAAATTCACCGATCAGGAAAACGCCAAAATCGTCGCGTTCCTGAAGACGTTGACCGGCGACCAGCCGACGTTCATGTTGCCCATCCTGCCGCCATCGACCGACAGCACACCGCGGCCGCACCCCTTCGACAACTAAACCGCATTCGAGCTGGCCGGGGGCGCAAGGCCCCCGTTTTTTTCGTTTGCAGAATGAGAAGCCGGGCTCAAATTGCATCGGGGAGTGATTCATTTCAGGCTTGGACGAGATTGAAAATTAGTCGACCTGATCCCTTTAATCTCGCCCCCCTTAATCTTCCTTCCATTGAACACAAATCAAAGGGGTCGGGTTCTATTATTTTCTTCTGCAAAAATATTTCGAACCCGGCCTCTTTGGTTTTTCATTTCTCCGCAAAAGTTTGCGAATTGCGCAGGCTCAACTTCAAGCCCGCGCTTCTCCGTCCAGACTCATACGACCGGCACCAAACACGGTGAATGCCAGCAGACCGCCCGCCATCGAAAAATTCTTCAGGAAATTGATGTGCTGCATCTGATCTGCGCCGGTATGGAAAATGAAAGCGGCAGTAACACAGAACACGGCCAGCATGAATGCCACCAGGCGGGTCTGAAAGCCGAGCAGCAACGCGATCCCGCCGCCCAATTCCAGCGCGATCACCAGGGGAAGCATCGCGCTGGGTACACCCATCGATGCCATATAGGCTTGCGTTCCGGCGTAGCCGGCCCCCAACTTGCCGTATCCGGAGGTGATAAAGATCGCCGAGGCCATCAGCCTGGCGACGACCATCAGCGTAGCGCCGACTGCGGGCTGGTCGACAAATTTGGCGATGCTGCCGTTGAACTGTTTGAAAATATTTGTCGTGCTCATGTCATGCTCCTTTTTAGTTGAAGTAAAAAATCAGGCAAAATGCCCATTGTTAAAGTCGTCCAGGGCCTGGTGTATCTCCTGCTGCGTATTCATCACGAACGGCCCGTATTGCACGATGGGTTCGTTGAGCGGCTTGCCCGCCACCAGGATCAGGCGCGCATCTTCCGTTGCGGCGAGTGTCACGCTATCCGCTCCCGATGCATTGCCCAGGCTTCCTGGATTACTAAGGATACCCATGCGTCGCGACGCCACTTGCACGTCATCGACCATCACCGCGCCGCGGTAGACATAGATAAAAGCGTTATGCGTATCCGGCAGCGCAGTCGAAAATTCCGCACCGGCAGGAACATGGATGTCGAGATACAGCGGCTCGGTGATCTCGCGTGTAACCGCGCCCGCCACGCCGTTGCTGGTTCCGGCGATCACCCGCACCTTCACTCCCTGCGGGGTGACATATTCGGGGATCGCACCACTCGGGAAATCGCGATACCACGGCGCGGCCATCTTGCGCTGCGCAGGCAGGTTGAGCCAAAGCTGGAAACCTTCCATCACGCCGTCTTCCTGTTCGGGAATCTCTGAATGGATCACGCCGCGAGCCGCGGTCATCCACTGCACACCGCCGTTTTCCAGCAGTCCTTCGTGTCCCGCGCTGTCGCGATGCCGCATGCGTCCGGCCAGCATATAGGTCACGGTCTCGAAGCCGCGATGCGGGTGATCCGGGAATCCGGCGATGTAATCGTCGGGGTCGTCGCTGGCAAAGGCATCCAGCATCAGGAACGGGTCGAGACGTTTTTGCAATCTGCCGGAAAGCACGCGGGTCAGCTTCACGCCTGCGCCGTCCGACGTGGCGACACCCTCAATGATGCGCTCGATGCCGCGCGTTTGATGTTGTACGACTGCAGCGATGTTGTTCATGATGACTCCTCTGATGTATAAATTGAACGCTGGATCAGGCGGGTACCAACTCCTGCAACTGCCGCTCCTGCAATTGACTGACTGCTTCGATCAATCTGGACTTCAATTCCTCATTCCTGAGCATGCCGCGCTCGACATCGAAATTCTCGTAAAAACTAGGAATGGAAAGACTGGCTTTGACATGGCCCGCAAAGTACGGCGCCGAACCTGTCGCTGCGGCCAATACGCTTGCACCGCCGCGCGGACCCGGTGATGTAGAAAGCAACACCATCGGCTTGTCCTGAAATATCTTTTGACCGATGCGCGAACTCCAATCGAACAGGTTCTTGTAGGCTGCGCTATAGGAACCGTTGTGTTCGGCAAAGGAAATCATCAGCGCATCGCTGGCCGCTATCCTGGACAGGAAAGCCTTGGCCAGTTCGGGATGGCCCAGCTCCGCTTCCCTGTCGACGCTGAACAATGGCAATTCATAATCGTTAATATCCAGTACTTCGACCTCGGCGCCCTCTGCCAGGCTGGCGGCATACGTCACCAATTGCTTGTTGATCGAACTCTTGCTGTTGCTGGCTGCAAACGCTAACAATTTCATGATTGTCTCCTGCTGGTTAAGAAAGTGAGTGCATCATAGGCGGCTCAAAAAGATAGATAAAGACCGGTAACTGAGATAGACTATTCCATAAATGGAACAAGCAAATATCTCTGCCGATGACTACATCCTGTTCGTCGCCATCGTCGAACAGGAGAGCATGGTGCGCGCCGCCGAGCATCTCGGCATGCCCAAGGCCACCGTTTCCCGCCGCCTGACCAATCTCGAGGCGGCGCTGGGGCAGCGGTTGCTGTTGCGCACCACGCGCCGGTTGACGCTCACCGATTTCGGACAGGAATTCCTCGATCATTGCCGACGCGTGGCGGAAGAAGTCGCTGCGACCCGCGATTTCGTGCACAGCCAGGAAGAGCGGCCGCGCGGGCGCTTGCGTGTATCGATGCCGGGGGAATATGCGAGGCAGAATTTTGCGCGAGCCTTCGCCACCTTCATCGAAACCTATCCCGAAATACAACTCGATCTCGACCTCACTTCACGGCGTGTCGACCTGATCGGCGAACGTTTCGATCTGGCGATACGCATGGGAACTTTGGACAACGATTCGGCCCTGGCGGCACGCAAGATCGACGAGCAAAGTTTCGGTCTTTATGCCAGCCCGATCTATCTCGCACTGCATCCGGCACCGAAACATCCGGATGACCTTGAGCACCATGAAGCGGTGCGCCTGATGTCGGCGCGGGGAACACCTGTCGTCTGGAAACTGCTGCGCGGCAAGTCCGTTTGGGAAGGAACGCCGCATGGCAGACTCACGCTGAATTCCATGGACGTGATACAGCAACTATTGCTGGATGGTGCGGGTATCGGCGCATTGCCTGATCGTTTCGTGGCAGAAGATGTGCGCCTCAAGCGTTTGGTCAGAGTATTGCCGGAATGGTGCTTGCCTGCAGTTCCCGCCTGGGCGGTGACGCCGATGCGCCGCTACTTGCCGGCCAAGACACGCGCTTTCCTTGCGCATCTTGAACAGTTCATCGAGAAGGGCTAGCAGTTACTTCCGCCTGTCTCACCCTGCTCACCCCATTCAGATACAGCGCAACCAGCCCCGCCACCAGCCACAGACTCGCGATCGCGGCGATCCAGAAACCGGGGGCACCGCGCGCGGGGCCGAACGTGTCGGTCAGCCCGAGCAGGAAGCCGCCGCCGAGGCCCAATCCCCACAGCAGAATTACATAGATCAACATCGGCACCACCGATTTCTTGTATCCGCGCAGCGCATTCACTGCCACGGCCTGCAGCGCATCACCCAGATGATACAAAGCGGCCAGCATGATCAAGGGTATCGCCATCTTCTGCACTTCGGGGTCGGTGGTATAGAAGGCGGCGATGTGCGGCGCGCCGAACCAGAAGATCAGGCTGAGCACGACTGCGATCGCCATGCCGAGGCGGATGGCTTCCCAGCAGATGTGGCGGGCGCGCTCGCGCTGCCCGGCGCCGATGGCCTGGCCGGCCAGCACCGCCGTTGCATTGCCCAGCGACAGCGGAATCATGAAAGCCAATGCCGCCAGGTTCGCCGCGATCTGGTGCGCGCCCGAAACCACCGGGCCCAGGCGCGCGATGAACAGCGCCATGAAGGTGAAGGCGGTCACATCCGCGATGAACGTCAGGCCGATCGGCGCGCCCAGCTTCAGGAACTCCACGATCGCCTTGCGATCCGGCGCGGCAAAGCGGCTGCGCAGCTGGAACTGCATATAGTCCGGATGTCGCAGACACCAGCCCCAGGCGAGCGCGGCCATCAGCCAGACATCCACCGCGGTGGCGACTGCGCAGCCCGGCCCGCCCAGTTCGGGCGCTCCCAGCAGGCCATACATGAACACCGCATTCAGCGGGATCTTGATGCCCAGCGACAGCAGGTTGAAGAACATCACCGGGCGCGGGCGGCCGATGCCGATGGAAAGGCCGAAGAAGATGCGCAACGCGAACACGCCCGGCACACCCCAGGCGGATGCGGCAAGATAGGCACGAACCTTGGTTTCGACGATCGGCTGCAACTGCGAGATCGAAATGATAGGGCCGGGGAAGCGCAGCAGCAGGATCGCCACCAGCGCCAGCACCAGCGATACCCACACGCTCTGGTGTATCTCCCGCCCGACATCGGCACGCCGGCCTGCGCCATAAAGGTGGGCGATGATCGGAGGCAGCGCGAGCAAAACGCTGATCAGCGACATCAGCACGGTGGCCATGATAGCTGCGGCGATGCCGACCGAGGCCAGGTCGATCGCAGACAGCCTCCCGGCCATCGCGGTGTCGATCACGGCATTCGCCATCCAGGCAAGCTGCGCGACCAGCACCGGCCAGGCCAGATGGATGAGTTGCGAGGTGGAGGTAGTGTAGCGATCCATATTAGTATTCGACGGAAATGCTGATTTGAATTTTGTTCGTGGCATCCATCTACCACAACTATGCTCACGAAGTAATGCGGGAAATTGCAGAAGAGGCGATGGAAGAACTGGAGAAGCAAAAGGCGAAAAAGGTGATGCGGGGCTGAGGTCTTCAACTTGAGGCTGGGTGTAGTAATGAAAATAAAATGCGATGCTGACCCCTTTTGCTCGTACCCAGCGTAGACAGCCTACTGGCTGCAACCGCGCTGCATCATGAACTGCGCCTGGTCACTCGCAACCAAAAAGATTTTGACTATCCGGGGTTGGAGGTCATTAATCCGTGGGATTAGAAATGCTACGAATCTAGGCTTGGCCCTCGTAGATTCGAAAATATATCGAACCTGACCCCTTTAACTTCTTTCTTGGGGCTTTGATCGGTGGCGCTGTTGGCAAGACGCTTCTCTAGGAGTAATCTGGCTGCCTGCTGGATAATAAAATATCTTTTGAGCATTTAAAAAATGGGGGAGATCTTATGAAGCTCGCACTTTTTTTCGCGTTAGCTATTGCTTCTGCAAATGCCTTCGCAGATATAGCTTTGCCACCAGCAGAACCACCAGGTCAATCAGTAGGGACATCGCCGTATCGTCTACCACCTATGCCAGTACCAGTTATACCACCACCTGCGGTATACCCAGACAACGATGAGCTAATGAACTTGATTCGTGCGCAGACAGATGCAATAAAGTCGCTGTCAATAAAGATCAATGCGCTTGAAGTTCGAGTTGGCAAGATTGAAAGGGGGAGGCACTAATGGCAACTGATACCGGAACTGCGATATCCGCGCTCGATTTGGCGCAAAAAGCCTTGGAAAATAAAATTTCAGCTTCGCACGCCGCGGTCTATCAGCCTTGGTCTGCAGAACTTGTGAAGTTTTTGTCTACCGGAGTTATTGGGTTTTCTTGTATTGCGCTGATACTGGCTTCAGTATTGCTATGGCGTTCAAACGCACTACCCAATCAAGTACTAAGAGTTATTGGGGTTATTACTATCCTCGCTTTTTCTGCATTGCTTCTTGTCGTAGGTTACAGTAATGAGCAGTTAACTCCGATAGTGGGTCTGTTTGGCGCAATCGCAGGTTATCTCCTCGGAAAGGACTCAAAGTCACAGGCAGATAAAGATGAATAATCAGCCTCAGTTAGGAACAAAGGTGGGGCAGAGAAAATACGTCTAACCTACGACTTTGCTAACAGCAGTAATAACTTGAGCAACGAGATTGATTGCATTTGCCACTTCTGATGCTTTTTGCAGTGCTGTATCAACTTGGTCAATAGCTTTTGTCAAAAGAGCTACCGCGTTCTGATAATCTGCTTGACCAGCATCTAGCTCTTTTACTATGGCTACCATAGCAAGTTTGGACAGAACATCCTGTTGTTCCATTAACTGCCGTGACTGTTGCCCCGTAGTTTGTACTGCCAGATTGTTTACACGAGAAGCGAGGCCAGTTGTTTGTTCTGCAAGGTCATGAGGATCCATTATCATTCCTTAATTATTTCGAGGGCAAATTGCGATAGAAGCTACGCAGATGCTGAGCTTGGTCAACTACATCGTGCAGCATATTTAATGGTGTTTCTTTGTTATCTAAGCTTTCTAGAATCTGCTGATGTGCCTCAGGCAATTTATTAATTGCTGCGGATGCCGCATCCAGTGCGTCATCAATCTGCTGATATTCCGCCAATCCTGCAGCAATCTCACTGTCGAATTTGAATCTTTGCCATGTTCCGAATGGTGGTCTGTCCGCATTAGCATGAGCGATATACCTGTCACGCATCAAATTTACAAATATTTGTACTTTGTCATAGTCTCGTTGAAGAAGATTAGTGATAGCTACTACTGCTGGTTGTACCGTTGTCATAGCACTTCTTAGTGCTTCTTTTCGTTTACTTTCAGTAACAGCGCCGGCTAGGCTGTCAGAAAGGGTGGCAAGAACCTTCGAAAATGTATTAACTTCACTGGAAGCAGAAAGTCCTTTCAGACTCGCCGCAAGGTTTTGTGCTGACTTGTCTACATCGCTGTTTAAGTCCTTCCCTGCCAACGCATCAAGTACTTTCGCATATTTTACTAGCACATCTAACGTGGCCTCTCTTGATCGGAGCTGACTTGTGATGTCGTAACTTGCTCCATCTAAATTTGGCTTAAAAGTACTTGTAGTGAGTTTCTCATTGGGTGCTGTTATAACGGCAAATTCTCTTTGCCGTTCTTCAATCCGTGTGTCAGTGTTCACAATTAAAGACTGGATATTTTCAGTCGCTGCACTGAATGTTTGATAGCGTCCTGTTGGAATGCTTGCGCAGCCGGTCACAGAAAATGCTAATAGGGCTGCAATTATCCAAACTTGACCTCGTATGATCGATTTCATTTGAACACCCAAGTATTAATATTGTGTAAATGTATCATGCTTCAATGTTGCTATCGTCTGCTTTGCCTGATTTATACAGCAAGGTCTTGGATTTAGTTTAAACACCATGTAATAAATAAGGTTGCTTTTAGCTAACTTTTGATGCACATACGTTTGTTAGTCAGCTTGCACACCCTGCCGCGAAGCGGCAGGTGTGCGAAGCTCACTATACTTGTATAAGGGACACATTTCATATTCACTCCTTGGATTAGATTTGTATCTAAAGTGAAGGTACTAGTTGCGTTTCTGCTTGTCGGGATGGCTATCTGGCAAAAATGCCTCAGAGAGCAGTTCATTTGCTTTTTTTGTAGCCCAGTTTTCAAACTGGGTGGCAAGTTCCAAGACGGTTCTTCCAAAAAGTAAGTGGTAAAGGGTTATTAGAGAAGAAATAATTATTATGGTTCTCATGAAAACTTTCCCATAATTGTTTGCACTAAATGTATTGATATCAATACCAATTAGTAATTCCGGTAAAGTCATAATCAACCCAAATACAGCTAGCAAACACAATATAATTATCGACCCCCAACGTATAGCCTTTCCGATTCGTTTAGCTATATTGTTTATATGAGAAGTTTGGCTAATTGCTAGTGTGTGATAATTTGAAACGGCTTGTTCCTTTGTGGCG
>Ga0207932_1000454_pt1 | contig 13763 bp, 13 predicted proteins | sample NGESurdeep092012_FD_184480 | JGI IMG/M metagenome (GOLD analysis project Ga0207932, IMG submission 184480) | Arctic peat soil microbial communities from Barrow, Alaska - NGEE Surface sample 415-2 deep-092012 (SPAdes) | ecosystem: Environmental > Terrestrial > Soil > Wetlands > Peat ...
GCGGTGGGAGCTCTGGGGTGGCGGACCAGCGTGGCGCATCGGCTGCTCCACGAGGCACGACCAACCATCATTCGTGGCAACGCCTCGGAGATACTGGCGCTGGCCGGTGGTGAAGGTGGCCGGGGGGTCGAGTCAGTGGACTCGCCCGAGGCCGCCATTGCCGTCGCAAAGGAACTGGCAAAGCAGCAGAAGTCGGTGGTGGCTGTGAGCGGTCCGACCGACCACATCACCGACGGCAATTCAGTCGTCCGCCTCTCCAACGGGCATCCCTGGCTGACCCAGGTGACCGGAGTCGGTTGTGCTCTCGGTGCGTTGATGGCCGCGTTCGCGGCGGTGGAGCCGGACGCAGTGGTCGCAGCTGCGGCGGCGACCGCGACGTTGACGGTGGCAGCCGACTCAGCAGCGAAGGAGACCCGTGGGCCAGGCGGCTTTGCGGTCGCCCTCCTGGACGAGCTGTCACTGCTCCAGCCCGCGGAGCTGGCCGAACGGGTCAGGATCAGCTGAGATGGGTCGCCGACCGCCCCTGGATCTGTCGCTCTACCTGGTGACTGACCCGGTCATGTGCCACCAGTTCGGTCTTGCGGCAACGGTTTCAGCGGCGGTCAGCGCGGGAGTGACCGTCGTGCAGCTGCGAGATGTCGACGCCACCGACGACGAGCTGGTGGGCCTGGGCCGTGAGGTCATGGCGGTGCTAGGCGGCACCGGCGTGCCCCTGATCGTCGACGACCGTGTCCACCTGGTTGGTGCCATCGGTGCCGGGGGTGCGCATGTGGGACAGTCCGACCTCGGAGTCGGGCAGGCCCGCGCACTACTCGGCCCTGCGGCATACCTGGGGCTCTCGGTGCAGAGGATCGAACACGTCTTGGCCGCCAGGGAGCATGCTGACGGAGCATTGGACTACCTCGGGGCGGGACCCGTCTGGGGGACGGCGACCAAGCTCGACGCAGCCGTGCCGGGCGGTGTGGAACGGCTTCGCCAGATCACGTCAGCGAGCCCGTGGCCGTGTGTGGCGATCGGCGGCATCAACCTCGAGCGTCTGGCCCAGGTCCGCCTGGCGGGAGCCGCCGGTGCGGCAGTGGTCAGTGCCATCTGTGGCCAGCCAGACGTGGAAGCAGCCACCCGCGAGCTGCGCGCCGCTTGGGACGGCACACCCACATGAGCAGGCCACCGGTCGCCCTGACCATCGCAGGCAGCGACCCGTCCGGGGGGCCGGCATCCAGGCAGACCTCAAGACGTTCTCGGCGTTGGGCGCCTACGGCACGTCCGTGATCACGGCTCTGACCGCCCAGAACACCCGGGGCGTGACCGGAGTGCACGTCGTACCAACGGAGTTCGTCATCCGGCAGCTCGAGACGCTGGTGGCCGATGTCCGGCTCGACGTGATCAAGATCGGCATGCTTGCCAACGCCGACATCGTCCGTTCCGTCGCGGACTTCCTGCGCCGCCACCCCCAGGAACATGTCGTGCTCGACCCGGTCATGGTCGCCACCAGCGGCGACCGGCTGCTCGATGACGATGCAGTCCAGGCCGTGCGTGAGCTCATGCCGCTCACGTCGCTCATCACGCCAAACCTCGCTGAGGCGGCAGCCCTGCGCCCCCAGCGAGAATCATGGATCGAGGCAGCGTTCGATGCCAAGCGCTGGCTCACAGCGGCGCTGGCCGCGGCCGATGTGCTCGCGATCGGCCACGACCCGGGCAAGGGCCACGGACCCGTTCACCACTTCCACGAGATCTGGAGCAGCTGAAGTCGTTCTCACAGGACGCGGCGGCACCAGCGGATCAGGCGATGGTCGAGCGGATGCGCGACGCGTGGGCGACGGCCTCGCGCTATGAGTGGACGTTCTGGGATGCGGCTTGGCGCCAGGAGATCTGGCCTGTCTGAACGGGCCCGAGGAACAGCGCGACGACGGCAGCCAAGAACGCGGCAACCGCCCCACCCAGGAACACCGTCTGCACCTGGACCACACCTGCGGCAGCCAGCGCAGCCGTGTTGCCCTGGTCCGGCAGCGCGGCCACCGCGGCGTAGTAGCGGTGCAGCCCGACAGCAGTCAGCAGTGCGAGCCCAACCACCATCCCGATCATGCGGGCGAGAACGACCAGTGCGCTGACGACACCGTGTGCGTCGGCCGGCGCGTCCGCAAGCGCCGCCGCGTTGACCGGGGCGAGGGCGAGCCCGAGGCCAAGACCGGCAAGCGCCAGGACCGGGGTCGTCGACCATGACTGAAGGGAACCGTGTCCCCACCCGGACATGAGGGCGAGCGCTGTCCCGGCCAGGGCGAGGCCGGTTGCGGCCACGACTGCCGGACCGAGCCGGCTCAGCAGCCAGCCACCGGCAAAGGCACCGAGCGGGAGGGCGACCAGGAACCGGACGAGCAGCAACGCGGCAGTGGTCTGCGACCCGGTCACCGTCAGGCGGGCCAAGAACGGAATGTCGACCACGATGGCCACCAGCGCAACCCCGACCAGCACACTGACCAGCAGAGAGGCGGCGAACGAGAAACCACCCCGGTTGGCCATCAGCCCCCGGGGCACCAGCGGGTCGCGCGCCGTGCGATGCCTCCAGATGTATGCGGCCACAGCCACCAGTCCCAGCGGCACCAGAGCCCAGCCCAACGGCCCCACCACCTCGCGCTCGGGATTGGCCGAGGCGAAGGTGAGAACCAGCGAACCCAGCGCGACGGCGATACAGAAGGCCCCCAGCAGGTCGACCCGCCGTAACAGTGCAACGCGAGACCCCGAGTCGACCGGCATGGCGGCGGAGACTGCCAGGGTTGCCAGGAGCAGCACGAGCGTGAGCACTCCCATGGGAGTGGCGAGGCGACTCGTCCCGGCAAAGGGGACGAACGGAATACCGAGGGTGACGTCACTTGCCAGTGCCGTGGGTGCGATCAACGTGAGCAGGCCTGCACCGAACGCCATCAGCCCCAGAACCGTTGGCAGCGGTCGCAGGTGAGGCCTCTTGTCGCGACCGGCTGTCAGCGCCAGGACGGCTGCAATGACAATGCCGAGAACGACATTGAGCCAGAAGATCGCGCGCCAGTCGGCAACGGCGAGCACAGCCGCACCGAGCAACGGACCGAGAACGCTGCCGAGCTCTTGCACGGCGCCGACCACGCCCAGCGGCGTCCCGCGACGATCAGCGGGCCACAGGTCGGCGACAAGCGCCAGCGTCGCCGGCACCAGCCCCCCGCCGCCCATACCCTGCAGCACCCTCCCGAACACGAGCACCGGCAGCTCGACGGAGACCGCCGTGATGGCCGAACCGACCACGAAGAGCGACAGGCAGAAGAACAGGATCCGCTGGCGCGTCACGAGATCAGAGAGCCGGCCGATCAGCGGCAGGACCGCGATGTACCCGAGCAGGAAGCCCGAGATGATCGGCGTCGCCCGGTGCAGCTCGTCGATGCCAAGGCCGACCCCGGCCATCATGTCCGGCAGCGCCACGACGACGACGTAGGTGTCCGCCGAAGCCAGCGCCACCGCGACCGAGGCGGTCGCCAGCTGAGCCCTAGGGCTTGCTGATCTCAACCGGTGCGCCGTACTTGTCCAGCGTGAGAACGTAGGTAGATGTCACAGGGGTCGATGTCGCACCCTTGAAGAACGGGCCGGTCAGGGTGACAGTGCGCAGCTCGCCGCCGGGATCGGTGATGCCGTAGGTGACGTCGAAGGTCTTGGTGGCGTCGCCGATGTTGAGCAGCTTCGTCACGCTGGCTCCGGGCAGCGTGCCTTTGATGGTCTTGAGGACGTCAGGCCCCACGCGGATCTTCGCTCCTTCGACCGGGTTGACCGTGGCGGTCATCAAGGAGGTGATGCCTCCCTCGGTGGCGAACAGCTGGGCGGGATCCGGCGCGTTGTACGTCTTCGGGTCAGCCTTGACGAACTCCGTGGTGAACGGCAGCTTCACATAGAGCAGCTTGTCGATCGCCACCACGTCGACCGTGGCCTCGAACCCGCTGATCCGTGCGCCCAGGTTCCCTTTGAACGCCGGGGCGTGGGTGCCGGTGCCGTCGCCGCTCAGGACGCCGTTGACCGAGGCCGGGATGCCGCTCGAGTGCAAGGTCAGGTGCATGGACGTCGCGGCGTCGACCTTGGCCTTGGCCGCCGCCAGCTGTTCGGCCGCGGTGGGCGCCTTGACCTGTGCCTTGTCCGCGCCTCCGCACGCCGCGAGCGCGCCCACCATCAGCAGGGCAAGGGCTAACCGGGCCAGCGGGGTTGTTGGTCGAGTTCGCAACGCTCTCATGGGTTGCACGTTACCGGGTGCGGGTGCCCGGCTCAGCGCAAGACCAGGGTGTCGCCGTCCAGGTCCCTGTCGATGACCGCCGTGCCGCCGTCTCGAACCACACCCTCCAGCAGCGAACGCGCCAGCCGGTCGCCGATCTCGCGCTGCACCAGCCGCCGCAGGGGCCGTGCGCCGTATGCCGGGTCGTAGCCGCTGATCGCCAGCCACTCACGCGCCGCCGGAGTCACCTCGAGGCGGATCCGGCGGTCCTCGAGCCGCTTGGTCAGCATGGTGACCTGCAGCTCGACGATGCGGGCCAGGTCCTCGGTGGACAGCGGGTCGAAGATGACCACATCGTCCAGGCGGTTCAGGAACTCCGGCTTGAACGTCACGTGCACCGCGGCCATCACGGCGTCGCGCTTCGCTTCTGTGGACATGTTCGGGTCGATCAGGAAGTCCGAGCCGAGGTTGGAGGTCATCACCAGGATGACGTTGCGGAAGTCGACCGTGCGACCCTGCCCGTCGGTGAGCCGCCCGTCGTCCAGGAGCTGGAGCAGAACATCAAAGGTCTGCTCGTGGGCCTTCTCCACCTCGTCGAGTAGCACGACGGAGTACGGGCGCCGGCGCACCGCCTCGGTGAGCTGACCGCCCTCCTCGTACCCGACATACCCCGGGGGCGCACCGATCAGGCGGGCGACCGCGTGCCGCTCGGAGTATTCGCTCATGTCGATGCGGACCATTGCGCGCTCGTCGTCGAACAGGAAGTCGGCCAGGGACTTGGCCAGCTCGGTCTTGCCGACACCGGTGGGACCCAGGAACAGGAACGACCCGGTGGGTCGGTCGGGGTCGGCGATCCCGGCACGGCTACGCCGGACCGCATCGGAAACGGCCCTGACCGCACTGTTCTGACCCACCAGGCGGTGCCCGAGGAAGTCCTCCATCCGCAGCAGCTTCTCGGTCTCACCCTCGAGGAGGCGGCCCGCCGGGATGCCGGTCCAGGCGCTGATGACGTCGGCGATGTCGTCGGGACCGACCTCCTCCTTGACCATCGATGCCTCTCCGCCCGCCGTCGAGGACGTCGCCTCGACGGCCTGTGCCTGGGCCAGATCCTTTTCACGAGAGGGGATCTGGCCGTAGAGCAGCTTGGACGCACCCGCGAGGTCGCCGTCCCGCTGCAGTCGCTCGGCCTGCCCGCGCAGGTCGTCGATCTCGGCTTTGAGATCTCCGACCCGGTTGAGCCCGGCCTTCTCCTGCTCCCAGCGCGCGGTCAGTGCGGCCAGCTGCTCGGAACGATCGGCGAGGTCGCGCCGCAATCGCTCGAGCCGTTCCCTGGACGCATCGTCGGACTCGTGCGCCAGCGCAAGCTCCTCCATCTTGAGCCGGTCGACGGCACGCTGGAGCTCGTCGATCTCGACCGGGGAGGAGTCGATCTCCATCCGCAGTCGGGAGGCAGCCTCATCAATGAGGTCGATCGCCTTGTCCGGCAGCTGACGTCCACTGATGAAGCGGTCGGACAGCGATGCCGCGGCCACCAGAGCGCTGTCGGCGATGGTGACCTTGTGGTGGGCCTCGTAGCGCTCCTTGAGCCCGCGCAGGATGCCGATGGTGTCCTCGACACTGGGCTCACCGACGAACACCTGCTGGAAGCGGCGCTCGAGGGCGGCATCCTTCTCGATGTGCTTGCGGTACTCGTCCAGCGTCGTGGCCCCGACCATCCGCAGCTCACCCCTGGCAAGCAACGGCTTGAGCATGTTGGCGGCATCCATCGAGCCCTCGGCCGCCCCAGCGCCAACGACCGTGTGCAGCTCGTCGATGAAGGTGATGACCTGACCGCCCGCCGAGCGGATCTCCTCCAGCACGGCCTTGAGCCGTTCCTCGAACTCACCACGGTATTTCGCGCCGGCCACCATGGAGGCCAGGTCGAGACTGACCAGACGCTTGTTCTTCAGGGACTCCGGCACGTCGTCGTTGACGATCCGTTGCGCGAGGCCCTCGACCACGGCTGTCTTGCCGACGCCGGGGTCACCGATCAGGACAGGGTTGTTCTTGGTCCGTCGCGACAGCACCTGAACGACGCGCCGGATCTCGGCGTCGCGGCCGATGACCGGGTCGAGCTTGCCCTCGCGGGCCGCCGCGGTCAGGTCCGTGCTGTATTTGGCAAGAGCGTCATACGTGGCCTCGGGGTCTGCGCTGGTGACCTTGGCGCCGCCGCGCAGCCTGGGGATCTCACCGGCCATGGCCTCGCCGTCGATCCCGAAGTCACCGGTCCGGGCCAGGGCCAGCAAGAGGTGGTCGGTCGACACGAACCCGTCGCCCATCGACTCCATGATCTTGTGCGCCTGCTCGAGCACGGCAAGGCTCGCGCGGGACAGGCCAGGCGCGGGGACCGTCGATCCGCTGACCTTCGGAAGACGGGCGAGTATGCCGGTCGCCGCCTGAGCTGCCGCGGCCACCGACGAGCCGGTGGCCTCGAGCAGCGGGCCCGTGGTGGTCTCGGTCTGCCGGGTCAGCGCGAGCAGGATGTGAGCCGGCTCGGCATGAGGGTGGCCCGCAGCCGCAGCATCGCGAACAGCCGCCTCGAGGGCTTCTTGAGCCTTGGTGGTCAGTTTCAGGTCCATGGGCCAAAGTATTGCGCTCACGTCTCTTGCCCTCAATGTCAACCACGCTCAACGTCAAGAACGAAGGCGCAGGCGTCCTGATTCGCAAACTGCCAGAGTGAGGATGCTTCAGGAAACACGGGTGTTTCGGTCGCGGGCTTGAGGTGCCACGACGGAGTCCAGGGCGGATAATCGGATCGAGGCTGAACGGGCCGAGTGGACGCCGGACGAGGGTGGGGCGATGGCTGAACAGGGCGAGACGCATCGAAACGGATTGCTGCAGTCCGCGATGGACGAGTTCATCGCGCGAACCCGCGCCGTGGCCAACCTCGTGGGGTCGGTCGGAAGCGGAGCGCTCGGCGCAATGCCCGAGCCTGTCCCGACGACCGTGACCCGCATGCTTAAGTCTCTTCAGCAGCTCATCGACCAAGCGCCGCCGTTCACCGCCGAGTTCGACGTCCTCGTCGAGGAGCTCCATGCCCAGCGGTTGACGGTGCAGGCGCTACAGGCAGAGCTGACAGCTTTCGACCACCAGCTGGAGGTCATCGAGAAGTCGCTGGCGCCACTTGAGAGCTGGGCCCACCAGTGGACCCGGCTTCGCCAGTCGCTGACCGAGACGCTTCGCACGGGCGCACCGGAATCAGACGCACCGGCCGACTGACCCGCGCCCGGCATAGCACTTCCCTAGCGCGAGCAGGTCAGTCTCGACGGCGGATCATCACTCCGGCGTGTCTATCCCCTGGCGGAAGCGTTGGACGTATGCCGGCCAGTCCCACGTCGACAGGAAGGTCTTCGCGGCCTGGTAGCCGTTCTGATACAACGCCTGGGTTTCGTCGTCCGTGATCCCGAAGTCCAGAACGCCGACCTGGGTCGAGTCGACGCGAATGGTGCGCGCACTGACCCAGGGCTGGTTGAGGTACGCCTGGTCCCGGCCGACCAGCGTGGTGGCGATCACTTCCTCCAGCAGATGGAGTCCCCCTGGCAGGGGCAAAGCCAAGAGCGGGATGACCTTGTCGTCACCGGCGGGCAGGTTGGGCAGCACGGTGACTCCGAAGGTGGGCCAGCACGGCTTCCGACCGTCGGTCCGGTCCAGTGAGTCGATGGGGAAGTTGGACGACAGTCCGCCGTCGACAAGCGTCGATGTCGCTTTCGTCGTGGGGTTGGCATCGGCCGTGCCCACCAGTGGCCTAGTCAGGTATGGGATGACCAACAATGGCAGACCTACCTGGAGGGACCGCACCTGCGGCAGTTTGTCGCCCTCGTCCAAGGTGTCCCCGCAGGGCTGCTCTCCCTGGACGTGCCACCTGGCGGGGAGGTCGAGGTGGACACCTTCGGGTTACTGCCCGACCACATCGGCCGGGGCATCGGCGGTCACTTCCTCACGCTCGCCGTTCGCCTCGCTTGGACGACAGCTCCAAACGTCTCGCGAGTGTGGCTGCACACCTCAATCCGCGACCATCCGCACGCCCTGCCCAACTATGAACGACGTGGCTTCCGTTGCTACCAATTGAAGGAGAGCCCGACACGTCAGCCCTGACACCTCCAGGTCAGAGCACCCGTCCTGGGGCAGTGTTTCGTAGGATCGGATCGCCGTGAAGTGGGGCCGTGCCCCTGATTTGAACCGGCCGCGCAGCCTCCCGCGAGCAGATCCGCCGATCATTCACGGCCGTATGTCGCGACGGAGGTCTACGGTCTGGAACATGGCCAAACATAAGGCTTCGATCGAAGCCGTCGAGGGCGACATCACCACCGAGCTCGTCGACGCGATCGTCAACGCCGCCAACGGGTCACTGCTCGGCGGCGGAGGGGTTGACGGGGCCATCCACCGGGCTGCCGGGCCGCGGCTGCTGGAGGAGTGTCGCGAGCTTCGCCGCACGGCATACCCCCACGGTCTTCCCGTCGGAGAGGCGGTGGCCACCGGAGCCGGGAACCTGCCGGCGAGATGGGTGATCCACACCGTCGGTCCGAATCGTCATGCGGGGCAGACGGATTCAGCTCTGCTTACCTCCTGCTTCGAGAGCTCACTGCAGGAGGCAGTGAAGGTCGGGGCCCGGTCGGTGGCATTCCCCGCGGTCAGCGCCGGTGTCTACGGCTGGGACGCCGACGAGGTCGCCCGTATCGCGGTCGCCGCGGTCCGGAAGTCTCCGCACCTGGGTGAGCTGGACCTGGTGCGCTTCGTCCTGTTCAGCCCGGCCACGCATGAGGCGTTCATCGCCGCGCTCGGCGAGGGCTGACCCCACCCACGGCACACCTCGGGACTCAACGCCGTGAACCGGCACATGCCTCAGCCGCGTCCGCGCCAGATGACGAGTGCCGAGGATGGTCTGACGCTGGGGGCGGGTCGCTGGCCGGCCCGCACGGCGACGACCTCACCAGCCCGGCCGGCAGCGAAGACCCTCGAACCTGCACCCAACGCCGACTTCAGGGCGTCGACCTGGCCGCGAAGCTCGCTCACCCGAGCCCGAAGTGCCTGCACCTGGTTCTTAAGATCCAGAATGCGCTGGATGCCGGCCAGGCTGATGCCCTCGTCCTGCGAGAGGCGCTGAACCTCCCGCAGCAGAGTGACGTCCCGCGCCGAGTAGCGACGTCCGCCGCCACGGGTTCGCGAAGGTGAGACCAGCCCCAGCCGGTCGTACTGCCGCAGGGTCTGGGCGTGCATACCGGCCAGCTGCGCCGCGACCGAGATCACGAAGACCGGGGTCTGGTCATCGGGTGAGAACCCGCCGGAGCCTTGCACGGGGTCCACGGCTCAGCCCTGCCGGGCCCTGGCGAACACGTCCGCCCGCGGATCGGCATCGCGTTCCTCGGCGCGCAGCACCTCTACGGCCTCGCGCGCCTTGTCGGACAACCTCTGGGGTATCGCGACGCTCACCTTTGCCAGCAGGTCGCCGGTGTGGTTCTTCGTAGCGATGCCCCGACCTTTGACACGCAGCACCCGGCCGTTAGGGGTCCCGGCAGCGATCCGGACCTTGACCGGGTCGCCGGACAGTGTCGGCACGGAAACCGTTGCCCCCAAAGCGGCTTCGGCGAAGGTGACGGGAAGGTCGACTGTCAGGTTGTCGCCGTCCCGGCCGAATACCGGATGCTTCTCCACCTGCACCGTGAGCATGAGATCGCCCGCCGGGGCGCCCTGGTCGCCAGGGTTGCCCTTGCCGCGCAGCCGGATCCTCTGACCATCCCTGACGCCGACCGGGATGCGCGCCGTAATCCTGGACCCGTCGGCAATGCTCAGCGTCACGGTCGACCCCTCCACCGCGTCGCGGAATGACAGTGTCGTGCGCGCCTCGACGTTCTCACCCCGACGTGGTCCCGCCGTGGAATCGTAACCCCCGTAACCCGGCTGACCTTGGCCGAACATACCGCCGAGCAGGTCCTCGAGGTTGGGCTGCCCGGCGCCACCGCCGCCGGTGCTGAAGCGAACGTTGCCACCACGGCCCCCGCCGCCACCACGGCCCCCGCCGCCACCACCGAACAAGTTGCTGAAGACATCCTCGAAGCCGGCGCCCCCACCACCGGGACCGCCGGACGTGAACCTGGCGCCACCGTGGCTCATCGAACGGATGGCGTCGTATTGTTTGCGCTCCTCGGGAGCGGACAGCACGGCATACGCCTCGCCGATCTCCTTGAAGCGCTTCTCGGCCGCCTTGTCACCTGGCCTCTGGTCGGGGTGCAGCGTGCGCGCAAGCTTCCGGTAGGCCTTCTTGATCGCAGCCGAGTCCGCATCGGCAGGAACGCCGAGGATCGCGTAGAAGTCCTTCTCGAACCAGTCTTGGCTCGCCATCGACGTCTCCTTTCGTCTACTTCACAAACCTAGGGACCGTGCGGTCCCGTACACGGCAAACCTAGGGACCGTGCGGTCCCGTACACGGCAAACCTAGGGACCGTGCGTGGCAGGGTCCCTAGGTTTGTCATGGTTCAGATGTCATAGTCCCTAGGTTTGCGGGTCGGCCGGTGGATTGGTTTGATGTTCAGGCTGTGCGTCAGGCTGTGGGCCTGGCTGCGGATCGGCCACGGCGACTCGGGCCGGTCGGATCATCCGCTCACCCATCCGATAGCCGGGCTGCAGGACCTGAACCACGGTGGTGCCCTCGGTGCCCTCCGCCAGCTCAGCCTCAATATGCATGAGTGCCTCGTGAACGGTCGGGTCGAACGCATCACCTGGCTGACCGAAACGCTCGACGCCGATCTTGCTCAACGTGGCATCGAGCTTGTCGGCAATAGCCGCAAACGGCCCACCCTCGAGGTCGCCATGCTGACGCGCCAGGTGGATGTCATCCAGCACCGGCAGCAGGACTTCGACCACGTTGGCGACCGCCAGGTCACGATGCATCGCACGGTCACGATCGACGCGTTTCTTGTAGTTGACGTACTCCGCCTGCAACCTCTGCAGGTCGCGGGTCAGGTCAGCCGCCAGAGTCGTGTCAGGGTGGACGTCGTCCCCTCCGACAAGCTCTGCCACGTATTCGGCCTCTTCGACATCAACGGCCTCAGCGGTTTCGTCGGCCAGGGCTTCGGCTTCGGCGTCCCCGGACCGGGGGCCATGACGAACAGCGCCCGTCTCCGGATCGAGGCGTCGCTTATCAGTGACCCTTGGGCCCGTGGGCTCGGACTCCTCCGAGCCCACCCGCTCCGGATCGACCGGGTTGGAATCCGTCACTTCTTGTCACCCTTTGCTCCGGAGTCGCCCTCGTTCTCATCAATGACCTCGGCGTCAACGACATCCTCATCATCTGCGGCCTTGGTCGGGCCAGCCGACGACGGACCCTCGTTGGAGCCTGCACCGGCGGCGCTCTCAGCTGCCGAGGCCGCGGCATACATCGCGGTGCCCAGCTTCTGGGACTCCTCGGAGAGCCTGGTGGCCTTGGCAGTGATGTCCGCCGGCGATGCGCCCGAGCCATCCTTGAGCGCTTCCTTGAGATCCTTCAGCGCTTCGTCGACCTCACCGCGACCGTCGGCCGGGATCTTGTCAGAGCTGTCGGCCAGGAACTTCTCAGTGGAGTAGACGAGCTGCTCGGCGGTGTTGCGTGCCTCGGTCTCCTCGCGGCGAACTTTGTCCTCCGCCGCGTGCTCCTCGGCCTCGCGGACCATCCGCTCGATCTCGTCCTTCGGCAGCGCGGAGCCACCGGAGATCGTCATGGACTGCTCCTTGCCGGTGCCCCGGTCCTTGGCGGAGACGTGGACGATGCCGTTGGCGTCGATGTCGAAAGTGACCTCGACCTGCGGCACGCCACGCGGAGCCGGCGCGATCCCGGTGAGCTCGAAGGTGCCCAGACCCTTGTTGTGCTGGGCGATCTCGCGCTCACCCTGGAACACCTGGATGAGAACCGACGGCTGGTTGTCGTCGGCGGTGGTGAAGACCTCGGAACGCTTGGTCGGGATGGCCGTGTTGCGCTCGATGAGCTTGGTCATCAGGCCGCCCTTGGTCTCGATGCCCAGGGAGAGCGGCGTGACGTCGATCAGCAGAACGTCCTTGCGCTCACCCTTGAGGACACCCGCCTGCAGGCTCGCGCCAACAGCGACGACCTCGTCCGGGTTGACGCCCTTGTTCGGGATCTTGCCGCCGGTGAGCTGGGTAACGACCTCGGCGACACACGGCATACGGGTCGAACCGCCCACGAGGATCACGTGAGCGATCTCGCTGACATTGATGCCGGCGTCCTTGATGACCTGGCGGAACGGAGCCTTGGTGCGCTCGAGCAGGTCGGTGGTGAGCTGTTCGAACTGCGCCCGGGTCATCGACTCGTCCAGGTGGATCGGGCCGTTCTCGGACATCGAGAGGTACTGCAGGCTGATGTTGGTGCTCGTCGCGGTGGAAAGCTCCTTCTTCGCCTGCTCGGCCGCGTCACGCAGACGCTGCATGGCGATCTTGTCGTTGCCCAGGTCGATGCCGCTGGTGTTCTTCACGATCGTGATCAGGTGCTGGACGATGCGCTCGTCCCAGTCGTCGCCACCGAGCTTGTTGTCACCGTTGGTCGCGCGGACCTGGATGGTGGAGAAACCGTCCTCGGGGTCCTTGCCGACCTCGAGCAGCGAGACGTCGTAGGTGCCGCCGCCGAGGTCGAAGACGAGGATGAGCTCGTCCTCCTTGCCCTTGTCCAGGCCGTACGCCAGCGCAGCAGCGGTGGGCTCGTTGATAATGCGCAGGACGTTGAGGCCCGCGATCTCGCCGGCCTCCTTGGTGGCCTGACGGTGGGAGTCGTCGAAGTATGCCGGGACGGTGATCACCGCGTCCGTGACGGTCTCGCCGAGGTAGGACTCCGCGTCGCGCTTGAGCTTCATCAGGATTCGCGCGCTGATCTCCTGGGCGGTGTAGTTCTTGTCGTCGATCTTGCGCGACCAGTCGGTGCCGATCTCGCGCTTGACCGAGCGGATCGTCCGGTCGATGTTGGTGACGGCCTGCCGCTTGGCGATCTCGCCGACGAGAACCTCGCCGTTCTTGGCGAACGCGACGACGGACGGCGTGGTGCGCCCGCCCTCTGCGTTGGCGATGATCGTGGGCTCGCCGCCCTCGAGGACGGCGACTGCCGAGTTGGTGGTGCCGAGGTCGATGCCTACCGCACGAGCCATTTCTTATCTCCTGTATGACGAGTGGTCCGGCGAGCAGTCATGTTATTGCCCGCCCCTTTGCTTCTTCATGACCCAATGTGCTCGGGATCGGCCTGAGTTGTCAAGCCGACGCTCTGCAAACTTGCGCCCACCACACTCAACTTATGTGACGAGCCGGTTGTTCCCGTGCTGAGCATCCAGATTTCGTCAGCCTCCTGTAGATTCTCAGTTGACTTGTCGCCTTCTCACTTATTTGGCGCGGCCGTGTCGCTTCTCATCTATGTGGCGCGGCGGGTGGACACTGGGGATGTGGCCGGCTGGCAGCCGTTGGACATCGAAGCGCACTACGTGAGCGCTGACCGGGGCGCGGTGTCCACCACCCTGGGCGCGGTCGACAGTCT
>Ga0207932_1000456_pt1 | contig 13740 bp, 11 predicted proteins | sample NGESurdeep092012_FD_184480 | JGI IMG/M metagenome (GOLD analysis project Ga0207932, IMG submission 184480) | Arctic peat soil microbial communities from Barrow, Alaska - NGEE Surface sample 415-2 deep-092012 (SPAdes) | ecosystem: Environmental > Terrestrial > Soil > Wetlands > Peat ...
GCGTGCGGTCGCGCCGGTGGCAACACCATCGTCGACAACGATGGCCATCCGGCCGGTCACGTCGAGGGGATGCGTGGCCGGACGAAGTTCAGCCACCACGTCGTCGACCTCCTGCGAAGCCTTGCGAATCAAGGCATCCAGCTCGTCAGGCCCCACCCCGCTGGCTGCGACAACCTCATCATTGAGCACAACAGCACCGTGCTCACCGACGGCACCCAGCGCCAGCTCGGGCTGCCACGGCACGCCAATCTTGCGAACGACGAGCACATCCAGCGGAACGCCCAAGGCGTCGGCCACCAGCGCGGCGACAGGGACACCACCCCGAGGCAGACCCAGCACGATGCAACCAGCCACCACTGCCGAGCCGGCAGGGTCCGCCAGCCGGCTGGAGACGAGCTCCGCCAAAAGGCGCCCAGCATCTTTCCGGTCCCGGAACATCCCCCAAGTCTGCACCTGAGCGCCCTGTCATATCGGCGATGATCGCTGTCAATCACGCCCTTCCTTCTTCTGGGCCACCGCGAAGATCCGGCGGAAGGGAAAGACCGTGCCGAACGGCTGGCGCGGATAGGCCTGCAACAACGCCTTGCCGTATGCCGCGACAAAGTCGGCACGCTCGCCCTCGTCCTTGAGCACCCCGAGCACCGGGAGCAGGGCGGTGCCCTTGGTCCACTCCAGCACCGGCCCGTCCTGGAGTGCGTCAGGATCGAGGATCTGTTGGTAGGTGGTCTCCCACACATCGACGTCACACCCGATACCGGCCAGCAGGAAGAGGTACACCGCGGGCTCACTGACTGCCTCACCTCGCCCCAGGCACGGCAGGAGCTCTCCGGCGCGAGGCGACTTCGCGGCCACGTCGCGCAGCAGGGTGTGCGAAGGCGCGTTGAAGTTGCCTGGCACCTGCATCGCGAACCAGCCACCCGGCGCGAGTGCTGCGATCCAGCCGGGGATGAGCCGCGGGTGGGAAGGCACCCATTGCAGCAACGAGTTGGAGATGATGACATCTATCGGTGCGCCCAGAGACGCCGGATCCCAGGACTCGACGTCGGCGAGCACCCACTCGACCAGGTCGCCGGAGTCACTGCGTCTCGCCTGATCGAGCATCTCGGCGGACAGGTCGACGCCGATGATCCGCGCCCGCGGCCACCGCCTCGAAAGCTCGAGGGTATGGGTGCCAGACCCACAACCCAGGTCCACCACGATCTCTGGGCTGCCCGCACCCACCCTCGACGTCAGGTCCGCGAACGGGCGTCGCCGGTGGTCGCTGAATTTCTCGTACTGCTCCGGGTTCCACATCTGTGCCACCGTTGCCGCCTTCCAAGATCTCTTGATATCAAGATACCTACTGCTAGGCTTTCTTCATGTCCGCCGCGCCCACCGATGAGGTCGACCGTATCGTCGATGCGTGGCGGCGCGAGCGACCAGACCTCGACATCGCGCCACTGGCAATCCTCTCGCGCGTCCTGCGACTCGCCCGGCACCTCGACCTGGCCCGCGGATCGGCCTTCGCCGAGCACGACCTCGAGGGCTGGGGTTTCGACGTCCTGTCCGCGCTGAGACGAGAGGGCCCGCCGTACGAGCTCTCCCCCGGACAGCTGGTCGCCCAGACGCTGGTGACCAGCGGGACCATGACCAACCGTGTCGACCGGCTCGCCGCTCGCGGCCTGGTCAGTCGCGGTCCCGACCCCAGCGACCGGCGCGGCGTCAAGGTGAGGCTGACCACCGCGGGCCGTGCCGTTGTCGATGCCGCCATGGCCGACCTGCTCGACCGCGAGCGCATCCTGCTCAATCAGCTGCCGGCGTCGGAGCGAGAGCATCTCGCCGAGCTCCTGCGTCGGCTCCTGTCGCCGTTCGAACCCTGATACCCCGCACGATCCCTAGGTTTGCGGGGGAAAGTCGAGCACAGTCCCTAGGTTTGCGGAGTTGGTCAGCCGATGATCTCGGCGACCGAAAGCCACTCCAGCTCAAGGGTCTCGCGCTCGTCCAGGATGGCCCGCAGCGTGTTGTTGAGCGCCAGCACCGCGGTGTGGTCGGCCGCCTTGGCCGCCATCTCGACGTGAATCCGGTCCTCCTGGGCAGCGAGCTTGGCCAGCTGGCGGTCGATCCGGTTCAGGTCCTTCTTCGCCTCACGAAGGTCGGCGGCCGACTGCCGCGACGCCGAGGCCCCAGCCGCAGGCGAAGAGGCAGCAGACACGCGGGCGCCAGCGGAATTGGCGGAGCCCGCCGTGGCCGCTGAGGACGCGCGGGCGGCGTGACGCAGGTCGAGATACTGCTCGACCCCGCCCGGCAGGTCCCGAACGGCCCCATCGCCCAGCAGCGCAACCTGCCGGTCGCACATACGTTCCAGCAGGTAGCGGTCGTGGGAGACAACCAGCAGGGTCCCGGCCCAACCGTCAAGAACGTCCTCCATGGACGTCAGCGTCTCGATGTCGAGGTCGTTGGTCGGCTCGTCCAGGATCAACACGTTGGGCTCGGCCATGAGCAACCGCAGGAACTGCAACCGTCGGCGCTCGCCACCTGAAAGGTCACTGACCCGGGTCTGTTGACGCCCGCCACTGAAGCCCAGCCGCTTGGCGAGCTGGCTGGCGCTGACCTCCTTGTCACCCAGGCGGGTGTACTGCTTGACGTCCTCGATGGCCTCGATGACACGCCAGTCGGCGAACTTCTCGAGCTCGCGGACCTCCTGGGTCAGATAAGCCATCGACACGGTCTTGCCGACCTTGCGCTTGCCTGCGGACAGCGCAATGTCCCCGAAGATCGCCCGCATCAGGGTGGACTTGCCGGAACCGTTGACGCCGACGATGCCGATGCGGTCGCCCGGTGCGAGTCGCCAGGTCACCCGGTCGAGCAGGCGCCGCTCACCGAAGGCCACGGTGGCGTCGATGAGGTCGACGACGTCCTTGCCGAGCCGGGTCGTGGCAAAACGGACCAACGACACATCATCACGGGGGGCCGGCTCGTCGGCGATCAGCTCGTTGGCCGCATCGATCCGGAACTTCGGCTTGGTCGAGCGTGCCTGTGCACCGCGGCGCAGCCAGGCCAGCTCCTTGCGGATCAGGTTGCTGCGACGCTCCTCGGTGACCTCTGCCACCCGGTCGCGCTCGGCCTTGGCAAGCACGTATGCCGCGTAGCCACCCTCGTAGGAGCTCACCCCGCCGTCGACGACCTCCCAGGTCGTGGTGGCCACCTCGTCCAGGAACCAGCGATCGTGGGTGACCACCACGACGGCGGTGCCATCACGGGTACGCCGGGTGGCCAGGTGGTCGGCCAGCCACGCCACCCCCTCGACGTCGAGGTGGTTGGTCGGCTCGTCCAGCAGCAGCAGGTCGGGATCGGCCGCCAGCAGAGCGGCGAGCGCCAGCCGGCGACGCTCACCACCGGACAAGGGGCCGACCAGCGCCTCGAGGCCGCCCACGTCTTGCGCGTCGATGCCACCGAGCAGGCCGTCCAGGATGTCGCGGATGCGTGGGTCGCCAGCCCAGACGTGCTCGGGCAGATCCCCCAGCACGGCCTGGCGGACGGTGGCCGACGGGTCGAGGGTATCGACCTGGGTGAGCATGCCGACGGTCAGCGAGCCGACCATGGTGACGCGCCCCTCATCCACAGGCTGGATACCGGCAAGCACCCGCAAGAGGGTGGACTTGCCGCCGCCGTTGCGTCCCACGACACCCACCCGGGTGTCGCTGCTGACGCCGAGGGAGACGCCGTCGAGTATGTGAGTCGTGCCGAGCGCCAGGGAAGCGCGTTCGACGGAGACGAGATTGGCCATCGTTGTTCAGCTGCTCCTGAGTCCTGCGGGGCCGGTATGCCCGGTTGACCCGAATGAGCCGCGGGGTCCGGATGCCGCGGTGATGATGTGCGCTCCACGAACGGGGCCGACGGCGCGCTTGACGGCGGCAGCGACTCCCGAAGCGGTCAGGGCAACGGCCAGGTCCAGACTGCGCTCGGTGTCGGAGACCAGGAAGGCGACGGTCGGTCCGGACCCGGAGACGATACCCCCCAGGGCGCCGTTGTCCATCCCGGTGAGCAACACCTCCGCAAGCTGCGGCTGCAGCGACAGGGCAGCAGGCTGCAGATCGTTGCTCAACGCTCGCCCCAGGGCTGCGGCGTCGCCGGAGCGTAGCGCAGTCATCATCGACTCGGACGGTTTTGGCTCGGGAACCCGCACGTCGGCGCGCAACCGGTCGCACTCGGCATACACCTTGGGGGTCGAGAGCCCCACGTCGCTGAGCGCGAACACCCACGTGTAGCGGCCTCGCCCGAGCACCGGAGCGAGCTGGTCCCCGCGCCCGGACCCTATAGCGGTTCCGCCCAGGAGTGCGAACGGTACGTCGCTGCCCAGCTCGGCTGCCAGGCGCTCGAGCGCTGCCTTGGAGGACCACACGCCCCAGAGCGCATCGCAGGCCAGCAGTGCCGCCGCCGCGTCGGCTGACCCGCCGGCCATGCCCGCCGCGACCGGGATGTCCTTGTCGATGGTGATGTGGACCGGGACATCGATGCCGACCTCGGTGGCCAGCAGGCGCGCGGCCCGCATGGCGAGGTTGCTGTCGTCGGCCGGGACCAGATCGGCGTAGGGTCCGTTGATGGTGATGCCCCAGTCCTCAGCCGGCTCGACGCTGACGTCGTCATGGAGACCGACCGCCTGGAACACCGTTGCCAGGTGGTGGAACCCGTCCGGGCGTGGCGGGCCGACCATCAGCTCGAGGTTGACCTTTGCCGGGACCCGCGCCGTGACGCACGCGAGCGAGGTCGCCGCTGAGCTCATCCGCCCACCTTGGCATGCCGGGCCGCTGCGATCGCGGCGAAGCTGTGGATATCGAGCTGCTCGCCGCGGGTCCGCGGGTCCACGCCCGCAGCGCGAAGGGTCGTCTCGGCATTCGCAGCCGAACCTGCCCAGCCAGCTAGAGCCGCGCGCAAGGTCTTACGCCGTTGGGCGAAGGCGGCGTCGATACAGGCGAACACCTCCTTGCGGGACGCGGGTGTCCGCGGCGGCTCGCGCCGGGTGAGTGTCACCAGACCGGAGTCCACGTTCGGCGAAGGCCAGAACACGGTGCGGCTCACCGTCCCGGTCAGCTTCACCTCGGCGTACCAGGCGGCCTTGAGACTGGGGATCCCGTAGGTCTTGCTGCCCGGGGGGGCGGCGAGGCGCTCGGCGACCTCGAGCTGCACCATCACCAGAGCGCGACGCAAGGTGGGGAATGCCTCAAGAAAGCTCAGCACGACCGGCACCGAGATGTTGTAGGGCAGGTTGGCGACCAGCGCCGTCGGCTGGGGGTCGGGCAGGGTGCGCACCGTCATCGCATCCGCGAGAACGACTTTCAACCGGTCGCTGTAGGCCGGCGCGAGCGCGGCCACGGTGTCCGGGAGGGCTGACGCCAGGTTGGGGTCGACCTCCACCGCCACGACCCTGCCGACCTGCGGAAGCAGGGCGAGGGTGAGCGAGCCAAGACCCGGTCCGATCTCGACCACGACGTCGCTGGGACCAAGGTCGGCGAGGCGCACGATCCGGCGGACGGTGTTGCCGTCGATGACGAAGTTCTGTCCCCACTTCTTCGTGGGGCGTACACCCAGACGGCCGGCCAGATCACGGATCTGGCCGGCCCCGAGCAACCCGGCTGCGGCGTTCTCACTCATGCGAGCAGCCTAGGCGGAAAACCTGTCAGGCGGCCCAACCGCAACCCCACGGCGCCAGGCCGCGAGCTGCATACACCTTGTTGGCAATGGCAATCTGCTGAGTGCGGCTGGCCAGGTCGGCCCGGGGGGCGAACGCCCCGCCGCCGTTGCCCAGCCAGGTCTGGCTGTCGAACTGCAAGCCGCCGTAGTAGCCGTTGCCGGTGTTGATCGCCCAGTTGCCACCGGACTCACACTGTGCGATGCGATCCCACATCGCCCCGTTGACCGAGGAGCCACCACCGGAGGTAACCGGACCCGCAGCCAGGGCCGGAGCGGACTGGACCGGACGGGACTTGGTACCGGCCGCGACGACGGCCGCGACCGGAGCCGTCACGACATGCGAGCTCGCGATCTTGTCGCTCTCGAGCTTGCCGTTGACCCAGGTCTGCAGGTGGTTGACGATCCTGCTGCCTGCCTTGCCCGCAGTCAGCGTGTTGGTCGTGCCGCTGTACAGGGTGGCATCGCTGCGCTGCTGGGTGCCGAAGGCGATGGCCTCGGTCGTCGTGACAGTCTTCTGCGTCACCCGGCCGACCACCACGTTCAGACCGTTCGCGGTGAGAGGCGTGGTCATCGCCGGGATGACCCGGTCGTTGGCGCCGACGGTCACCTTGAGCTCGGAGAGCAGGTCGGCGACGGTGGCGCTGGTGGTCGTTGCTTTGAGCGTCTTGCCATCAACGGACACGGTGACGTTCTTGGGGGTCGTGACGGACATGACCAGGCCCAGGCGGCCGAGCGGCTGAGAACGTGAGACCGAGAGCTTGGCGGAGTCGGCACGAATGCCGAGCTCGGAGAGGGCGCCGGAGACGGTGGTCGAGGTTGTCCAGAACTCCTTGGTCTTTCCGTCGACGGTGACCGTGAGGAGACGGCCGTAACGCACGGCGATCTTCTGGTCCTTCTGCAGCGGCGTGGACACAGCCGGTGCGACGAGGTCGTGGCTGTCGAGCTTGATGCCTTGGTCGTTCAGCACGTCACCGACGGTGCTGCCGAACATGCGGACTGCCGAGGTCTTCCCGTCGACAGAGAGGGTCACCGACTTGTCGAAGTGGGCGAAACCCACTGCGCCGGCAACCAGGGACAGGACAACAACGGCTTGGGCAATACGCCTGACAGACAGAAACCTCACAGCGCTCCAGAGCTAGTTCGATCCGGGCATCGTGCGAAGGAAGCGTCGCGCACTCATGAAAAAGGGCGCCCGACTTCGGTCGAGCACCCCAGTACGCGTCGTCCGAAAGTTCGCAGACCCCGGCCAACAGCCCTTCACGATGGTCGACTAGGTTGGTCAGGTCAAACTCAAAACACGGCCACCCGCGTGGCCTGTGACTAACGTCACTTGTGTACTTTTGGGGTTGACCGGGGTGCGGACCTGCCTCACCAGGGGCCGTAGAGCAGCTCCGAGTTGGCCGCCAATGCAGTGCACAAAGAGGGCACATCCGTGCTCAAAACGGCCGCCATGGCCCGTACTGTCAGCGGCACGAGGTACGGCGCGTTGGTCGCCCCGCGATGCGGCGCAGGGGTCAGATACGGCGCATCCGTCTCGACCAGCAGGTTTTCCATCGGCGTGACCGCGAGCGCATTGCGCAGACCTTTGGCGTTCTTGAACGTCACGGTTCCGGCGAAAGACAGGAAGTAGCCTCGTTCGACGCACTCGCGCGCCATCGCGATGTCGCCCGAGAAACAGTGCAACACCGTGTGCGCCGGCGCCCCCTCCTCGGCCAGTATCCGCAGGACGTCCTCGTGTGCGTCACGGTCGTGGATCTGCAAGGTCTTGCCTGTGCGCTTGGCCAGATCTATATGCCAGCGGAACGAATCCTGTTGTGCCGCAACACCTTCAGAACCGGTGCGGAAATAGTCCAGCCCCGTCTCGCCAATCACCCGGACCCTCGGGTGAGACGCGAGCAGCTCGATCTCGCTGCGGGCCGAGTCGACCTCGCCACGATCGTGCAGCCTGGGCGCTTCGTTGGGGTGCAGGGCCACGCCACCCAGCAACGCGGCATACCGGTCGATGACCTCGAGCGTGAAACGGGCGCCGGGAAGGTCACATCCGATCTGGACCATCCGGTTCACGCCGACCGCGGTCGCGGCCTCGATCACCGCCTGGATGTCAGGCACATCATTGCCGTCGCGCGCGATGTCGAGGTGGGTGTGGTTGTCGACGACCGCGATCGGCAGCGGGTCCGGGGCCGGCGGTCCGCTGCGACCGGCGTCACTCACGTCGGCTCGTCATCGCCCGCGGGCGCAAGCCGCGCCAGCTCCTCATCGACCACTGACGGGTCGAGCTTGGTGAAGATCGGGAACGGCTTGGGGATCGGGGTGCCCGCCGTGATCGGCCGGGACTCCCATCGCGGCGTACCCGTGTAGTCGCCGGTGATGATCAGGTAGCTCTCGCCGCCGTCCAGATCGTCGACCTCGTCGATGCGCGGCATCGGCGCGATCTCGCCCACTCCACCCATCGCGGCGTGAACCTGGTTGCAGCTGTGCGGCAGGAAGGGGCTCAGCATCGTCGTGCAGTCGCTGACCGCCTGGGCGATCACGTGCAGAATCGTGCCGAGCCGCTCACGTTCGTCGTCGGCCTTGAGCTTGAACGGCGCCTGGTCGGTGACGTACTTGTTGACCTCGGCAACGACCCGCATGGCCTCGCTGAGCGCCTGCTTCTGGCGGTGTCGCTCGATCAGGGCGCCGATGGTCCCGAAGCCCTCGTTGACCGTCGCCAGGAGAGCCAGGTCGTCGGCGTTCAGCTCGGCTGCAGCCGGGATCTCGCCGAAGCCACGGTGAATCATGGTGGCGGTTCGGTTGACGAGATTCCCCCAGCCCGCAACGAGCTCGCCGTTGGTCCGCTTGACGAACTCGGCCCAGGTGAAGTCGCTGTCCTGGTTCTCCGGCCCGGCTGCAGAGATGAAGTAGCGAAGGGCGTCGGCCTGGTAGCGCTCCAGGAAGTCGCGGACGAAGATCACCACGCCGCGGCTGGAGGAGAACTGCTTGCCCTCCATCGTGAGGAACTCAGAGCTGACCACCTCGGTCGGCAGCTGCAGCGAGCCATACAGTCCGGGCTTTCCGCCCTTGTCGCCCAGCCCGTCGTAGGCCAGCAGCTCGGCCGGCCAGATCTGGGAGTGGAAGGTGATGTTGTCCTTGCCCATGAAGTAGTAGGACAAGGCCTCGGGGTTGTTCCACCACTCGCGCCAGGCGTCGGGTTCGCCGCGGCGGCGAGCCCACTCGATCGACGCGGACAGGTAGCCGATGACGGCGTCGAACCAGACGTACAGCCGCTTGGGCTGGTCGCGCCAGCCGTCCAGCGGGATCGGGATGCCCCAGTCGATGTCACGGGTCATCGCCCGCGGCCGGATGTCCGCCAGGATGTTCTGGCTGAACTTGATCACGTTCGGGCGCCACGTGCCCGACGCGGCACGCCCGTCGAGCCACTCGCCGAGCGCCTCGGCCAGCGCGGGCAGGTCGAGGAAGAAGTGCTGGGTCTCGATGAACTCCGGCGTCTCGCCGCTGATCTTGCTGTGGGGGTCTATGAGGTCGGTCGGGTCGAGCTGGTTCCCGCAGTTGTCACACTGGTCGCCCCGGGCCTCGCCGTAGCCACAGATCGGGCAGGTGCCCTCGATGTAGCGGTCCGGCAGCGTGCGGCCGGTCGACGGGCTGATAGCACCCTTGGTGGTCTGCTCGACCATGTAGCCGTTGTCGTGCACCGTCCGGAACATCTCCTGGACCACGGCGTAGTGGTTGCGGGTCGTCGTACGGGTGAAGAGGTCGTAGGACAGACCGAGGCTGGCAAGGTCCTGCACGATGACCCGGTTGCTCTCGTCCGCGAGCTGCTTTGCGCTGACCCCCGCCTTGTCGGCCGCCACCAGGATCGGGGTGCCGTGCTCGTCAGTGCCGCTCACCATGAGGACGTCGTGCCCGGCCATCCGCATATATCGGCTGAAAACGTCTGAGGGCACGCCAAATCCGGCGATGTGGCCGATGTGGCGTGGGCCGTTTGCGTACGGCCAGGCAACTGCAGAAAGGACCTTGCTCATGGCAAGAATCCTATGGGGCGGCCGCAATGACGTTTCCCACGGTGCAAGTATTCGCGTATGCCTGATCTGCGCGAGTCCCTTTCCGTCGCCGCACCCGCTGACCTTGTCTACGACCTCGTTGCCGACCTGCCCCGGATGGGCGAGTGGTCGCCCGAGTGCGAGCGGGTCACCTGGCGCGGTGGCGTCACCTGCGCTGCGAAAGGAGCACACTTCATCGGCCACAACAAGGCCGGGTCGCTGCGGTGGATGACCCAGGGCGAGGTTGTCATCGCCGAGCTCGGTCGTCACCTGGCCTTCGAGATCACCTTCGGCCTGCTGAAGATCGCCCGCTGGGAGTACCTGGTCGTCCCCGCGGACGGCGATCTCTCGACCTGCACCGTCGTGGAGGAATGGACCGACCGGCGTCCCCGCTGGTATCGCGGACCCGCGGACCTTGCGCTCGGCTCCCGGCTCAAGACCAACCAGAGGGGCATGGTCGAGACACTGGCCAATCTCAAGCTCGCCGCTGAGACCGCGAACGAGTAGGAACCACACCCAGGCTGCTAGGCCACCGACCGAGTGCCCCCGGACAGGGCGACCTGAACACCAGACACCTGAACGCAAAGATGGACCCGCTCCCTCCGGGGTGCGGGTCCATCAGCGTGATGTCGGTTGAGTCAGTGCCCGATGGGCGCCATCCCCGTCTTGGCGGTGCTGACCTCGGACTCGAGGTCAGCCAGCTCCTCATCGAAGGCACCGCCACTGTGATCGTCACCGGAGGCGAACGCAGCCTCGTCGAAGGGGTCCTGACTGGAGAGCACCCGTTCGGCGCGCTCCTTGTCGAACTCGCCGGTCCAGCTGCCGATCACCACGGTCGCGACCGCGTTGCCGGTGAAGTTCGTCACCGCCCGTGCCTCGCTCATGAACCGGTCGATCCCGACGATCAGGCCTACCCCGTCCAGGAGGTCTGGACGGAAGGACTGCAGGCCGCCGGCCAGGGTTGCGAGACCGGCGCCACTGACCCCGGCTGCGCCCTTGGACGCGATGATCATGAAGATCATCAACGAGATCTGCTCACCGATCGCCATCGGCTTGCTCATCGCCTCGGCCACATACAGGGAGGCCATGGTCAGGTAGATCGCCGTTCCATCCATGTTGAACGAGTAGCCGGTCGGCACCACGATGCCCACGACCGGGCGCGATACGCCGAGGTGCTCCATCTTTCCGATGAGCCGGGGCAGCGCGGTCTCAGACGATGACGTCGAGACGATGAGCAGGATCTCCCGGCCCAGATACTTCAGCAGCCGGAAGATCGAGATCCCGGTCGCAGCTCGCAGAACCGTGCCGAGCACCACGAAGATGAACAGTGCGCAGGTGGCGTAGAACGCGAGCATCACCTTGCCGAGACTGAGCAGCGCGTCGGTGCCCGTCGCGCCGACCATTGCCGCCATGGCGCCGAACACACCCACCGGTGCCACCCACATGACCATCGCGAGGACCTTGAACACGAGCTTCTGCAGATGCCCGATGCCGGTCAGCACCGGCACCCCTCGCTGCCCCATCGACTGCAGCGCGAAACCCACGAGCAGCCCGACGAACAGCGCCTGCAGCACCTTCCCTGCGGTGAGCGAGGAGACCAGCGTGTCGGGGATCAGGCTGAGCAGGAACTCGGGAAAAGTCTCCCCGCCCTTCCCTGTCGACTGGGCCTGACCGCTCTTGGCCACCGCAGCGGTCAGGTGAAGTCCCGCACCAGGCTTGACGATGTTGCCGATGACCAGGCCGATCCCGAGGGCGAAGGTCGACATCACGGTGAAGTAGCCCAGAGCCATGCCGCCGACCTTGCCGACGCTGGCTGCCTTGCGGACCGACCCGATGCCGAGCACGATCGTGCAGAAGATGATCGGCGTGATCATCATCTTGATCAGGTTCACGAAACCGGTGCCGAGCGGCTTGAGACCGACGGCGAACCCGTCCTTGCCCGGGAACGCGAAGCCGACCGCTATGCCGAGCAGCGCCGCCACGATCACTGCCATGTAGAGGTAGTGCGTCTTGTCGCGCGGGGCTGGCGGCGCGAACGGTGGGGAGCCGGCCGACATGGAACCCGGCGGCGACGCTGCTGCGGAGCTGGACATGTTGATCCTCCTGGATCTCACGAGTGATTTCCCATGACGGTGGCCCCGTTGCTGACCCTGGTCAACGTTGCGTTCATTGCGTTCACGGGCGCATTCGGGTCACCGGCGCAGTGGCAAGGCGGCGCAGCGGAGCAAAGGCGACCCTGGACACGCTGCACACTGGTGCCATGTACCCCCGCCTGAACCCACGGGCCTGGAGCCTGGCGCGCCAGCTCTTTGCGCTGCAGGTGGTGGTTGTCACGATCGTGGTGCTGGCCGGCGGTGCGGCCGCCTACGTGCAGGCCCGCCAGCGCAGCCAGGACTCCACCGGCGAACGGGTGCTGGCCATCGCCCGGAGCGTTGCGGCGTCGCCGCTGGTGCGGTCCGCGCTGACCGCACCCCTGGTGCGCCCCTCCGACACCTTGCAGCCGTACGCCGAACAGGTTCGCCGCGACACCGGCACCGACTTCGTCGTCGTGATGAACACCGACCGCACCCGCTACTCCCACCCCACCCCGAGCCTGATAGGCAAGCCGTTCATCGGCCATATCAGTGCCGCACTCGCCGGCGGCGTGGTGCTCGAGACGTACACCGGCACGCTCGGTCCGTCCGAGCGCGCGGTCGTGCCCGTGCGGGCCGACGGCGGAAAGGTACTCGGGCTGGTCGCGGTCGGCGTCACCCGCGACGCCCTGGCGCGCGACCTGGCCCGGCAGGTGCGCACGTTGCTGGCTGCCGCGATCGTGGCGCTCCTGCTGGCAGCGGCTGGTGCCGCCCTGATAGCGCGCCGGCTGCGCCGCCAGACGCACGGCCTGGGGCCCGACGAGCTGGCCCGGATGTACGAGTTCTACGACGCGGTGCTGCACGCTGTGCGCGAGGGTCTGGTGCTCCTGGATCTGCGCGGGCGCCTGCTGCTGGCCAACGACGAGGCGCGCCGGCTGCTCGAGCTGCCGACGGGCTGGGCCGGGCGCAGGCTCGACGAGCTCGGGCTGCCGGCACCGATGACCGACGCCCTTAAAGGCGGCCGCGAGGTCGACGATGCCATCCATCTGACCTCGAACCGGGTGCTGGTGGTCAACCAGGCGCCGGCCCGCTGGGAGGGTCGCGAGCTCGGCACCGTCCTGACACTGCGCGACCACACCGATCTGCAGGCACTGACCGGCGAGCTGGACTCTGCCCGCGGGCTTGCCGAGGCGCTGCGCTCCCAGGCCCACGAAGCAGCCAACCGGCTGCACACCGTGATCAGCCTGATCGAGCTGGGCCGCACCGAACAGGCGCTGACCTTCGCCACCGCTGAGCTGGCCCAGGCCCAGCAGCTCACAGACCTGGTCGTCAGCGCGGTGGACGAGCCGGTTCTGGCGGCGCTGCTGCTGGGAAAGGCCGCCGAGGCCAACGAGCGCGGCGTCGCGCTGGAGGTGGACCCGGCCAGCGATGTTCCCGAAAGCGTCATCCCCGCCCGCGACCTGGTCACCGTGGTCGGCAACCTGCTCGACAATGCCATCGACGCGGCCGCCGGGGCGCCGGGGCCGCGCCGGGTGGGATTCTCCAGCTGGGTCGAGGACGCGCCATCCAGCCGTGGCACCGCCCGCACGCTGGTGCTGCAGGTCAGCGACAGCGGCCCCGGCCTGGACCAGGCGTCCGCGACGCGCGCCTTCACCCGCGGCTGGTCCACCAAGTCCGACACGCGCCTGATCGGGCACGGACTCGGTCTGGCGTTGGTCGGCCAGGTCACCCACCGTAATAAGGGCACGGTGGAGGTCGGCAGCGCCGACGAGCCGAGCCTCGGTCACACGGTGCTGCACGACACGGTGCTGCACGACGCAGCGTTCGTGGGCGCGGTGTTCGTCGGCGCAGTGTTCACCGTCCGGTTCCCGCTACCCGTCGCGGTCGCGCCGTGAGAGAGATCGGGGTGCTGGTCGTCGAGGACGAGCCGGTCGCCGCCGACGCGCATGTGGCCTACGTCG